>Ga0208499_1000231_pt1 | contig 23387 bp, 31 predicted proteins | sample CryBogCBE07Jul09_FD_185504 | JGI IMG/M metagenome (GOLD analysis project Ga0208499, IMG submission 185504) | Freshwater microbial communities from Crystal Bog, Wisconsin, USA - CBE07Jul09 (SPAdes) (version 2) | ecosystem: Environmental > Aquatic > Freshwater > Lake | place: Crystal Bog... | reverse complement strand
GTCATTATTGTCAAGGTCATCAATGCATGACTCCATGTCATCGAGCGCCTGCTCGAATGAATCAAGGCCTTGCAAGTCCATGTAGTCAATGACGGCTTGCTCTGCTGACTCGCCTGTGTGAATGAATGGTGTACCCATTATTTTTCGTCCTCCACTTCCATGTTGTAGGCTTTGTTTTCCTCCCTTTCAATTTCATCCATCCATTCTTCCACGTAAGGGATTGGAGGGAAATCCTCCCTGATTTCAGTTGCGCCATCATCCCACGTGATTTGGACTGCATAAGATTTAATTCTTCTATCAAACATTTTCATTCCCCCTTATTGAGTTTATTAAGATTGATTACTTCCTTCCGCTTGGCCTGTCTTTTCAGAATGACCCTCGCCCTCGCCCCGTACTTATCGCCCGATTGTGGAGCGCAACAGGGGCAGGCGAACCCCCCGTTGCCCACGACTGAAAACCTCTTGTAAATGCCCTTCATGATTCCCCCTTATGCTACTAATTTGATTTGTTTAAACGATGCGTTTGCCAAGTCTTTAACATCCCTGATGCAGATGTTGTTCTCATACACTCTCGACACGTCTAACTCGATGCCCACGCCCACGGTTGTAATGCCGAGGTTGTTGCCCTGTTTGATCTGAGCGATCACCTCATCAGCCCATCCATTACCATCGGTGAGGACGAATGCAATTTTGCGTGACTCGGGACGTGCGTTGAGGATCTCATGAGCGTAGCGAATTGCAAAGTAATCGTTGGTTGCGTAATTTGGGTTGAACTTTGCAAGTATTCTCTTGGCCTTGGCCACTGGCGTATTGAACGGGACAAGTGTTGAGGTGCGGTGATTGAATGCAATGATCTGCACGGCCACGCCTGCCTGAGTGAGGGTCTCATAAAGTGCAACGCACGTCTTGACGGCATTTGTAGTGCGTGACCCTGACATAGATCCTGACGCATCGAGGACAATCACGACCGCAGAATCAATACCGCCCTCTTCATGATGGCGTTTAAACACACGCACATTACCAGTGGCAATCGATGCAAGTGCGGATGAATTGATCTGCCCTGCCTTGCGGTTTAATTGGTACTCATCAAGTCCTGAGTCCTCGAAAAGTTTACGCACTTCATGACGTAGTCTTGAAGGCACGGCCACTGTAGTATCGTGATTGAGGCGATCGCTAGTGTGATCCTCTGCGTCTCCGAGTCCTGCCTCTTTATTGTATGACCCGATGCCTGCTTGACCCTCGGGGACTTCACAATTCGGTTCTGTTTCCCGTGCGTCTTGGCCATCGACTGGAGCGGTCGCTACGCCTTGATCGCCCTCGCCTGCACCCTCACCCTCACCCTCGCCTGTTTGATCGCCCTGAGCGTCTCCTGTGGCCTCCTGAGTACCCTCCTCGCCCTTGTCTTGACCCTTGTCTTGACCCTTGTCTTGACCCTTGTCTTGACCCTTGTCTTGACCCTTGTCTTGACCTTGATCTGGTGACTGCTTGGGCAGTTGTTTCAATTGAGACATGATCCACTCTGCAATTTTCAAGGTGTCACGGCTTGACTTGGCACTGTCAATTCGAACACTGGCCTCATCGAATATTGGAGCGAGTCCCTCGGGCAGTGCGATCCTCTTGGCGTAACGTCTGCCGTGGCAGGCAAACAGCCAAGGGTAATTACGGGGGTCGGCCATGCCCTCAGTGCCTGCCTCTGCGATCATTTGATTAATCAGCTTGCTAAAAACGCCTGCAACGTTGCCCGTCATGCCGTCTGCGATTGCCTTGCGCTCGATCCACACGTCCTCTACTGCGTTATGCAACTGTCTCATGTATTGAGTTGTGGCATTGACTGAGAAATCAGTGTACCTGACGTGACACAATTCATGGATGACGAACCCCACGTAGCGATCCAAAAAAGCCTGAGTAAGGATCGCATCGTCTGCCACGTCTGCGAGCTTGACGAACCCCTGCGAATTAACCGAGGCAGTGGGGATATTTTCCCAACTCATGCCGTTAATTTTAAGAGTGCTATTGGCGCTGATTTTATTGAGGATCGACTCGACCCCTGCTTTGAATGTATGACCTTTCATTATTTCACCCCCAAGTACTTGTTGAAAATTTCAGCGTTTAAACAGGCAGACCCGATGCCCCTTAAGGCGATACCTGAGTCCTCGACCTGACGGTTAACCATGACTGACTCCCATGCCTCGACCATGCCAAGGTAAGGCACGGCCTGAATGAACCCGATCACCTGACGAATGGACGGTGCGTCCAGTATGTCCCCAGTCTCGACCTTGGCACGTGCAGTATGCACGGCCTTGAGTACGTGCGTGGCCAATTCACGACTGCATCCTGTATGCTTGACCACTGCATCGATCTCAAGATGCATTGGCAGGAAAGTAAATTTGATCACTGCGGTAAAGCGATCACCCAATGCAGAGTTCGTTGTGCGAGTCCCTGCATATCGGCCTGTGGTGTCACCATTGAGGAGGGTATTGTCTGCCCCGAAAATAATCACGCCCTCAGCCTTACGCCACACTTGACCCCCGTAGGTGACCTTGGCATTGGGTTCGAGAAACCCGTTCAAGGGTGCTAGCTCGCCTTGGTCTGCGTTAGTGATTTCATCCAAGAGGATCACAGTCGAGGGGGCAGTGTAAGCCCGCAGGAAGTCACCCTGTTTAAACACTGTTGCCCCGTTCTCCAAGCCCACATCTCCAAGGTAATCCGAGGCAGTGGTGTACTTGTGAAAGTTGTAGCGCATGAACCCACGGCCTGTACGTGCCGAGAATTGCTCGGCAGTCTGACTCTTGCCTGTACCCTTTTCACCCCCGAACCAAGTATTCCTGCCCGTGTCCTGAGCGAAAGCGAGGGTTCGCAGAATGGACTCAGTCCAAATAAAGCAGGGGTCAACCGCAGGGGCAGTAGAGTCATTGTAGATATCGAATTCAAAGGGGAGGTCAACCCCAAAAACATCAAGGCAGGATCTGCGATCCACTTTGACCACGGGGTTTAAATTAGCGACCTTGGCCTCTGACCCTGATGCAATGACGGCCTGTTTAAACGGGGCAAAGGCGTTGTCAATCAGGGTCTCAAGCTTGCGATTGACCTCTGCCTGATCCACTCCAACGCTGACCTCGGCAATGTCTGCGAGTGAGTCCTCGATCCTCTGAATGGCCTTAGACTGCACGTCTAGGGTGTTGGTCAAGGCCTTGATTTTCTCGACTGATTCCAAGGCCACGGCCTGAGCATTATTGGCCACTGCCTCGATGGCAGGGTTAGCCGTACTGACAACGGGGGCGAATGGTAGTGCTTGTCTCACGTCATCGACACTCAATTTGCCTGCATCGATTTGGCCATCGAGCCACTGGATCATGACGGTTTTTTCGGCAGGCGTTGACCCTGAAAATTTGATGTAAGCCCCTGCAATCGTTGCCGTGGGCAGAGAGGCCATGACTTGTTTGTTGACGATTCCCATAATTTTTATCCTTATGCTAGGGTTAGAGCTTGGCCATCGATGGGGCAGGCAGGCAAACGGGGACTGCCGTATTCATCGAATGCCCACTTAGAGGTGAGTCGAATGGTATAACCACAGGCACACATGGCCTTGAGCATCCTAGTGCCTTGAGTCTTACGGGTAGCGTAGGACAATTGAGCATGAGGGTAGTCACCAAGGGATTGAATGATCGCCCCGTATCGTGACATGAAATCGACTGCCCCTGATGTTGCCTTGTATCCACGTGTTGCCGAGGGAACTAAGCCCATATAATCGGCGATGCGTTTAAACGTTGCACCATGATTCATTGCCCCGTTCGTTGTGTGGCAGAGTTCATGGATCACGCACTCAGCGACTGCTTGAGGGTCGGCCAATTCAGGGGAGATCAAAATCTCAAAGTGGTTATCGCCTGAGTTCTGAGCAGGGAAACACTCACCGATTGCACGGGAGCGCTTGGCATTCAAAGGGAAACCGCAAGTAATGCGAATGGCCTGCGGTAAGGGAAACCCGTAAAGGTCAAACATGGGGCGCAACTCTTGAATGAGTGCGACAAGATACTCCTCACGTGTAGAAAACATAAAACCTCCGATTAAAGAATGGCAATATCGCCACGTACAAGGCCAGTGTTTAAATCTCAACCTCTGAACCTTTAACGCATGATATCACTATTGGTTGACAAGGTGCAAGTAATATTTTAATTTATTTTATTTGAGGGCAATTCAAAGCCTTATATATTAGAGGACGGCCTGCACTGCGTTTGTGTATCTAAGTATTCATTTTGAGTTTAAGCATAGAGTATGCCAAGGGTCAATAACTTAACATAATCAGACCGATTTTTAGCCTCTTGGTGAGCCGATCGGGTGTCGGACATGGTTTACTATTGAAAAGTTTTTTTGAGCGATTCTAGGGGTGTTTTAAGCGTTTTAGAGAACTATAGTTCTAGCGTGTGTATTTGAAAATAAAAGGGTTACAAAGTACATATAAATTGAATACTATTAATGTATATGTGGATAAAGCTGGGTATAAACTGTGGATAACATCCTGTGGATAACATTTGTGAGTTATACACTACAGTGGATAAGCTGTTGACAAGAACGACACTGTAATTACAATCAGGGTTAGTCAGTGTTGCAGGTGATTACTACGGGGAGTGTTTAAACATGGGCAGAACCACCAGTGAAGAGTACTTGGCCAAGCTTGAGGAGCTTGAGTCGAGCGATGAAAATTCGGGCGAGGGGGAGATGAGCGAAGCGGAGCGGTTAGCCATGCTCGCAGATAAACCAAAGGTAAGGAGAGACGGCCAAGTAGTGGGATCAATGCATAAGAGGGAAAGGCCATTGTCGGCATCCCAAGTGGCCTTTGCGAACTGTCTTATTAGAGGGGCAACCCTCAAGGTTGCCTACAGAGAGGCTTATCCTAATTCAAAGGCTAACGATGCTTGCGTCATGTCCAATGCGTCCAAGCTTGCAAAGGATATTAGGATTAAACGGCTAGTGAATGATGGGGTTGAAGAGACCATCGAACACTTAAGTGAGGATGTGGCGGGGACAAAGCGATATGTGTTGAAACAACTGTTGGCACATAGTAAAGAGGCCAAGCAGGAAGGAACCAAATTAAAAGCACTGGAACTACTCGGCAAGTCTGTCGGCCTCTTCATTGACAAGACGCAGACTGAGGTCAAGCAGGCAACACCTGACGAACTCAAGCGAGAGCTAGCCACTCACTTAAAGCTACTCAACAACGTGCGTCCTCTGCCTGCTACGGTCATCAAGGCCGTGTAAACGCAGGCGTGTAAACGGGTTGCACGTGTAAACGGGGCGTGGCCGTGACCCACTGCCCCCCAACCCCCCTCCCTGGGCAGCGACCACCCTGCCAGCCTGTACGCTCTAATCCCCACAAACAAATACCCCACCCCCTCAAATAGAACGTTCTCATCCCAAATCCCATTTCAATACCCCGGGGGTATATATATTTTTAAAAAGGTCTTGTGAACGTTCTGTAATACGTTTAAACTACTGATTGTTTAAACAGGAGCAAAGCGATGATGAGCATGAAATGTGAGGATTTATGACTGAGAAAGATCAGCTCATATTAGATTTCATTAAAGCCTACATTAAGTTGCATGGTGTAGCGCCGTCTTATTCTGTAATAGCCCGTGGAGTTAATAAACAATCTAAGTCCAATATACATAGGGTGGTACATAAATTGATAGACGAAGGCAAGATAGCCATGAAACCTCATAAGGCAAGAAGCATTAGGGTGACGGACAGATCTGTAAAGGCCGTGGCTGCTTTATGACATTGCTAACCAAGCAAGAGATAGCCGATTACCTATCCATAGTGGATAGGGTAGATGAGAATGAGCAGAACAAGATTAGGCAGTTGTTAGAATATGACAGGGTAGAAAGATGCCGTGAGTCTTTTATATTCTTTGCTTCTCAGATGTGGCCTGTGTTTATATCAGGTAAACATCATCAGATTATGGCTGATGCTTTTGAGCGTGTAGCCGCCGGAAGTCTTAAGAGGTTGATTATCAATATGCCTCCTAGGCATACCAAGTCAGAGTTTGCTTCTTTTTTATTGCCTTCATGGTTTTTGGGTAAGTTTCCAGAAAAGAAAATTATACAGACAGCTCACACCGCAGAATTAGCCGTAGGCTTTGGGCGGAAGGTAAGGAATCTTGTTTCATCGGATGTTTATGGAAGAGTATTTGATACAAAGTTATCGTCAGATAGTAAGGCTGCTGGAAGATGGAACACTCACATGGGTGGTGATTACTTTGCTATCGGTGTTGGCGGCGCTGTTACAGGTAAAGGGGCTGATCTTTTAATCATAGATGACCCTCATTCGGAGCAGGAAGCCAAGCAAGGCAACCCTGCGGTCTTTGATCAGGTGTATGAGTGGTACACATCTGGCCCTCGGCAGCGTTTACAGCCTGGAGGAGCCATCATTATTGTGATGACTCGTTGGTCTAAGAGGGATTTAACAGGACAAATTCTTAAAAATCAGGCAAAAGAAGGGGTAGATCAGTGGGAAATCATTGATTTTCCTGCTATTTTGCCGTCAGGAACCCCTCTTTGGCCGGGATTTTGGTCTAAAGAAGCCTTAGAAAGCCTTAGATCTGAACTTCCAGTATCTAAATGGGAAGCGCAGTATCAACAAAACCCCACCTCAGAGGAAGGTGCGATCATTAAAAGGGATATGTGGAAGATATGGCCAGATGAATATCCCCCGGCATGTGATTACATCATCCAATCTTGGGACACGGCCTTTGAAAAAAACAACAGGGCCGACTTCTCAGCCTGTACAACGTGGGGAGTCTTCTACCATCCCAACGCCCAAGGTGTTTCTAAGGCCAATATCATCATGTTGGATGCGTTTAAAGAGAGGATGGAGTTCCCAGATCTTAAAAAGAAGGCTCTTGAGATGTTTAAACAGTGGAACCCGGATACCTTGATTGTTGAAAAGAAAGCCGCAGGAGCGCCGTTAATCTATGAGTTAAGAAAGATGGGAATCCCGCTTTCTGAGTATACACCGAGCAAAGGAAGCGATAAGATAGCACGTGTAAACGCAATATCGGACTTGTTTGCATCCGGCGCAGTATGGTGTCCAGACACAAGATGGGCTGATGAGGTCATGGAAGAGCTGGCCGCATTCCCCAACGGAGATCATGACGACTTGGTTGACTCCAGTTCTCAAGCTTTGTTGCGTTTCAGACAAGGAGGGTTTATCTCCATCGACTCAGATGAAGAAGATGAACCTATCTATTACAGACGTAAATTGGAGTACTACTGATGACTATCGACAAAGCTTTATATTCACAAGGCATTGCCTCTGAACCAGACTTAGAAATTGAAATTGAGAACCCTGACTCGGTAACCATTGATACAGAAGATGTGGAAATTACCTTAGAACCCGGACAGGACTTGGGTGGGGACTTCAACCAAAACTTAGCCGAAGTTTTAGATGAGAGAACTCTACAGTCTATCGGTTCAGAGCTTATCGCTTTGGTAGATGCAGACATCAATAGCCGTTCAGATTGGGCAGAGTCTTATGTCAAAGGCCTTGAGGTATTGGGTTTGAAATATGAAGAACGTACTGAGCCTTGGAATGGAGCTTGTGGGGTCTATTCAACAGTTTTAACGGAAGCTGCAATTAGGTTCCAGGCTGAGTCAATCATGGAATCATTCCCTGCTGCCGGGCCTGTAAAGACTGAAATCTTTGGAACGACCACCAAAGAGAAAGATGATGCTGCCGCTCGTGTCGAAGAGGACATGAACTACAAGATTACCGAAAAGATGCCAGAATTTAGACCAGAACATGAAAGAATGTTATTTGGTTTAGGGTTATCTGGATCTGGCTTTAAGAAGGTTTATGATGACCCTGTACTGGGCAGACAGGTATCTATCTATGTCACCGCAGAAGATATCATTGTTCCATACGGCGCATCAAGTCTTAGAACCACAGAGCGTGTGACGCACGTCATGCGGAAAACCAAGAATGAACTCAAGAAACTACAAGCAACAGGGTTTTACAGGAATGTTGATTTGGGTGAACCCCAAAACATCATGTCTGACATTGAAAAGAAGAAAGCCAACCAGCAAGGCTACAAAGCTCTTGATGATGATCGCTATCAGTTCCTTGAAATCTGCACAGACTGGGACATCGATGGATTAGAAGAGTTAGATGAGAATGGAGAGCCGTCAGGCATTGCAGTTCCTTATGTGATCACCATAGATCGTGGGACAGGTAAAGTACTTTCTATCTATAGAAACTGGAAGGAAGATGATGATAAAAAACTCCCTCGTCAGCACTTTGTTGATTATTGTTACATTCCAGGTTTTGGCTTTTATGGCTTGGGCCTTATTCATATTATTGGTGGCTACGCTCGTGCTGGCACTTCCCTTATTCGTCAATTGGTGGATTCAGGGACATTGTCTAATTTGCCCGGCGGACTTAAAACCCGTGGCGCAAGAATTAAGGGTGATGACACGCCCATCGCTCCCGGTGAATTTAGAGATGTGGACGTACCCAGCGGAGCCATTAAAGACAATATCATGCCGCTACCATATAAGGAGCCGTCTGCGACCCTGTTAACTCTGTTAAATCAGATTACAGATGAAGGACGCAGATTGGGTTCTATCGGAGATCTTCAGATCTCTGATATGTCGGCCAATGCACCTGTAGGTACAACCCTAGCTCTTTTAGAGCGTACCCTGAAGACCATGTCTGCTGTGCAGGCACGTGTCCACTACTCGATGAAACAAGAGTTTAAACTCTTAAAGAACATCATTGCCGAGTACGCACCATCAAAAGAAGAGTTTGATCCTGAGCATGGCGATCATTTTGCCAGCCGGGAAGATTATGAAATGGTGGATGTAATCCCAGTATCTGATCCAAACTCTTCAACAATGGCGCAGAGGATCATGCAGTATCAGGCCATTATGCAATTGGCCCAAGGCGCACCACAGATCTACAATTTACCCAATCTCCATAGACAGATGATTGAAGTATTGGGCGTTAAGAACGGCGAGAAGTTGGTATTAACAGAAGATGATGAGATGCCAAAAGATCCCGTCAGCGAAAACATGGGATTCCTCAAAGGAGAACCCACTAAAGCCTTCATGTATCAAGATCATGATGCCCATATTGCAGTGCATACAACCTTTATGCAAGATCCTTCTATTGCGGCACAGATGGGTCAAAACCCAATGGCACAGCAAATGCAAGCTGCGGTCATGGCTCATATTGCAGACCATTTAGCCTTCCAGTATAGGCAACAGCTAGAAGATCAGGTGGGCGTGGCTTTACCTGCGCCCGGGGAGGATCTACCACCCCAGACAGAGGTGCAGTTGTCAAGATTGGTTGCTCAGGCAAGTACCCAGCTTCTACAGTTAAATCAATCCAAAGCAGCGCAGGCTCAGGCTCAACAACAAGCGCAGGATCCATTGATCCAAATGCAACAACAAGAGCTACAACTCAAGCAACAAGAATTGCAGAGTAAATCCCAAAAGATGCAGTCTGATAGTCAATTGGCGCAGGCAAAGCTTCAGTTGGAACAACAAAGAATCCAAATTGAACAACAAAGGAATCAACTACAAGCGCAGTCTGAATCACAAAGAGTTCAATCTCAGACCGAGATTCAGTTGAAGAAAGACCAGCAAATGATGCAAATGGAGATCATGAAACTCCAAGAGCAGGCAAGACAAGCAAATCAAAGGGTACAGACTGAGTTGTTTAAACGGAGTAAATAATGGAAGAAAAGATACTCAAGCATTTGCTATCCGAATTACGAGAGAAGGAACGTTCCCTCTCAATGAGTCTAGGTGACGGGGGAGCTGCGGATTTCCCTGCTTACCGAGATATGTGCGGCCAGATTAGGGGTCTCTTGTACGCACAGAATTTAATCACTGACCTCTTACGAAAAATGGAGCAAATCAACGATGAGTGATCTTTTAATCAGCGATGGGGCGGCAACGACTACCCTCCCAGACAACGCAGAAGACAAGGCAAGACAATTGCCTGATCCAGTTCGTTTTCAAATTTTAACAGTCTTACCCGAGATTGATGAAGAATATGAAAGCGGTATTGTGAAATCCAGTCAGTCTATCCACTATGAAGAAGTGCTTTCGCCAGTACTATTTGTAGTGAAACTTGGCCCAGATGCTTACAAAGATCCAACCAGATTTCCGTCTGGCCCATCCTGTAAGGTTGGCGATTTCGTTATCGTTAGACCCAATACAGGTACACGACTCAAGATTCATGGCAAAGAATTCAGGATCATCAACGATGATTCCGTAGAAGCTGTGGTTCAAGATCCCCGTGGTATCAGCAGAGCATCATAAGGAGGCATCATGGTAGACCAAGTTGAATTTACATTCCCCGATGAGGCTGATGAAAAGCCAACTCGTCTAGGTAGTAAGGTTGTAGAACCTGAACCCGAGATTGAAATTGTTGACGATACTCCAGAAGAAGATCGTAATCGTACGCCTATGGCTTCTCCGCCCGTGGAACCCACGGATGAAGAGCTAGAAGGCTATACAAAAAAGCAACAAAGCCAGAAAGTAAGAGAGTTTGCTAAGGGTTATCACGAAGAAAGACGGCAAAAAGAGGCTGCTTTACGTGAAAGAGAAGAGGCTTTAGCCCTTGCAAAAGCTGTTTATGAAGAGAATGAACGGCTTAAAAACACGGTAAATATGAGCCAAACGGCCTTTATTGACCAAGCAAAACGCAATGTAACCAGCGAAATGGCTGAAGCAGAGCGTCTTTACAAGAAGGCGTATGAGGAAGGTGACTCTGAAGCGTTGCTAAAAGCTCAAAAAGAATTGACCAACGCAGCCTTAAAAGCTGAGAAAGTTAACAATTTTAAGCCTGCCCCTTTACAACCTGCTCCAAAAGTAGTACAACCTAGTCACCCGCAGGCAGATCCTAAAGCCGAAAGTTGGCAACGTAACAACACTTGGTTTGGACAGGATGAAGAAATGACCAGTTTAGCCCTAGCGGTGCATACAAAACTGGTTAAATCGGGCGTTGACCCGCAGAGTGATGAATACTATCAACGTTTAGATAGTCGAATTCGTCAAGTTTTCCCGGATAAGTTTGAGTCTGAGGAAACCGCTGATACGAGGCAGCGCCCTAAATCAAATGTCGCTTCTGCGTCTAGAAGTGTGGCTCCTAAAAAAATCACATTGTCTGCGTCAGAGGTAAACATTGCCAAGCGACTGGGCATTCCATTGGAACGCTACGCTCGTGAGGTTGCTCAACTAAGGAGAAATACAAATGGCTGATAATCGTGCAAGTCGTGACACCGAGTCACGCAATCAATTTCAACGTCCTCAATCGTGGAGAGCGCCTGAGATTCTACCCATGCCTGACCCAAGACCGGGTTGGACTCATCGATACATTCGTATCTCAATGATGGGTAAAGACGATCCTCAAAACATTTCTTCTAAGTTCAGAGAAGGATGGGAACCCGTGAAAGCGGAGGAATATCCAGAACTGATGATCCAAGCAGCCCATAGCGGTCAGTTTAAAGGCAATATTGAGATCGGTGGATTGTTGCTTTGCAGAATTCCAGATGAGTTTATGAAACAGCGGGATGCTTATTACAACTCGCAAAACAAAGCGCAGATGGAGTCCGTGGACAATACATTCATGAGAAACAGTGACCCAAGAATGCCTCTTTTCAAAGAGAGAAGTTCAAAGGTTACCTTCGGTTCAGGTACTTAATTCACAAGGAGTCCTTAAATGGCTTACCCAATTGTCTCTGCCCCTTACGGGCTAAAGCCAATCAATTTGATTGGTGGACAGGTATTTGCGGGTTCTACTCGTCTATTACCTATCCAGTACAACTACGGAACAAACATTTTCTATGGTGACTTTGTTGCCCTAGCACGTGGTTTTGTAACCCGTCAAGCTGTCACTACCGCTGGTGGTGCTGCTGGTTTGGTTGGTATTTTCTTGGGCTGTACTTATACAGATCCAGTGACCAAGCAAAAACGTTTTAGCCAATATTATCCCGCTAGTACCCTAGCTGGTGATATTCAAGCTTACGTTACAGATGATCCTGATACTGTTTTCAAAGCAGCTATCGTGGCTTCTTCTGGCTCAACAACTGTGACTTCCGCAGCCAATGCTCTAGTTGGACAAAACTTGCAAGGTTCTGACCTCGCAGGTAACCTCAACACAGGCGACAGCTCAAACGGATTGATCATCCCCGCAGCTACAACAAGCTCTGCTTATGTTGCTCGTGTGGTTGGTTTGGTTGCAGATACAGCACAATCTTTGGGAACAGCGACTTACTCTAGCATTTCAACCGCTACAGTGACAACCGCAGCAGGTATTCCATTTGCTCTCCCCGTGGGAACAGATGTAGCATCTATTGCTCCTAATGGTCAGCTTATCCAATCTGGTTCTTACGTTGCTACGGCAGCTTCAGCAGGCGCAACTACTGTTGTGTTGAATGCAGCTCCAAGTACCGCATTTGCCTCTTCATCAACCTTAGTGTTTACACAGTATCCTGAAGTTCTAGTCAAATTGAACTTTGGTATCCACGAGTATTACACTGCAACTGCTGTCTAAGGAGCTAAATCATGGCTATTTCAAGAGCGCAACTGTTAAAAGAACTGCTCCCAGGTTTGAACGCATTGTTCGGTCTAGAGTATGCACGTTACGGCGAAGAACACAAAGAGATCTACGAAACAGAGACCTCAGAGCGTTCATTTGAAGAAGAGACCAAATTGTCTGGCTTCTCAGCAGCACCAGTCAAAGGCGAGGGTTCAGCCATCGCTTATGACAATGCTCAAGAGGCATGGACAACTCGCTATAACCACGAAACCATTGCCCTTGGTTTCTCAATCACTGAAGAAGCGATTGAAGATAACTTGTATGACAGCCTAGCCGCTCGTTATACAAAGGGTTTGGCTCGTGCTATGGCTTATACCAAGCAAGTCAAGTCTGCTGCCGTCCTCAACAATGGCTTTAACCCAGCCTATGTTGGTGGCGATGGCGTGTCTTTGTTTAACTCTGCTCACCCATTGGTGAACGGCGGTACAAACGCCAACACTCCAACGACTCAAGCTGACTTGAATGAAACCTCTCTAGAGAGCGCAGTCATTCAGATCGCAGCTTGGACGGACGAGCGTGGTCTTTTGATCGCTGCTAAACCCAAGAAGTTGATTGTTCCTCCTTCACTCCAGTTCGTGGCAACCCGTTTGCTCGAAACCAAACTGCGTGTTGGTACAAACAACAATGATATTAATGCTATCGAGAACAACGGTTCAATATCCGAAGGATATGTAATGAATCACTTCTTGACTGACGTTAATGCATGGTTCTTGACCACTGATGTGCCTAACGGCATGAAGCACTTTGAACGTACTCCTCTCCAGAATTCAATGGACGGAGATTTTGATACAGGGAACGTTCGATACAAAGCACGTGAAAGGTATTCGTTTGGTTGGTCAGATCCATTGGGAATCTGGGGATCAAGCGGTTCTTTCTAAACTAAAAGTATTAAATTAGTACTTTTAAAGGGCCTCTTGCAGGCCCTTTTTATTTGCCATATAATTGCTCGTATCGTAACCAGGAGAATGATATGGAGTATCCAAATAACAGGGCTGAGGCAAAGCGTATAGGGGCAACGCATTACTTTACGGGAGTAGCGTGTATTCGTGGACATATTGCTTTACGCAAAACCAAGGGATCATGTGTAGAGTGTATGAAAGAGGACTGGGTAATTGATAATGATAAACGCAAGGAGAAGCCAAAGTCTGAAGCCGCCAAAAAAGCAGGACGGCGTTACTATGAACGAAATAAAGAAGCTGTAAAAGCCAGATCTAGTGCAAGACCAAAAGAAGAGGTAAACCAATATAAATTAAAACATAAGGAAAATAATCCGGAGTACTATAAAGCTCTTACTAGCGTCCGTAAACGTAGGCATCGAAATGCCACCCCCAAGTGGATTACGCCAGAACAAAAGCTGGCCATGCGAAACCTGTACTTAAAAGCTCAAGAACTTACCAAAATAGCTGGTCAGCGCTATGTAGTTGATCACATTATTCCGCTCATTTCAGAATCTGTATGCGGCCTTCATGTGCCTTGGAATCTGCGTGTTATCACTCAGGAAGAGAACCTTAAAAAATCAAATAAAGTCGTTGACGTTGTTTAAACATAATGGTATAAACAGACTATCTAGGATTTTTCTCTTGTCGGCAGCCCGCCTAGGGGTCACGATGCAACGATTGACAAGAGGCTTTTGCATAAGGATTTATCATGGCACGCAGTACATTTTCAGGCCCAATTCTTTCGGGCGACCAACGTTTTGGCCCAGTACGTAACGTAGGTTACACTGATCTAACACAAAATGTTGACTTAAACTTTGCCAACACAGGCGGCAATGGAACCGCTGGTTATGCTGGCGGAAGTGGTCAATTTGTCAATGGCAACTTGATCCCCAACGTAAACGCAATTGTTTACTCTCCATCAAGTTCAGTTTATCCACCAGTTGCAGCAACTCCCACTGCTGATGCTTCCACCACAGTCTATCGTGGCGCAGTATTCTATTTGCCCATAGGATCGCAGATCAACGACTTCTTTGTTGACATTGGTACAGGCATCACAGGTGGCAGCACAATCACTGCTGGTGTTGTGAATATTGGCAATCAATTTAATGGCACTCAGTACGGTTCAGTAACTTTGACCGCTACTGCAAACGTGTTGGTTGCTGGTCGTTATTCCACAACTTTCACTGGTACACAGTTGGCTGCTATCCAATCTACCACTGTTGATTTTACTAATCCAACAGGCGTAGTTGAGCCAGCCACATTCTCGCAAGTGGTGATGACTTTGGCAATCACAGGTACAGGAACACCAGCACCAACCGCAGGTACTTTGTATTTGACAGTGCGTTATACACAAGTTGATGGCAACATTGGTACAACCACAACTTACCCCTACGGTAACTTTGATTAATCAATAGGGGCTTCGGCCCCTTTTTAGAAGGAGATTAATCATGACAATGCAATATGACGTAAAGTCGGCAACCGCAACGACTTTTCCTGCTCAATTGTTTACTGGCAGAACTAGACTTAAATCCATTGTTTTTTTAGGCAATGGAACAGCAGGAACTTTTACTCTTTATGATGGAACAGATAATACTGGAAATGTTTTATATACATTTAAGTATGCAACTGCTGTTCAACCATTTCAAGTTTTAATTCCCGGTGAAGGTCTTCTTTGTCAAAATGGTATTTATGTTGTTGGTACAACTTTAACTTCTTTGGCTGTAACTTATGGCTAAGTCACCAGCATGGCAACGCAAAGAAGGGAAGAATCCGAACGGCGGTTTAAACGCCAAGGGACGGGCATCCGCAAAGAAGGAGGGGATGAATTTAAAGCCTCCCCAACCCGAGGGCGGATCAAGGAAGAAGTCTTTTTGCGCCAGAATGTCAGGAATGAAGGCAAAACTAACATCGGCAAAAACTGCAAATGATCCAGATAGCCGCATCAATAAAAGTCTTCGGGCTTGGCATTGTGCGGATGGATGTGCAATCAAAGGATTGACCAAAGGAAAGGTAATTTAATATGCCAAGTACTAGCAAGAAACAACACAATTTCATGGCAGCGGTGGCTCACAATCCAGCATTCGCCAAGAAAGCAGGAGTTCCCCAGAGCGTGGGGAAAGATTTTAGTGAGGCCGATAAAGGCCATTCGTTTAAACAAGGTGGATCTATGAAAGAATCAAAAGCAATGGAAATGCGTCAGGCTAAACAGCTTGAGAAAATCGCAAAAGAAGAGCGTGAAGAAGCCAAAGGAATGGCACGTGGTGGCAGGGTTAACCCTCAAATGTTAGCAGCCATGATGGCAGCCAAGCGTCCTCCTATGGCGGCACAAGCTCCCGGTATGGGCATGGGAATGAAAAAAGGTGGCATGGCTAAGATGCAACCACATGAGCATATGAAAATGGCCCATCATCATTTGAAAGAAGCCATGAAAGCTGGCGGAGCAGCTTTTGCCAAAGGCGGTTCAGTCCCCGGTCAATATTCTTTAGGTGAACCCATGAAGAAAGTTACTGCTAGTGGTAAGCGTCCTCATGGCGAACATACTGTTCAAGAAAAAGGCCATACCAAAGCAAGAATGCCTAAAATGGGCGGCAGAACTATTTAAGGATCAATCATGAGAACAAAACGATATGACGGCGAAGACGGATCTAATGTTTCTTCTGATATGGATGAAGAAACTGGACAGAAATACAGTAGCCAAGCCCAAGATATGGAGCCTACTCCAGTTCCAAAAATGGCAGCAACCCCAAAGAAAAAGGTTGTTACCAAGGAAGAATTGGAAAAATCTGGTTTAAGCCTGCGTGATTACATGAACAAACAACAAGGCTTGGATCGTAGGCAACCCGCTAACTGGAAGAAAAATGGATTTTATGGTTCTGAAACAGGTGGTGATGCTGCTGTGATGTACCGTAAAAAGATGGCTACAGGCGGCAAAGCCTTTGCCAAAGGCGGTAGCATTAAAGAAGCTCGTATGCAACCATCAAAAATGGAAAAAGGTGGAGATCTCAAAAAGGGAAATCTACCACGTGGCGAACATGCTATTCAGCAAAGAGGACATACTCGGGCCATGATGCCCAAGATGGCTGGCAATGACATTGGCACTAAATCCCCCAAACGCAAATAAGGAGTCAACATGAAAGACGCACACGTACCCTTTATCCCCCACGGTAAAGCTCCACATGATCATACCCACAAGATGCCTAAAGAGCATCTTAAAGAACATATGGTTGGAGGTCATATGCATCATTCTGAGCATTACAAAGAACACGCAGCAGGCCATAAATTGCATGATGATCACATCAAAGCAATGTGCGGCGGTGGTTATTCCAAGTAAGGGGTTAACATGAATCTTACGCCTCTAGCTTTGGCTGCCTTGTACGCCTATGCAAAAGGCCAAGATCAGCCCGATAAAACCATTCCTGGCGCAAGCCCTGTTCCAACAGATACTGCGCCAGCTACGCCAGCAGCACCAGCCCCAACGCAGACACAAAGTGCTGCGGATGTATTGGCAAGCAATCAAGCTTTAAACGCAGGTCAGAATGACTATGACAGCACAGGTAATATTGGCCAAACACCAGCAGTAAAGCCTGCTGCACCAGCCAAGAAAAAACCTGTTACTCCTGCGGCTACTAAGCCTACAGGCCCATCACAGGCCGCTGTATCTGATGCAGAACTAACGGATAGTGCAAATAATCCAATTAGGCCTGCATACAATCCTCCAGATGCTAGGCTAACAAGCCTTAAAAATTCGCTCCAATGGAAAGCTGCCACACCAGCAATGCGTCAGCAAATGCTAAATAACATGGGTATGGATCCATCATTGGCTGCTGAACCCTCTTCCAGAAACCCAAGAACTGGCAGGGAGTACTCCAAAGGCGGTAAAACCCAAGCTTACGCCAAAGGCGGTGTTGTTTCAGCCAGTAAGCGTGGTGATGGTATAGCTAGAAAAGGTTTCACCAAAGGGGTGATGAGATGATGGCAAGCCGTGGCATGGGAGCTATTAACCCTTCCAAGATGCCATCAGGCAAAAAGATTATCCGAAAAGATAATCCTAATGCTGTTGAAGAGTACAAAGAGGGCGGGGAAGTCTGGGACAAACCCCGTCCTAAAGATTTAGGCAAACCAAAAAAGCTAAGTTCTTCCAAGAAGTCTAAGGCAAAAGCAATAGCCAAAGCTGCTGGAAGGCCTTACCCTAATTTGGTTGACAATATGAGAGCGGCAAAATGACCACAACTTCCGGCACAACAGGGTTTTCCCCTGACTTCACAGAAATTGCAGAAGAAGCGTGGGAACGTGCTGGGAGAGAGCTACGCTCAGGATATGACCTACGCACAGCTCGTAGGTCAATGAACTTTCTAACCATTGAATGGCAAAACCGTGGTTTGGATATGTGGACTTTTGATGAAGGTACAGTAACCCTACAGCAAGGTTTAAACACATATCCTTTGCCAGAAGACACCATTGATTTGCTGGATCATGTAATCCGAACCAATGCCAACCAGCAGAATAATCAAGCTGACTTGAACATTACAAGGATCAGCATCAGCACCTATGCCACAATACCCAATAAATTAGTCCAAGCAAGACCAATTCAAGTTTGGGTTCAACGTGCGGCGGGGGAAACATCTCCCATGTATGACTCATCCAACGCAGCCATTACTGTGGCCAGCGCAGTAAGTACTACAGATACCACAATTACATTAACCTCAACAGTTGGCTTCCCTGCGTTTGGATATGTCTTGTTGGGGTCAGAAACGATTTTTTATAGCTACATTACTGGTAATGTATTGGAAAACTGTTTCAGGGCGCAAAACAATACAACAGCATCGTCCTACACTACTACAACCAAGGTTTATCTACAGCGCCTACCTGCTTTTACCGTTTGGCCAACTCCTGATGGATCTACGACCTATACATTTGTGTATTGGAGAATGCGTAGGATACAGGATGCGGGTAACGGCGTAGAGATTCCCGATATGAATTTTAGATTCCTGCCTGCCTTGGTGTCAGGATTGGCCTTTTATATTGCCAGCAAGACACCTGAATTGCAAAGCAGGGTAGAAATGTTAAAGGCTCAATATGAAGAACAATTTAATTTTGCGGCTGGTGAAGATCGTGAGAAAGCTGCGATACGCTTTGTACCTCGTCAGATGTTCATTGGCGGAGGCAGTACGTAATGGGAAACAGGTTCGCATCCGGTAAATATTCTATTGCCGAGTGTGATCGGTGTGGCCAGCGGTATAAGCTAAAACAGTTGAAGTTCGAGGTCATAAAGACTAAACTATATCAATTGAAAGTTTGTGAAGAATGCTGGGATCCAGATCACCCGCAGCTCCAATTGGGGATGTATCCGGTGGATGATCCACAGGCTGTAAGACAGCCAAGGCCAGATATCACATACACAACGGCAGGTTTAAACGGATTAGATTTAAACCTAACAGGTTTTGGTGGTTATCCAACGGGTGGATCAAGGGATATCCAATGGGGATGGAACCCTGTTGGAGGTGCTTCAGCAAATGATGTCGGATTAACTCCTAATTATTTGGTGGCAACAACGGCGGTTGGAACAGTTACGATTACATCATCTTAGGGGGTTTTATGGACAGAAAAGAAGTTAAACAAATTGCTGACACTGAGGCCAAGAAAGAAGTCAAAGGCCATGAAAAGCGTATGCATCCTAGCGGCAAGAAATTTTCCGCAGGCGGTAAGGCTGGTGTTACCAGTGAATCCATGAAGGCAATGGGTAGGAATTTGGCCAAAGTTGGCTATCAACACAAATCTGGAAGAGGTGGTTAATATGGCCAAGTATTCACACATGAGTGGCGGCAAAGAGAACGGCAGTGCTGAAGTCTATGCCGAGCCACATGTAGGCAATAAAAAGATGGACATCGAAGATGATGTTGGTTTGCCCGTAAATATGCCAACTCGTAAGAATTGGACACCTTTAAACGGTGGCGTTTCAATTGGCAACAATGACGAAGTCAAAACTAGCGGCATCAAGATTCGTGGAACAGGTGCAGCAACTAAAGGCGTAATGGCCAGAGGGCCGATGGCATAATGTATTACAGTGAGTTAGTTACCGCAGTTAATGATTACGTAGAGAATAACTTCCCTACGGTGGATCTGAATCGCATGATTCAGCAGGCTGAACAACGTATATACAATACTGTTCAGATTCAAGAGCTGCGGAAGAACGTCACTGGCACATTGACTTCCGGTAATCAATACCTATCCGCCCCGTTTGACTTCTTGTCTACCTATTCTTTGGCTATTTACCCACAGACTGGTACGACAGGAAGCTTCCTATATCTAATTAACAAAGACGTTAATTACATGCGGGAAGCTTATCCAGATCCAAGTGTCACAGGACAGCCAAAATACTATGCTATCTTTGGCCCTAACTCTGCGAACATGAATGAATTAACCTTCATTATTGGGCCAACGCCCAATGCAAACTACAACGCAGAATTGCATTATTTTTATTATCCTGATTCAATTATTCAGGCAGCATTGAGTACAACGACAATCACGGCAGCAGGATCTGGTTATACAAATGGCACTTATTACAATGTTGCTCTTACTGGCGGGACTGGCAATAGCGCTACTGCTACTATTGTTGTTAGCAGCGGCGTTGTCACTTCTGTAACATTGGTCAGCAAAGGATGTTATTACGCCGTGGGTGATCAGTTATCAGCCACAATAGGAAGTTCTGGATCAGGGTTTACACTAACCGTGACAGGTGTTACTAACGCTGGTGGAGAGACATGGTTGGGTGATAACTTTGATACGGCACTCATGAATGCAGTGCTTTATGAAGCTATTACCTATGTCAAAGGTGACGCAGACATGGTGGCCTTGTACAAAGATAGATACACACAGGCAATCACTCTACTCAAGAACTTGGGTGATGGCAAACAACGTGGTGATGCTTATCGTGATGGTCAAGTAAGGGTTAAAGTTGAATGATAGTCCAAACCCAAACAACCAGTTTTAAGGCAGAGCTTTATCAAGGCGTTCATAATCTATTGACTGATACGCTGAAGATGGCTCTTTACACTAGCTTTGCTAGTTTAAACGCTGATACTACTGTTTACACGACTACATATGAGATCACCGGGACAGGATATACAGCAGGTGGGAATTTAGTGACCGGGGCAACAGTTAATACGTCAGGCTATGTAGCCTATGTTAACTTTAACAATGTAGTCTGGACTAACTCTAATCTGATGGCCAGATGTGCTTTGTTGTACAACGTGAGCAAAGGCAATAAATCCATCTGCGTGATTGATTTTGGATCTGACAAATCGCAGGTAAACTTTACCATCACAATGCCAGCAAACACGGCAACTTCAGCGTTAATCCGCAGTTCAAACTAGGAGCTATCATGCAAAATGAAAACATTAAACCTACGGAGGCAGCGGCAGTAGCTGTTTCGTCTAACTCGTCTATCTCTGAAGATACGAGCGTCACAGGCAACTATACAGTCACTTGTACGGCTGCTGATGGAACTATTCGTTGGCAAGATACATTCAAGAATCTAGTAGTCAACGTGGGTAAAACTGACCTGTTGAACAAGTATTTTGCAGGTACTTCTTATACTGCGGCTTGGTATCTTGGCTTAGTGGATGGCGCTTCTAGCCCCACTTATAACGCTGCCGATACGATGGCTTCTCACTCGGGGTGGACAGAAAATGTTGGCTATTCTCAATCGACTCGTCCTGCTGCTGCTTTTGGCTCCGCTAGCGCTTCTGGGGGTGGGGCTGGCTCTGCTGGTACTGGCACTATTTCTACCTCTGCTACAGCATTTAGTATTAACGCTACAGGCACTATTGCAGGTGCGTTCTTAACCACGAGCAACACCAAGTCAGGCACTACAGGTACTTTGTATTCTGCTGGTAGCTTTACGACTGGTAACCGTTCTGTGCTGTCGGGCGACACATTGAACGTCACTTATACCGCTAACTGCTAAGGATTATCATGGCCGCTAAATTCACTATTGGTGAGAATGTAAAAGTCACACCCGCACCTGTTGATCCTGCTGGCCCAGTTGAGGCTTTACAGATGGATCCTTCTGGTAACATTTATTACCTAATCTCTTGGACTGATGAAAACAACATCGTCCAAAGCAGATGGTTTAGCGAAAATCAGCTTGTTGCAACCTAATGGCTGTCTACAACGCATCAGTAACTGAAACCGCCAATAACGGTGGATGGGGTTCTGTTGCGTGGGGTAGTGATATTTGGGGAGGAACTGCATCAGTTACCTCTACCCAGTACCCGTCAGGTACATCGAGCGTAGCAATTAGCGAAGGATTCCAAGCCACTTGGGGTGCTAACACCTGGGGTCAGGGAGTCTGGGGAGGATCATCTTCTCTCGTGGATGTAGTAACAGATTATATTAGTTTGAATGGAAATATAGCTGAAACGGCTACGGCTACAGAGTCAGAAAATGCCTCTAGCGTATTGGCTAATGCAATCAGTGAAACGGCTACAGTCACAGATACCATCACGACTAGTTATTTGACAAATGCTATTGTTTCTGAAACAGCTACGGTCACGGATTCTGTACTGCAAACGATTACAGTAGGACTGAGTATCATTGAGGGGCTTGGGACTGGATGGGGTGCAGCCACTTGGGGTTATTCAAACTGGGGCGGACAGGGATTGTTGGACTCAGTTACTGTCGCACCGACCTATGTCAACACGGTTTCCGAAACGATCAGCCCGACCGATACTGTATCTTCTCAGCCCATTTATTCACTCAATGTATCTGAAACAGCAACTGCCACAGATTCAATCAGTACTACCCAGACGTTTGCTACATTCATATCCGAGCTAATCGTAGATGCAGATTCTATATCTACCACGCAGACATTTGCTTGCTTTATCTCTGAGACGGCTACAGTAACAGACACCTCGGTAGGCGGTTCTATTTACACGGCTACGGATAGTGAGACAGCAACTGTTACAGACAACTATGTTGCGGGGGGTTCATCTCAGCTATTTGTGTCTGAGACGGCGGTGGCGTTGGATGCAGTAGACGCTGGGGTATCCAGTCTATTGGCTATCTTTGAAACCATCTCTTTGATGGATTCATTGACCAATACTCTGACAGCGCAGAATACTGTGTCTGAGACGGTATCGGTAACGGACTTGGTATCCTCGGCAGGCAGTATATTTTTCGTCCAGATTGGTGAAACAATTACCATAACTGACTCAGTTTTTGGTAAACTGTTGTGGAATTTAATAGATGACAGCCAGACTCCTTCATGGCAGAATATCAATGATTCTCAGACTGTGACATGGAATGCTATTAGCACCGCACAGACACCAGGTTGGACGCAGATAAACGATTCAGAAACGCCGGGTTGGACGAACATTAACGATGCTCAAAACCCCAATTGGGTTAAGATTTAGGAGTGATGAATGACAATTAACTATACAACCCTACTAGGACTGGCGCTACCAGTTACAGGTACTGAATCAGGTACATGGGGAGATGACGTATCAAACGGTATTACTCAATACATTGATGCTTCTGTCGCAGGCACACAGTCCATCACGACAGACGCAGATGTAACCCTAAGCCTTACCAACGGATCGAGCGCAGGTACTAATCTTAGTTCAACCTCAGCCCAGTATATGCAGCTCCTCTGCACTGGGTCTAGAACGGCAAATAGGTATATCAACGTACCTAACTCATCAAAGATGTATGTGGTCAATAACTCCACGACAGGTGGTTATACCATTACAGTCAGAGGAGTGACTGGGCCAACAACAGGCGTGACGATTGCTAATGGCGAGAAGTGTATTATTTACTGGAACTCTGTTTCAGGCGATTTTGTTAAGGTATC
>Ga0208499_1000230_pt1 | contig 23401 bp, 28 predicted proteins | sample CryBogCBE07Jul09_FD_185504 | JGI IMG/M metagenome (GOLD analysis project Ga0208499, IMG submission 185504) | Freshwater microbial communities from Crystal Bog, Wisconsin, USA - CBE07Jul09 (SPAdes) (version 2) | ecosystem: Environmental > Aquatic > Freshwater > Lake | place: Crystal Bog... | reverse complement strand
GGCCAACGAGGCAAGTATATGTCGCTTGCCTTCACGCCAAAGGATGAATTGGGCAATAAAAGTGCATCCGCCCCGGCAACGACTTCCTCACAGAAATCAAACTCTAAACCCCCGTCTAAAATTCAAATTGAAGAATTAGAGATTGACGACGAAATCCCTTTTAATTAACCTCTGCGAGACTGATTTCCCAACTCGCAGGGGATAATATGGGTACGACAAAAGTTTGCACTTCTTGTGGTGTTGAAAAAGACCTTCACTCTGAGTTTTATATTCAAGCAAAAATGGCTGATGGCCATCTTAATAAATGCAAAGAATGCGTAAAACTTAGAGTGAGGCAACATCGTGCTAATAATGATCATGTAAGAGAATATGATAGAAATAGGTATTATAATGATCCCAATCGGCGCGAATATACAAAAAACCAAACCAAAATTTGGTTCCAAATTAATAAAGAAAAAAGCATTGAACATAGTAAAAATTGGCAAGAAAGGCATCCTGAAAAGCGCGCCGCTCATGTCATTGTTGGTAATGCTTTAAGGAGTAAAAAATTGCAAAAGACGCCATGTGTAGTTTGTGGTAATTTAAAATCAGAAGCACATCACGAAGATTATTCAAAACCATTGGAAGTTATTTGGTTGTGCCGCATGCATCATATGGAAAGGCATAGACGATATGAAGCAACCTGAACGAAACGGCACTGAGTATATTGCCCTAGCCTATCGTACTGATAAGTATGGCCACGTCAGGAAGACAAAACTTGGCCGTGGCTTTACCGGACGCAAGGAAGGGACAATCAATATCAACTTTGAGGCAGCCCCACTTCCCAATCAAGAAGGCGAATGTTGGGTTACCTTAGTTCCGTACGATCCTGATTTTGGTGAGCAATACGAATGACCAAATTTATATCTGACGACATGATGGAAGAAGCCCTGACGTTTTTGGCAACGCACAGCGCGTTAGGTGCAGAAGCTAGGTCAGATAGGTTCAGAGCGGAACACGCAAGAAAGAGGATCAGGGCCAACCTGATCCTCACCTCTGAAGAAAAAACGTCCGCCATGAAAGAGGCGTGGGCAGAACAACACGAACGCTACGCTGAGGCAGTCAACGACGAGGCTGAGGCAATACGCAACGACGAATACCTACGTGCAGAACGCAACCGCGCCGATGCCGTCATAGAAGCTTGGCGATCTGAGCAAGCCAATCAACGCGCAGGCAATAGTTTTAAATAATGAGTTCTCCATTCATCCCGTATCAAACGAAAGACGATCTTAACAGAGAAAGTCAGTTCATTAACTTCTTGAGCAAGAAGTGGAAGTTTGATTACAAAAAATTAGGTGACTTTAGCGTTTTTGATTTTGAATGCAGCCGCGATGGCAAAATCGTGGCGTTTGTGGAAGTCAAAAATTACTTTGGTTCAGTTTCAAAGTATCCTACATATATCTGCACCGTGCAGGATGTGGATTATGGTCTCAAACTAACTGAAGAAACTGGATTGCCCGCATTTCTTGTCGTCAAATGGCCGGAATGCGTTGGATATCTTCGCTTAACACATAATAACTATTTTAAAAGAAAGTCAGGACAAAAGAACAGAAACGATCCAAGGGACTACGACACAATGGTATACCTCATTCCATTGGAGGAATTTAAAATGATTGAGGGATTTGAATATGACTGAAGACATGGGTACTACTGCTCGTGGCTCATTATCAGGCAGGCGCAAACTTGCGATATGGGAGCGAGAAAAAGGTTGCTGCATGGAATGCGGCGTAAAATTAATGACTGGCCAATTCATATACGAGCATGTACGTGCTTTGGAACTTGGCGGCACTGACACAGACGACAATATAAGGCTTACATGCAAGCCTTGCGCAAAAGAAAAAACAAAAAAGGATCATAAAATGGCAGCAAAAGCAAAAAGAGTTAAACAAAACCATCTTGGCTTAAAACAGTCGCGTTCGCCGATGCCATATGGTAAGATGTCCAAATGGAAAAAGAAGATGGATGGCACCATCGTACCGCGTTGAGCGTTATGAAGCTGTCCGCCCCACTTCTTGCTGTATTGCTTACTACAGGGTGTGAAACTGTAAGCAGATCAGCAGAGCCGCCCCTGCACGAGATGATTCGCGCGGCAGCGGTATCGCACGACATAAGCCCAGAGATTGCTCTTGGTCTCATTGACGTGGAAAGCACGTTTAAACCCACAGCCTCAAAAGATGGTAACTATGGATTGATGCAGGTCCGTGTGGCTACTGCGAAGGCTATGGGATTTAAGGGAAGCCTAACTGAACTGATGGCACCTGAAAACAATCTTGAATACGGGATGCGTTACCTCCAGTACTGCCAAGACAAGTATCATGACGTGACACTCATGCTTGGTTGCTACAATGGATCAACATCCAGCAAGAACCGCTACCCACGGCGCGTACTCAAGGCATCTAAGAAGTATTAAGCTGCAAACTGCTTGGCGATGTTAAGAGCCTGCACAATGGCATCGTCAGGCATGCTTAACATGTGTTCAGTGTGATCAGAGTAAAGCTTCCTGTTGCGCAATGTTTCATTGACGAGGGCGTCAGCCTTTTTGTCAATGACGGAACCGCCACTGGCGCGCGGCATGCGATTTTCATCAGGTGTTAAAGGAGGTTGAGATAATACAGTTCCAGATACGCCTGTGCCAACATTTCTGATGGCATTAATGTTTCTATTCTGTTGCGCAGCCTGCTCTAAAGCTTTTGTAAATTCTGATATTTGCGGGCCTTGTTTTGTTAAAACATCAGCAGCGCCTTCGTATGCGCGTGGGCCTGTTTGACCACGCGTGAAATTGACAGCATAATTAACAGGCTTTGCCAAAAAAGTAGAGTAAGCTTTTTCCACTGGCTTTTCTTCAGGAAGTAACCCTTGGCCAATGTTTTCTATGCTTTGTGCGCCTGCAGCTTTTCTTGCTGCTTCTCTACGGCTTAACAAACTGTCTGCTACATCTTGATAATGTAACTCCCGTTGAGCCGCCGCAGAAATGTTATCAATTGGCTCTTGACCAAAAACTTTATACAAATTGTCGCGGACGTAATCACCCTCTCCGCCCGTAACTTTATTTAAAGTAGACGCATCGTTTGGAGAACGGCGAACGACATTCTCAAATTCGCCGCGCGCGCCCGTTTTAAAAGCGGCACCAGTTGCGGGGTCTGCGAGTAATGCATCAACCTGCTCTGGGTTTAAACTGTTAGCACCCCTTTTAAAAATATTGGTTCCTAATTCATTTGCTTTGAGTAATGAATAAATATCGCTGTACTCATCCATAAAATCGCTATATCCGTCCACGCCATTTTTTAATACGCCGGACACACCTTTTCTCACATTAGCAACGGCATGATCTTTACTTGGAAATGAATTTGGTTTTACGCCAAGCGTTTCATCACCATATTTAATCAATCGGTCAATTTCCAAACGAGCGTTTTCTAATGCTTGTGCATTTGTTTCATAAATTGGAGATTTTTCTGGCGCCGCCCCTTGCATCTCATAGCGAACAATTTTCCCCGTTGTTGGGTCAGTAATTGGCACGCGTTGAGGCGCAACTGCAGGAGAACCATTATCCAAAACCAACATTTTGCGTATTTTTTGTAATGCTGCCGCAGTGCTTCCCTTGGCTGTTTCAAGTTGCGTGTCCAAATCTCTAACAACACCACTAACATCAAGCGGACCTGCGCTATCAAGTGCAGGGGTAAGTTTATCACCCACCGCCTTTTTGGCAGTTTTTAATGTCTGATCCATTGCTCGTTCAGTTGTATTTAATGGACCTAAATTTGTATCCATGTCCGCAAAAAGTCTATCGCTAACATTTGACGGATTTTGTCTTTCTTTTAACATACTCTCTATTGTGTTAGATGAAGTATCATTGCGATCCATTATTTTTTCAGCGGCACCTAAAAATTCAGGTTGATCCAATAAAGCATCAGCCTCATGGGACGGAGAAACATTAATATCACCAGATTTAATTTTATTGGCAAAATTCATTGCCCAATTTTTTGTTCCTGCTGGCAATTGGCTCCAAACTTCTGGCAAGCCAATTTGAGAAATCCACTTTGTTGCCGCTGCTCCCGCCGGAACTGCTACACCCATAAGACCTGATATACCTGCTTTTGCAATATCTGGTTGTTCTTTTGTCCCTGCCAAATCACCAACAATATCTTGAATTAAACTTGCACCAGTGTTTGCCACCGCCCCCATTCCGGCAGCTAAAGCCCACGGAGCAGTTTCAGGTAATAAAGCTAAAGAACCCGCCACAACAGGGGCTGCTGTAATTGTTTGTGCCGCCGTACGAGTTATTGGGCCTTGGCCAGAACCGGGTCTATCTATGTGATATTTTTGGCCATCTTGGACCCATAATGGGTTTCCATATTTATCTTCTGAAACATAACCAGTTGGCAAATTAGATTGCAGGGAATTAATTCTTCCTTGCACCGTATTACCCAAAAGCAAACCAGTTCTCGCAGCCAATTTGTTAGAAACAGGTGCATTTACACCTTTCCCCTTTTGATATGCTGGTTTAAAAAGTGGCATTTCAAGGACATCAGGATAATCTTCTGACGGTGGAATCAACTTCGTCTCAATGTCAGTTGAATAGCCTGTTGCAGCGCCACTAGATGGATCAACATTTGGGACCGTAATAGTTTGAGTCGTAGGAAGCTTTGGCGTAACGTCTGGTGTGCTGCTCACAAATTTCCGTTGATTAGGCGTGGTCGCTTGCTCCGCACCTAAATTTCCGCCTGCACCATTATCTGTGGCGACAAATCCCCCCATCATTGAACTCCATATTGGAAGGCAGGATAATGTGTCATTGTGTCAAAAGTACTGTTTGCGTCAGATGGCGTAATTGCATCATAACTCCACCCTTCTTTACCTTGATGCTTAACGCCAGAAACTTTAAAAGTTTGACCCGCACGGATCCCTTCCGCAGCAGCCGCCTTATACAAATTAGAATTTGTTTTACTTGGCGCATTTGGCATTACATAAAGTCCATTATCTATAATATCAGCATTTTTGGGCAAATCCGTGCCGCGGAAGTTTCCAACCAATTTGCGAGCAGAATCTTGGAACAAAGAATAAGGATGCGCTTTTTTCCAAGTTGCCAAATATGATTCAAAATTTTCCGTATTATTCTTCTGTTTTTCATTCTGCCAAGCACTAATGATAGCATTGAAATACAACAATGGAGCCAAACGAACTGCACTCAACCGTTGCGCCGCACTTGGATCAATATCAGGATTTGGCGTTCCCTCTTCTTTTTGAATTGCAAATTCATTTTGCGTAATCTTGGGGAATGCCGCTTGAGCAGAAGCTTGTGCTTGATCAACAGTAGATTTTAATGCATCAGCCACGTCAGCCAATGTCTTTGTTCCATCCAAAACACCATCAGCTAATGAATCAAAATGCAATCCTTTAAGCACTCCCGCAACTTTGGCCTTATCTGTTGTTGTTGGCCCAAACTCGCTAGATTTTGCTGCGGCGGAGTAATTAATAATTGCAGAAATTGCATTATTAAGTGTAGGCGCTCCCTTCATTAATTCACTTTCAAGTTCCGCACTCTTAGTTTTTTGGGTGTCTTGAAATTTATCACCTGATTGCAATACAGCATTTGATGGCACTTCTGGATCAGGTTTCCATCCCTTTGTAGTTTTGTAACCTACATCAACAGGCACTTGGACTACTGCGCCAGTGTCAGGGTCCACATACGATTTTGGGTCATCCGGCCCAATTGGTTTTGGCCCAACTGATTGCGGTCTCACAACTCCCGGAGTAGCAATGTATTCAGTACCTGACGAAGTTGCAATTTTTCTGTTTTGCAAATCGCGCGCTTCTTTTTCCCACTCAAGAGCTTGCTTGGTTTGTGCCTCATGTTGTGGGTCGCGCAAATCTGCATATTTTTCGCGCAAATAACTTGCTGCCTTTGTTAAGATATCAGGGTTATAATGATCTTCTGCTGAAAGTTCTGGAACGCCATACGCGCCAACTTTAAATGGAAGCGCGGTATTTTGAGCGGGTTTTGGTGGATTTAAGACTGTTTCAGCAGGAACAACCGCCGCCTTTGAAGTATCTACTGGCGGATTTAAAACAGCTTTTGCAGCATCAACAATTGGTTTTGTCTCATCAGGTGCAGGCGGCTGATCCGTTGAGGCAGTTGCGGGAACAACACCCGCCTTTGTTGTAGATTCCAATTTGGCGTTTGCGGATGGCGCAGGAGCAACACCCGCTGAAGCTGTTGGACCAATTGCTGTTTTTCCGCCTAAAATATTTGCTCCAAACGGCATTTTTGCCATTTGTCCTTGAATATACTCGCCAAATTTGTTTTCTGGAATTTCAACGCCATTGCGGCTATCAACGTAACCTTTTTCGCCAGTAGATAAAGTTCCGTATTTCATCCCTGACTGCAAATACTCGTAAGCTTTCCAACCATATTCTTGCCCGCGTAAGCCAGACTCAATGTCATGGTAGCGTTTTTCTTCTGCTAAGCGTTGGCGGTCTATATCGCGCTGTTCTTCTGTCAAACCCAATTCACGCTGCTGCTTTTCATAGGCGCGTTGGTTTGCAAGCGCATTATAGTACGTGCCAAGGCCTGCCGTGGCGCCTTCGCCAACGCCCACGCCAAAAAATGGAGACTTGCTGCTAAGCATGCCCAATCCGGCGGCTAGGAGGCCCATGCGGGCGTTGTCTGACAAAGGTTGGCCCGTTACACGCTCAAACAAAGATTGTGGCTGTTGGTTCGTTTGTGTGTCTGGGCTTGGCGATTGAACTGTGCCGTCGCCTGCATAACCATGACGGCCAACTACGCCGCCGGATGCATAATGTAAACCAAGACTATAAGTTCCTTGGCTTTCCCCAAGTACATCTGACGGAGATACCGTAGCAACGCCAAGATTGCTTCTAAGGGCGCCAATGTTAGCCTTCATATTGGCGCGTTGCTCTGGCGTGGCATTTTGCAATTGCTTGGCCACATCCATTAAACCGCCATCTTGGGGAATATCCGGTGTTTTTGTTGGAATATTTGTTTTGCCGCCGGGCCTGTCCGCAAGAAGACCTTGAGAAACGCGCATTACGTCTGCCAAAGTCAATGGCTTTGTTGAGCCACCTGAAGGTTGATCTGAGTATGGGATTGCGCCGTCAGTTGCGTAATGCGCACGACCAAGACCATCTGCGCCAACTGCGCCACCCATCCAGTCAGGAATCCCACCATGCGCAAAGTGGCCCCGTTGAGCGGCGTGGTTAACTGCCTTTTCGTAGTCAACCATGCGCATGCCCTCGCCGTCCTTGTGGACTGCATCAGGGTGATGCTTTTCAACTTCCTGCGCACTAAGGCCAAGCATAGTATGGCCATCATTTTTATAATTAAACTTGTAAATCTTTTGGCCGTCATACGTTTCGCCAACAGGCTCCATGTTTTCCTTGAGACGCTCATCAGAACCCCAAGGAATAGACGCAAGCGTAGTAAGCCCGCCAAGAATTTGCGACCCAACATTTGGCCCCGGAGCATTTGTGAGTGAGGTTCCGCCAGATTGGCCACCAATACCCAAAAGCAAATTGCCCAAATATTGAGTCGTTTGAAATGGGTAAGCTTGAGCAGCTTGAAACTGCTGCTGGTTGGCAACGTCCTGAGCCTGTTGAACTGCTTGCTGCTGAGCGCCCGCACTGAGTTGTGCCTGCGCCCCCTGCAAGCCCGCAGCCTGCGCGCCAGTACCTAATTGGCCAAGTGTAGAGCCAGCCTGTAATGCGCGGGCCTGATCCGCGTTAAACTGACCCAATGCCTGCCCATAACCACCCTGCAATACATTAGCCAGTGTCTGGCCCGTCGCAAGGTTCTGTTGGCGAGCCAATTCAGCTTGAGCAATTTGGCCACGGTCACCGCCAAAAGCGCCTTGGGAAACTTGATTACCCAACAGTTGCTGTCTTTGTTGGGCATTAGTTTCGCCCAAATTTGCCATAGTCTGAGAGACAACATCACCAATGTAAGGCGACATATACTGGTTAAGTGCCTGCTGACCAAATGGCGTGGCGCCCTGCTGAACGTAACCCGTTCCGGCTTGATAGTATGGCTGCGCTAATCCGGCGGCGGCGTTGACGTTCTGTATACCAGCCTCTTGTGTAGGGGTAAGACCCGCAACCATTTCACCTTGATATTGCTGAAAAGGTGTCGCCGCCACAGACTTTGCTTGATTAGCCAAATAGTCGTAATTCGCCGACACGTTTGCCGGAGGCGTAAATGTAGAACTGGTTGTTGATGTACCCTTAGAACCACACACTAGACGTCTCCTTAAGCAGTCAATTCAGCCTCTTCAGGCTGTCCGGTCTTTGCCCCGTAAATGAAGAAAGCACCAGCAGGCATGCCAAAGTGTTTTTCATACAACTCTACTTTAGCATTTGTTCTCTGATTTGACAAAACCCCAATCATTAAAGGCAAGTCCAAACCATCAGCCGCTTTCTTGGCAAATTCTATCATTTTATGGACGCGGGAAATAGTTGCATTCCTGTATTCTGGCCGCACAAAAACAGACATTTCTTCAAGGAAGGGCGTGTCTGAATACCAATTGGTGGCCACGCGAAGCAGAATCATTGCCTCCAATTCGTCCTTTTTGCCCACAACCCCAATAATACCAAGGTGCTTGTAAAGAAGCGGACGTATCATACTGCGCACTTTGTCCTCATTAAGATTGAACATGCCAATCTCTTTATGGATTAGCCGCGCTAAAACCATAATGCCCTCCTCGTCGTCTGGCTGTGCCGTCCTGACAAGTGGCTCTGTTGTAACGCGCTCATACTTTGGCATGCGCTTGCGGGCGCTTTTGGAAAGACGGATGCGCTGCTTTTTGAATCCTGAGTCCATGTTAATCCTTAATCGCGCTTGGGGCCGGGAAGTTTTTGGAGGGTCTTGATATGCTTCTTGCGTAATTTTAGAACATATTGGTCAAGAATGCGGTGACCCTTGGCAAGGTCGCCATCGCCAAGACCCGCTACCGCTGACGGGCGAACAACGTACTCTCCGCCAGCAGCGACAATAGGCACAGGCTTGCCAACATTTGTAAAATGGGGGTCATGATATTTTTCTACCCACGCATCAATCGCTTTGAAGCCAGCGAGAGTGTTCCCTTCGCCAATGTAAGCCACTTCTTCAGCAGGGATGACATAGGCTCCGGCGGGTACATGCATAGGAAGATGATCTGTGCGACCAGCCACGGGGCTATGGATAGGACCAGTATGGATAATATTACGCCCATTTCCATCCAAATTTCCTCCATGTGCTTTTCCCGACCGCGCAATATTTAATGCAGCCGCCACAGCTTGGTCATGCGGATAACCTGAGCGGGACATTTCGCTTATGTTCTTGCTGATAGTAGCCTGAGATGAACCGTGCTTAAGTGGCATCACGAATATCCTACGGAAATAACAGAACTTGTGCCGGGGACAAAAGTTAATCCCGTGGCAAATGGAACTTGGACTTGATATGTACCAATTGTATTAGGGACGGCATAAATGCGGTTGCCTGTCGTCGTAGATGTGTTGTTTGTGTCATACAAGTAACCTTGTGTAGACCCCGCCACAATTACGGAAACCGTAGCTAACCAACCTGATGATGATTTAATTACCTTGCTAGCTGACACTTCCTTGCTGTTATTTACCCCAGCAAGAATATTTAACGCATTAACATATGAGTTAATTGCAACAACGCCATTTTTTTGGGTAGTGAGGAGGTCATCTAAACTAGCCATTAAAATCTTCCATCAAGTTGGTAGCGATACCGCATTGCACCCAATCGCCAAAACGTACCCACGTCATTAGATGAAATTGCAATAGACATAAGCCTTGCCCTGATACGAACTGAAAGGTTTTCAGTGGCTTGCGTTACACTATACGGACCATATTGGACAGGCGTATCGCCGGGGTAGTTAGTTGCATAAAATGTAATTTGCACAGTGGCATTATTAGAACCACCATATGTACCCCACTTCATGTCCGGCCAAACCAAATCTAAAAATATCAGATTATCTGCCTCATTTAATTGGAAGTAGCCCGTTTGAAATGATGAAAGCATTGGCGCAGTTTGCAGACCAATTGCAGCGTCATTGCCAACTTCGTGTTGATATATCCAATTTTGTTGGGAGCCACTAACAGTTTCAATTCCCGCCCCAATAGGGTTACCAAGCACGGATTGATCAATCCAAGCTGATCGTGCCATTGTGCCGTAATCCCATTGCTGCAAAATAATGTTGTATTTTACATATGAGTCATTTTCGCCCGTGGTACTTGCATTAGAGGGATAAAACCACATGACTTCATTGAATTGAGAATTTACGGCAACGCGGATATTTGAAGTATAAGGTACGCCATTTGCGTCTGAATTAGTATTTAAGTTTTCATAAATAACATCCCAAATAGGGCAAGGAAGTGGTTCTGGCCCAGCACCCGTATTTTGGAAAAACTGGTTTTGAGACATCCAATAAATTTTGTTATTGATTTGACCCACACATTTACGACTAATGGCTCCGCAATTAGAGCCAATCTTGTTAAAACCGTAAACCAAGGGATAGCCAACATATTGCATGGCATACAAGTCAATGTCAGTCCAAATTAACCCCTGTTGCGGCCCTTGAATGCACGTAACAATTTTACTGCCCGTTGGGATTCTAAATGAACCAGCTTGGTTGGTGCTTGACGCATTCCAAGTGGTAAAGTCACCAATATCCGACCACCTAAGTAGCAACGGTTCCTGTTGAAGATTAAATGAACTTCCCCACGCCACAATTTGTCTTTGTGGCATCGCAACAAAGAACCCATCATTAACGAGTGGCACTTGTGAACTTAGTAATTGAGCATTTAAAAATGGTCCATTTGGCTGCCAGTAATAAATTGGCCCACCTGAACTATAAGTTCCGTATCCCGTATTAGATGGGCAAGCGATTAAATCTTGCCCATAATTGTCCAACGTCCAATCTTCTACGCCGGAAAGTGGTGAACCGGGTGGAGTGGTTGAACCAACACCAATACCATAACCGCCAACACCGTAACCTCCAACGCCATATCCGGTTGGAGCCAATTGGGGTGATGCAGTGGTATAGTAATTAACTCTTACGTTGCCAGAGTTAACAAATGTTGGACCCGCGCTGGAAGACGCTTGTGTGCCACAGTTAAATGTAAAATTGTTGGCATCTGTGACGGAGTTAACAGTATAAAGACCAAATAACGTCACGCCGCCAAGGGATAGAGACACGCCGATGTAAAAAGATTGTCCTACTGTGTAACCGTGGTTATTAAACAAACATGAAACAAGTTGAGAATTAGCCGTAGTGGTAAATTTATAAACTGCCCCGCCCGTAAGCCCAGAAATAGCATTTGTTGATGCAGTAACCGTATACGAAGTATTTGATACGTAAGTCGTATTATATGGGCCACTTAAGATAATGCCATCCACGGAAACGGGTGTAACAAACTCAACATAATCAAGATTATTAACCGTGATGTTTGAGTCACTCACCGTCACAACCGCAGAACCTGCGGAGGTCGTAAAGCTTGGAGATATATTGTCAGTGTATACGTATGGCGTAATTGTTTGCAGGTTATTGTTTGTTAAAACTGCAAGTTGGTTAGTGGCGCCAATTCCAAGATGATTAATTGCATTAAGATCAGACCAACCCTTTAGCGATCTTATGGTAGAGTTTATAAATGAACCATAATATGCAACCCAGCCGCCCATTTTTTGAGCAAGGCCCAAGCCCATGCGTTCTGGTAAAAACCGTATTAAGTTTGACTTTGAATAGTTGGCTTCATTTAAAGCTAAGGTTGTTGTTACCTCAACGCCGGGCTTTAATTTAATGGTATTATGGGGCATGGATTACCCCCGTGTCGATGTAGCGGTTGGGGCGGGGGAATACGAAGACCAAGCAGCAGACTCATACTTCTTGCGATTTTCTTCCACCAACGCACTGCTTTTCAATAGTTGATATTGATTTTCATAGCTTTGAGCCATTGCCGGATCGTCAGACAGGCGGCCAAAGTTACGCTGGTAGGCAGAGATGTAAATCATGGAAGCCATAATAAGCATGTCTGGAAGATACGTTGATATAAACGTAGTGCCAGACCCGTTGCTTACCGTTCCAATTGTTGTCGCCGCCGCTGTCCCAGATGCAACTTGAATGGTAATTGAGTAAGTACTCGTAACTGTGCAGGTATAAGTTCCATTCCATGCACTAGAAATAAAGTTAGTTAAGTAAACCGTAGTTCCGGTTGATAAGCCATGCGCGGACATGAAGTTGATTGTAGCCGTTGTTCCAACCACGGATGTGCTGGACACTGGCGGCAAATAACCCAAAGATTGGGCGCGAACCGTGCCAGTAAGAATGGTGCCGTAATTGCTGTCTGGGATTGGTCCCAAAATCATGTATTGGCTAGTATTACCTGTAGTAGCAGTATCGCCCCCATAAACAGCAAAATACTGAGGTAAGCCTGTCGTAGAACCTGATCCGTAAACATTCTGTATAAATTCTTTTGCAACTGGCAATAATGGCGACGAAGCGCCAGAAAGATTAACAACCTCAAATGTTTGAGGCACAATGAATTGAGAGGCAGGAATAGTAAAAGTATTGCTATTTGCCGTCAAGGAATAAGCAGTAGTGCTAATTTGTGTAGACAAAAAATCTAAGTCGCGTTGCATACGCAACTCAGCGTAATTTAACATCTGGGGTAAAATAACTGTAAAGTTAGGATCGCCAGAGGGGACGACAGCCATAGTCTGGATTTGCGAGATGTATGAAGTATACGTCAAGGGCGTCGTCATTGGCTAAATCCTAAGAGGCCATGTCAAAGGCAGCTTTTTCTACCGCCGCGACACGATTTGCCCAACCACGTCCAAACGTACCATAAGTGGGCAAACTTTGCAAAAAGGCTAGTCTTGCTTCACAGACTCCCGTAGCAACTTCACGAGCGTTAGCCGCTTCACAAGCACTAATTGTGGCTTGGCCGATTTGTCCGTCCGCACCAACACCAAGTACCTGCTGAAGGGTTTTCGCCGCACGGCCTACCCCACTATTAACAGCCATATCAAAAGTGGCATAGTCAATGCCAAGAGGAAGTGAGTCGCCACTGATCTTATCCCAATAATTAGCCTTGTACAAAGGAGCCACGTCCTGCGGCCCCAAAGCCCTCATTTCAGCTTCAGTAACAGGATGACCAATATATTCTTCCCAAACTTTTTGGGTAACGCCAAGATTTGTCCGACCGCCGGGGTCTTTTGGATTGTCGCTGTATCCGCCCTCTGACTTAAGCACGAGGGCGAGGCATTGCTCAAAATTGTCTTTCACTGGTTATTCCTTTGGGGCGGGAGAATGCTGGTGTGAGGAGCCAAAGTAATAAGAAAGCACCAACGTCAACGCGGCATCCAAGGTTCCAAGAACCCGCGCAATCAATTCACGCATAACGTCAGGAATGGTGCTGTTTAGCAGATGCCATTGGATAAATACCCACGCGCAAATAACCACAATAGCAAGAATGCGAGGTGTCCAATCATGGGTCTGAATAGCCATTTGACGGGCTGAGTTACGGTCATCTGCCGCAATTCGCTCCAAATCAATGTCCAAAGACTTCATCTGAGTTTTAAAATCAGCATCAATCTTTTTAAGGGCTGCCAATTGGTCTCCCGTTGGGTTAGCTAAAGCAGCTTGAATGTCTTCTTCCGTACCGTCCTCATGACCAAACAAGGCACCCGACAATGCTTTTACAGCAAGACCAGCCACTGGTCCGCCAAGGGCCGTCGCAATAGTAGGGGCAACTGAACCAATCAATGGTCCAAAAGTTTTAAGAATGTCCATGTTATTTCACCGTTACCATAAGATATAAACCAATTGCACCAATGCCTAATACCAGAAAACCCACAATACTGCTAACCATAATCAAATCCTTGCGGTTTTCCTCTTGCTCTTTAAGGGCGGCGGCAGCTTGACGAGCGGCCTCCTTGCGCATTTCAATGATTTCCCGTTGTATTGCATCCCAAGCTGGGCGGCCATATTGCCCAATAAACATATTTTTTACCTGAAGTTGCATGTCTTGCGCTTTGGCTTTGACAGCAAACCGTTTTACGGCTTCCGCTTCATATTCAGCTTGGCTTTGGAATAACTTCTTCTTTTGCGGTGTTGAAGTAACAGTAACGATTTGGGCAACCTTACTAAAAAGATTGCCCACTTTTTCTGCGGTTTCCATCATGTCCCGCCCTGAATCAACGGCGGACTTGATGCTATTGTAGATTGCAGTCGCGCCAGCGATAAGGGTAAACGGGTCCATGCTAGTCCATATTATTCTGCCATTGGCGCTTCAGGAGCAACAGGCGCCGGAGCATTAGCCGCTTCAATCTGAGGCTTTGCTTGACCATGTAAAAGATTAATAAGGTCAGCAACTTCACCATAGACGCCAGCACCAAGATGCTTAAGCACAGTGTTAACGTGATCAACGGTAAGTTTAAAGTTAAGTTCAAGATTTTCCATTCGTCCTCACACTATTGTCCAATTTGATGTTCCAGAAACCACGACGGTTACGCCGTTAGCGATACTTATAGGCCCACCCGTCAACGCATTCTGAGCGGATGGTATAGTGTAATTAGTCGTGACCGTTTGATTGTTCAAGTAAAATATGCCGTTAACAGCACCAGCCGCCACAACTAATCCGTCATTGGCATAAAACATGCCGTTGCCGTCGCTGTATATGCCAACATTGTAACCCTGTGTAATTGTAACTGAGTTTGTGCCGCTTCCGGCTGACGACGCAGTTACTGTGTAGGGGCCATTGATATCATTACTGGTGGAGTTAGTAACAATCCACTGCCCACCCTCCGCAGGAAATGTGAGCGTAATATTAGCTGACAACTGACCAGTAAGCAGAATACGCATACTTTGGCATTGCGTAGACGTAAGAGTTACGTTGGAGTTGGTCAAAGCAACTGATGTGGTCCCACCAAACGCCGTATCAATCGTCGTAAAGTTAGCATTGAGTGGGATATCCCACGTTGGCGACGTTTGATTGTAAGAAGGAAGTGTAAGCTGCTTATTGGTGGTTGTCGTTGACATTACTTATCCACCTTCTGTTCAAGCCTATCAAATATTTTGTTCAACATGGCTTCAATGCGGTTTAAGTGGGCCGTTAGATCATCCTTGCTGACGTATTTTGTTGGCAAATCAACCCGTATGTCATTTATCATTTGGCGGTCACGTTTTTGCTCATTGACGATTTGAGTATAGAAATACCCTACCGCAGCAAACCCCGCCGTAATGATAATGTTAACGATTTGCTGCCAATCAAGATTCATCATGCACTCCAAGGCGGCGGTAGGTTAACGCTTGTAGGCGTGATCTGCTGTTGAATCTGTGCGTCAATGTTGGCTTCCAAAGCAGCCACTTGTTCCGCACCAAGAGCAGCCGTTGTCCAACCTTGCACCTGCGCTTCAGTAAGCTGTGCATATGGCGTGAATGGTTCACCTGCCGTGTAGGTTACGCCGACCGTACCATAGACAGAGCCAGTGTGACCATTGCCATCAGTTCCGGTTAGAACCCAGTGCACGGTGAATACAACGTCAGTTTGACCTGCATCTGAAGGATATGCGGTTAGGGTCGGGAACGACCAAGTGTAAGTGTTCGACATTAGTGAGTCTCCTCAGGAGTAGGTGCAGGCTGTACTTGTGCCTGAGCCTGTGTGCGGATCTTTTCAATTACTTCTGCAACTGAAACGTATGGTGCGTTACCCAGTGCCTGAAGGATGATGTTGATTTCATTGATAGTCAGATCAAGTGTCATTTTGAATTCCTTTATGTGCCTAATGTTGATATTGCTGCAACGCGAAAATTTAATGAACCACTTGCCAAAGCTGCCCTAAGAGCGGCTGTTGATGTTGTATATGTTCTTGCGGCTGGAGAACCATACATTGTTTTTGATGATATAACTTGTGAAGTTTGGTTAGCTAAGAAAAACAAAATATCCATAAAACCATTTGATCCATCATCACCATAAACAACAATAAAAGCGCCAGTTGATGTTTGACTTATTGTAAAAATAGTTGTTGCAGAAGTGCTTACATTTGTTGTTCCTTGACCAGCAATACCAGCACCCGGAACTTCAACTTTATTTCCAGAACCGCTTGTCTTCCCCACCAGCAGATTGCCGGAGGTGTCGATACGCATACGTTCTGTGGCGTTGTTATTACGGAAAACTATTGGCGTTGTAGTGTCGTTTGTTGTTGGTCCAAGTGCAAAAAATGTTCCCGGTGCATAATTTATTGCTGCTTGCCCGTTAGCACCAGACGCACCAATATTATATACAGTTTCTGCATATCCCGTAGAACTTGTGTTGGTGACAAATTGAGCAACATATCCAGCAGGATTTGATTTAGAAATTTCAAGCAACGCACCCGGCGAAGTCGTCCCAATACCGACATTCTGGCTGGCATCTATATACAGCGCATTAGTACCCGCCGTAGACAAGCCTAATGTCGTACTGGATGGGAAATATAAGCCAGTATTAGAAGATGATGTATTGCTTTCAGCAGGAGAAGATGCCGACCCAAGGACGTTTTGTATACCGTTTGTCCCGCTTATAATCACTGACATGATGCAGTCCTTTCAAAATCAACCGCACTTGCGGTAAAAACGGTAGGCAAATTTAGTTTACAATTATCAAAATGCCAACGATTGCCAGCGCCAATATTATACCCAATTTTTTGACAATGAGGGCATTCCCAAGGATTTTGCCGTGCTAACTGAGATAAGTTGGCTTTTTGTTCTTCTGAAAGTAACCTGCCCTTCTTCTTTGACGGGATGCCAATTTTTGAAAGTCGCATTTTTTCAATGCTTTCAGGGCGATGTTTTTTGCCCTTCATTGGGCAAGTCCTTCCCTTTGCAGCAAAGGACATATGTTGGCGGTATTTTGGATCTTTCCACAAATTTGAAACGGATTTGCTTATTTTTCCAACAGTTTCAATGGAATGAGAAATGCCTTTATTCCAACTGGCAATACCTTCTTTGTATTTGTTCCCTGTGGCAAGAGGTGGTCTACCGCCGCCCATTATCAAATTCCAACCAATTTTATCTGTTGGACGAAGTTTTTGTTCAATTTCAAAACAATAATCTTCTTCAGCAATCAAAATTTGCTCTTTAATTAAATTTTCCCAACCATATTTTTCAATGGCAAAATTAAGATGCCTGTTTTCTCTTTTACGAAAATGCTCTTCCATGCGTGTTTCAAAACGGGAAGACACGCCAATATAGCCCTGAGTCATCAGGTCTGTATGGTCAGCGCATCTAATCCAATAAACGCAGGTAACAGCCATATTATGCTCCTACCTTGGCTTTAAGGGCGGTGATTTCAGCGGCTTGGGCGTCTACTTTGGCGGATAGTTCTTGCAAAGCCGCAACAAGATGCACGACAATCTTACTGTAATCTACGCCTTGATATTCTGGTTTACCGTTAGCATCCACAGCGTCTTTTGCACCGCTCACCGCTAAAGGAATTACTTCAGCAAGTTCATGCGCTATGAAGCCTTCACCCGCAGATTTATCGCTGATCCAATCATAATTGACAGGCTTAAGAGCAGCTATGGTTGCCAAGCCAGTCGACATTGGCGTGACGTTTTCTTTCAAACGATAATCGGACGAAGTATTAAACAAAGTTGTAGTTGTAGTTGATTGAATTGATCCAACCACACCATTTGTTACGTTACCAAACCGCCAATGGTTCCCGGTCCCAGCAGCAGCAAATATACTGTAACAACCACTGCCATTTGGCGAAGACAAAGAAAGGCCGCTTCCACTGTACGTTGTGGCCCCCACCAGCAGATTGCCAGAGGTATCAAGACGCATAGCTTGTGTTGAATTAGTTCCAAAAACTAAATTGTTTGAACCTGTTCCAATAATTGCAAAATCAGACGCATTTCCAGTTGAAAGAATGGCTTTCATTGACCCAAAATAAGTGGCGGTAGTATTATCAGCATAAAATACTTGATAACCACCATTTGTCGCTGTGCTAGTTAAACGATTAATTTCTGCTGCCGATGTATAAACATGCAACCGTGAAGATGGCGAAGTCGTCCCAATACCCACATTCTGAGACGTATCAATCGTCATTGCGGTGAAACCCGCGGATTGAATGTTCAATGCAGTAGAAGCGGCACTGGTAATGGTGTTACTTGTAATGGATGAGCCAAAGGTTACGCCGCCCGTGGAACCAAGCGTCATGTTAACCGTACCAGAAGATGGTTCTTGGATAACTGTTGTTTTAAGAGTTGCGGCCATGAATTAGGTTCCTGATGTGGATGCAAGCAAATAATACGTCGTGCCACCAATGTTTATGGCAATTTTATTGGTTACCGTATTGGTTGACGATGAAGATACTGCTGTGGATGCTAAAACTGTGCCTGTAGCCGCTGGCAGGGTTAGCGTATTCGTACCCGCCACAGCCGTTGGTGACAGGGTGATTTGCCCAGACGAAGAACCATTTAAAGTGACGTTACCCATTATGCTGCCTCCGCCAGATGTTGGCCGTGATTAGCAAACTGCCCATGCAATTCCATACGTTTCACCTTAGCAAATTCTACAGCTTTATCCAAGTCTTTAAACCGTTTCCTAATGGATTTACCATTTGCGTACAGACTAACAAGCCACAATTGGCAAAATTCATCCCAAACAACATTTTTATAACCGCTGGAATTATTTCTGCTTATTTTGGAATTTCTTGCATTTTCTGAATGAGTAGCCAACCGTAAGTTTTCTATCCGGTTGTCCAGAGCACTTCCATTAATGTGGTCTATTTGCGTATTTGGTGGAATTTCACCATTAAAAATTACCCAAACAATTCTGTGAAATTGAAATCGTTTATTATTTACACCAACCGTTTTCCGGTCGTTACTAATTGTGCCAGCTTTTTTGCCAGCCCATTTTGTGTTCCATTTTTGGGGCATGTCTAAGCGATTTTTCCAAAATAATTGACCATCAACATAGTCAAACATTTCTTTTGCCTGTTTTTGAGTAAGATCATTATACATCATACCACGGTCCATGTTGAAGATGCTGGAATAGTGATTGTGGCGGAAGAAGAAATGGAAACTGGGCCAAATGTTCCTGAGTTAGTATTCGCAGGAATTGTATAACTGCTATTAATCGTATTTCCATTTTGCCAAAAAATCTGGTCAGTTCCGCCGCCTGTTGCGCCACCCAAACCGGACCACGCAGTTCCGTTGTATCCTTCAAATCCAGCGGTTGAAGAATTAAACCGCAACATTCCGGTTTGACCCGTTGGCTCCTGAGCCGTCGTACCCACCGGAAGAACAATAGCCCCGGTGGTTGGGAATGACACAATACCCGTCGTAGCGATGGATAGAGCCGTTGTCGCGCCGTTATTGCCAACTTTCATCAAAATAGAATCGGTTGTTCCAACGCCGGACGTTGACTGCAAAGTTAATGAAGATGATGCCGCAGAACCACCATACAACACTGGAGACGTAGCGCTTGTCAGCGTTGCTGAACCCGTTGTGATGTTTACACTGGCAATTGTCGTTGTTCCAGCAGATGAAACCGTCATTGCATCGGTTGCGCCGTTATTTACCACAAAGTGGATAGCGTTGGCTGTTGTTGTACCAATAGCAAGATCTGCAGAAGCGGAATCAAGATAGACGGTGTTTGCGGCATTAAACGCGCCTGAACCCGTAAATCCTGATGAGTTCATACCAAACTCACCAAAATACGTTGATGCCGTACCAAGGTTATTGGAAACAATAATGTTTGTGGAAGCCGTCGCACCAGAATTGGTGTTTTGCATAACCTTCTGGTTGTACGAATTTACTGATGACGTAAACGACTGAAAAATGTTGGTATCAGAATAACCCAAGGTTCCGTAAGCGTATGCACCTTGCGACAAAGATCCGGTAATGGTCCCGTTGGCTACATAAAATGACGATGTTACTGTACCTGAAAGTGTAGGCGAAGAAGAATAAGAAGGAGCAACGCCCACACCGCCAGAGACCAATATGCTTCCTGTAGCAACGTCTGCAAGTTTGGATAATGCAGTGGTCCCTGAAGCATAAAGAATGTCGCCTATTGTATAAGATGATTGACCCGTACCACCGTTAACCGCGACAAGCGTACCTGCGACCGTAATAGCACCCGTTGTGGCAGAAGATGGGGTAAGCCCAGTTGTACCAAATGAAATAGATGAAACTGCGACGGTTGAAGGATTTGCCCAAGATGGTGCGCCGCCTGTTGTCGCGACCAAAACTTGTCCCGTAGTTCCCGTTCCCGTTACACCGATCGCGCTTGATCCGTTGCCGTAAAGAACGCCGTTTGCAGTAAACGTAGTTGCTCCAGTTCCGCCGTTACCAACTGTTAACGTATTGGTTAAGGATAATGTTCCTATGGCGGTAGTAGATGTGCTTAAGAATGTAGCGTTACCGTTAGATGCAATTGTAAGTGCCGTCACAGCACCGTTATTGCCTGTTTTAAAGACAATGTTGTCAGTTGTGCCAACACCTGTCGTTGATTGAAGCGTTAATGACGAAGACGCCGTTGTGCCACCATAATAAGACGCGGCTGTTAAAGATGTAAGTGTTGGTGTTGCAGAATATGCTGGTGCGGTTCCAGTTCCCGCAGAAACAAGCACTTGCCCTGTCGCAACAGCGGCCAATTTAGACAATACAGTTGTGCTTGATGCGTAAAGAAGATCACCAATTGTATAAGATGATTGCCCTGTACCGCCATTTGCTGCAATTAATGTACCAGCAACAGTAACCGCGCCAGTGGTTCCCGTGTTTGGCGTCAGACCAGTGGTTCCAAACGTAATAGATGTAACACCAGCCGTTGACGGAATGGTTGACGACCACGTTGGCGCACTGCCCGACGTTGCAATAAGCACCTGACCCGTAGCACCAGCCGCAGTAACACCCATTGCAGTAGATGATGAACCATAAACTACGCCATATTGCGTTAATGCTGAAGATTGGCCCGTACCACCCGACGCTACTGGTAACGTACCCGTCGTTAGAGCAGACGTAGATGTAGCATAAACTGCTCCGCCAGACGTAAATGACGTTAATCCAGTACCACCATTTGTCGTGGCTAAAGTACCAGCCAAAGTAACTGCGCCAGTTGACGTTGTATTTGGCGTAAATCCAGTTGTTCCAGCAGAAAACGACGTTACGCCGCTATTAGCAATGCTAATTGTTCCAGAACCGTTAGTAATGCTAATACCAGTACCCGCAGTAAGCGTGGAAACTGAATAATTAGTTCCATTACCAATTAAAAGTTGACCATTAGTTGGCGTAGAAGTTGCGCCCGTACCGCCATTAGATACACTAAGTGTACCACTGAGTGTTATAGAACCTGTAGTTCCAGACGATGGCGTAAAGCCCGTGGTTCCGGCGGAAAATGATGTAACGCCTGTATTGGCAATTGTAATAGAACCAGACGCATTGGTGACACTAATGCCTGAGCCAGAAGATATTGTAGCAAGAGTATAGTTGGTTCCGTTACCAATAAGTAATTGGCCGTTTGTTGGTACGGTTGTTAAACCAGTACCACCCGCCCCAATACCAAGTGTGCCACCTAAAGTAAGTGTGCCAGAAAGGGTGATTGGTCCACCAGTAAAGGTCAGTCCAGTTGAACCACCTGAAGCGTTAACACTTGTTACAGTACCCCCACCGGATACTGTTGCCCATGTTGGGTCTGCACCAGCGCCATTTGTCTTTAAAAGTTGCCCACTTGTGCCGGGAGAAAGACCAACCCATCCACCAGAGCCACGAAATACAAGTTCACCCTGCGTATTGCCAATAACTGCGTCAAGAATAGCTGATAATGAAACACCAGACGGAACCGCAGACCCAGACGAGTTGTTGGCTAATATTGTAAATGCAGATGTTGGGGATAATGAAATTGTGCGGTTAGCTGTTAAATCACCACCGCCAGATAACCCTGTGCCGGATAAAATTGTAATAGATGAGGCAGCCGCGCCAATAGATGATGGCGTAATTGTGGAACTAAATGCAGACGTAATGCGTCCATACGAATCAATTGTGATTGTTGGAGAAGTTGACGTAGAGCCATACGTTCCCGCAGAAACGCCGCTTGTGCTTAATGAAATTGTGCCAGTAGTGGTTATCGTACCTCCAGATAAACCAGTACCAGCCGTAACAGACGTTACACTTCCAGAGCCGTAACTTTGTGCCTTCACAAAGGCGGTCGTGGCAATCTGTGTGCTGTTGTCTGACGACGTTGCAGTGGGAGCCGTTGGCGTTCCCGTGAAATTAGGTGAGGCAAGTGGCGCAGCGGCCAACATTGTCATCACTTGGGCAGTCGTAAGGTCTAATGGCTGCGCACTGCCGCCCGTGTTATTGCCCTTAAGCGTATTGGCATTCATTTGGGCAAGGTATGTATTAGTCACGCCATTGTTATTGAGACCAATTGTACCCGTTGTTGTGATAGTTCCGCCAGAAAGGGGCGATTGAGCCGTAACAGACGTTACCGTGCCATTATTAGCATTAAGATTAGCAATCTGCTGCGCTGTTGCACGATATGAGGTGCCGTTCTGCACAACTTGAAGCTGAGACGATCCACTGAGGTTCGTAACTGACGGCAGGTTTGGGATAGTTACGTTGCTCATGCCAGCGGCCCTGTCTGAGGTATCTGCGAATAATTGTACGGCACACCAACTATAGCAGTTTTAACCAGTGTTGTAGACCCCAAGATACTACCAGAAGCTACGTTTTGAGCAACTGCGTAGGTAAATTGCGTCGCTGTGTTTACGGTTACGCTATAGAAGCCATCAGTCGCGGCCCCCTTAGTTGTGCCTTGGACTGAAATTTGGTCATTGGTACTTAGCCCCGTTGAAGCAGAGCATGTTACCGTAATGATTGTCCCGCCATTTGCGGTCATGGAAACGACCGGAAGCGTTACGCCATAAGTTATAGTGTTTTGCAACGGCATAATGGCGGCTTGAGTCAATCCCACAGGCGCACCAATTGGCTGACTTGTTACATTGTTACCATTTTCATCCACTAGGAATGTTGGATTCGTAACTTGCAAACCAGTTGTTGGGTCTGTGGTCGCGTTGAGCGATGTAACGGTGTAACCCGTTTCATCCGCAGCATACGGTTCAGTGCGAGGGTTCATCACTGGAACTGGATCAGCCGGAAGCACAATAGCGCGAAGCTGGTTTTGCGGAATGTCATTACATGGTTGGCAAACAAGGATGCGCTTATTGATTAACGACGCACCGCCCCAATCAAATTGCCAAGCTAAATCAACGTGGTTATAACGAAATCCACACTTGTCGCAAATTGCATGCGCCTGCGGATTTTTAGACGATGTTCTTGCCCGCCCCGCTTGAGAAGCATAACCCATTTA
>Ga0208499_1000229_pt1 | contig 23436 bp, 20 predicted proteins | sample CryBogCBE07Jul09_FD_185504 | JGI IMG/M metagenome (GOLD analysis project Ga0208499, IMG submission 185504) | Freshwater microbial communities from Crystal Bog, Wisconsin, USA - CBE07Jul09 (SPAdes) (version 2) | ecosystem: Environmental > Aquatic > Freshwater > Lake | place: Crystal Bog... | reverse complement strand
AACAGATGTATTTCCGCCACTGTTCCCACTTGCACCATTAGAGGATACTGCTGCACCACCTGCACCAATAGTAATTGTTTCGGTAGCTCCCATTTGGGAAAGCGTAATCCAACGCTCATTATATGCTCCGCCGCCGCCCCCACCGGCCCCGTTGGTATATTTTCCGCCACTTGCTCCACCACCCCAGCACTGAATTAACACGCGCGAGTTTGCTCCCAAAGAAGGCTTCGTCCATGTGCCAGATGAAGTGAAGTTCTGGACATTGATGAGACCGCCAGTTGGCGCGGCACTTGACCAAGCAGAGCCCGTGCTTGTCAGAACATTGCCAGAAGTTCCCGGAGCAACCGCGATGACAGGGGTTCCCGCAACCGACATAGAAGTCGCTGTGGCCGCCGCAAGTGTGGTCGCGCCAGTGACGCCGAGAGTTCCGCTGACAGTTTCGTTACCACTTGAGTCAATATGAGGGACACCTGTCATCGCCCAATTGAATCCATCAGACGAAAAAAAGTACCAATAACCAGTAGTTCCTTGCGAAATAGCTATTGTAGATGCGCTACTCCCAGTTGGTCCGTAGAAAAACCCATAAGGAGTAGAAAGCGTAATAGTGAAAATTGTATTTAACCAAATTTGAAAGCATCCTCCCTTATAAAGGGTGGGGTTTGGAAGAGTTACAGTAAAGTTTGTCGACCCACCAATTTCAATTAGTGATCCAAGACAAGAGCCAGAAAGTGTTGTCGTAGTTGTTACTAAAGATGCGCTGCTATTGTATATGCCGCCATTGACTTGAAGAGAAACGTTCGGAGAGCTTGTGCCAATCCCAACATTGCTTCCGTCAAATGTGAAATTTGCAGACCCGGCTAAGAACCCGCTACTATTGTATTGAACTTGATTATTTGAACCAGCAGCTCCAACTGGCCGAGAGTCTGCGAGATAGATGTTGGTCCCATCAGAATAGACGATGGTAGATGAAGACCGAGAGACAACAGCACTTGCACCGCCGCCGCCAGACAAGATCGTGACGGTCCATGGGCCGCCACTGGCATCAGTTGTCGTGTTGCGAACAATCCACTGACCTCCCACACCGGAAGGGATGGTATAGGTGATATTGGAGGATATAGCGCCAGTGATGGAAAGTATCAGCGCCTGATATTGGGTTAGCGTCAGGGTGGAGCTACCGGACGTAGCGTTCAAGGCAGTGACCCCACCGAACGCCTTGTCGATGATCCCCATATCAGCATTGACCGGCACGTTCCAAGTATCGACGTAAGCGCCGTTGGCAGGCTGCTCCAGAGATTTGTTCGTAGTGAACGATGATGGCATGGGTCAGTTCCCAAAGTTCTGGTTGGCAATCTCAAGCGCACGGGCCACATGAGTGTCGTCAGCGTTCAAAAGGGGTTCAGTCCTTTTGTTGACCAACTTCTTGGCGCGTTCAACGTCCGAGATCAGCTTATCACATACACGTCCGCCAGTCGCGCGAGCGATGGGTTGTTGATATTGATTCGGAGCATTTCCTATGGGGTTAAGAGCCTGCGCGCCAATCAAGGGAACAGGTCTTTTCAACGCATTGGCAACTGCTTGGCTCTTCACTGATGGCGTATATGACGGCAATGGCGCAGCAATGTTCCTTGCGCCAACCCGACTCGCCGCAGTTCCCGCTGTTCCAGCTAGGGCTGACTTCCAAGGGACGCCACCACTGATTGTTGACTCCAGAATGGCTGTAGCAAGAGATGGCTGATTGCCAGATTTGGCAGCCAAATTGTCAAGCTTCTGTCCGAGCGGCCCTGTTTTTGTATTGAACGCGCCAAGATTGTGAAAGGCATCTAGCATGTCTCTAACGCCACCGCTTCCCGGCTGACCAAAGATCAAGCTCTTCCCATCAAGGGTTGGATTGGTTGGGCTTGATCGGAAATATCCATCATACAACTTATTGAAGTTGTTGTAGGTGAACTGTCCATTAGGTGCCAGATCGGAGGCATACGCCTTGCCTATTGAGGACCAAGCATCAGGTGCATATTGGCTCACAGCCTGTTTAAGGTTGGCAAGGTTCGCTGTATCTTGCCCACCTCTCTTTGCGGCTGACCTAATTATATTTGAATAAATAGAGTCAGCACTCTTCGATCCCGGAGCGTTTGCTATGGGATTGCCCGTTATTCTGAAAATGCTGTCACGCTGATCATAAAGCTTTTGCGCTTGAGCATTGACTTGAGAATAGGCTTTGCCAATTTCGTCGCCACCAACAGTCTCAGCATACGATGACATATCTTTGTTGAGGGCAGCCCTTAAGCCTTTGAGGACATTGTTGTCCACACCGCTTTCACCCGGAGCCTGATTCCAAGTTATCTTATCAGACAAAATTTTCTTCAGAGCCTGCATCTCAGAGAACGTCAAACCGCCATTCTGAGATTCAATATCCAAAGCTGGGGCCATCATTGTCAGGGCTGACTTTGTGCCCGTAGGGGAGAGCCGACCATATGGAGATGAAATCAGATCGCTAAGTGCCGAACTTACGTTTGTAATGGGCGCAACGGCTGACGACTCTTGCAGAGCATTGACTGGCTCGTAAATCTTGCTCATTTGAGCCGCAAAGCCATTCGGGTGTTGAGGGTCCGTCGCCCAATTCTGAACAGCATCACGAACTGCCGCGCCTGCTGACTTTCTGTCAACAGTTCCAGAAAAATCGGAAATTTGCTTTCCAATTTCTCCCAGCGTTTGGTTCGCAGATGCGGGCAATTGACCAAAGAAGTCCGCTTTTGTAGCCAACGTCTGAAGAGGTCCACCCGAAACAACGCCAGCACCCAATGACGTTTTGGCTTTTGACGCAAGATCGCCAGCTTGTTGCGCCGCAGTTGGGTTGCCAGCAAGTGCGGTTAGGATCGGATTTGCCGCTTCTGGCGCTACCTTCGATACGATAGACTTTGCCGCGCTTCCTGCCGCACCAAGAGCCATAGGGGCAATCTTCGCACCCGCAGCACCAAAAGCCGCGCCAGCCGCCCGTGAAGCGAAATCATCGCCTTCCGACGATCCCATAATCCCGCCCTGAACTACAGGGTTCTCCAATGCCGCCGCTGTGCCGCGCAATGCGCTAGGGACAAAACCAGCACCTTCGCCTGCGGCAGCCCGCAATCCGAGTCCACCAAGCCCACCGATTGTTCCGGCAGCCGCTAATTCCTCCGGCCCACCAAGAACCGCATTGGCAAGTGCGGGAACGGCTGATACGGCCATGCCTGTGCCATACAACCAAGGGTGTTGTTCCCATGCCTGTTCAGTCGCAGCCTTTTGTTTTGCAAGTTCTGCGGCATATTTCGGGTCATCGCTTCCGGGAATATTTCCGGTTTTGAGAGCTGCGATTGCCTGCGGAGAGTACCCAAGCCCAAACGCTTGTGCCGCACCTCTGCCAAATGCTTCGCTACCGCTAACTTCTGGACTACTATCAGCCTGCTTATTGTTCGCCATCTTGGCGGCAATATCGTTAACAGTAGATTGTTGATCTTCCGGTGACAGATTCAAAAAGCTGTCATCGACATCAACTTGCTGCCCCATCATCTCAAGTGTCGGCATCACTGCACCTTTGGCAAAATGCGGAATGGGACGTTAGCCGGACCAGCAGTCCCGGCAACAGGAGCAGGAGCATTTGCTACCGGAGCACCTTGCGGGCCTTTGTATCCGTAGTTGTGATATTTATCGTAAAGACCCTTAGCAACTTCAGGGAAGCTGGGATCGCTTTTGGGGGCATGAAGAGTCCCATAGGCATCAGCCATGGACTGATTCAACTTATCCATTCCAACATTTCCCTTCGTGTCTGGTTTGGCATCCCAGTTGAAAGAAAATTTGGCAGGGTCTTCAAATCTGTGGTTGTTTACAAAATCACTATCCCTGTCATTGATGTAATTTGCCAAACCAATGGATTGACCCAACAACAAGCGAATAGCGGAGTCAGAAAGCTGGCTGGGATCGGGAGCAATTTTGCTTTCTATTTGTCCCGTTGCAGCAGGCGCACGTTGCCCACCAATTTCTTTGATGGCCTCAGCAACACGAGAAGCTGCTTGCTTCACAGCATATTGGTAGTCACCAACATTCGAAGTGGTAAATGGCATTTCCCTGCCAGTTGCCAATTGATAGTAACCCTTCATTTTGTTCAGAACATCTGAGCCATATCCGCCCGACACTCCTTGCGCCATGACCCTATCAATTTCTTGTGCTGCGTTAGTCAACGTAGAAAGTCTGTTGTGCGCGTCTGTTGCGTTTTTGCGATACTCACTAGCTGAAGCAGCAACGGCCTTAGTATTCTCATCATTGGCAATCTTTTGCGTGCTAATTGCTCCGCTCAAGATTCCATTTAGCTGCTCAAGGCTTTTGTTGTAGGCAGTTTGAGCTGTGTTTGCTACATCGACACCCTTCTTCGTGCCAGTCGCGCTCCAGTCAGAAATAGTCTTTTTCTGATTAGCCATATCCTGCAAAAGCTGTTGCACAGCCGGGCCACCTTCATTGTAAATGAAGTTTGACTTAAGCTGCTGCTCAGTCATTTGCGACTTATCCATTCCGGGCGGAACCGGATCATAACCGGCAGCCTGCGCTACTTGTGTCAGACGGGCTCTTTGCTGATCTTCAGGGGATGCCGGTGCAGGCTGACTTGGCGCACCAGCCTGCGTAGCGGCTCCTTGATCAGTCCCGGCTGGAGCGGGCTGAGCAGCGGATTGAGCAGCGGGTTTGCTAACGGGTGGAGGCAGCAATTGTCCTTGTTGGCCCGTTTGCTGTCCTGTTTGCTGTCCCGTCTGTTGAGCTGCGGGAGTGCCGCCCTTCAGCCCATAAGCGCCCATATTAACGCCCATCGACTTGAACAGTTGCGCTCTCACAGCCTCCATCTGTTCAGGGGTATAAACTTGATTGTTCTGGGTATTTCGCTTCCCAAGCGTAGTCGTCCCATCAGGGTTCCTGATCAACGTGTCTTCAAACGAGTTGTTCAGTACATCCATCGCGTTTTTGACGGCTGTCTGTTGCAGTCTGTCATATTCCATTTGTCCCGAGACGCCTGCCACAAGACCGCTACCCAACGCGCCAAGGAAACGCGGATTGGGCGAAGAAAGCATTCCGCCAAGGAACGATGCTGCGGGAACCCAGAAACTTTCCGAAGTCGGCACACTACTTGGCAGATACTCGCTCGCAACATCGCCCAAACTGGCTTGTCCAGAAGGAACGCCATTGAACTTTCCGGGACCGCTGCGACCGATGCTCAAGCCGGGAGCCTGAGCCTGATCTTGAGTATCAGGAGCCCTATTGCTTCCACCAGCAATCCCCAATTGCTTCGCTACAGACCAATCACCCCAACCATTCTTGGAGGCATGTTGCAAGGACCAGTCAATCGCAGATTTGGCATTTGCCGGATCGCGCGCATCAAGGCCGGTTTCTTTAGTGAATTGATCGCCAAGGCCAGCATGAGGATACTGTTTAGAGACATTCCCATAGTGAAGTTGTGTTGGGCCAAACGAAGAGTTGTCGTCTCCAACGCTGCCAGCATTGAAACCGCTTTCGCCATGGAAAACTCTGACCGCATCATCAGGGTTAAGGTTGTAAGCCTTCGCCCTTTCAGCCGTAAAGGCTCGCAGCGCATCCGGGCTGAGTTCATCAGACGTTTTGACAGTCGCGACGCTGGGATCGACACCAGTCGGAACTACCGCATCAGGAGCAGCTTGAGCGACATCCTTCGCCCTGAAGCCGGGAGCCTTTTCGACTGCGGCAACCAGATCGGGATCGACAGGAGTTTGCGGGACAACGGTTACGCCATCATCATCGCCAACTGCGCTCCCATCGGCATGATGCTCTCTAGGAACAAGACCGCCATAAGCGAAGGGGAAGAACATAGGAATGATTTTTGCAGCCGCACCCGCTATGCCAGCAATATCACCAAGAGTGTTGTCGCCGCCACCACTGCTGCTGCTGACTTTCTGCTGCATACCTTTCTGTTCGCCCTCAAGTTGAGAGGACGATTGGGTATTGTCTTTGTTGAGTTGTGTCAGTGGGTCATCCGCGCCATAGGGCACATCGCCACCAATGTCATACCCATGTCTGGGAACGAGACCGCCGTAAGCAAACGGGCTAATTCGGCCACCGCGTTTGGCAAATCCGTCAAAGTCACTGGCAAAATCACCCATAGAGTCGGTGGCATCACCAACCATTGAGTTCGTATCGTCCATCAAGCCATTTGTGTAGCTTGACCCATCACCCGTCTCCAACGAACGATCAAGACTGGCCGTTTGCACGTTTCCAGCATTACTGCCACTTTGATCGGGCACGAGACCGGCTTGTTTTCCGGGAACGGAAGTAGATGCCGGTGCAGCCGAAGTAGTGGCGGGAGCCGCTGTAGCAGCAGGCGGCTTCGCATCACTTCCAAGGCCTGCTTTCCACTTATTGAAAGCATCCAAAGGGTGCATGTTGGCAAGTTTGCCAATAGCTTCACCCGTGTTGGCGGCTTGAGTAAGCGGGTTCTGGCCTTGCGGCTGTTGTCTCGCAATGCTGCCTTGCACTTGAAGGCTTCTGGGCGCGGAAGACTGAGCGGAATTGATGTTGAGGCCAGTCCCACCAGCCGGTCCACCGGCTTTGGGATACATCGCTTCATGAGCTGCAAGGAGGTCCGCAAGGCTACCACCATCAGCATACCCGCCGCGAGCGAAGTTGCCGGGAGCCGTTTGAGTCGTCATTGTGCCGGGCACTTGAGGAACACCCGGAACCTTGGCGCGTTGAAGGAGTGGGGCTACCCTCAAAGCCGCAGAAGCCGCTTGATTGGGAATGCCAACACCAAGGCCGGGCATCTTTGCGCTCGAACCATGAGCTGCAATCAAATCGCCAAGCGTCATGCCGCCATCAGCGTATCCACCGCGAGCGAAGTTGCCAGCGGAAAGAACCGCGCCACCCATAGAGTTTGGCACAAGACCTTTGCCATCATGGGCGGCATCATCTGTCACGTCATGATAATTGACAGCCAAATAGCCAGCAGGGTCCAGCCCAATGCCCGGCTTGTTTTTGGCAAGGGCTTCCTGACCGAGCACACCGATATGGGTGTTGTTCTCAGGGTCATCCTTGTACTGATAGCGATAGATGTTCTGGCCGTCGTTCAGTTTGCCGACGTGCTCAATGTTCTTCTTCAGTCGCTCATCGGAGCTGAAGTAACCACCAGACTGCTGATTCGTTGTGGTGTTCCCAGACAACGCGCCAGTACCTTCAGCGATATTCGCCAAGAACTGGGTCTGTTGATAGGGGAAGCCCATCGCCTGCATGTACTGATTATACAGCGCAGTGTCTTGAGCCTGCTGCGTCTGCTGGCCCAACGTGCCCGCTGCGATTTGAGCCTGAGCACCAGCAAGGCCAGCGGTCTGAGCGCCGGAACCAAGGGCGGCCAACTGATTCGCAGTATTGGAACCTTGTGCATACCCTTGTTGGCCGAGAGTAGCCAATTGGGTGCCAAGCCCCTGCAATGCAGTCCTATTGGCCTGTTGGGCTGCCAAATTGACGCCCTGCTGCTGTTGGGCTGCCCCAAGAGCCTGCGTATAGTTGGCTTGATAGAGCGGAGAGATCGCCTGAGACGCCGCAAGAGCCTGTTGCCCCTGAAGCTGTGCCTGCTGCAATCCCGCACGTTCGCCACCAAACGCACCAGCCTGAATGGCTTGAGCCTGTTGAGCTGCGTTCTGCTGGCCGAATTGCTGACCCAAAGCGGCTTGTGTCGCATTGACGACGCTTTGAGTATAGGGGTTCATGTACTGGCCGACGTTCAGCCCGCCCGGATTGACAGGCATCGCAGCGCCAAGAGCCGCGCCAGTCGCGCCACCCAAATATTGCTGACCTTGTTGCTGAGCCTGACCGAGCTGGCCGGTGGCCGCACCATAATAGGGCTGAGCTGCCTGTGAAGCGGCAGTTGTCGCATCAATACCGGCTTGTTGGGTCTGATTGATGGGTGCGACAAATTCGCCCGTGTACGCCTGATAGGGAGTAGAAGCGACTTGTTCCGCCTGAGCGTTGACAGAATTGTATCGTGCCAACACTTCGGGTGGAATTTGTGTCGATTGGACTGTAGTCCCGCCGCCTTTGCCGCCGCCACCACCCATACCAACTACTCCGCTGCTTCTCGCACAGAACCAGTGCGAGCATTATAGAGGAAAAATGCGCCAGTTGGCTTCCCGAATTGGCGTTCGTACAACCGGACTTTTGCCTCAGTGCGGTGGTTGGAAAGCACCCCAATCAACAATGGTACTTCTAACACTTCTGACGCCCTTTTGGCAAACTCGCATAACCGTCTTGCCCTGCCACCTTTGGCATTTCTGAACTCTGGCAAAATGAAGATACCGCGTTCCTCCAAGATCGTATCATCAGAATACCATGTATCCGTGATCCTTAGAAGTATCGCGCCTTCAATTTGTCCGGGCTCCCCAATCACGCCGATCAGCCCATTATCATGATTTGCCCCAGCCCAAAGCTCGCGTAACAGCTTGATTTTGTTAGGTTTTACAAACCCATTGTCGTCACAAGCTTTGAGTGAAACCTCCATAAGCTCATGAATGTCTTCCGGTTGTGCTAGGCGTACATCAAGGTCATCAAACATGGACATTCCCCTTCTAGTCCGTGTCAATTAGTCTTAGGTCCGGGTAATTTCTTCAGGGTATCAATGAGCTTTTTCCTCATGGCCTTCACAAAGGAATCCAGCTCAGTATGCCCTACTTTCATATCCCCATTCCCAATGGCGGTAACAACCTCTGGAGGTATGACATATTCGCCTCCAGCGGCAACGATTGGCACCTGTTGTTCGGTGCCGCGACCCCCACCAGCACGAGCTTGAGGGGAATTTCCATATTGCTTCAGAACAGTATCAAGAACCCTGAAGCCTGCCATCGTATTGCCTTCGCCCATTGACGAGACAATATCTGCCGGAATGACATACGAGCCAGAAGGAACGTGCATTGGAAGGTGATCGGTCCTGCCTGCGACTGGGCTATGGATTGCGCCGACATGCGATTGAGGGGCGAAGATTTGACCGCCATCTGCCCGTTTGGCGCGTGAAACATGCCGAGCTGTGTTCAGGGCAATGGCAATTGCCTGCTTCTGAGGGCGACCGCTATGAACCAGCTCACTTATGTTGGAGCTGACGGTAGCTTTGCTTTTACCTTTTTTGAGCGGCATAATTTACCCCGGCGAATAGGTTATGTTGACCGACTGCCCTGTTCCGGGAACAACAACGAGCCCAGTACTATAGGCCTGCCCTGCCTTATAAATTCCCGTAGCGTCTGGTATGACACATAGAGCATTTGACGCGGCGGCTCCGCCAGTCGTTGAGGCGTTGTATATAGTTCCAACTGAGCTTCCAGCTACAACCACTGAAAAGTTAACAAGATAACCCGATCCGGTTATGATCACAGTTGATGATGTGACAGTAGAGGAAGTCTGGGTTCCAAGGGATTTTTGGTTGGTCTGCGCGACATTGTTTATGGCAACAACGCCGTTCTTTTGAGCTGTCAAAAGGTCTGAAAGACTAGCTGTCATCAGTATCTTCCATCGGCTTGAATGCGATAACGGATGTTGCCAAGCCGCCAGAATGACCCGATGTCATTGCTCTCGACCTTAATTGACACAAGCCTACCGCGAAATCTAGGCGTTATATAGGTGGTAGATTGTGTCAATGTGAACGGACCATATGCAGTAGGTGTCTGTCCAGCAAAGTCGGTGGCGTAGAACGTCAGCAAGATATTGGCACCTTGCGTCCCTCCATAATAGCCCCACTTCATGTCGGGCCATACTTCGTCGATAAACGATTTTACGTCAGCCTCAGACAAGGTGAAGTAGCCAGTCTGGAAATATGAGTCCATCGCAACGCCGTCAGCGTCAGTGGAGGTCTCATGTTGGTAGATGTACTGATTTAGGGCCGTGCCAATCGGCGGGCCAAGAACGGATTGATTGATCCATGCCGTGCGGGAAACATAAGGGTTGGTCGATGAATTGAACCCGTAATCCCATTGATTGAGAATGAAATTGTATTTCACGTATCCATAGTTCTCTCCACCATTACCAACAGTGGGGAAGAACCATGAAATTTCACCAAAGCGAGAGTTTGGCGCGATCCTAATCCGATCCAGATTGCTCGTGTCCAAGTCTTGGAAAACCACATCCCAGATCGGGCAGGGAATAGGAGAAACGCCACTGCCAGATAGCATGAAAAACTGGCTCTGGCTCATCCAGTAGACAGTTCCATTGACGGAAGCCGCAGCTTTGCGACCGATTAGGCCGCATCCCGTGCCAAGTTCGTTGAACTGATAGACATAGGGGGGACCGGAATATTGCATCGCCCATAGCCCAAGATCGGTCCAGATCAGGCCCTGTTGCGGTCCTTGAATGCACTCAACGATCTTCGACCCTTTAGGGATACGATACGACCCGGCTTGATTGGTAATCAAGGCGATCCATTGATTGTAATTCTCGACATCACTCCAGCGGATCAGAAGAGGGTCTTGAATACCATTATAGGTGCTACCCCATGCCACAATTTGACGCTGTGGCATTGCCACAAACATGCCAGCATTGACCGTAGGTGCATTTGGTATAACTGCTGCTACCGATTTCCCAGAGTTGGGAGTCCATTGATAGATCGGGCCATTGAGAGGATTGGAGATAAGGACGCCGCCCCAGTTATCTAATGTCCAATCAACCGCATTGATGGGTGTTCCGGGACTGATTGTTGGTGTTGCGCCAGTACCGTATCCACCTATGCCATAGGGGCCAATGCCATACCCCGTACCAAGCGGAAGAGGGCCTACGCCTTTATAATAGACGAAGTGGGCCTGCCCGCCGTTCTCATATCCGGTGGCCGTAGATGTAGCTAAGTTATTGTTAATGATGGTAAAATTGTTCACGTCAATGACGGACTCAATGATGTACCCACCATAGATCGTAATGCCGCCAACCGTCGTAGCGACCAAGGCAGGATAGATGTCTCCAACCACATACCCATGATCAGGAAGCGTAACCGTAACAACTCCCGATCCAGATGTCGTAGAATATTCCGCAGTGATCCCGCTATTGGTGACAGTTGTCGCGGCTAGTTGCGGATTTCCAAGAGCATCAACCGCATAGATCGTGTATTGGTTCGTCAAATTGGCTGGGTTGTAGCACTCGTACAACCCAAACAAGACAAGCCCATCGACGCTGATAGGTGTCTGAATATCTACAGAGTCGTAATTGCTAATGTTTCGGCCCGTGTCCGTGATGACAACCGCATTGCTGCCAGCGGTCGTAGAAAAGCTCACAGCGACATTGACGGTGAGTGTCTTTGGCGTGATATCGCTTGCGCCTCCAGACAGGATGATCTGCAACGCTCCGCCGCCACCAGCAGGAACGCCATCAGCACCCACACCAAGATAGGAATTGGCGCTTGTGTCTTCCCATGCCAGCAAAGCTCTTGCAGTGGAGCCGATCTGGCCCATGAAGAACTTCGTCCACCCTCCGAGCTTTTGCACAAGACCGCCAAGCGTCCGATCAGGGATGAACCTAACAAGCTGGCTTTGTGAGATAGCGGCTTCGTTCAAGGCTGGCGTCTTGTTAACGTCAACGCCGGGAATGAGCTTGAGGGCTTGGTGGGCCATATCTTAGCCCCTTGTCGGCGTTGAGACGGGAGACATAGACATTGGCGACCAAGCCGCGCCTTCCATCTTCTTGCGATATTCTTCACCCATTGCACCCTTCAGGAGGGCTTGATATTGGCTCTCATAGGTGACTGCCATCTGAGGATCGTCGTTGGCGCGTCCAAAGTTGCGCTGATACCCGCTGATGTAGATCATAGACGCCATGATCAGCAAGTCAGGAAGATACAGGCTGATGAAGGTTGTCTCATTCGTAGCAGACAAACTGTCTGGACGATAAGTGCCAACGATTTCAACCGTGTAGCTCGCGTCTGGATACGGGCCAACGATGAAGTTCCAGTTTGTCGCGCTACCCATGAACGGCGCAAAATAGATCGGCTGAGCGGTAGAGGACGATGATCCGCATACAGCGTCAATGTACTCTCTGGTCGTCGCCAAGAGCGGCACCCTTGTGCCAGCATTGGGATCAGACGTGCCAGACGGCGTGATCAAGTTGATCTGCTCCGGCACAACGAACACGCTTGTAGGAACCGTAATGGTTCTTGTCCCAGCCGTCAGGGTGTAGGACGTGCTGGAAATAGACGTGAACAGGAAGTCCAAATCACGATAGATGCGGTTCTCCGCATAGGTGATCATCTGAGGAAGAATTGTCAGATAATTGCTATCAGTAGGCGAAACGACAGCCATGGTTGCGATTTGCAGAACATAGCTACTCGTTCCGGCTACTGAACCATCATATGAAAGGCCGGTTGTCATGGAAAAAGCTCCGCTTTACCGGCACCATATCACCTATTTGGCACCGTTGCACCATCCATCACGGCGGGCATTGTTCTGCTTAACCTCTATGATCGTGCCAGTCGTGTCTTTTTCGGACCAAGAAACGTCCTTCCAGACCGTACAGACAGTCTCATTTGTCGCGAGTGTAAGCGTCGGGCTTGCGCACCCCATCAGCGGAGACATCAATAGCATCGCCAGCATTAATCGCATTTTCGGTCCTCCTGAGAACATCTTCGGTAGCCCTTACTTCGACTTCAGCGACAGCATCTGATTTGATTTTCAGATACGCGCCAAACAAGACTGACAAGACCACAGCGGCAATGGCGGCATAGCGGCCAAGGGGAGTGAATAGAAGGCTAAACACCGTGCTCCTCCATGTGTTGCTTGCGGAACCACCAAATCGCCCCACCAAGGCCAACAATCGCCAGCATGATGAGGAAGTTGGTATTGCCGAGTAGGCCCATAATCTGGTTGGCAGTGTCGGACGCATCTTGAGCCTGCGCTGCAACTTGCTTGGCGACACCAAGCCCACCGAGACCGGCAGTGACAATAGCGGCGTTGCCCTGACTGCTAGTCGCCATTGAAGGAACAGGCACATCATCAGGAGTCAAGCGTTGTTCTTGATCATCAGCTTCGGCCACCTCAGCAGCAGCAGCCGCCGTCATTGGCACCATTTCATGAGCAAGCCACCATGCGCTTTCAGCCTGACGGCGGCGAACAAGGCCGGGCAAGACCTTCCCGCCACCTTTGGTCCACTTCATCAGTTCGGCTGGCACAGCGTCAAACTGCCCGGCATTGACCTTCTTGAGGAGAGTGGACGACTTGAGGTTGCCGACGCCTGCATTGTAAGCGAAGTCAACCAGCACATCGAACTGATGCTGGGTCAGCGACTGCTCTACCATATTGTGGACGGCAGTCTCGTACTTGACTAGATCGCTACGAAGGATGGCCTCTGCTTGATCCTGCCTAATTGTCAATCCATCTACAACGGTAGGGTTCCCTGCCGCAGAGGTATGACCGTATCCAATGGTGCAAATGCCAGCCGGGCAACGATATGCCTTCAGCTTGCAGCCTTCGAACTTCTTGAGGAGAGCATCAATGCCCTCTTGGCTCATTTGCATGTCTAAGCTCCTAATGAGTGAGGGAGATGATGGCAAGCATTCCACAGGCGACAACAACGATAAAAAGCAGGAAAACGCTGCCCCAGACCAAGACATTACCCATTAGCTCCTCCTGCTCTTTTTCTGCCTGAAGCGCAGCGGCCTTCTGATCTTTCTTGATCTGAGTTGTGGCAGCGACGACTTGATCCCAAGCCGCCAATCCATATTCCCCTACAAAGTGATTCTTGAGATCGGCTAAGAGCTGATCCGCTTCGGCTTTGGCTGCATACGCCTCCATCGCCAGTTGCTCTGCTGATTTTCCAGAGAATAGATTCCCCTTATTTGGCTCAGCGGCAGCGCGGGTGATAGCCCCAACGGTGTCAAACAACGAGCCAAGATCGGCAGCCATCCCCTGCATTTCCTTGCCAACAGCTATTCCGGCCTTCACGGCCTCATAGGCACCTTTAGCAATCATGAGGAGGCTAAGAGGGTCCATTACTTATCCGCTTTCCCATCCAATTTGTCGTATATGCGTTGGAACATCGTCTCGATGTGATCCATCCTTTTATCAAGGTCGTCTCTCCTCACATAACTAGCTGGGAGATCGACCTCCATTTTGTGTAGGTCAGCTTTGAGAGTTTGAACTGCCTCCCAAAGCTGCCTGAACAACCATCCGGCTACCGCTAGAATGGCCCCAAAGACCAGATTGATGGTGGATTGGTCCATGGAGCATGACATCCTATTCTGCTGCCATAACAGGCTGGAGGGAGTACGTGCCAAACAACTTAGCAAATTGGCTGGCAGATGTCGCCAAATATTGATCGTTGATGACCGCTAAATTGTCTGCCCAGAAGGTTTCCCATAGGTGCATCCCATAGGTGTTTGACAGATCGAGATTGGCGCTTGGCTCATCAAAGATTGTGAAGTTGTTCCAGTGGAAGGGCACGAAAGCCTCATGCCCAATTACTGAAATCAAACTGGGATGCTCATTAGCCAAATCTGCTGCCAAAACGACAGAATGATCCGCCCACTTTGCGCTGATCCGTTCGGCCATCCTATCCAGCCAAATCTTGATGAACTCTGCCTTTGGAGGGGCGATGATGGCTGCGTTTGACATAGATTGCAGTTCGCCGGGTTGCTCAGCGCCCATAACCGGCACCGTTTTCATCAACGATGTCAAAGGCTTAATCAAGATCATATCATTGTCTAGATAGATGCCGCCCTGCTCATAAAGGATACGCAGCCTGAACACGTCGGACTGGTAATGCTTAAATTCGAGCTTTACGCCCTTGATGCGCTTGGGAGCTGAGATTTTCCTGATGATCACGTATGGCTTTATCGCCTCCCAGTGCGGGTTATCCACAGGGGGCTCATCGCACCACATAATGATATTATCCGGCTTCTGAACCTCATATGCAGCTCTGACAGCCAGATAGTTGATATAGCTGTAAGGGCGCGAGTCTTTGCCACCAAAGTAAATGAAGTGCACGACGTTTGGGGCTCTTTCGCCGCCTTCGTACAGCTCCAGATTGGCGCGTAGCCTTCCATCAGCAGGATCATGCTCTACAGCAATCCTACCTTGCTGGACTGCAATGTCCTTCAAACCGAGATGCCAAGCAGAAATCGCCGCCATGTCATGGGCCTGAGCACCCCAAACAGCAGGGTCACAGGTGTAGACAGCAGCCCGGTCAGTGATCTTCAAGGCTCGCATTGAGAAGGCAAAGCACTCCTCCCAGCGGCTTTGCCGGTAACACAGAAGCGCCAGTTCACACCAAGGCTCGCGGGTATTGGGAGCCTCAGACGCAGCCATATGGAAAGCCTTTTCAGCGTTTTCCCAGTCGCCCAGCTCATTGTAGCTGCGGCCCATGACGCGATAGGCATAGCAACGCTCGTTGCCCCATGTGGCGTTGGGCATTGCCAGATAGGACTTGCAGGCGTCAACAGCATCCTGCCAGCGGCCATGAAAGCTCAGCTCACGAGCGTAGTAGAACGCATTGCGCGGGCAGAGAGGGTCTTCCCTTACTGAAAGCTCCAAAAGATCCATATACTGTCCTCTGCTCTTCGTCGGGTCAGGTTTATGGACGGCAATGAGGAAGTCGGTCTGCGCCCAGACTTCTGTGATCCTGCCATCTGGGATTGGGTATTCGTGACAGGGGTGATGCCACATGTAGCCGTTACGGGCATGAATTTTTTCATAGTAGAACTGGATACCGCAACCCCAGTCGAACATATAACGAAGGCGGGTAGTCTCTCCGACTGTCCAGACACGCTCTATCTCCTCACGCCATCCCGGTTGAAGAAGCTCGTCAATGTCGAGACTGATGCAGATGTCCGTATCCTTCGGCACCAGCGCCAGAGCAGCGTTACGCGCCAGATCAAACCGCCAAGGGCTAATGCCAATATGATGAACAACCGCTCCATGCTTGGCAGCTTCTTCTGGAAGACCATCTGTTGATCCCGTGTCAGCAATGAGAATCATATCCGCGTCTTGGGCAGACTGGCAAAAACGCTCGACAAAATGTGCTTCGTTCTTGCTGATCGCGTAGACACAGATTTTTGGCTTTTTGCGGTTATCCTGATGTGACGACATAGAGCCCCCTCTTTTTGTCTTAGAACGCCGCTAACAGACCACCATTAGGGACATAAGTGATCACGATCAAGCCTGCGCCACCAGAACCGCCCGCTGTATTTACCGTTCCTGTAGAGTTAACTACGCCACCAGCCCCACCTGACCCGGCAATGCCACTCCTTGCCGCAGCTCCTGTTGCAAAAGAACCGGGACCGCCCGGACCGCCACCGCTACCAATCGTATTGAGAATTTCGATACCCTGCGAACCAGCGCCGCCAATCAAAGTTGACGAAGAAGTGGAATTGCTACCAGCGCCGCCGCCACCAAAACTACCGGCCTGACCACCGGGCGAACTATATACGCCGCCGCCATATCCCAGCGAATTATTGCCACCGCTACCGCTGTTACTCCCGCCGTTTGAACCGCCACCGTTTCCGCCGCCGCCACCACCACCAGAGTAAGTGACGTTTGCTGATGTGACCGCTCCACCTGTTCCGCCCGGACCATTTGGACCAGCGGCACCGCCGCCACCAGACCCACCATATCCATAGGTAGTACCAACTGAACCTGATGCGCCGCCCGCGCCACCGTTATAGGTACTGCCCGTGCCACCCGTCCCACCAGCACCGCCTGTCGTTCCCGGACCACCGCCACCCGCAGTATAAGTTCCAGATGACCATGTTGATGAACCACCAGAGGAACCAATGCCGCCAGCACCTACAGCATAAGAAATGGTGCTGCCAGCAGTTGTAGAAAAATTGACGACTTTTGTATAGCCGCCACCGCCACCACCCGATCCACCTTTATGGGGGGTTCCAGTTGATCCTGCTCCAGCGCCACCACCAGCGCCGATAAGATGAATCGTATTATTGTTGGCATTGAAATTGGACGGTACGGTCCATGACGTGCCAGATGTCAAAAGATACGCGACTGTGCCGGGACCAATAAAAAGCGCGCCAGTGACATTGCTCACGTTTGTTGAGTTTGTCCCAAGATACCAGACATACGGCGTTGTTCCCGTTGATGTTGGCAATGGGGCAAAAGCTATATCCTGAGCGGAAACATAATTTGTCTTCGCGCCACCTGACAGGGATATGGTCGCCTGAGTTCCAGAGACAGAGCTGCTCAACGTAACCAAATTGCCAGATGTTCCAGTGATGGAAAATGATGTCGTAAGCGTTGTTGTTGTGGAGGCTGGGAAAATAAATGCAGTCGGCTGAACACCATTGGCTATTGCGGCAAACGTGTTGGCACCAGTAATCGTCAGTGTTCCAGCGCCGTCATTCGACAAGATACAGGGAAATGACGTTCCGCCGCCGACAAATGTCTTCGCCGTCGCGGCATTCATGCTGATCTTTCCAACAGAAGAACCGGATGTCACGGTAAAGTTGGCTGGCGCGGCATTGTTGAAGGCGGTCGTCGTTGCAGCCGTGCAGACAAGTGTGCCGCCATTGAACGTAAGCGTCTTTGTGCCGGTCGCTGTTATGAATGTTGGTGTCGTAAGCGTGTTGCCAGCAAGGTCTATTTTGCCGCTTGTCAATGTGACAGAGGTCACGGCCAGCGTCGGGCTACCCGATAGGGTAAGCGTTATGTCTGACTTATTTACAGTTGTCGTAGATGAGGTAGCAGTCGCAGCTACTGTGACAGCGGCAGAAGTTCCAGAGTTGCTATCAAATGCGACAACATCTGCTGATGTAGGGGCTGATGCACCAGCCGCACCACCTGTAGTGGCAGACCAGTGTGTCGTTGAAGAGCCATCCCATGTACCGGAACCGCCAACCCAAAATCTATTAGCCATCTTTATTCCCCTTGATCAGATGGCGGAACAAACTGTGTCCCATCCCATGTCCAGCCAATATCGCATGTCTGATCATCAGCAATAGCGATTAATTGGCACCCCTTTGGCGCGGGATCGACATTGGGGTCAGCCATGATGATATTCGTGACTAACCCATTTGACAGCTCACAGACTGCACAACGCATTTTGCGCTCCCCTTATGCAAACCCAATGCAGCGCCATTTCGACGTTTGACCATTGTACTGGAAGCCAACCGTAAGCGGCAATGTCGTTGAGCCATTGGAAGTGGTAGGCACAGAGAACAAGCTGTTTTCGGTGTTGGTCCAGCCAATCGTCTGCGCTACGGCACTGAAGTCGTAAATGCGAACCATTGATTGTTGGCCATCAACCGCGCCAGTCGTTGCCAACGTGATTGCCATCGTAGCCGCAGAGCTGTTGGTGAAGTTATTCACCTTGCTCGTGACCGGCACGGTTCCTGCGTTCGCCGCAACAGTTACGGCTACAGCAGGGTTAACAAACTGATTGGCAGAAGGCGTTCCACCAGAGCTAATCGTCATCGCGTCTGTCGTCGAACCATTGACGACAAAGTGGATCGCATTGGCAGTTGTGGTGCCAATGGCAAGATCAGCGGATGTGGAGGACAGGAAGACGTTGTTTGGCGCGTTGAAGGCACCAGAACCGGAGAAACCGGAACTGTTCATGCCAAAATCGCCAAAGTAGGTTGTGGAAGTCGTGTTGTTATTCCCGACAATGAAGTCGGTGGACGCCGCCGTTCCATTGCTGCCATTGGCAAGAATGATCTGAGCGTAACTGTTGGTGCTGATGTTATAGGAGCCGAAGATGCCAGTATCTGAATAGGCCAGAGACCCAAACGAATACGCGCCAGCAGAGAGTGACCCAGTGATCGGACCGCTTGCTGTGACATAGGTAAACGCGCCAGTCGTCGGCGTTACAGCCCCAATGGTCGTGCCATTGATCGAGCCACCCGTAATCGCCACCGAAGTAGCAGATTGAGTGGACATTGTTCCCAAGCCAGAGATGGACGTATTGGGAATTGTCGTCGATGCGCTGGGCGCTGATGCGCCATTGCCATATACATATCCAGTCAGCGCCGTTGTCGTCGGAGCGCCGCCTGAGCCTCCGCCAAGAACGAAACCATTCTGAACAAGCGTCCCAGAGGTAGTCCAAGTCGATCCGCTGGCAAAATATGGAACGCCGCCAGCCGTGCCGGAAATAGTTAAAGCGGGCGTTGTGGTCGGATTGGTGACGGTTACAATGCCGCCAGTGAAGGAAACGCTCGTGACAGTGCCAGTACTCCCTCCGGGAATAGTGACGGTGACATCATTTGTCGATGCGCTGGCCGTGACACCGGAACCGACAAAATTAAAGCTCGTGACGCCAGATGTGAGCAGGGTGCTCTGGTTCGAAACAGCAATGTTCGTTCCTGTTCCGGCGGGACCAGTTGGACCGGTCGGACCAGCAACGCTTGAGGCTGCGCCGGTAGGACCAGTAGGGCCAGTCGGTCCGGTAGGGCCAACAATACCCTGCGGCCCTGTCGGTCCGGTTGGGCCAGCAACGCTTGATGCCGCGCCGGTCGGTCCAGTCGGACCCGTAGGGCCAACGACACCCTGCGTTCCCGTAGGTCCAGTTGGGCCGGTCGGGCCGGTAGTGCCAGCCGTTCCGGTTGAACCAGTGGGTCCAGTTGGCCCTGTTGGACCCTGCGAACCGGGAGTCCCATCATTGCCGGTAGGGCCTGTAGGACCAGTCGGACCTGTGCTGCCGGGAGCGCCGCCAGAACCAGTAGGTCCGGTCGGGCCAGTCGGGCCATTATTCCCGTTCAGACCTGTCGCGCCTGTGGGTCCGGTCGGACCCGTAGGACCGGCAGAACCGCTAGTGCCAGTCGTGCCAGTAGGACCAGTCGGGCCAGTGGGGCCGCTTGCAGGACCAGTCGGGCCGGTCTGACCAGTAGGACCAGTAGGGCCAACGACGTTTGACGCAGCACCCGTTGGGCCGGTGGGTCCGTTGACGCCAGCCGTTCCGGTCGGCCCGGTAGGGCCAGTCGGACCATTTATGCCAGCAGTTCCGGTAGGGCCTGTCGGGCCAGTTGGGCCTGTGCCAGTCGGACCCGTAGGACCAGTTGGGCCGGTCGGACCATTAGGCCCAGTAGGCCCAAAGGGACCAGTCGGACCAGTGGGACCAGTACCTGTAGGGCCAGTGGGGCCAGCTACAGAAGAGGCCGCGCCAGTAGGTCCGGTAGGGCCAAAAGGTCCGGTAGGTCCGGTAGGTCCATTAGACCCAGTGGGTCCATTGGTTCCAGCCGGTCCAGTTGGACCAACGCCGGTAGGGCCAGTAGGGCCAGCAGAGCCGCCAGTCCCAGTAGGGCCGGTCGGGCCGGTTGATCCAGAGGTTCCGGTGCTTCCTGTGGGTCCGGTAGGGCCAGTGGGTCCAACATTGCCAGTTGTTCCAGTGGGGCCGGTTGGGCCAGTCGGGCCAGTAGGGCCTTTCGCGCCAGTAGCGCCAACGCTGCCGGTCGGGCCAGTGGGTCCAGTAATGCTCGCGCCAGTAGGGCCAGTGGGACCAAACCCACCAGTTGGGCCAGTTGGGCCGGGCGTAATGCCAGAAATAGCACCCGTCGTTGTACGTACAGATACGCCGCTCTGAACGACCTCAACCTCTTCAGACCCAGTAAGGGTTGTGGCAGGAGTAAGGTTGGGGATTTGCACATTGGACATCAGAGTGGCCCTGTCTTCGGAACTTCATTGAAGCCATACGGCAAGCTGGGATTGTTGATAACATACCCGCCAGAAGTATACGACCCCGAGAAAGTTGATCCTTGTAGATCAATTTGGGTCGCATTGATGACGGTAATGACCCAATTTCCGCCTGCCGGAACGCCGCCAACATCCTGCACTGTCATCATCTGATTGGTGATCATGCCATTTGTGGTGTTCAAGATCAGGCGAATAAGACCAGAGCCGTTATTAGCAGCGTACACAACATTCCGATATGTGACAGCATTAGGATCAGTTCCGGGCTTTTGATTAGTTCCATAAGGGGCTTCACCAGTGGTCTGCGTGACACGGTTCTGGGAGTCCTGCGTAATACGATTGTTGCCGCCGACAATAGGAATATTTGTGATCGGATCGACTGTGTTTTGACCAGATGTGAACCGATTATTGGTTTCCTGTGTAGCGTAATCCGGTGTGCGCGGGTTGATGATCGGCACGGGATCGGCAGGAACGATAATCGCCCTCAACTGTTCTTGGGGAACATCATTGCATGTGTCGCACACCAAGAGACGCTTGTTGATGAGAGACGCGCCAGCCCAATCATACTGCCAACTGAGTTGGTAGTGATTGTAAGTGAACGAGCAACGGTCGCAGATTGCAAACGCCCTTGGGTTGCTTGCATCTACTCTGGCGCGTCCTGATCTCGATGCGTAACCCATAGTTATTCCTTATCTGAAATAACCGCTAAGCATGGGTGAGATATACTGAGCGGCCTGTTCAACATTTTGATTCGCCGCAATGTCATACGCCTCATCCGCCATAGGTTTAAGCAATGGTACGGCAGAAGGATTCCATACCTGAGCAAGACGCTGAGCAAGTCCATACGCGAACGCTTCCAACCAAAGATAGGGTATTTCGACAGTTTGACCGCCCTGCAAGTTTGAATCTTGCAACTGTCGAACCCTATAGTATTTCAGGGTAGTTGGACCCTGAACCGTGTTTGGCACCGGCCAAATCGTGACAGAAGGACCGGCTGACCCACTAGAACGATCAGAGCTGATCAATCTGTCAAACCAATAGACGGTTGGGAAGCCGATCTGCTGCTTGTTGGGGTAGCTGGAGTATTCCGTCCTGCTGATCGGCAGGATGATCCTATCAGTGTTTACGCCAGAGTTGGCAGACTGGATGTAAGCATCCAAGATCATGACAGTGCTAGGGTCAACTGCGTAGGTGCTCTGGCCCGTCACTAGAGGCGTTGTGATAAGATCGACAGCCCACAGATTGACACCTTGGTTAGACCAACGCGCCAACATCATGTTTGAAGCCAGTCGCGCTGATTCCATATGCTCCTGAAGCACCGCCGTGTTTCGAATCCCGATGAGATTGAACGCATAGAGCGTCATCGCGCCAAGTGAGGGATTGAACGTATATGTGCCGCTAGTAGTCATCTAGACCGCCTTACAGAGTGCCGTCATTCTTGATAAGAACGCCACCAATATTAACGCTGACAACAGCCGCCGTAGCAACACTGGGTGCGATTTGCCAGCGAATGTCCGTTTTTTCTAAGTAAGGAAATGGATAGATGCGCGTCACATCATATTCCGTATTGAACGGAGATTGCAAAATGCAACGTTGTACGCCCGCAGAAGTGTTTGTCACGGCACGATAGGTTGTATAATTGACTGTGTTGCCATTGAATGACGAATAGGCACCAAAGCGAGACATATAGAGTGTATACCCAGCAGGAACCGTGTAGAGGGCCATCTGCGAAGTTCCAATGCTGCCCAAAACGCCATTGACGGTAATCGCGTTGATCTGGGCATAGACAGTGCCGCCATTTGAAAGCGTGACAACACCACTAGGGTTAGACGAACTTCCAGATGAAACGCTAATGTTGTTTACGCGAAGATATTGGTTCACGGTCGGAACATTTGTCGCGCCATTGAGGACTAGCGTTTCAGAGATACTGTTATAGCCGGAATCCAGTCCAGTGATTGTGATTGATGCCGTGTCAGTATTGACGGTGCTTACCAACTGCATCGTCAGGGCGGAGCCGGGAAACGAATAGTCAGTCGTAGCCATGTTTTCCCAAACAGTGCGATAAAGGTTGACGGTCGCAGGAGTGGTGCCATAGCCAAAGATGTTTTGAGGCGAGTGAAACGTAATCTGACCGCGAGCAACTTGAAGTTCAAACGGCTCGTTGCGTCCAATACGGGTGATGGACTGGCTGACAGCGCCGGTAGTGGTGAAAGCAGACATTCTTAACTCCTCTTGCCAGCGCGAGCGGCGGCGATGTTGTCAACGGCGTTAGGGTAAGGACGCCCAGCGGCTCTTGCCCTTGCTTTGGCTGACTGAACCTGTTTGCGATCAAGATGCTTGTGTTTAGCATCTTTTGGCGCATCCTTCTCCCAGAAAGGCTTGTCCATATCAACAGTCCCACTTTCTGAGCGATTTGTTGATCCGACTATCGGGATCAGCAGCCTTTGCAGAGCCAGTAAGCTTACGCTTCATCCCGGTCATCCTAGCACAGAAGCTGTCCTTTCGCGAACCCCCTTCTGGCTGGGGACGCTTGATATTGTGGCCTTCAGCCTTCAATGAGGCCCGACCTTTGGCGTTCAAGCCGCCTTCAGGGTTTTTACCTTCTTTGCGTGTCCATGCACCAGACATGCGGCCCTCCTGTGAAAACGGGGGCACTTGGCCCCCGTAAACAACCCATAATCGTTGTCAACGATCAGTCAAGGCTGCCCGATACGTTGCGGCCCTTGGCAGGAGTGCCAGCGGACGCAGACGACAGCGGGTTCATGTTCGAACCCGTGCGGCCACCAGACTTGCGCGGCGCGCGGCCCAT
>Ga0208499_1000227_pt1 | contig 23552 bp, 45 predicted proteins | sample CryBogCBE07Jul09_FD_185504 | JGI IMG/M metagenome (GOLD analysis project Ga0208499, IMG submission 185504) | Freshwater microbial communities from Crystal Bog, Wisconsin, USA - CBE07Jul09 (SPAdes) (version 2) | ecosystem: Environmental > Aquatic > Freshwater > Lake | place: Crystal Bog... | reverse complement strand
CTCAATAAGAACCAGATTAAAAATACGTGGAATATTAAGACCCACAGCGGCCACACCATAAGTCGCCAGAAAAACCTTGTTAGTAGCAGTCGCAAATTCATCGTATTCCTCTTTTCTTGATGTGGCCTTAGTTCCGCCGTTTACAAATACAACATCGGGCTTGTCTTTAAGCAGGCTAAACAAGGTGCTGAGTTCTGCTTGTAATATCTTTCCTGTTTCAATCCTGTCTACTAGGATTAGGGTGTTGCCTCCCTCTTTGATCTTTTCAATAAGCCTTGCTAAATATGCCAGCCGCTCTGTATTAGTTACCAAATATTTCAGTTCGCTTTGATAATCTTTATATTCTACACCGTCTAAGAGTTGTACGATGTTGACATGGCACTGTGCCAGGTGTCCAGCATCTTGCAGTGTGCTGGCGCTGAGACGGCCCACAACGTTGCCAAGACTACAGTAGATGCTGACTGCTGCATAGTCCTCTTTGGGAATAGTGCCTGTTAGTCCCCAACGAATTGGTACGTGTGCAAACACACCTGTGAGTAATGTCTTTAAGGCATCTGCTTTGGCCATGTGTACTTCGTCAACCATGACGCATTGTACGCCTTCAACAAACTCACCAATGGTACATTCTGCTGTGCCTTCTTGTGTGCTTTTTAGTAGCACGTTGAGACTTTGCCAAGTACAGATGGTATGTGTGCGGCCCCATTCTTTGCGATCGCCAAAGTAGACCCCGACATCCAGGCCCAGGTTGCGGTAGTCTGCTTCTGTTTGTCGCACCAAGTCTTTATTGGGCACAATCACAACGCTACGCCCATAGCGTTCGGCCATGAGACTCAGGGCCGCAGTCATCAGTGTCTTGCCAGCACCTGTTGCCACTTCCTGCACACTTTGCGGATTGGCTAGAAAGTTGTTGATAAGTTCAACTTGGTAGTCCCGCAATAGTACAGGTTTACCTGCGGCAGGATGGCCCACCGGCCACAACTTGTGTGCGAATGTGTCTTCGGCAATCTTGTCAAATACAATGGTGTTGCTGTATTCACGTAGATCCACTAGTTCAATGTCATAGCCATCCCCGTCTAAGATAGGAATGATTTCGGGCAGCAAATTGATATAACTGCTGCCACCTAGACTAAAATAACTAACCTTACCATCCCAGCGTCCCAGTCGCACCGCTGGTTGATAACGAGCACCCGGTACTTCGTATTTGAACTTATCAACAAGTTTCTTACGAGTACCAATTTCTACACCTTCTACTTTGACGTTACATTCATCTTTAATTATTAACTTGGCCTGCAAGATCGGGTACCTTGTGTTTCTTATTTGACGTATACACGTCTGTAGTGCAGTAGACAGCTTTTTCTGCGTTCTGCATCATAATGCTTTTATCGCCGCCAAACATCATTCCGGCACTGCTGATCAACAAGCCAATTTTGAGGTCACGAATGGGAGCGGTACAGTGTATGTATTTACTCACTGTGCCCGTGTCGTCAATAACTCCTGGAGTGTCACCAATACGGAAACGTCCGCGGCGAATATCAATATCTTGTATTTTACGCAATGCAGTGAGCCTTGTCAACATTTTATTGCTGGTATCGGGCTCGTAGATAACCACAGGATAGCGTCCTACCAAGTCAGCGTAGTCTAGCACACTTGCAAAATCATCTGTGACTAGGGCAGTAGCTGGATCAATCTTGACTTCTCGGTGTGTGGTCAAGTTGAGTGTACGTGCGCCGTAGGCAGCAAGCCAAGCGTCACGAATGTCGTCGCTTACTGTGTAGCCCAACACGCTGCTCATGTCAATCAGGCGTGGCAGGTTGTCTGCACCGAAGCCACCACAATGCTCGTTCACATAGTTGATCAAGATTGCGCTGGCATTGGCTATGGTAAGCTCGCCATCGTTGAACTGCAACTCGATAGCATAGGGCACCTGTTCCACAGCTTCAACCAAGGTATTTAGACGTACTACTTCGCTGTCTATAGCAAATTGGTTTTGTTCAGCCCAGGTCTTCAAGTAGACTAGATTGTATTCAGTCAAGTCAAATTGCCATTGGCGTTTTTCCTTGTTCCATTCTCCCTTGCCTTGACTGCCCTTGCGAAATTCTCGCAGTTCATCAATCAAATTGTTGGCAAAGGGAAACCGCATGACAATGACATCGTCCTCGATGCCCACGTAGCGACTGTAGTCCATTTTGCGTAGAGCATAGCGCCATTGTGGGTTCAAGACTGGTTCTACATCAATGCCCTTTTGTGCCAGTTGTCGTTGATACTTGGCGACAATTTTCACAGCCAGTTCGCCTTGACGTTCTGTCAGGGCTTTGCCCGTACTGACTGCTTCACTCATGCTTTCCAGTACACTGACATCATAACGTGCCAAGCTGATGATGGGATCGAACTCAGTGAACCAATTGCTGTTGTTCTTGGCCAAAGTTGCAGGATCTTTGAGTCCAGCAATGACTTCAAGGTAGTCTTCGACGTGTGTGTAGCGGATCATAGTTTATAATTCAGTGTGGTTTCTAACCAGGTTTTGCAGTCAGGCCAGTTGTCGTAAATGTGTGCCCGTCCTCCGGCACGTTCCCATTCTTGGCAGTTGCTGATGCGGTCATCAATCAAGATGTCGCCGGGGTTGCGACAGTGCATATACTTCTCATGACTGTATGGTCCCATGAACACCGGAATGTTGGGGAAATGTTTTTGTGCCCAAAACACCTTGTCTTGGATAGCCCACGGCATGTCATTGGCATGTGGGATCGCAGTCAAGAAATACAGCTCGGTTCCTGGGTTGGCTGTCTTGTACCAAGTTAGCCAGGCAATCAAGCTCTTTGCGCCGTCTTTGAGCTTGAGGTCACGGTACATGCGTTGCTGTGTTAGTAGTGTCTCCCACAGCTCTTGGCCAATCATTTCGCCCTGTTTCCAATCGGGAATGTTCAAAAAGTCCCGTGCGTATTGTCGCCATTCAGCAACAACGTCATCCATGTCAATGTAAATGTTCATTTAGTTCCTTTGTGCGATACATGTCTGTATTCGCGTTTGAGCCAATACTTGTACTTGGCAAAATATTCTTGGCTGGTATAGGGCAGAGGCTGATGATAACTTTCCAGTTCATCCACATGCTCAAACCATTTTTGTTGGCACCAGATTCGAAAGTTCATAACGTCACCAACTGCTGTTATAAAATACTCGTAGTCCCAAGAACAATTCTGCCCGGGCTTTTTTTACAAAATCCAAGTCTTGTTCTCGGTAGTAGTCATCTGCAGGATCACCAAAGAAAAAACCCCGTGTGCCCAGCTGTGCCACTGCTCCAGACTGTATATCCTGTTCTAACCTATCAATGTCTGCCCAGGTCAGTTCTACTTCATCGCCATTGAATTCACCTGTGCCGCATTTGCTTTCCCATAGTTGCTGCATCCAGCCGTGTAGGTTGGGGTGCTTGCGCCAATAGGCAATTTCACGACGTTCAGTTTCATAATCCGAATCTGGCTTGGTGGCTGTGTAAGCATACATGTCCAATCCCATTTTATCCTCCAACTGCTTGCGTTTGAATTTCAAAATACTGTCAATAGTTTAACATCCATTTGTGCTAAATGCAAGACATTATGGATATTGTCGTTGTGCTTTATAGGCAAGTCTACATGCACCAGAACCGTTTTGTTTTGATTTCTAATCACTGTGCCAATAAAGGGGATCTTGTTCCAGTGTCCAAACACACGGGCGCCACTTGTATATTTTGACTTAGGCAAGTCTGCGTGTTTACGCTCAAAGTATTCAGTGTAATTTCCCATTACCAATCCTCATCTTCATCACTGCCGTCAAAGTAGGCCTGTGCCAAACGGGTGGCTTCTTGCACACTTGAGGCCGGAACAGTAACCAGAGCAATACCATTGACAATGTGCATGTGGTAAGGGACTGTGCCGTAAAATGCAAAGTCTTTGGGCACAGTAACCTGCACTTCAAATTCTTGCAGGCCCTTCATGCCCACCTGTATGTCTGTGATAAAGTCCTTGGCGTCCATGTTATTCCTCGTCTGGGTAGGTTGCTCGTAACATACGGATCAACTGCTCACACGCATCACGGCCCATGGTCAGTGTCATTGTTGCACCGCTCGAGCCCAAGAAGGTCAGTGTGGTTCTACCATCACTGGTAACGCCCACACGGTAGTGTTCTTCTTCTTTGGCCGGCGGCATAGGAGGTGGGGCGGGCCTTACGGGCTGGCTTACATCGGGTAAGCTGAATACATTATCACTCATTACTGGTTCCTTTCTAGTCCAAAGTGGCGTCATGTCCAAGTAGCTCGTGTTCAAGTAGCGTCCCAGGGGTGCAATCACAAGTGGCAAGCATAGCACACCAAGCCATACCACTTGAATCAACTCAATTGGCGCAAATTTTTCAACAAAGATTGAATACATTGCTACAGTAAAGTAAATGGCACTACAATAAAAGAGCCAATACCCGCCGCTAGGTTGCCAAACGATTCGACGCCACATATTACTTGTCCAACGGATAAGTCATTACAATCACACGAGGCTCAATGTACTGAGGCTCAACTGCTTTGGTCTTGGGATTCAAACAAAGCACCCAAGTACCGTCGGCACTGGCCGGGGTATAGAGTCCGTTGGGATCTGCCAGATTTGGATTTGTATACTGTGTAGCATAAGGCAAGCCATAGCCAACACTGTTGCAAAGCAAGGTAAGTTGATTGTTTGCACCAACCAAGTAGGTGTATGTGGGTTGCATCTTGTCACGAAGTTCAAGAATGTCCTTCATCATACGCTTTTCAGCAAAGTTTGTGATTGCCGGCATACCAATGCTCTGCGCCATTTGCTTGAGCATGACTTCTTGGTTGGCACGTTCGATTTCTTGACTGCTACGATAGTCTTGCTTGCTACACGCCGACAACAATGCCGCAACACTGATTAAGAGTAGAAAGTTTTTCATATCAGTTTGTATCCAATGCCACGGGACTGACTGTCACACGATCTTCAAAGTACACTGGCTTTGGCTTGCCATCAAACACGCACATGACCCAAGTACCTTCTGCTGCCGCAGGGCTGTAGAGCCCATTTGGGTCAGCCTGTGCAATAGTAGCAACACCATCGTGGGCCCCAGCAGTGGCAATTCGCTGTGGGTTTGTGTACTGTGTGGCATAAGGCAAACCATAGCCAACGCTGTTACAGCGTTTGTGCAAACGACCATTCATGTCAGTGACATAAGTGATGGTTGGCTCCATACGGTCACGCAGTTCCATGATGTCCTTCATCATGCGCTTTTCAGCAAAGTTAACAATAGCTGGCATACCAACTTGTGTGACTGCCTGCAAGCTCATTTCTTCTTGCTTCTTGCGCTCAATTTGAGTTGATGTCGGGCTAGGACCGTCACAGGCAGACAGGAGTGCCACTGCGGCAAGTGCGGACAAGATAAGTGATGTGCGTTTCATTTTGGTTCCTTATTTACAAAGTTTGAGAATGTCGTCAGATGTGTAACCTGCGTGGATTGCCTCTGTTCGGCATTGTCCTTTGGCATATTCACTCACGCATACTGGAGCAAACATACCACCAATCAAGCCCACAAGGCAGACACAAATCCATTTATCCATTACAGGGCCCCTCAACTTCTTTTGATATCTGATACAGATATTCACGCATTTGCTCAGCCAATTCTGGATTGCTTTTACGCCAGTTCGTTAGATACTCCATCAGATTTCCAGAAGCAATTGCCTCCGCTTGTATTTGCTGGTACAGCTTAGCCATCGGAGTGTCAACTGTTGAAAGATATTTGATATATTTGTTTTCTTTTTCCATTACAGGGCTCCGCTACGAAGTTGATCGTAGAAGTTGCGAAGATTTGGTGGCAGGCGATCTTCGGGGTAGACCGAGAAGCGATGCAGTGCAATGGCCTTGAGTCCTTGGCGACCCACAGCATCTGCCTTCATGTATTCCATTTGAATGTTTTCAAGATCACGGATCATGCCATCGTTGTACTGTTCGCTTTCTTTGAACACTTGATTGTCCACTGCACGATACTTGGGTGCAAAGAAACTGTAGCTTGCAAGCCCAAGCAAGTTGAGTCCAAAACACAGTGCAAAGAACAGAACCAGTGCGCCAACGACTGCAAAAACACCTTTAACCATACCAACTCCTTTTGTTGAAAAAACTATTGTAACATCTAACTGATTCTGTGTCAAGTTACTGCTTGAGCAATTGAATCAGCTTTTCGGATTTGACAATTTCGTGTAGTTGATGAGTGCCTCTTGACACTAACTCATACTCAACCACTTCCCAATCACTTAGGTCTTGGGTGTGGTATCCGCTTGTATTGTAACCCATAACGCCAGTGAGGAAACTACGAAGTGCGCCCAATGAATTAAACATTCTACCGTTTGCGTCATGGCTACGATATGCCGGCGTACCTTTAACGTAGAGACCGTTGCTTTTTGAGCGAATTTTGTATGTAATCATGTTATTCCACCTGCACTTCGGGCCGTTGATCTTTGAGTATGTTCACTAGACGCTGATTGCGGTAGTCTTGCTCTTTGCGTTCACGCCGTTTGTGTACACCAAGTCCCAACATACGGTCATAAGCACGACTCCATTCAATGCCAGCCAACCACACTTCCACCTGTTCGATGGTGCCAGTAAACAACTGAGCATCACGATTGTAGATTGGCAATCCATCGTTGTTGTCTGGAAATACTGCAACACGCTCACCGTGTTCCATACCACCATAGCTGCCGTGCCGGTCATTGCCCCACTGCATACCCAAATCAGCCAACTGCTTTTCTAGTCTATGCACTCGTTGAACCATTGCAAAACCTGCCATCATGCACCTCGAATGATTTTTGAAATAATGATAATAACTGCTGCCATGTCAGTCCTTACTGGATTTGAGACAAGCATAGGTTATCTTGACTGATTGGGGCAGTTGTTCGGCTTGCCGTTTGGCCCGATCACATGCTGCCAAGTTAGCATAGGTGCCCTCTACTTCGTACACAACATGGTTGGTATTGGGCAGGGTCATGGCGGCCACAAGTAAGATTTCAAGCATCGGTATTGGCTTTCCTCAGTTGTTCCAGTTTTGCCAGTTCTTCTTTGGTGGACAAGAAATGAAAACGCTGGGTGTTATTGTAACATTGTTCATAGCCTTGCACACTGATTTCATACTTGAACAGGCGAACTATTCTATCCTCGCCAATGTCCTCGGCAGTGAGCAAAGGGTAGTCGTACTCTTTGCCAAAATATGTAATGGTAACTGTTTTCATTTTGCCACCTTGTTTTGCTTTGCTATGTGCATATTATAGCACGGATGCCATTTCTGAGCAAATCACAAGAGTAGTACTTGAGTACTACTCGTCCGCGAAATCGTCTTTGGATTCTTCGTCGAGATAAGTTGTAATTATTTTTGCCGACGGAGATGTTTTGCGTTGGCGTTTGACAGTAGGCACAGGAGTGAGACCCAATACCTCTCGTTCTTCGGCACTGAGTCGAGCCAGTGCTTCTTCTTTCACACGTTCACGGCGTAGCAGTTCTGCAATACGGGCTTGCTCACGTGCGTCATCTTCTTTGTGCTTTTTCCACCATGTACGCACTTCGTCGTCCTGTAGCAACAACAGGTCTTCGACTTCGTTCTTTTCCAACTCGGTCATGGCCTTGCAGGCAATACGTGCCAGCTTATCACATTGTGCTTTGAGTTCGCGGATTTTACGCTCATCGCTACCGCGGTCCCAATCATCCTCATAACTTTTGCATGGCATAGCCTGCTCCTTAAGGGTTTAATCCAAAACCCGATGTGTCCAATGCGTCCAGCTCAAGTGTCCAACGCTGTAACAATCTGCGAAACTTTCGGCGATTGTCTTCGTCATGTAGAATATCTCCTGTAAACACGGCCTCATCTACTGAATCAAAGAGGTCTCGATACCGTTCCCAGACTTGTTGCGGTGTCATTGTTTGACTCCAAAATTACCTTCTATGCGTTGTTGTATTCTGAGCACGGCGTGTTGATAACCATTCTCATATGGATCTGAATCATTACTCTCATCGAATAATTCACCTTTAATAACATCTAGGCAGTCTCGCACAATCAACTCGGCGAACTTTGTAATATTGTCATCCCATAGTTCATTGTATTCTCGTTGTTGCACTGGATTACTCATTAGGTTATGAATAGATGTTTTACCACCTGCTCTTTTAAAGAGTTCTCGAATTCGTTCGTTCATTTCAAATACCTTTCAAATAGTCGCAACAGTTTGGAGTACAATCTTTCATTCCGTGCCCAAAATTCAGCGTCATTATTGGGAACATTTTTACCGCCCCGTCGCCGTAGGCGCATAAAGTGATTTTCGTTGCGAAGGTAACTAGCACGCTCAGCCGCAGCCTTTGCAGTGGTATAGACCTTGGAGTCTGTGCCCTTGCCCACACGAATAGCTTTGATTACTGTCACAACATCATCGTATTCCCAGTTCTGACGTTTCATCATTTACCCCACATCAACAAGAAACGCCAGATGACCAATTCATATAATGTTTGGCCCTTCATGTTACGCACCTTACCAAAGTGGATGTAGCTTGTCTTTTCTGTTTCTCTGTCAGTGATCCAAGCCCAACAATCTTTGGCCCAGGTCACCGAAAACAAATAGCCAAACAGGTTAAAGTAACGTGGCTCGTTTGTACAAGGATATGTCTTAAAATACTCACGTGCTCGTTCACTCATCATTCACTCCAAAAGTTACGCACAGTAAAGCCAGCTTCGCGGGCTTCGTCGGCCTCGTATTCTGTGTCTACAGTATACAACAACAGGTCACCATCATAAACTTCAAACATCACGTTTCTCCTTCAAGATTCTAAACGATTCTTCGTACTCGTAAATAAAACGGTCCCACAGCACACTTACACCTGCTGCCGCTGCCCACAGCATGTTACTACAAAAAGCAACCACTGCACCTCGATCAACTTGATCATGAGGGTAGTCAAACGCCAACATCAGCCCCGCAGTAACTATCATACTTGCCAATGGGGCAACAACCAGTACAGGAATCAACCAAGCCACTTCCGCTTCTTCAAAGGCAGTTTTGGTAAACTGCCAGTAGCCGCCAAGGAAACTTTTAGACCCAACCGTACGGCTAAACAGGCCCGACAAGCACCACAAGACAAACCGGCCAATCAAACGAATTTTTATTAACATACAGCCACCAAAAAGATAGCGAACGCCACAACAGGATGTCCGCACATGAGTGCAAACATGGCCAGTAGGGTACCGAAAAATGCTGTATCACTGCTCATTTTTTAACCCTTGCTTGTGCAAAGTTTGCACTTACCTGCTGTTTGAGTTCTGCAAACGCCTGATCAATGAACTGTTGAAGACGTTGTCGTGCTGCCAATTCCATTGCATTGAGATCCATGTTTTTCTCCGATGTGTTGATAATGATCCAAGGCCAGTGCCACACCCCAAGCAAACACCACACTTGAGATGGCACTTGTGATGTAGACTACTGTTCTCATGTTAGGCCTTCATACAGGTTGTACGTGCCATTTGCATCCAACGTTCTGGGAACGATTTACGCAACTGTGCAACTTTGATTGCCATACGCAAGCTGAGTTCGCGCAACTTGTTCTTGTTGATGTCCATGAACGCAATGATCTCGTCTTGCGCCACTTGATCCAAGTCCATGTCTTGAAACAGTGCGCCGTCACTAGCAATCTGTTTGATACGCAACAACTTGTCACGTTGTGTATCCAGAGTCAAGTCCAGGTAGTGACAACGTGATTGCAGTGCGTCCAAGTGATCACGCAACTTTTGCGATTTCATTGCATCAAACTTCAAGTTAGTGATAAAGATCACTGAACCTTGAAAGTTAAAGCTGTCAGGGATACCTTCACGGCGCAACAGATTGCTGTCAGCAAGCCAGCTAATCTTGCGTTTCTTGCCTGAGTCCAATGCACCTTTCAGCAAGTTCAAGCTGACGTCATCGAGCAAGATGCTGTCACAGTCATCAAACACAACCACACAGTTGGGGTCCGAATATTTGTACAAGGTGCTGTACAGGCCCAGTGCTGTAGCACTGCCTTTTATGACTTCTGCGCGAAGTCGCTTGCCTGCAATCTGATCAAACAAGGTAGCTTTTTCGATGATCTGTTCAACGCCGTAGCTCTTACCCACACCAGGAGGGCCGCTGACAATCATAGCACGAATGTCACCGTTAGTAGCTGCCTTTGTCATTTCATCCAAAATGTCAAAGCGTTCACGAATACGTGCAATCACTTCATCATCTGTTTCGTCCAGGGCCTGTGCTGCCTCCACAACAGGAGCCACGCTGTCGGCATCAGTCACAAACTGATAGTCCATGGGACCCGACACGTTAATGCGAATGTCTTCTGCAAAGCCAGGAAATGCACCACCGTTTTTGACAGTAACAAAGCCGCCTTTGGCACCAGTTTTAAACTGTTCTACAAGCTCAAACACTCGGCCGCTAACGTCATTTTTGCGATAGTTACCGGACACAATGCGAACAAAACTTTTTGACATCTCTAACTCCTGTTGTTTACTTGACATGTATGTATTATAGCACGAAGCCCATTTCTGGGCAAATCGTTAGGTTAATACTTTTTGTTGGCGAACTCTAAGATTTCTTCACGGAATTCTTCGTAGGCATTAATTACATCGTCATCAAGATCTCGATACTGTTCGACGAGAATTTGCATTGTACGCACGAGACCGGGGCTACCCAACTGTTGATTGATTTCTGCAATGACTTGAAAAGCACTTTTTGACATCTACGTTTCCTTTTAACTACAATACAAGTATTATAACGCCAAAATCATTTTTGGGCAAATCACATGCTCATGATTTTTTGTAGTACTTTTTGTGCATCTGAGAAATCGGTTAGCTCAGACTCAAGTTGATCCAACTTTTGCTCTAACAGACTTGGCGAGGGATGCCAAGCTGCATAGAGCTGTGTCCAACTAATACTATAGTTTACACGTTTGTCGTCCATTTTTATTCCTCTGCTAAGTCGTAAGAAGCAAAGTTAAGTTTTACGCACAAATCTTGTGCATACAGAGGGAAGTTCTCGAAGTCAAAATCTGCGGTAAACATTTTGCTGTAAATAGCAGTCTTTTGTGTAACTTTAGCTTGATCCGAAGCAAGCAAAGTGTACGCTAGAATCTCTCGTTGTCGTTTTTGTTCTACAAGTTTAAGATACAAAACACCTGCAGGGGCTGTGTTAAAACGCATAGTAGACTCCTTTTGTTTGTTACAGTATCAATTATACTACTTCGCCCATTTTTGGGCAAACTGTATCTAAGACTTGTTGTGTAATTACAACACCGCCATATGCTTGTTGATATGTGTCAGCAACGGCTTTCAAGAAGAAAGTGTAAACTTTACCGGAGTTTGTGATCAGTGTGTACTGCATAAAAAAGCCCCTTTGCTACAATGTGTGTATTATAGCATGGGGCTCTTTTTGAGTCAAATTTGGTTAAAAGTACTGACAGTTAGTACGTGGGAAGAAGCACTCGTTGTTCTGCAATGGCTTGATCTTGATTGTCTCAAGTACTGTGTCCTTGCCTAGTCCCATTGCAAGACTGTAGACAAAGTTTTGATTGGCCATTACCAATTCAGCGCCAGCAACAATGTTGGCCAACTCCAAGAAGTCGTTAACTGGATGGTAAGGAATAGTAATGCCCATTGTGGTTTCAAAATCTCGATGCTCTGCGGCTGTTCCAACAAAGATACCGTTGTTGGCTAGGTCAGCATCGGCCACAATACTTTGCCAGTAAGCATCCCCGGCTTGCAGATCACGATAACGACTAGTACGGCTAACCACAATAGGCTTGGTTTTAACAGGATCTGCCTCCAACCAAGGGGTGTCGTAATCGCTCATCTTAAACGGTAAGTTGAATGCCAGGTGATAGGCCTGTACATAGTTGCCCTCAAATCCACGGAATAGTGTGCCACGGAATCGATCAAGATCCACGTCAGCTTCTAGTTCGCCAGGATACCAGCGACCCACAGTTTCAATATATGGCTGTCTACGCAACAGGGGCAGCAACCACTCAAAGTCTTGTTCTGTAAAGCGTCCACGATGTTCAGGTGCAACCTCGTCGGGGCGATAGCCATACTGTGCAACACAGTTTTCAATATTGCCAATAGCTACTTTGAACAGCACATCGCGCTGTGCCATTTTCTTTACGATGCTGAGGCTATAGATAAGGTCGCCTAGGGTGCCCGAGTGTTTGTATATTTTCATAGTGTTTTCAAAATTGCCTGTGCAATAGCATCAGTGTCAAAATTTCTTGTGCAGGGATAGTCTGTTTTTTCACAAACAATTTGACGTACAGGATGCTGCTGTCGATCGTTACAACCTGTGCAATCTTCACTGCTGGAGATTGCTGTTGCCTTGTAACCTGTATCCCATTTACGGAATGGCATGATGCGTTCAGGTAACAGGTGTGTTAATAGTGCCACAATGTTGGTATCACTGGCTGCGGCGCACTGCATGGGTCCACTGTCAATGCCCACAAAGACAGCGGCATCATTACACAGTAACATCATTTCTTGACTGTTGAGTTGACCACGTAGGTCCACAAAGTTGGGATGTTCTACAGTATGGTCTGTTGTACCGCCTACTGTGACAATGGCAAAATCATCGCGTTGCTCAAACAGTTTAGCATAGACATCAAACCAAACAGCCAAGTCAATGTTTTTTGCTTGCCAATGCCAGTTACGCATGTGAACCACAATGTACCGGTCTAGTAGCTGGTGTTGTTTTTGTAGGTTCAGCACACGAGTATGATCTTCTTCTGAGGCGAATAGTTCCACTGCCATGTTGACCGGTGCGTCACCAAACACACGATGGAAGTAGGCGCCCACATAGTGTACGCCAGGATTGTATTCATAACAGTCATCTAGGTTGTAGACTACATCAAAACGATTAGCATCAGCAGCATCAAATGGTACCACTCCGGTGATGTGTGGACTGTTCTTGTAAACTTCAATACAGTCTGTGGCTACCATGATGTTGGCTTCTTTACCATAGCGGCGTTTGAGTTCACGCACAACCCCTGTAGTCATGATAACATCGCCAATGGCAGCACGGCGCTTGACCAAAATGTTAATGGGTTTAGTCAGTTTCATTAGTCTTCAATCCTAGCACCGTTGGGTCCAATGTTTCCAGTTACACCTGTAAGTTTGACTGTGTGAATGTGTTCTGCAGGCAGGAACTTGTAGAGCATGTGTTCAATATCACAATAGCCGCCTTCTGAAATGCGCCAAGCGATGTAGACAAATCCATCCTCGTATGCTCTAATAACCTCATCCGTTAATGCAACGGGCCAAGACCATAATCTGCTCATGTACTGCTTGGCTACCAATGTCATGCCCAAGGGAAACTGACTAGGCATAGCTTCCTTGACCACAATTTTATTAGGGTGTGCATCATATACCGACAGGTCAAATGCTTCATATAGTCTATAGCGTCCCGAGATCTTGTGTACACGGTCAATGTCTTTGAATGCGCCCTTGTCACGCAACTGCTCAATGGCCTGTTTAAAGCACATGACTTCAGTTGCATTCTTAACCCAGTCCCAGTTCTCGCTGCCATTAAAGATGTCTTTGACGTCTTGATCGTCATCAAAGTTGACAATGTCATCAACAACCAATTCAAGTTCGCTGTGCTGCTCTGCTGTCAGCGGAATAGCACCCATTTCAATCAAAAAGATTCGTGCGCCAGGCACACGTCCAGTGATGCTGTTGATTGTGTCTTTGGTTTGTTGTAAGCGTTGTTCGCTTGTGAATACGCCAAACTTGGTGTTAATGGCGCTGGTAATCATAAATGCGTGGTTCATTTGCTTAACCATCTTTCGTTTGCCAGTGTCCATTCAACCATCTCTTTGATACGTTCACTGAGTTTTAGTTTTGGTTCCCAGCCTAACTGTTTAACATAGTCGCCGCTCATGGCATAGCGTAGATCATGTCCGGGACGCTGACTGTGGAAGTCAACCATTTTATAGTTTAAGGGCTTGCCTACAGCATCGGCAATCATCTGTGCCAGTGCCAGGTTGTCTACTTCTTCGGGACCGACCAAGTTGAACTTGGGACACTTGGCTCCACCAAAGTCACGTTCAAGTCCGTTTACGTTGAGACCCAAGATAAACATCAAGCCATCTGCTACGTCAGCAGCATGGATCCAATGTCTGCTGCCAGCTTCGGTCATTTCTGCATTGGCATGAATACCAATCAGTTCACCATCACGAATACGTTTGATACACATGGGAATAAACTTTTCAGGATGTTGACGTTCGCCAAACACGTTCATGGTATGTGTGATCACAATAGGCAACTTGTAGGTGTTTTCAAATGCCACACACATTTCTTCGCCACCGGCTTTGCTGGCGCTGTAGGGATTGGTTGCATTGTAGCGATCACGTTCTGCAAAGCGTACCCCTTTGGGTGCAGGGCCAAACACTTCATCTGTGCTAAAGTAGACAAAACGCTCTAGGTTTTTCAGTGTGCGAGCATACTGCAAGAGATTAACTGTGCCCACAACGTTGTCCATAACAAACTCCATGGGGAATTCGATGCTGCGATCCACATGCGATCCTGCTGCCAAATGCAACACAATGTTGACATCGCCTAGTGCTTCTGAAATTTGTGGGTTCAGTTCTGCTTTGAGATCATGGTACACAATCTCAATGCGCTGTTTGTCTAGGGCGCTAAAGTCCTGCATGATGTCTGCAAGACGATTTAGGTTACCGCTAAAATCCAAACGGTCCAAACAGACTACATTCCAATCTGTTGTTCTAATGATACGTGCAATAAGGTGGTGGGCAATAAATCCTGCGCCACCTGTGACTAATACTCTTTTTGTCATAGGTTCCTAAAGTAATTTAACTATTGTAATTATATGGAGGCAGTATGTCAAGCGCTTTTATTTCTGCGTTGTCCAAAATCCATTGGCTGTAGTGTGTTCTGTTGTTGACCACGGTGTGTGGAAAGTAGCTGTCCAGCTCTGCAATGGCATATCTATTGGTGCTGCTACGGTCCCATTCAGTACGTGCTGCAATGCTGGCTTCAATGTCTATCTGTGCAATAAACTCGGGTCTGTTTACTTCTTGGTGACTAAAGCTCTGTGCCTTGTCCACTAAGAAATCTCTGTCGCCCATGTAACCAAAATGCCATCCGGCGTGTTCAACTGTTTGGCATCCGTTGTTGGCATGCTCATAGGCTGTGCCCATAAAGTTGAATCTCATGTTGCGTAGTGTGCTGGGTGTTATAGTGTCTAAGACCTCACGTCTTGCTGCCATTGCCCAAATGTCGTACTGGCCAGGAGTGGTACGCATGTAGTTCAATTTGAAATTGTACAGGGCCATACGTAGAGCAAATATGGTTTGATCACTAGCACGTATACAATCTACGGCTGCTGCACGTGGAATCTCGTCAACGTCCGAAACCATAATGATGTCATCTGCTGCTGCATCTGTCAATCCACGCAGGATAGCGTCACGTTGAAAGTGCTCGTTGTCCCAAGCATTACTGCTGTTGGGCATGTCTGTGACCTGTACATAGATGATTTTGTCTGCGTACTGTGCAAATCGAACTAGATCAAGATTCCAAGGTTTGGCACGGTTTGTAAATGTTTGGTTAGATTCCACAATGACAAAGTGGTCCACCTTGTTGTATAATTCAGCTAAACGTATTTCAAGTAAATCAGTCTCGTTGTAAAATGTAAAGCAATCGTATATTTTCATAGCAGTATTTAATTTGAATAAATAGTTTACAACATATTTTCAAGGAACGCAATGTACGCTGTTGCCAGTATCAATTTACCCAACTACCAAGACCTAGCAGACTTAACAGACGCACCCAAGCAAGAATACTGTGAGCGACACGGATATCAATTCCATGTGCTCAAGGAGAAAAAGTACAGCGAGTGCATGGGCTTCAACAAGATTGGCTATGTGCTAGACCTGTTCAAACAACATCCCGAGATTGAATGGTTGTTGTTCACAGAATGCGATGCCACAGTTACCAACCTAACTGTCAAAATTGAAGACCGCATTGACAACGACTATCATTTTATTATCCCAGTAGACCGCTTGAACCTCAATGCTGGCAACTTTCTAGCACGTAACAGTGAGGCGGGTCGTGCATACTTAGAAATGATCATGGACAACGAGCCCAAGTATCGTGATGCAGAATGGGCAGAACAACAGGTCATCATTGACACCATTGATGACAATTTGGATATTGTAAAGATTGTGCCACAGAAGTACATGAACAGCTATATCCAAGAGCCATACGACTACTGTGATGTGCGCCAAGACATCCTGGGCAATAGCGGTGAATGGGCAGCGGGTGATTGGATTGTACACTGGCCCGGGCTACACAAGCCCCTGCGTATGGATCAAGCCACACGCATGTTAACTCAAATTGTAAGATGAGAATTTACATAACAGGTGCTACAGGCTTTTTGGGACTCAGCTTCCAAGAACACTTTCGCGAACATACCATATTTTGCCACAAGCGTGGCGACAGCGTTACTAGCGATTTAAACATATTTGAACCTGACTTGATCTTGCACTGTGCAGGAGAGATTTACAATGCTGATCTAATGTTTGACAGCAATGTGGGTATGACACATGACATATTGGAATGGTTGCGTCTGCATCCATTTACACGCATGATCTATATCGGATCCAGCAGCGAGTATGGTATTGCAGATCATGCTACCAGTGAAACAGATCCCATCAATCCCGTAGACGTTTATCAAGCAACTAAGGGTGCTGCCAGTTTGCTGTGCCAAGGTTATGCTAGACAGTATGGGCTACATACCTGTGTTGCTCGTATCTACAGTGGATACGGCGCACACGAACGTGAGCGTAGACTGTTCCCAACTCTGTATCGTGCCTTCTTCAAAGGCGAAGCAATGACACTGCGTGATGGTGTACATGATTTTATCTACATTGACGACTTCATGCGCGGCATCAGCTTGTTATTGGATCGCGAATGGCCAGCAGGCGAGATTGTAAACTTTGGGTCGGGCACACAATATACCAATTTGGAAGTGCTACAGGCATGGCAACGTATCACTGGCATCACCGCACCTGTAACCTACGTTGAGGGATTCAGTAAAGCATTTGAAAGCAAGGTTTGGCGTTGCAATACTGCCTACGCACTGAGCCAGTATCGTTTTCAAACTGCATATACGCTCGACGAGGGCATAAGAGATTTTATCAAGAGAAAACATGAACTCACTAACCAAACGAATAATTGATATCACATATCAAGAAAAGATGAGTCACCTTAGCAGTTGTCTAAGCGCCGCACCCATCCTAGAAGAAATCTACGCAAAGAAGGCCGAAGATGAAGTATTTGTACTCAGCAACGGACACGCCGGACTTGCACTATACTGTATATTGGAGGAAAAATATGGCATCGACCCCATCGCGCTACTGCACAAACATGGTATTCATCCTAATAGGGACTTGCCTAATCATCTGTACTGTAGCACAGGTAGCCTTGGATCTGGGCTTCCTATAGCAGTCGGCCACGCATTGGCTAACCCCAACCGAACTGTCTACTGTATGATTAGCGACGGCGAATGTGCTGAAGGATCAATTTGGGAAAGCCTGCGCTTTATTGCAGACTACCCAGTGGACAACATCGAAGTCTATGCTAACATCAATGGCATGGGTGCATACGACATGATTGATACAGACTTACTAACAAGACGTTTACAGGCCTTTTTACCACGTATCAATATTCGTGTCAGTGAACCAACTGACTTTAGTTTTGCAAAAGGATTGCAAACACACTACCATGTCCTAAGCGACAATGACTATGCGAGCCTAAAATGAGAAATACTTTTGCACGATTACTAGATGAAGAAATGTTTGTAAATCCAAAGGTGAGACTGATCACTGCTGACTTGGGTTACGGCATATTGGACAACATACGCAAACACCACGGCGAATACAGCTACAATGTGGGCGCTGCTGAACAGTTAATGTTGGGTGTAGGCATTGGTATGGCACAAGAGGGATTAACACCTGTGTGCTACAGCATGAGCAGTTTTGTGCTGTATCGCCCATTTGAACTTATTCGTAACTATCTCAATCACGAAGGTGCCAATGTTAAACTGGTTGGCTCAGGACGTGATCAAGACTACGAGCACGATGGCATTAGTCATTGGGCACACGATGACGAGGCTGTGTTGGCCAGTGTACCCAATGTTAAGATTTACAAGCCTGCCAACATTGACGAACTGCTTGAACAGTTTCCCGAATTCATTCGCACAGCAGGACCCGCTTACTTGAACCTAAAGAGAAAACGATGAAAATAGCATTGTGTTTTAGTGGACAACCACGTGCATATCGACAGAGCTATGATTTTTACCGCAGGAATCTCCTGGATAATTATGATGTAGACATCTACTTGCATACATGGACCATGAATGAAGGCCGTGAAGAATTACTAGAACTGCTCAAACCAAAAGCATACGAGTTTGAAGATCATCCCCCATGCGATGCAAATCAACGCTACACCAACACTCCCAATGCTAGAGACTATCCTCCCTATAACAACTGGATGATGGTCTACTCTACTTGGAAGTCTAGTCTGTTGATTGAAGGTGAATACGATTGGGTCATTAGATCACGCACTGACTTTGCACTAAATCGTCTTATTCCCTTTGCCGAACTAGACCGCAGCAAGCTCTACATTCCCGACGAGGGCAATGATCAGTTTGCATTTGGCTCGCAAGCCAACATGATGCAACACATGGAAACATTTACACACATTGATGAATACTACAATAACGGAACTCCCTTTATTGGAGAAGCTTTGCAACGTGCAAACCATGCTCACTTTGGACTTGACAAAATACTAACCTATTTTGATATACATCATCCGTTCCCCCCAGGTTTCAGAAATGGAACTCCGCACTCGCTCATACGCGATGATTTTTTACAATGGTCACATTATTTTAACAAATGAATATTTTAATACCAATGGCGGGACTGGGCTCTCGCTTTTTAACAAAAGGGTTTAAACTGCCCAAGCCCCTAATCGACGTTAACGGTAAATCAATGATTGTTAAAGCCATAGACAGCTTGGGTATCAAAGATGCCAAGTATCTGTTTGTAGTATCAACAAATGCACATACCGAAACAATCAAAGAAGAAGTCGGCAAACAGGTCGACTGTGAGTTCTTTGAACTCAACTATCTCACAGAAGGTGCTGCCTGTAGCGCACTGATGTTTGAAGACAAGATCAACAACGATGAAGAACTGATTATTGCCAACTGTGATCAAATCATGGAATGGAATCCTGATATCTTTTTGTTGAACGTGAGACAATACGATGGCGCGGTGGTTACATATCACGAGACCACAGACAAAAACAGTTATGCCAAAATCAACAGTTTGGGCGAAGTTTCTGAGATCCGTGAAAAGCAAGTCATAAGTAATATTGCATTAAACGGTATCCACTACTGGAAGAAAGGCCGTTACTTTGTTGAAAGTGCAAAATCAATGATAGCGGCAGATGACCGTGCTGCAAATGGTGAGTTCTACGTTGGGCCAACATATAACTATATGATCAACCAAGGACTGCGAGTAGGGATCTATCATATTCCTAATCAACAACATCATGCAGTGGGTGTGCCGGAAGATCTAGAACGTTACATCGCATATGAAAAGAGCAAAACTTAATGACATGGTCAAGGGCTGGTTCATAGGACACTTTGAACCCAGTATCCTAAAAACTGATCAATTTGAGGTTGGTGTACTACAGCGTAAGAAAGGGGGCGAAGAACCCCATTACCATGCTGTAGCCACAGAATACAATATTCTACTGTCCGGCAACCTTACACTATCCGGCGAATCAATCTTGCCCGGTGACATCTTTGTTATCGAACCTAACGAGATTGTCTATCCCTTTTATCACGAAGACAGCACAATCCTGTGTGTCAAAACTCCCAGCATACCTAACGACAAATTCAACCCATGAAATTCTATAGAACACGAGACGAAATCGATTTAAACAAATACTACATTGCAACCTACGAGATGTCTAGTAGCACAAGCCTACGTGACGCTGCCTGGAATCTTGCAATTGGACAAAGCGTTGGTAATCCCAACGTTCGCAATATGTGGGAAACAGACGAAATGTTTGAGAACCACAGTTGTATTATCCTAGGTGACGAATCTACACTGGAAGCACACAATGTTGGCACGGTGGAAATTGCTTTCCCCGTTGCCAATACTGATTGGGACACAGACGGCATTAGCCACATGCTGTGCCAGCTAATGGGAGGACATGTAGACATTGACGTTGTTACACGGTGTCGCTTGGTTAAACTAGAACTACCAACTACAGTTACCAGTCACTTCCTAGGTCCAAAGTTTGGATTCAGCGGCATACGTGCCTATACTGGACAATATGACAAGCCCTTGTTTGGTGGCATTGTTAAACCCAAGATTGGTGTTAGCCCCGAAGTGTTGCTAGAGATGGTCAAGCAAATGGTTGATGGTGGCGTTGACTTTATCAAAGAAGACGAGATCATGAGTAACCCTGCTTGTGCCCCACTAGAACGCAGAGTTGACCTAATTGCCAACTACCTAGCAAAACAGAGCCGCAAGGTTGTGTTCTGTCATACTATCAACTGCGATCCACACATTGTTGTTAATCGTGTTAAACGTGTACACGAACTAGGCGGCACGGGCGTACACATCAACGTGTTTAGTGGACTGGGTGTTTATAACAGTATCCGTAAATTGGACTTGCCCTTGTTCTTGCACTTCCAAAAGTCAGGCGACAAGGTGTTTACAGACAAGAACCATCGCTTCAGCATCAGCTGGCCAGTCATGTGTCAACTTGCTACACTAATGGGCGTTGACACTATCCAAACGGGCATGATGGGTGGCTACAGTAACGATGATCCTGTTGAACTACAGCAGGCAATTGAAATTCTACGTGCAGGCAATACAACTCCTGTACTCAGCTGTGGATTCCATCCTGGTCTGGTAGAGAAGATCACTGCACTTGCAGGCAATGACTATTTGGCCAACGTTGGCGGTGCTATTCATGGACACCCTGGTGGTACACGAGCAGGTGCTGCGGCAATGCGTCAAGCTGTTGATAAAGCATACGGCCCAGAATACGAACAAGCCATTGCCAAATGGGGCTTGATATCGTGAACGAGCGCTACGCCGAACGACTAGTAGAAGCGCGGGGTTTTAGAGACTCCGCTGCTGCTGACAGACTTGCTGTCATATCAGAACTGATTGATTTTGACTCTATCAAAAATATCTGTGACATTGGTTCTAGATTCCTAGAACAGTCAAAAGAGTTTGCATACATTTTTGATACTGCAAATATCTATGCTTACGAGCCCGTGCCCGAAAGCTTTCAAGTTTGCCTTAACGCACTGGCTGCACTAGAATCGCAACAACAGGCCCGTGTCAATATCTATAACCTAGCAGTAGGCAACGAAGACAAGCTGATTCCTTTCTATCCAGTTAACGATGTTAACGGTGAGAACTGGGCAGGTGCTAGTAGCAAGTACAAGTTCATTCCCGGAATGAATGGCAGCTGGTGGGGTAAGGCTTGGACACAGAATGAAATCTTAGTATCGCAGGTTACACTTGACGGACACCGAGCCAAAAACAACATTGGTCCCGTTGATCTAATTTGGATGGATGTACAAGGCGGAGAATTGGATGTACTGCTGGGTGCAACCGAAACACTTAAAGATGTTAAGGTAATCTTAACAGAAGTAGGACTCAATGCCTACTATGATGGACAAAGTCTAAAGCCACAGATTGATGACTTCTTGCGTACACAGGGCTTTAGAGAACTGCGTGACGGATTCAAGTTGAACTTCAAACACGAAGGCGACACAATTTATATCAAAGAGGGATTAGTAAATGAAGATAGCCTTTTGCCTTAGTGGCGGCCCACGTTTTAAACAACGTGGATTATTTAAATTAATTGACGCTATCAAGGGATTTGACCAAGCAGACTTCTTTATCCGCACATGGAAAACAGACGAGTATGGTAACACTCCCGAAGAGTTTATCAACTACTTGAAGTCAAACGGACTAGATGGTCCCAAGTTCAACTATCGGGTAGTGCAGGTATTAGACGATAATGCAGAAAATGCACCGCCTCCTATGCCTCCGCTAAACATTGCACCTTGGGCGCCTAATCTACTAATCTTGTGGTGGGGTGTTGTAAAGTGCTACGAGCTGTTCAAGAACTATGTTGAAGAAACTGGCGAACAGTATGACCTAGTGTTCCGTATGCGTACAGACATGATACCTGATGGCGAGATTGACTTAACCAAGTACACAGACAAAACAAAAATCTACAATGCCAAAAACTTTGCAGACAACTTCCTATTCGGTACACAAGAGCTGTACGAACGTTTTGTAGGCTATTGGGACTTCTTGGACAACTTCAGCAAAGCAGAAGCATTTATCCATCCCGAAGAAAGTCTTGAACTCTACTTCCAAATTGAAGAAATACCCTACGAGTGTATTCCTGTACACGTACAACCACACTGGGACAAGGGCGAGTACAAGGGACGTTGGAGAGCCGATCATCAATGAAGTATATTGCACATCGTGGACTAGTTGATGGTCCCAACTCGTCACTAGAGAACCATCCTGAACAGATATTACAAAGTCTGGCTCAAGGTTACGACTGCGAAGTTGACCTTTGGCATCATAATGGTGAACTGTATCTAGGACACGATGCGCCTACTTATCCAATTGATCCCGACTTCTTAAACAAAATTGGACTTTGGGTACATGCCAAGAACCTTGCTGCGTTTCGTTACTTACTGGATACCAGCAACAACTATTTTTGGAATCAAAACGACGACTATGCACTAACCAGTCATCGTTATATTTGGGCTTACCCCGGACGTGAGTTGACCATGCGTAGTGTTATGGTCATGCCCGAACTAGTAGATCCCGCGCTGGCCATTTGTCAAGATGCCAAGTGCTATGCCATCTGCTCTGACTATGTGAATAAAATTAAAAATGGCGCCAGTAACGACAAGATTTAAGCCTTTTAGAGCCAACGATGTGCCAAGTCAATGCTTTGACTATACTGACCGTACCTGTCCTACTATTGTACAAATAGGTGCCAACAACGGCGAAGAGGGTGAGGAGTATGGATTTCAAGAGTTCTTGTCTGAACTGGAAAACTTTAACCTATATCTGTTTGAGCCAATTGAAAAACATTTTTCAAACTTGCCAAGTGTTTATGATCGTTTCAGTGGACCCACACGCAAGATACACTACTGCAACTATGCCATTGCTGAATCTAATAGCAATGCAAAAATGAACGATGCTGGTGGTATGTCTAAGATTACTGACAACGGTAGCTTGGATATAGTGACTAGAACATGGACAGGTGTCGTAGCCGAATACCGTCTTGATAAGATTGATTTGCTGCTGTTAGACTGCGAAGGCTACGAGCATACTGTGCTGAAACAATTTGATCTTGTTACACTAGCACCACAAGTAATAAGATATGAATATGTGCATATCCCCGACCTAG
>Ga0208499_1000226_pt1 | contig 23751 bp, 27 predicted proteins | sample CryBogCBE07Jul09_FD_185504 | JGI IMG/M metagenome (GOLD analysis project Ga0208499, IMG submission 185504) | Freshwater microbial communities from Crystal Bog, Wisconsin, USA - CBE07Jul09 (SPAdes) (version 2) | ecosystem: Environmental > Aquatic > Freshwater > Lake | place: Crystal Bog... | reverse complement strand
CACATGTAGGCGCAGTTTGTTGAATAGTTGTTTGATTTTGTTGTCCATCTTTTGGTGGTCCTAATCTTGGGTCACGTTGCCCTTTAAAAATATGTTCAGGACAAGTTCTAGTCACATCACATATTGGGTATTTACAATAATCTTTATCCCAGTTAGTAGGATCTTGACATGGGTATCTAAATCTATCTCCGCTACACATTGCCAAACCTATTGGTAATAACAATATTAATAGCAGAAACTTGGCTAATTTATGATCATTCATATTATGCTCCTAAAATCTGCAGCGCATGATGATAACGTGCTGTGCGATCATCTAACCCCAATACGCCGCCGTTAATAATTCTAGTCATTTTTTCTATGTTACCTTCATCGGCCCATTTGTTTAGATTATTATTTTCCCAGAACCAGCAGGCTGATTGTACACATCCTTCAAAGGTTTTTAAGTACTCAGTTACATCTTCAATCTTAGTTTGTATGCTATCAGCAAATGCTTGATAATTTGCTCTACCAGTTAGTTGTATTAAGCCACGACCACAATGTGCCCATCCATCTCCGCTTTCCTCTGGTCCATTACCCATACGATTAGCATATGCTCTGTTGGCAATCTTTTCTTGATTATGTGCATATTGGTTAGCAATTTCCATATTTGGAAAATACTTTGGCCAAACTCTTACAAGACTTTCTGCTTTATAATTTAAGTTTTCTTGTATAGCAGTAAACCCGCCACTCTCATGAGCACATTGTGCTAAAAATGCGGCTATACGTTGTGGAGTATTAATCTCATAATCAGGTAATGCTTCACATAATACTTTATACCAATGGTCCAAATAAGGATTTTTTGGAATAATTTGTGATAGTTGCTCTTTTGTTAAATTAAAATTTGACATCTTTATTCCTTATCCTAATAAACTTGCGGCATTAATTAAACCGTTAATAGCAATATTTAAAGTTTCTAAGTTTGCTAAATCGTTCATTGCTTCAGCAATATTGGTAGTGTTTTGAATATCCTTCATTAATTGAATATATTCATCTTTAGTAATTTGTCCGGATTTAAGCATTTCTGTATACTGGTTAGCAGTTGATGCTCCATTTTGAATAACAGGATTTTGACTGTTATATGCTTGTCCTAATTGTTGTTGATTTTGTTCTACGCTCATCTTGGTCTGCTCCCTATAATTTGTTGCATATGATCTGCCGATGTTTCCACGCTAGTGAATTTAATTTTACAGAATGGCGGACTAACCCTAACACCTTTGTTATATTGATCAGCCAACCCTTGTGCAATAATATGTAAATCTTTTGAAGCACTGATTACTTTTTCATTATGTGGAGTATGCTCACTATACAATACAAATCTCTGTGTATCTTGTGCTAGTTGAATAGCATGAGCTTTGCTTAACTCTAGGTTATCACAATCATTTTTATATTGTTGTGCTTCTGATCTGATATCAGTGATTAACAAATATTCATTTGGGTCATAATGAGTCATTAAGTAAGCATCAAGTAATGTGCATCCTTGTAGCAATGTTAGGGCTGATAGTAATAGTAATTTTTTCATTTTATTTTATTAAAAATATCTTTTTGCATATTATACCACTCGATCCAGGTATCAGCTTTTAATTTACATTCAAAATATTCATTATAGTTTGAACTTACTACAGTTAGTACCTGGCTTAATTTTTCAGTACCTGCTGGCACTTCTGATAGATCTGGACAAGTTTTTTTAAGTTCATCCGGAGCATCTGGAAATTTATATGTAACTACTGCTGGATGAGAAGCACACCCAACTAACAATAATATTAGAATCGATGTTAATATTTTTTTCATTTTACACCTAATGGATTTTTAGCAGCAGCGTTTAAATCAGTTATTACTTCTGGAGAAATTTTACACTCGGCATCAATTTTAGCCGCATCTTTTATAATTTTTTCTTGTACTACGATTTTTTGATCATGTACAAGTTTGGTTTGTGTTACAATTTTGGTTACTATTTTTGTATTGGCTTTTTTACTTTTTTCTTCAGCCTTGGCTATTTTTGCTTGAGCTTCTTCCATTTTAGCTCTCCAACTCATTTCAGTGTCGTAGCTACCATAGAAGTATACTCCGGCTATCATTAATAACGTGCCAACAATGCGTAATAATTCTTTATATGCAATCAATGGACGTATAAAGCCTATGAATAGACTTAGGACGTAAACTCCTACGCCCGTAAAGAAAATTGATAAAATAACTAAGTGTAAAAAACTATCTGGAATAAAACTTAACCAAAACAAATTACCACCTATTTTTTTGGATGACTATGGCTTTATTGCCGTTTCTAATTAGAAACTTGTCTCCAACCTTGTTAATATCATAATTGCCAAGGTACTTATTTAAAAATGTCACTTGACTATTACTACTTTCATCTAATGACAATGCACCAGGTAATGTATCTTTAACATCTTCGTATTCACCTATTGATACAAACTGTGCAGTGACATCTCCGGAATATGGCTTACTAAATGTCAATGTATTATCTGATTCTAATGCTACATCAACAGCGCCCTGATCAAAAAACTCTTGAACCTCGCCATTCTTAATTTCCATAATTTTATTTTCATATTCTTGTGGAGTTAACGGAATATTTTCCATTACAGATTGTTCATTAAATTCTACGCTGTTAGGTGATTTTTGATATCTAAATCTCCAATCTTCTACAGCAGTTAACTCACTAATACCATCTAATAAATTTCTAAGATTTCTTTTAAGAGCAGGATTGCGTTCTAATTCTACAAATACTTGATACTGACCATCATGTTCTTCACCAACACTCATGTCAGCATCTAATACATATGAATACCCTCTTTCAATAAACTCCACCAAATCTAAAGCAGGATATTTTTCTTTTACTCTAAACCCCAAAACAACGATATCGCTGTCATTGCCCATTTTGCTTTTATATTGATCTACAGTAAAAACTTCATTAACAAAGTTTTTTAGATCGCCAGCCTGTAGGCTTTCGGCTAATTTGTTTTTAGATGGTTGTGTCTTCTGGTTCATTGCCTACTTCCTCTGGTGCTTGTTCTCCTGAACTAGTAGCATCGCTGTTGCTATATTTCATTAATTCTGCCATTTGATTATGCTCTTGATTTTCTTTACCAATATAAATGTCTTGCATTAATTTCTTTGGCATTGTAATTTCTACTACCCAAACTGGATGAGCATCGATCTTTCCTTTTTTAGTGCCTGGTCTAAAATCATCTGGATGTTTAATTTTACGTGGCACTAACACATGTTCTTTTTTATAAACTACTTCGCATCCATATTCGCCTAAACGTTTGGCACCTTCTGGGTCTGGCATGTCATCTCTATGCCACATGAACCCACACTTAACTGAATAACGACTAACATCAGGACCAATAACTAATTCGCCATCTTCCCAATTCTTAAAAACATAAATGTCCAACTCGTCGATAACTCTTTCAAAATCTTTGATAATTTTAAATGCGTTATCATTCTCAGCAAGTTTTTGGATGTTTTTAATTACGTCAATAATATCGTGCATAGTAGTTCTCTTAACTGTATTATTTATATAGAATAATAGGGTCTGTCGTTTTTGGCTATTATCCCACGTTTTTCAAATTAACGTGTAAATATCTTTGCAGGTCGATCTTCCCAAGGAGGTAAAATTGCCCAAAGCTAGAAGACAAACTCAAAAATCTCAGATAAATCATGATCCAAGATTTTCCTCTGAGTCAAGTAACTTAATACCTATTAAGCCCTACTTGAAGCGAAACAAGCAAGTTCTTATTGTTCCACGCAACATTGCGCAGGAAAATTATGTAGAATTGCTAAAAAATCCCAAGAAATTCATTGTTTTTGCTATCGGCCCAGCCGGTACAGGTAAAACTATGTTGGGTGTACAAATGGCTATTAAATTGTACAAGGAGGGGGCGATTGATAAAATCGTCATAACAAGGCCAGCTGTATCAGTAGATGAGGAACACGGGTTCTTACCCGGCACATTGAATCAAAAGATGGAGCCGTGGACGAAACCTATTATGGATGTGTTCAGTGAATACTATCATCCGCGAGAAATTGCAGAGATGTTAGAAGATGGTGTTATTGAAATTAGTCCACTTGCATATATGCGTGGGCGTACTTTTAAAAATGCATTCATTGTTGCAGATGAAATGCAGAACGCAACACCTAGTCAAATGAAAATGCTACTAACACGTATTGGTGAAAACAGTCGTATGGTAGTAACTGGAGACTTAAATCAAGCCGATCGTCCAAGAGAGAACGGACTGCTAGAATTTTGCAACTTATACGGCCAGGGAGGTGATTATCGTATGGTAGCTATGGCAAGGTTTGAAAACAGAGATGTTGAACGTCATCCAGTAGTTAAAGAAATATTAAAACTTTATAAGGATACTGATATCGACTAACCCCTAACTCAACTTCACAAGAGCCTGCCACACAATACGACCTGCATCAATTGTGTGGCTTTTTTATTGAAGCCTAGCTAATTTGACTAAACAAGCTGCCAAATTTATTTCTGGATCAATTACTAATGTGTGATCAACACATGCTTGTTTAATAACCAACAACGCACTGTCTTTTTTCTCATCAGTGTCACCAAACAATTCTAAATTGTTATACATCCAAATATAGATATCCTCAATCTCTTCTGGACGTGCACGGCCACAAACTACTTTACGTGCTTCTTGGATCTTACCCTTTTTAAACAGTTCAATCATTTCAATTTTATAATCACTACTGTCGCCATTTCCGGCTGTAGGACTAGACAATACTTTATTGTCGGTAATGTTTTGTTGAACGCTATTAATACATTTACGTAAGTCTGGATAACTTAATTTAACATACGTGTCTAAGGTATCTAAATCAAACTCAATATTTTCAGTTATTAGGATTGTAGCAACACGAGTAGTAAATTCTGTTTGATCAGTTTTTTCAACATGAAACCCTTGGCAACGACTATGTAATGCAGGAATAACTTTATTTGGGTAATTACAAGTTAAAATAAATCTCGCAGTACTACTGTATGTTTCCATTAGTCCACGAAGTATAGCCTGTGCATTAATAGTTAAATAATCTGCTTCATCTAACAATACAACCTTAAATGGTCCAAACGGGATCATTTGTACAAAATTGGTAATAGTATTTCTAACATCATCAACGGAGTTAGTACGTGATGCATTGATTTCTAATATATCAAATTCTTGTACATTTAGCTCATTTAACAATACTTTTGCTAAAGTAGTCTTTCCAATACCAGCGCTACCGCTGAATAATAAATGTGGAATAGATTGATCTTTAATCCAAGTTTGAACTTGGCGCTTTTGTGCTTGATCTTTGAAAACATAGTCTTCAATTGTTTTTGGTCTATATTTTTCAACCCATAATTCTTTTGCCATAATTTATCCGCGTAATGATTCCATAGTAATAATTTTAGAAAGTCCTTGACCCAAATCTACATCATGTGTAATTATATGTAATTGACTAGAGTTCCTATCAGTTTTTCTATCATATGAATTAGTTTCTACAATAGTACCACCATTAGCTCTATACACATTAAGACGTAGTGGTTCTGAATTTAATGAATGATCTATGCCACCTCTACTCAATTGAACAATAGGCTTTGTTCTCTCTACCCAACGTTCGTTTTCTGATTTTATGTATTGTTCATGTATCAACACATCTTTGACAGTATTAGCTAACCAACGTTTGATAAAACCGGGCTTCTTAGGTTTTTGTGATGCTTCTTCTATTATAGTTTCATATACTTGGTTCATTTTTATTCCTTTCTGCTTCTGCTACTCGTTTGCGTAAACTGCTACTTGAGTAACTATGATCACGTCCGTTGTATACAATCATGATACCACGTTTAGCACAAATATCTTTACCTGTAAAATCTTTGTCTTTATACTCTATACCTAATATTCTAACATCTATAGGGAGTGTTAGCAAGATATCGCACAGATCTTTTTCTGTTTGATACACAACTATTTCGTCCACATATCTAACAGCCGCTAATTGTATCTGTCTTTCTACAATGCTTTGTACTGGTGGATTTTTTGTATCAGGTCTATCTAACGTAGCATCAGTTTGTAACCCAGCAATTAAGTAATCGCAATGATTTTTAACTTCGGCCAGCATAGCAATATGTCCTGCGTGTAGTAAATCAAATTGACTAAACACTATTCCAATTGTTTTACCGTCTGCTTTAAGATTTTTAATTTTATTGAATATCAATATGGTCTCCGTAATTCTGCTTCTACCAAAAACCGTTTAAAAGTATTATACACGGTTAATGCTTCGTTATCATCTACTGGAACTTTTATACCACGCACATAAAACCCGTCTGGAGAAATTCTCAATATAGGAGTATTCATAGGTTCTATGTCAAATATAATTGAGTTTTCTGTTAACAGCTCTTGGTCATTAATTGTCATTTCCATGGTCATTGCTTAGTATCTCCACAACACGTTTCTTTTCTTGTTCACGCAACCACTCTTCTTCTGGTGCATACGTACTACATCTTTTTAATGCATCTTCAACTAACCATTTAATGCGGTATAAATCTTGCTTACAGCCCCATCCAATAAATCCATCATTGTACCCACTTCTAGTTTCGTAGACTATTGTATTAATTTGTCGTGCTACATCAGCAACGTCCCAATTCTTTTTAAAACCCATTATACACCTTCTCCTCGAAGTACATCACTTGGTTTTTCATCAGCACTCATCATAATAGCATTACGATCTATCAATTGAATTTTAGTAATTGTGCCATCATCATTTTCAAATTCAGCTGCACGACTCCAACGGCCATGCTCTACCAAAATCCATTCACCAACTTTAACATCATGTTGGTCTGGACCAATGGCCCATACTCGACCCCAGCGTGGTTTAATACCTTGTACTTTACCATTGTCACTAGTAACAATAATACCACTCTTAGTTTTTTCTTCTCCAAATTCCATATCAGATACTATAACAGCATCTTTAATTGGTTTAATTGTTCCTACTACTTTCATTTATGCCTCTTTCTTTGATGGTTTAACTACATCAGGTGCTGAATCAGCTGATTTATTTGTTTTTACTACTTCAGGTGCAACGTCAGCTGACTTCACATTTTCCACTTGAGTAGGAATAGTTTGTTCTTTGGCTTTAACTTTAGGAACACTTTGATAATATGATGATACAACGCTTTCACGCTTTTCTAATATTTGACCATTAGCGCCTAATTTATCACCCCTAGCATTTACTTTAACATTACCGACAGCAGGTGTCAACTCATGTTGCTTTGCTAATTTTTCCATATCCACTATTTTGCCTTGCATTGATCTATGTTGCGACATTTTTATTTCCTTATTTCAAAAATTCTTGTATATCAAGATTATATTTTAGCGAATCAATTTTATGTATACCTATCAAATATAACACATAACTTGCTACACTACTTCCACGACCCACACCCCATAATATTTTATGTTCACGCATGGTATCTACTAAGTATTTACAGTAGTATAAAACGTCCAACATATTATTTTTTATAAACAGTTCTAATTCTAAACTTACTCTATCTCGTTGTTCATCAGTAGTACAGCATCCATACAAATACTCTACTAAATTTGGACAGTAGTCTTCAGGCATAAACCATTTACTTTGATTTTGTTTATCAAAATCTTCTAAAGGAATATCTAATTTGGGTAATAACAATAACTCTGAAATGCGATCTGCATTGAGTTGTCGGGCTGTATTGTATTGTGCAGACAATACTTCATTGTCAATATAAACACCATCAAGATCTAATACTTTACCTGAGTATAATGATGATAATATTTCGTCTTCTGATAAAGTAACTTGTCCGTATCTATCTGTTTTCACTTCGTCCGCCCTTGATAATTCGGGGTTCGAATTTAGGGCCATCATTTAAATCCAAATCGTTCCAAGTTATATTTGAATCCGATCCTGTATCTAAAGAATCTTTGTTCCACCAATGATCGCCAATTAATTCCAATCCAGTTTCTTCTGGATCCCGTATACAATACTGTATATGATCTCCTATGGCGCTGTCAATAGTAATAAGTCCAATTTCAAAATATTTTTCTGTTATTATTTGAAATTTTCTAAGTAATACACACCCAACAAAATAGTCATATGGCTCTGTTGGAAAATAAACTACAGTTGTGTCTAAATTTTTAAATGAGTTGGTTAATTCATTTTCACTAAAAATAACAATACTATTGTGTAACATACTATCAACAAATGTACGCAATTTTCTAAAGCCCATTGCTATTTCTGTGGGTGCTACCGGTTCTATACTTACATTAATGCTGTATTGATTAGGAATTATAAGATTACCTGTGACTAATGTACAAGCAAAGTTAGCTGGCCAAATATATGGTTCTAAATTAGTCGACATTAATCAAATCATCCATTCCTGTATCTTTTCTCTTTTGTTCTAATTGTTTATTAGCTAGAACTTGTCGACGTTGTTGTTCCATTTTATAAGCATCTAAATTTAGTATTAGTTGTTGGGCGGCACTGCCATTGCCTAATCTCATTGCTATTGAATATTTTTTTGTAATTTCAAATATTTTATTATCGAGATCCTGATCTTTTAATTTTGATAGATCTGGTAATAATGGGTTAAACATTAATTAACCCCATTGTAAACAAAATTAGCAACTTTCATAATATAATATAATGCAACATATGGTGGTAAATTCATTAATGTACCGCTAGTACCAGTGGAGTTGACGCTTACACCAGTAAATGCATCGCCGGTTATTGCCGGTGTTTGTTGATAAGGCATGTTAATAGTCGTACCTGAGAATTGTAAAGCGCCAGTGATCTCTACATAACTGTGATGGTGTCCGGGGTCAGTAATACCGTGACTGTGTTGTGTTACTATAGAATCTGGAGTACCGCCTCTGCTATCAACTGGAATGTTACTACCACTAGACCCGACATTATATACAAACGGTACTACTGATGACGAATCTGCATTTGCACCTAATATAAATGATCCTGTTAAATCTGGAGTAGTAATACCATTTACTGTTTGTCCATTACATATCGCCCATCCTGCTGGGATTTGGCTTGCTGCCAATCCAAACATAATAATGGACCCTAATGGCATTTGATTGGTAAACGCTGTATTAATTGCAGAGTTTACCGTGTGATTAATATTTGACCCAAATGTTGGATTATTGAATACCACCGGTGAACCATTGGTCCAAGGATATGCGATTGTAGCATTTGCTGTAATTGTTGCTGTATTACTATTAAATGTAGAGCTTACAGATTGAACAGTATAAATGTTGCTTTCAGAATCGGTAAATGTTGAATTTACTAGAATTTTTCCTTCAAGACCTGCAAATGTAGCTTGATTACCTACTACACTTTGCACAAATCCTTGGAAAGAGTTTGCGTATGTTGCTACACTTCCTGCCGCATTTCCTGAAAAAACTACAGGAGCTATATCCCCAGTAAGTACATTTCTAGATGTTGAAATGGTTATCAACCCATTATCAAATCTTAAATCACCTAACGTACTTAATGTAAATGTTGCTGTAACAAATGGAGCATTAACACTTAATGATGTTGCGGCCAATTGACCCATATAATTATCAAATGCATTTAATGCTTGATAGATGTTATTGAAATTACTTCGAAAACCCTGACTGTTATTATCTTGTCCAGGTAACGGGTATGTAACATCAATACTGTTAATGTAATTTGTGGCCCCAGTACTACTCATTAGAAATCTCCAATTTATTCTTTGTTGTATTTATTGTTTTAAAATCAGTCGAAAAAGAACATGTGCCAAAGTCTAGAAGTTTCTGGGCTATATCCAAAATATCCCATGGCAGCATGTAGATATCCAGCGTTAAAAATTACTAGTCTGTTATATACATTTCCAATCTCATCTACTGGTTCAAAGTAAGTTTTGTCTAAATTCTGTGCACCGTATTGATTATTTTTAAATGCCTGCATGATTTCTGGGTGACTATTATGGAAAATATCAGTACCTTTTACTGCATAAACAGCAGTTCCTGTTTCATAAGGAGCATTTGGGGTAAGGTAAATCATGCCAGCCCACTTTTGGCTATCGCAATGGTAAACTAATGGTTCACCTTCCATACTATACTGGAACCTCCCATTCATACCATGTTCTTCCCATTTAGTAATTTTACGTCCCATAATTTTTTCAAATTCTTCTTTTAATCCAGGGAATAAAAATTGTTGGTAAGTTCTACGCCCAATATACCCACGGCCAAGGCCACCTTGATGGTATTCTTGTGCTAATGCAAAGTTTCTAATGGCTTCCGGATCTTTATAAAAATTATCAACGACCCATAGTCCATTTCTATAATTTGAATTATATCTTCCAGAATTTACTACTACTGACGTTGGAAACATATATTCCTTGATGTCTTTAACACCTTCAGAAATATCTTGTAATTGGCGCTTTATTTCTGGATCTATCATATCTGGATGTATCCACCAATCTTCATAACTATAATTTTTATCAGCACCGACATCACTTACTATTAGTTCATAACCTTTAGATTGTAAAAATAATCTGGATTCTTCTCTAATTGCAGGATTTTTATAACAATCATGTTCAAATGTAATTACAGCAAATCTACATTGATCAAATGGCATTCTTTTTAATACTTCAAAAGTTGTTTCTGGAGGCTCACAATCGACTTGTAAGTAATCAAAGTCTCCCATGTACCCAACTTTTGCTAAAAATTTATCATATTCTACTTTTGTTGCATCTAAGCAAAATACAAGATTGTTACGTTCTTTCATAAACTCTTCAACAACTTCTCTGTTGATATCGATTGATACTCCGGTCCAATCAAATTGAGTTTCTAACAATGCCGTATTGTTATTTAAAAATGGTTTATGACTCCCAATCTCTAAGTAACGACCATTTTGTTTACCATTTAAAGCCGCCAATACAAACAAGTCTTGATATGATTGTGCATAATTCTTTGAAACATTTTCCAATCCTGGAAATTTCATTCTAATTTTATTCATCATATCTTTTTTATATGATGAAGATGTAGCAGGGTATCCAAAATTTTGTAAGTTATTATTAACTACTTCAGAAAATGATGCGTTTAAATCATAGTTAGATTTTAAATCAAACATAATTTCTCTAGAATCATCACATAATCCTAAATGCCAACCTGAGATTCCCTTTTGAAATATTAAACCATATTTGCCAGGATACTCAAAATTTGTTTGTAATGGGTCACAATCAAAGTTGGCAATATTTAATCCTGTGCAAGCAAACAAATATGACTCATGCCATTCTTGTTTTCTTTCATAGTATTGACTCAACATATAATAAACTTCAGGCCTATTTGATACTACACTTATTGCTCTGTGTAATAATCCTCTTTCTGTCAAATCTCTATTCTTTTGTGATCTAAAACATATAGAGCATCTCAGTAATGCTTCATAAGCCAATACATCATCTGATGATCGTTCAGCGCTTCTTAGATAAAAACTAACAGCAGCTGCAGTTTGTCCTAATTTTTCATATTCCAAACCTAATTTAAAATTTGTTTGGGCATCTTCAGTATTGTTAATAAAAAGTGAAAGTTGATCTGTTAGCATATTAAATTCCTAAAAATTCTTTTAAAAATGTCATTGGTACTCTTAAAATAAAAGCACAGTTATCTTGGAAACTAAACGATAACAAAATATCATCCTTATAAAAAGTTGCCCCACAGCAAAATTCAATATTAGCATTCATGAACGGAAAGAAGTCACTTATTCTAATAATATTCCAATCCCTATCCCATATAACAAATCTATGACGGTAGTTTCCATCTTTAGCACCTAACTCTGATTTAGTCAAGTCTACCTCATGTGTTATTGCCATATACCCATCTCCAAAATTCATGACGTGAGAGCCACCTCTTAAATCTGGATATCCTGGAATAAATCTAGATTCATTTAAATGAACAGTTTTTGATGTTCCAGTATCAATATCATATTTTACTACTTCTGTAGGGTTAGTCCATTTAACCCAATGAAATGGTTTATCAATGATTGGCATCCAATTCTTTTCGCAATAGCTTTCATTGGTACTAGGAATTGGTATTCTGTATCTTTTTATTTCTCTAACTTCGGTGTCGGATATTTGAATTTCGGATAACTCCATACGACCTTGACCATTGTCAGTTGTATCTCTTCGAACACCACATAGGTACAATCTATCATTCCAACGGAACAATCTAGCATCTTCTAATCCTATAAACCCCCAAAGTGGCGCTACATCTAACAATGATGTATCTACTTTTGTTATCTTTGTTAAATTAAGTCCATCATCGAGTTCACAAATATAATTCCATGTAGTCAATGTTATATCATTTTCTGGATGGATATATTGTAATGGCCCCCATTGATGTTGATATTTTTTTTGTTCTGCGTGATATAATGTGTAATTGGTATTACGTAGATTAACAAGTAACCTTCCATTATCAACATAAATTGACGGATTCATTACCCCTGGACCTGTTCCAATTTCTGGTGGTAATATTAATGGATGGATACTGCCGCCCGCTTCAATGACGGATTTGACTAATCCGAATTTTTTAATGTTTTTTATTAATGACATAGACCTTAAACTGTTGTTAACTTAGTGCTAACTATTTAAGGTATTATATATTACTAGATTGATTTTTTGATATTATCGACTTTATCAGATAATTCTTTAATAGCTTGTATTAGTAGCCCAGCAAGTTTATCATATCTAACAGTCAAAAATCCATCAGGTTGCATGATTACCACTTCTGGTAGTACCATTTGTAGTTCTTGAGCAATGACCCCAGTGTCAGTTTTATTTGCACCTGGAGCAACGCGACTTAAAAATTCATCAGTCCATTCATACATTACCCCACGTAAGTTGTTAACCTTACCTAATGCATCTTCAATGACCCTAACATTTTCTTTTAATTGTATATCTGAGCTGTTATAGTAAGCAGTAATATCACCTGCGGCTTGGAAATTCCCGCTAATTGTTAAACTAGATCCGTCAGTAGATCCAAACCCAGCCGTCGACCCACCACTATTCCATAACACTTGTCCAGATGATCCGCCTATTGGACCTGTTGGACCTGTTGGCCCATAAGGACCTGTTGGCCCATAAGGACCTGTTGGACCTGGAGAACCAGTTGGACCTGGTGGTCCTGGAATTGAAGATGCAGGCCCCGGTGGTCCTGGTGGACCTGTTGGACCGGTTGGTCCAGAACCACCGTTTGGACCTGTTGGCCCTGTTGGCCCATAAGGACCTGTTGGCCCTGTAGGGCCAGGCCCGCCATTACTTCCTGTAGCTCCAGTGTATCCTTGGAAACCTAATGAGCCTTGTGTTCCTTGAATACCATAATGTCCTTGTATGCCAGTTATTCCTTGTAATCCTGTCGGACCTGGCGGACCTGTCGGACCAGTTACGCCTGTCGGGCCAATGCTACCAGTCGGGCCATTTGGGCCCGTAGATCCTGTCGGACCAGGTCCGCCAGTTGGTCCAGTTGGGCCTGTATATCCCTGGAATACTGCTGATCCGCTTAATCCTTGTGCACCAATTAATCCTTGCGTTCCTTGCACACCGTAAAACCCTTGTGCAGAAACTGTTCCTTGTACACCCTGTACTCCTTGTATACCCTGTGGCCCTTGTATGCCTTGTGTAGATTGTACTCCCTGTATACCGAGTAATCCTTGTATACCCTGTATACCTTGTAGTCCTTGTACACCAAACAATCCTTGCGTACCCTGATATCCTTGAGCTCCTACAAGGCCTTGTGCACTATTACCACCTTGAATACCTTGTGTACCTTGAGCAGCCTGTACTCCCTGTGTACCTTGTATTCCTTGTGAACCTTGTATACCTTGAACGCCTTGGAGTCCAGCACCACCTTGGAGTCCGGTAACACCTTGTATTCCTTGAGTTCCTTGAAACCCTAATAAACCCTGGCTACCTTGAGTTCCCGTAAGTCCCTGTGGCCCTTGTATACCTTGAGTTCCTTGATTTCCTAAAATTCCTTGAATACCTTGAGCCGCTTGAGTTCCCTGTAGCCCTTGAACACCTTGATATCCTTGGAATCCAAATGTACCTTGAACGCCTTGCGATGCCTGAAGTCCTTGGCTACCTTGTGTTCCTTGTGCGCCTGATCCAGCGGTTCCTTGCACACCAAAATTACCTTGTGTGCCAGTTAACCCTTGTGATCCTGGGGTTCCTATATAACCTTGAAATCCAAACGATCCTTGTACACCAAAATTACCTTGTATACCCTGAACCCCTTGAGTACCTATAGATCCCCCGAGTCCTTGTATGCCCTGTGTTCCCTGTGTTCCCTGTACTCCAAAGTATCCTTGGATACCCTGTGTACCGGTATTACCAATACCTTGTAATCCTTGAAATCCTTGTATTCCAGTTGTCCCTTGTAATCCCGTTGGCCCTATCGGTCCTTGAGAAATTGAACCTGATAATAATTCGGCGGCTTGTACAGTTGTTATGTATAATTGAGAACCACTATCAATAACAACAAATTCAGTCGTGCCTGGGTTAGGGGTAGTTAATTGTGGGGGGATTGATAAATCTGGTCTTGTTAACATTTGTTTTATTTATTGTATGTCTGTATTTGGAAATAATAGGTAAGTTTCATCACCACTAAGTGTATTTTCTATTATAATTCGGTCAATTGTGAAGTTTATTTTATTAAAATTAAATGCTTTTTGGCTGTTAATTCTATCTACTATGTTGAATCCTTTTTTCGGAAAAGTATAACATAGTACTACACAATTGATAAACCCTAGACCTAAATTTATAGCAGTTTTTTGCCATAGCGGCAACAGATTAGAATTTATACTAATAGTACCAGAATTTAAATTAGCCAAATTATTTTTCATGTTTCCAATACTATCGGGGTAATAGGTCTTTCCATGGAGTGTGACCTGTTGTTTTACCCCTTGTAATGGATCTACTATTTCAACATAAACTACATCATATATACTGTTGCCATTATTATCTAATGCAGTCAAAGATTTTACATTACCAAAATATAATGATTTTTTATAATAATTTTGTTGTAATGCTGACAAATAGTCTGTACTTGAATTTAATTCTTGAATTCCATATTCTAAATACATCTTAGGAACTGTTTGTACCCCAAAATTAGAATCAGTTGGTCTATAGATAAGTGTTGGCGAAAATACACTTGTATTAGTTATGAATCGATTGAATATTGCTCTATATGTCAATGATGACAACGGTTTGACATATATGTTTGTATATGGTATTATTGATGGCAATACATTTATAGTAAATGTTTGTGCACTAAATGCTGATGGATAAATTCCTGAGGATGTAATTGTACCCCAAGTAGAAATATTATATCCTGTATTAATAGAGGATACTAGTGTAGCATTAAATGTACCAGTTGATGTTGGTGTTCCTAGTATATTTCCATATATGTCAATAGATAATCCTGGCGGCAACATTCCGTCTACTAATGAATAGTACAATGTGGTTTGCTTAGTAGATGTTGATATTACATACAAGTCACTGGGTATTCCTAAAGTAATAGATCCTAAATTACTTGTTGTTGCCCAATTTATTGATCCTTGATTGGCATTAATTACAGTAAACGTAAACGTATTTGATGCAGTAATTACCACATTGTCAAAATTTGATTTTTTAGTTGCTAGTATTGTGAATGGGTATATTTCTAAATAATTTTGTATGCTTGGTATATAACCATTAATGAACCCAGATCTAGCATCTACTTTCAATCCAAATGGTAATACGGTATCTGTTGTATAGCTTACTGGGCCAGTAAATGGTAACGGATCATACGCTGTCACCGGAACATACATTTTCTCATTGGGTAAGAATTCACCAAGATTTGAATTAATTAAAAATATAGGAGATTGAACAGTACTTAAATCTGTTTCACTATCAAATACTGTTGATGTAAAGACTCCAGAAACAGAAGTCAACGTCCCTAAATAAATTGTACTTGTGCCATATTCAAAACCTAACATTGTGCTTCCGCTACGTAATGAATCAGCATTAATAACATTTATTATAAATGTTTGTAAACTTTCAATATTTCCATCACTGGCAGCAATTGTGACAGTAAACGTATTCAATGTATCAATTTGTGCTAGTACATTTAATTTTCCTGATATTACACCATCAGAAGTCAATGTTAATCCATTAGGTAATGAATCAAATCCAGAAGCTAGTTTATACTTAACATTGTATGGATTTGTTGCAACACTTGGATTGGATGTGCTTAACTGTACAGATACATATTCTCTGTCAATAAATGTATACCCAATACTGGGACCGTGTAGTATAGCTGGATTGGTTTCATAATTCCAAACTGGGCCGCCAACTGGTAGTGTATCTATATAAAATGTATTGTCTGCAACTTTATTAAAATATGGGCTATGTGCTCTAATTGTAAATAGGCCAGTATTTTCAAATAATTCTGGTGGTACATTTCCATAGATAGTTCCAGTGGATGTTAATGTTAGTCCCTGTGGAAGTTGACCTGCAAGTAATGTAAATGTTGAACTATTATCATTTGTTGATAATTGAACATTAACTGCTCCGCCACTAGATGTAGTAGCTAATAATCCTTCTGAAGTAATCCATTGGAATCCGCCAGATACTTTATTTGTATAAACAATTATTGAATAATTACCACTTGTTGAAACTCCTGTTGGAAAACTACTATCTGTTACCCCAATAACAAAATTATAAATTCCAGAAGAAGTTGTAATACCACTTAAAATATTTGTACTAGAATTTAGTGTTAGTCCTGGCGGAAATGATCCAGATACCAGTGATGAAAAATATGGAGCCTTGCCGCCAGTTGCTAAAAGCCGGACAGGTGAATATGAACTATTTTTTAATCCGCCAGGTAATTGCCCTGGAGTTGGGAACGAATTTAAAACAGGATTGCTAATTGTAATTAATACTGATGCTGTATTTGATATTCCTGCAGGGTTAAGTACTCGATATCTAAAAGAATCAGTACCGTAATATCCAACAGTGGGTGAATATATAAAACTATTATCACTAACAATTACTACGCCATGACTAGGGTTAGTAACTACAGTAACTGTGTTAAAATAATTAGTAACTGAAGGATTGATAACATTGTTGCTAGAATCATATGCAACAGATTTTGATACATTTGCTGCTATCGGTAAAGATGGTACTGATACTGTAATTAATACCGTTGCAGTATTGGACAGTCCTGCATCGTTACTGGCATTAAACTGTAAACTATCTGATCCTGAATATCCTAAATTAGGAGTATAGAAAATCGATGTTCCTGTAGAAAATGCCGTTCCTTTTGTTGGCGGAGTTACAAGATAAACTTCAGTAGGGTAATTACCAATAATTAAATTAATAAAATTATTAACTGAATTAAACGGAACTGACTGAGATGAATCAATTGATACAGGAGCTGGGGGCAGTACTGTTAGATATATAGTAGCCGGAGCTGAAGTACCGCCATCATTGCTTGCTGAATAATTAAATTGATCTGGCCCGTTAAACCCAGTATTTGGTGTATATAAAATTGATGTTCCATATACTACAGCAGTACCGTTAGTTGGGTTTGATAATATACGTACAAATGTTGGACTAGTATTAAGATTTAAATTAATAACATCATTAACTGAATTATATCCAACTGATTGATATACAGGTCCAGCAACTATTCCTATTGGTGGAGATATTGTTATGTTTAAGGTAACTGTTGGTGATGAACCATATGCGTTAGTTGCTTGATATCTTAACGAATCTGAACCCGAGTAACCACCAGTCGATGTATAATAAATTGTTGTACCTGAAACTGTAATAGTCCCATGAGTGGGATTACTGACAATGTATAGTCCTGTAGCACCATGTTGTGCCAAAATTTGTATTGGATAATTTGGAGATCCATATGGTACCGTTACTGACAGTGTAGTAGGTACTGGTGGAATCAAATAATTTAAAATTGCATTACCGTTTGGTGTTCCTAATCCTGTTACAGCATCCCACCCTGTTGTAACAGAATACGCATTCTGTCCACCTAAACTATTGTTACCTACAGCACTAATGTCCTGGAACAAAGATGGGTTAGCATATAAAGTAGGATTAATAAATCCAGCACGGGCACTAGTAAGCGCATTAAATCTGGCAATTAATCCAGCCCATAATGGAGCCGCTGCACTAGTACCGCCAACGCCAATTATAAACCCGTTATCGGTCCCCCAATAAAAACTATATCCAGAAAACGGATCCCCATTAGCCGAAACATCTGGAACTCCACGAGCAGTTAACGCTGTGGTTATACCAGATGGATATGATGTAATTGATAACCCAGACTGCCATGATGGAACTGGATATGTTGCACTTACCCCGCCGCCACTGGCTCCATATCTATTATTCCATCCTATCTCAGAATATATTGAATTATTATTATTCAATTCTAAGGTTGTACCGCCTATTGACAATACATATGGGCTTGATGCAGGATAACTAGCATTGACCGTATATAGCCCGCTGGCTTGATCAAATTGTAGTGATCCAGTGTCTCCAGAAGATACACAAATTGTTATTCCTAAAACAGCTGCCTGTTGAAAAATTTGATCATAATAATTTTTAACGTCATCGGGAAAATCTATTTCGTCAGCACCAATACTTATTGATAGTATTCCAGGATAATTGGTAGTATCATGTACTGCTGTGTCAATAGTATTCGCTAAACTTACTATATCACTTAACCCAGAATAAACTATAATTTTTGATCCAGGTGCAACTGCTCCAGTAACAAAAATATCTAACATAGTCTCTGGGCTATTACCGGCGTCAGTAGTTAGTCCTGGATTATTTGTTTGACCGTCGACTGATGCAAACTCAACAGTTGGCGGAGATATACCTATAGTAGCAAAACTTGAAGAAAGATTATCAGTAGTAAAACCTCCCCCAATCTCAATTAAACCAATACATTGACCTATTGCACTACTGTTAGGAAAATTGTATGCTGCGGCTACTTGTAACGGATTTAATGATTGTAACGAAACATCATTATGAAATTTAACAGTATTTCTTTTAAATGAAACTGGATTATCTAATCCAATAATTTTATCAATAACATCAACAAGATAATCAGGAACATTAATTTGACCAACATAACTTCTGTATGTTTTTGTGCTATCGGTTATTGTTAACAATGTAATTTTGAATGCATTATTAAACGCACCAGCATTTCCTGTTAGACTGATTGTAGCACTTGGCGAATGACTCTTAACTACTGTTAAATTATTTTCAGTAGCAAATTGAATTACGCTATTAATATCTGCTTCATCTGCAGCAAATTGTTGACAGAACTCATCATATGATAATTTTTCTGTAGTTTTGGAAGTAAGTCCATCTACGTGCTCTTGCAATGTTCTACCACCACGGTTTGGTCTTCGAACAAGAATATTGATAGTTAATTGAGTATTGACATCTACTGCATTTATCGATGTTGCATTAGAAGGTACAGTTAATGAACTTCCTTTTAAATATGCCATAAAAATTATACTGCTTTATCTAATCTAAACCAAGTACTTGTTGATGCATTGGTAAAATAAACCCATTTGCCACCCGTTCCACTTGACGGTGATGATGATAATCCTCCGCTTAGGAATTGTCCTGGGCTTGCTACGTGAGTTAATCCTGTTAGTGTGAATCTTGTGGAAATTTCAACAACTTGACCACTAATTGGACTTGCTGGCATATACAAAGTCATTGATGTGAAAGTAGAATTTATTAAGAAATATTGACATGAATTACTAATAGTGTATGACCCTATTGTTCCAGTGCCAGTAAAATATGATATTGGCCCAACACTAACACCTGCATTAGTTAATACCGTTTGAGTGCCAACAGCAACTGCTCCACCAATATTTACATTAGCACCAATACTTACTGAACCAGTTGCAGTCAATACGACTGATGATGTGCCTGTAGATATAAACAATATGTCATTGTTGCCTCCAGACCCATTTACAACAACGTGTATATTATTGTTGTTCCAAGTACCAATGACTAAATCAGATCCTACTGATTCTAGGAAGGTAGCACCTGGTAAACTAAAACTGTTATTAGGATATCCGCTGGCAGTACTATTGTAATTAGTGCTATTAACACCCATTTCCATATAGTTGGTGTAGCTATTATTAGCAACTATGTAACTGGCATAACTTGTACTTGAACTATTATTGTTTATTAAAACAATATTGCTGAATGTTGTATCAGATCCGGCAAATGTAGCTATCTGTCCAGTATATGGATTATTATAATTACCAACATTTAATGAGCCTTGAGATGTTGTTGTATTTGATTGATATACAACACTAAGTGTTCCGCCAACTGTTTCATTGCCAGTAATATTTGCGGTTGTAGCTGTTACAATTCCTGTGTTAACTCCGCCAGTCGCAGTTAATACATTTGTTACAACAAGATTAGTAGCCGTAATTGTGGCGCCTACATATAACCCGCCACTTATACCGACTCCGCCTGTTACTATTAGTGTAGCAGTATTTGTTGATATTGCATTAGTCGAAGATGTTATACTTACCGATGTTACAGTACTTTGAACGTTGAATTGAATATTGTTTCCAACACTTTCCCAAATAACCATTCCATTTGGGGAGCTACTGTACAATCCAGTTTTACCTGCTAATCCAAATTTTGAATAATTTGAACTAAACGCATGGACAGTTAATGTTGAAACATTGGATGTTATTACATGTGATACCCCGGCGTTTGTTCCACTGTTGGCATTGTATAATTTTGTTTGTATTACATTGTTTGTGCCTGCATTATATGGATCACCAAAATAAGCACTTACATAATTATTATCATATCCAATAGTAATATTTCTGCCAATTCCTACACCGCCTGTTACTTGTAATGCCCCAGTTGATGTTGTTATGGATCCAATTGCACTATTGACATATAATGGATTGGTGATTGTGCCACCATTAAAAATAGTACTTGTTGATAGGGATATACCATTAAGAGTAATATTCGCAGCATTAATGCTAGTAGCATTAACGGTTCCGCCAACACCCAAACCGCCATTAACTACTAATGCACCAGTAGTTGTGGATGCTGATATTGAAGTACTTGAAGTAATTGTTATAGTAGGACCATTAGCACCTACGTATGCACTTATATAACCATTGACATTAGTAACAAGTTGTATATAACCATTGGCTGTACTACCTTGTATTCTTGTATCATAGGTGTTTGGTGTTGGAACAGACGTGGCACCAAATGATAAATTTGTATCGTTTGCTAAGAAAACTCCATTAGTTGCAGAAAATATTTTTGCAGTAACTGCTCCAGCGACATTGACATCTGATCCTATGCCTACCCCGCCCCTTACAATTAATGCCCCAGAGTTTGTAGATGTGCTGTTAGTAGCACCGGTAATAACTAAATTTGATGTAACAGTAGTTGCAGCTAATGAATTAATAGTGCTAATTACTGATGATAATACGTTAGATTGAATAGTGCCTGTGTATGCAGCCACTATAGTTTCAAATTCAGATAATAATCCTGATGTTTGAAAAGTAACCCCACCGGTGTAAATATCATTAAAATTATTGTTAATTTTATCAAAGGCGGTATAAAGATTATCGCCTTGCCCGCTGTTAGGGCCACTTCCTAGTAAAACTATTCGCTGTTGTGCTGACATTTTAGATTCCTTCTACAGAAGTATTTACCTAAAATGTATTTTGACATCAATGTAGGGTTTGATCGCCTAATTGATTTATATCATCAATACCAAATAGTTTTAAAATTAATGTTATTTCTTCTGGAGGATTTTCCATTAAATGCTCGGGAATCATAAAACTTTTAAGTTCTCCGTCCCCACTTACAACAAATGCAAAGTCATCAGGACCCATATCACTATCTTCTTCGTATTCTTCGATAGTGACTATTGCTTCGGCGTTATTTGGCATATTGTACCCTTAAGTTAATCGTGCGTTGATTATTGGCCAATCAATGATTTTCCATTGATTTTCTAAGTATTTTTGTTTGTCGGATTCGTAGTCCAAAACCCAGGCATGCTCCCACCAATCAATTAATAAAACAATATCTTGCTTTATTTGATGATTTGTAATAGTTTTGATTTCACCATTTTTAGCTAGATAAACCCAACCACTACCTTGTATTTTCATAGCAGTTTCTTCAAAGTCTTTTTTGAATTCATCCCAGCTTTTATAATGTTCATTTATAAAATCTAATATAGATCCTTGGGGCTTATTAGCACCGCCGGCAGCCTTAAACTGGCTAAAATATATGTTATGTAAAAAGGCACCAGCTTCGTTGAAAGCTGGATCTCCCTCACCGCTATTAAAGCGATCAACGTATCCTTTATATAATTTACCATAATGATACTCTATTGCGTCCTTGCTTAAACTGGGTGATAAATCATACTTATCATAGTTCAAAGAAACTCGTTTAAGTTCTTTTATTTCTTTGTTTTCAGTAACGTATTTGATAAAATGATACATAGTTTCGTTTTTTATATATAGATATTTAGTAGTCGTTAAATAAACATACATTTTATATAAAGGAAATTCTATTATGGAATTAATTATTGCAATAGTTATTGTTATCATAGGTGTGTTAATTTGGAACAGCCGTAAATTAAAAGCTACCCAAACTGAAGAATCTACTGTTAACAAGGTTGATGAAGTAAATGCTGCACCTTATAAGGTTGAAGCACCAGTTCTTGAAGAAGCTCCAGCTCCAGCTAAGACGCCACGCAAACCACGTGCTCCAAAAGCTGAAAAGCCAGTAGCAAAAACATCTAAAGTAACTAAGGCTCCAGCAGCTAAAAAGACACGTACTAAAAAGGTTTAAGTCTTAGTAAAGACATAAACACCTTCAAACTTTTCTCGTCCTTGGGTTTTATTATTCCCAACTCCGGGTCTAGTGTTTAGCATCATTTTAATGGTGTTAGTGTGTTTAAATCCTAACTGTTCAGCCACAGCAATCCAGCGTTCTACAACTAGATATTCTTTATTGCCATAGCTTTTATAGTCAGCGATATTAGTAGCAAAGCATCCATCAGAGTTAAGTCCCTGGTGGATGTTTTTTATTGTGGGTACAACGTATAGTTCAAACCAATCGTCCAGTGTTGTACATCTAACCATACATTGTGTTTCCTCATCACAATACTTTTCTAAATTAAAGTATGGTGGACTACTAAATGCTAAGTCTATATTTTCTGGTTGAAAGTTTTCACTAACATCACAATGTAATTCATGTGCACGACCAAATACCTGTGCAATTAATATTAATAGATAACTTAAATTATCAATAGTTTCGGTATTGGGATCTATGCCTATATATTGGTAACCCATTTTACTACTTGTAATACCTAATAACCTACCGCCATATCCAGCACTGTAATCATAAACTCTACCAAACATTGTAGGACACAAATGTTCTACAATAGCACGAGCATTTTGTGCTTTGAAATTTTGTATGTTTTCACCAGTAACTAATTCAAGTGCACGCCTTAGTGCAGTGGGATGAACTAAGTTAGCCCCTTCTCTAAACTCAAAACAAATTCTAATAGCACGTTCTAGTTTACGGTCGTTTAAAAATCTATCACGTAAACTATTTGAACCACGTCCTTTTGGCTCAGC
>Ga0208499_1000224_pt1 | contig 23886 bp, 13 predicted proteins | sample CryBogCBE07Jul09_FD_185504 | JGI IMG/M metagenome (GOLD analysis project Ga0208499, IMG submission 185504) | Freshwater microbial communities from Crystal Bog, Wisconsin, USA - CBE07Jul09 (SPAdes) (version 2) | ecosystem: Environmental > Aquatic > Freshwater > Lake | place: Crystal Bog... | reverse complement strand
GCTTTAACAAACCCTGAGCTAGCCAAGGAGTTGGCTGTGCTCCAAGACGAGTATTTAGCCAGAAATACTAAGGCAATGGAGGCCTTTCAGCGAAAAGGCATAGCCAACCAGGTACTTTCAGCCCACCAGTTTGCTGTCCTGTTAGAAAGCCTCGTTGTTTCTAGGTCTATTAATGATTCCCACGCGACGCCAGAAACAGATGAATCCTGGGCCCAGATCGCAGTTGAAGTGCTAAATCGCTTCCTTATTCAATAATCTCTTGTAATTAAAGGGTTTTCACCCTTTTACAGCTCATTTCGGTACACCTCTATATAGAAGGTCAAGATGGGCGGTGATCCCAGTTCCTCAGAAGACTCAAAATCGATGTTTTCAGGTCCCCGGTAGAGGCACTTTCGAGTGCCTGGGAGGGTCCAAAAGAGGGTCATGTTTCGAACTACAAGTGAGTAGTTTTTGAAGAGCTTTTCGATCCAACCTCAAAAACCCGATTATTACAGGGGTTGTAACAATTCACTTTTTGAGTCCTCGGAGCTCGTGACTTTGGAACTGTTACAAAAATGTCATAAACGTAATTTAGACTTTCCCTTACAAAATAAGGGTTTTAGGCCGATATCAAAGGTAGTCAAATCGCTTGATTTCCTTGTAATCGCTGGTTTCAGACTGTTAGTGTTTAAAGCAGTAATAGAAAGAAGTGGGTAACCAGGTTTCTGGTTGCTCACGTCTGTCTATAAAAAAGTTTTGCGGAGAAGTCCGTGAATGAACAGAGGAGAAGTACTTGTCAGGATTTGGAAGTCGTAAAGAGAATGGATCTGCAAACGCAGCTTCAAACTTTTCTGCAACTAACCCGACCCTTAGTACTTCAAATCGCAAAGACATAGGAGAGAAAATGTCAAAGTCATTATCAATCATCGGTCGTGGAGTTTGTGCAATCGCACTTAGCTTCGCTGGCTTTTCGGTATTTGTAGGGACAGCTGGCGCTGTAACTGCACCGCCAACACCAACACTTAACAGTGTGTCAATGAACAAAGACGGCACAGTTACCGTTAACTACACACCTGGAGCGGCCAACATCACCGCTGTAACTGGTTATGTAGTTGTAGCTGGATCAGGTGGAATAGCCGGTACAACCGTGCTTGCTTCGCAGTCTGACCCATCTCTTACTAGCCTCACATTCACGCCTACCGCTGCATTCGCATCAGGTACACAATTGTTCGTTGAAGCAGCTTCTGCAACGCAGGGCTATTCATCAGCATCTACTGGCTACGCCGCACTAACAGTGCCTACCGCTAACTTGACGGGGCTTACCATCACAGCGACTAGCGGTGCAACAATTGTTTCTTGGACAAACCCAAGCCAAACAACTGCTCTTGGTGCGCTTGCTGTTTCTGGAAACGAAGTTGCTGTTACAGCTAAGCAAGTTAAGACTGTTGTTACCGTAAATGGTGTTACTGCTTGTACTGCTCTCCTAGCAGCAACAAGTTGCTCATTCACTAACGCTTCTGCCGGACTCTCCGATGGCGGAACTTACACATTTACTGCAAAGACTTACAACGCAGTTGGTGGCGCAACACTTGCTGCAACATCAGCCGACACCCTTGCTGCAATGGTTGGAACTGCTCCTGCTGCAATCAGTGGACTAACTGCAACAGTTGGTCTTACTGCTGGCGGCGCTCCTGCCGTAAACCTTGCGTTTACAGCACCTGCAACTACTGGTGGCGGAACTCTTAGCTACACCGTTTACGACCAGAACTGGAACACATTCGCCAACACTGTTTGTACTTCAGGTGTTACTTGCTACGTACCGATTAACAGCTCTGCCGGGTCACTTGGTGGAACAGTTGCTACTCCTTACAACGGAGTTTGGATTGTAAAAGCAACTAACCAAGCCGGACTAAGCACATACGCAACTTCTGGAAACACTTCAGCTGACTTTGCACCTTCTTGGAGCGGCGTTACATTCAACACAATTACAGCTACTTCTGCAGCTGGTGCGTCAACATTGCTTGTTAAGACTTCAGCTGTAGCAGCACCAACAGCAAAGAACCCAGTTCAGCTCTACATGGCTCAGCTCTACACCTGTACTTCAAGCCTTTCGACCACCTGCACAGTTAGTGGATCTCCTGTAACAGTTGCTGACCCTACTGTTGGCACAACTTTCAAGACACTCACCCAAGGCGCTTACTACTACTGGACATTCACTGCTTACAGCGGTGCTGGTACTTCTGTAATCAAGGGCACAGTTACTCAAATTCCAACTACTGGTGGACCATCTGCTCCAACAGGTAAAGCATCAGCCCTTTCAAACTCTGCATACACAGTGACTTGGACTGCTCCCACCGACAATGGTGGAGCAGCAATTTCTGGTTACTCAGTTCAGAACTATGTGCTCACAAGCTTCGCACCATCTGCAGTTACTGCACCAACAAATGCAATTTGCACAGCTGTTGGTGGAGTGTACGCAACAAGCGTCAACTTCTGTTCAACGGTCACAGTTACTAATACTGGGATGACAGTTGGAATGCCGATTAACGTTTATGTCAACCCAACAACAACATTGTCAGCAGCTCCATCACCAACTACATGGACGAATGCAGCCACTAGTTTGGCACCACGTACGCTTACAGTTGTAAGTTCAGCTGGAATGAGCGCCGGTGACACAGTGTCTATTGGTGCTTCTGACGCCGGAACTATCGTTTCAGTTGTTAGTGCAACATCAATTACCGTAGCTTGGTCCAGTGGATCTACTGCCATTGCAAGTGGCGATGCTGTTGTCGACACAACTGCGCTAATCAAGACATCAGGTAAAATCATTGGATTGACTTCAACAACTGCTGCAACTGTTGACTTTGGTGCAACCGCACCATCACCTGCAGTCACAGCTGCGAACACAGGAGTTGTTGCAGCCGGAGGAGTTAAGTCTCCTGTTGCTGCTGGTTCACCAGTTGCAACTACAGGTCTTACAACAACATTCACTGGTCTTGCACAAGGCAACTACTACTACGCAGTTATCACAGCAACAAACTCACTCACTAGCCCAGTTACAACAACTACAGCTAATGCAACCGCAAAGATTGTTGGCCCAATATCTGTTGGTGTTGCTCCAACTATTAAGTCGAAGACTGGATCAGCAACTGCTGGAACTCAAACTGTGACTTGGTACGCGGGAACAGCCGCTGTTGCCGCTGGTATTTCAGGTTACGTACTTACTGACACCACTACTGGTGCAGTTGAGTGCAACATCGCAGCCACATCAACAACGGTGTACCCAGCAACGTACTCATGCTCATTCTCAACAGCCGCTGTTGGAAAGACTGACGCATTTAGCCTTTACGCTAAGGACGCAAATGGATACAACGGTGCAGCAGCAACGTTCTCTAACGTGGCAGCAACCGCACCAACCAAGGTGACTGTATTTGCAAACCTCCCAGCCGCTGGAAGCTACACCCTTCTTTGGTCAGATCCTTCTGCACTTGGAACACCTGCATTGAACAGCTACAACGTTCTAGCGATTGGTGCTGATGGCTCACGAGTAACTCAAAATGGCGTTACTCGCGACTCAACAAACCTAATTGGCACATACACATTTGTCGGACTCAGCCCACTTACAACTTGGACATTCCAGGTTCTGTCAGTACAGGCAACCGGAACATCCGCGTACAGTTCTGCAGCGGTTGCTCCTACAACAGCAGCACTTTCAGTGCCAACTGTGTCTTCGAGCCTTGTTGTAACTCACGTTTCATCTACTTCAATTCGATTCAACTGGACTGATGGAACATCTGGCTACACAGCTGCAAGTGCTTCAACTGACACACTTACATCGGTTGACTACAGCCTCGTATTCACTGGTACTTTGACAGATGTTCGTACGGGTACACAAGTAACATGCACAGCGCTAACTGGTGCTGCTGGCGTTGCCAACGGATGTACATTCACTGGCCTAACAACAAGTGACACGTACACATTTGCAGTTGTAACAAATTCACTTCTTGGTGTATCTACAACTTCACTCAAGACTGCAGTCGCACAAGGTGCAACTGGCGCTAGCCCAGCACCAACTGCTGTGACCGCTACTTCATCAGCTGCTGGAACCGCCGTAGTGGTTGCATGGACACCACCAACAACTAATGGTGGTCTTGCAAGCTCTTCATACACCGCTACTGCATTTGCAGCTAATGACTACGCATTCGGAACCCCTCTTGGAACGCCATGCTCGGTTGCATACGGAACCAACACCTGCACAATCACAGGTCTAGCTTCAGCGGCTTCGTATGTGATTTTGGTTGTTGCAACTAATTCTGCTGGAAGCAGCAAGCCTGGAGCCGCAACCGTTACTACCAATGGTGTGGCTGGGAAGCCAACTGGTGTTACTGCAGTTAACGGAAATGGAACGATCACCGTTTCATGGACAGCCCCTGCATCAAACGGTGGAAATGCAATCTCTAGCTACACAGCCACTGCTACCGCTGGTGGGTCAGGCGGAACAACCGCAACTTGCACCACTACCGCAACTACTTGCACAATTACTGTGACAGGAACTGTTGGTTTAGCAACGTACACAGTTGGTGTTGTTGCAACAAACACTGCTGGAAACTCATCGGCTGGAACTCCAGCACTTGGAACTAGCGGTGCGACGGACAAGGTCATGTCTCCAGTGACAGTTCCTGGTGCTCCAGCAAGCGCTAATTTCTACGGTGCTGCAGTTGGCTGGACCGCACCTTCAAGTGCTGGTGGATCTGCAATTACTGGTTATGTAATTGTTGCGAGTGGAAGTAACGGCACTCAGTTGACCGCTACTACTGCTTCGACTGTTAAGAGCTACACATTCACCAACACAACCGCTGGTGTGACGTATGCATACTCAGTAGCTGCAAAGAATGCTCTCGGACAGGGCGCTTACCTTGCGGCAACTGTTGCTTCTGCGCTCCCAGTGCAACCGACTGTTGGAATCGAAACGATTACAGCAACAGGTAGCTATGCATTGTCATGGACAGGAACTCTTGCCGCTGATGCACAGCTACTTCCTGTGACGTACCAAATTGTGGCCACTGACAGCAATGGACTCGTCCTGCCTTCAGTAACTACATCAAACACGTTCTACTCGTTTGGTGTGCTCAACCCACTATTGACATACTCATTCCAGATCTACGCAGTAACTGCCTACGGTCTGAACCCAACAAGTCCGTTGGTACCTGCAACTGTATGGTCAGGCGCAACCGTTTCCGGTGCACCTACAGCAGTAGTTCAAGCGACTGTTTGGTCTGCAGGCGTTGATGCAACGACGGTTTCTTTCGGTGCTCCATCTAATACTGGATCAACTGGAGCTGCTCAGAGTGGAAACAACGTAGCCCTGCCAGTTCTCTACTACAGCGTTTCACTAGTTGGGGCGGACGGAACTACAGGTAGTTGCACTGCGTACTCTCCAGCTGGATGTGTTGTCTATGGACTCGCACCAAACGTTGCTTACACAGCCTCTATTACTGCAACTAACCAAGTTGGTTCAAGTGCTGCTGGTTCTGGATTCTTTACTGTCACACCAACTGCACCTGGTGCACCCGGTGCAGTAACAGCGACTCAGACATACAGCGGTGTTACTGGTGCAGTTACTTACACAGTTAGCTGGACAGCAGCTGCAACTGGTGGACTTCCAATTAGTTCATACACTGCGACTCTGTTCGACAATGCTGCTGATGCAATTGCTGCTGAAACATCAGCAACGCCTGGTGCTGCAACTGGATCCCTTGGATCATGCAATACAGGTAGTGGAACAGTACTTACTTGCACACTGACTTCAAGTGGAGCAACTAGCCCTCTTACCTACATCTTGGTGACAGCATTCGAAGGAAACACAACTGACAATCACACCGCAAGTGTGCCGCTCAGTGCTCCTCAAATCGGACTAGCGAACGCTGTTGCTTCAACTGGAATCACAGTGACTCCATTGTCGACAGGAATCACTGTTGATGCAGTTAATGGAAACTCTGGAAGCTTGCTTGTGTCATGGTCTGCGAACACAGATGCTGTTTATGGTTCACCGTTGACTTCTAACTTCAGCCCAATCACTGGATACCTAGTGACCGCTTATGATGGAAGTCTTACTGGAAACACTGTGACATGCACAGCCGCTGCTCCAGCAACATCATGTACTTTGAGTGGTATCTACGATAACGATGCTTACACAATCGTTGTTGAAGAGATCAATGCTGCAACAAGTGCAAACGATGCCGCTGCCTACCGCACTGCAACACTTGACGCCAACACTGGTGGAACAACTATTTCAGAGACCAGTGTGTCGTTCGGTTCATCCACAACAACTAACTGGAACACAACTGATGCTGCATGGATCCAGTCGTCAGCAACGACTGGAACCACTGCAACAATCACTTGGACTGCTCCAGGAGCCGCAACATACAGTGCAATCACCGGATACACGGTTACCGCACAAGGTCCAACAGGCTTACCTATTAGCTGCGGAACAGTTGCAGCAACTGCTACATCATGCACATTTAGTGGACTAACACCAAACACTGCTTACACAGTGTCAGTGACTGCTAACTCTGCACTTGGTGCAGGTGCAAGTTCAACACTTGCATCAGTAACAACGTTGAAGGTCACACCTCCAAGTGCTCCAACGATCACTGGCGTGCTTTCAACTGCAACTGGACTTGCAATCACATGGACTGCTCCTGCAACAACAGGTGGTTACCCAGTGCTTGGATACGTTGTCACTGCTACTGATGCACTGTCAACACAGCAGTACACATGCCCAGTGAACTCAACATACGGAATTGTTTTGGCACCTGCAGTAAGTTGCCCAATCAATGGTCTTGTAGTTGGAAACACCTACAACATCTCAGTACAGGCAGCAACCGCTGCTGGTATAGGTGCAAAGGCTACTCAGTCTGCAACTTATAGGGGAGTTAACCCAGAACCAGTTATGGCTACATTCCTTGCAGTGACTGCAAAGCAGAAGTCTGTATCTGCTCTGTCACCAGCTGCAAAGACTGCACTATCTGGTCTGATTAGCTCAACTAACGATGGCGCTCAGATCACTGTTACAGGTTACGGAACAACAAAGGCAATTGCACTAGCTCGCGCTAATGCTGCTGCTAACTACTTGTTCAATAACGGTGCAGCTGTACACGTAACTATCCAGTCTGTTATCTCAAAGACTGTAAAGACTGCACTAGTTACTGTTACAAGCAACTAAGTAGTTCCCCGAAAGGGAGTAGTTCTAAAGAACCCCGGGCCTAGTGCCCGGGGTTCTTTGTTACTTTCACATGCTGAGTATGAGAGGCGTCTCATTAGCCAGCGCACCAAAGAAGCCATGAAGGCAGCCAAAGAGCGAGGGGTGCATTGTGGTGTTACCTCCAAGATTCCCCAGGAAATCGTGGAAAGATTTGTAAATGAAAGGCTTTCTGGAACTACCTGGATGGGGATCTGTGACGGACTTGATGCCGATGGCATACCAACAGCTCGTGAGGCTGAGTTTTGGCAGGTGGGAAGTGTCCAGAGTGTCTTTAACTCAAGCCGTGGAAAGGCTTACCGAAAAACGTTAGAAGTGCCAGTTAGTTAGCTGTTCTTAGTGATTGACCAAGAAGAGCCACTTGCTCCATCCTTGATCTCAATACCGGCACGCGTGAGGATGTCTCGAAGGTCGTCGCCAAGTTGGTAGTTGCCGTCACTTCTTGCCTGCACTCGTGCAGCAAGGATGCCCTCAACAATTGAACTCGGATCAATGAAACCTTCACCTCCTGTTTCAGCCATGAGGACCAATTTGGCGAGGTGACTAGCTGCACTGTCTGAGCCCGACGAAATTGCTTCAGCCAGCTCTGTCGGGCTTTGTGGCTCGGTCGCAGGCGTTTCGTTGTTCTTTGACGCCACTTCTGGGCTAAACCCCTGAAGCTGCGATAGCGGTGTAACGCTCTCGTTCTCCAGCAGCATCTCTGATCCATTTATGCGCCAGTGCGCATTGGCTCTGCCCTGGACGCTGAGTGTTCCTTGCTCGAGGTCAATGATGACAGCAGTGTGCTCGTCAATTCCCAAGGTGGCGGTGCCAGCTGGGAGTTGACTCTCGAGTAGTTCCAGGCGCCTAAGGCCCAAGTAGCAACAACTGGTGTCGTAGCTTTCTCCTTCTTTATTATCAAAGTGAGGTATCACCACACAATTGAGTCCAGCTAGTGCAAGAAGGTTGAGTGCATCAATCCAGTAAGGCTCAGCGCCTGCTTTATAAATTTCATAAATAGGTGCAGCAAACTTTCCGAGACTGAGAGCAGCTGCAGAGGAGAAGATGACGGTTCCATTGTTTCTAAGTACCGCTTCTAAGTCATCACCAAGACCTAGGCGTGACCACTGCGCAACTGCGTAACTAGGACTACCGGGTCCGGCAAAGACATAATTCGATTCTCGAACCTGTTGTTTGAAGAGTTCTCTCTCTAGAGACGTCGCTGAGTCAAAAGAAGTAAAACTCAGGGGCTTCATGGCAACGCTGAGCGAGGTTTGGAAGTAATCGACAAGCTTCTGAGTCATTTCAGGAACGTTTTCCTGAAATCCGTAACTTGTATCGATCGTGGCGCCGAGTTTTGGTTCCAATCGACTGAGCAGATCGCGGTGAATACGGGTCATCCCCGGAGCGGTTTCTCCCGATCCGAGCAGCGCAATTATCCCTTTGTTCACTACATAAGAGTACCGTGCCCAGAAAACTTCAGGTACTTAGGGATTCTTGAAGGCCTATTTGGCCCCGTAGGTCCGCCTGAAAATATGTACCCATTCGTCTGTTAAATCATAACCAGTAATTCCTTCGTGTAGAGCCCACGAAAGCTGTAATCCTTCGTATGTTCTGGCACACTCTTCAGCGGTGTGGTGCGAAAGGATAATCCCTTTGTTAATCAGTACTTCAAAGAGTTCGGTGACCCTGTGAAAATGTGCGAGCGCAAGAGGTGTGAATTGCTTCATAAAACTAGGACAACTCACTGCATGTGCAGAAACTCGAAGTCTGAGGTTTCGATTGGAAGCCCAATTGTTTCTGACCTCAACTTTTGAAGCAGTCTCGACAAACTGTCCAGTAACTTGATCGGCCTTAGTGACAGAAGCGAAAAGATTTTGAAGCGTTGCTTCGGCTCTTGATGCGACCATTTTAAAAATTTCCGCGTACGTGGAATCAATAAGACCTTCTCGTGAGCGAAAATAACTATAAATAACGCTAGAACTCAAGCCGCTTACCTCACAGACGTCCGCAATGCGAAAGTCGTTGTCTTGTCTAGCAATGAGGAGGTCCACAGACTGATCGAGAACAATCTGTTTGTTGTTAATTGATCGTGGTTGCTTAAGCATTCGTGAAAAACTAACACCCCCTTGTGACTTTTTATACAAGACAGTGTAAAAAATAATTTTTTTACGACTCTCGGGGGGGGGCACCTCATGGAGTTTCTGGAACATAGGATATATAAGGTGAGCAATCTGCTGATTCGAATCAATCCACGGGGAAAGGTCACTCGGCCAGTGACCCTCTGGTCTATGGTGATGGCAGTTTTCCTCTTCTGCTTTGAAGTAAACATAGTCAATAGGGGCACTTTTCTTGATTTGGCCCTTCTTGTAACAGTGTTGCTAGGGATCTATTTAGGGTGGCAGCGACGCGGTGGCACTGTGTTCTTTGCTCCGATCGCTAGCTGGTTCTTTGCTTGGCCACCACTATGGCTAGCCACAATGATTCATGAAGGCTTTTTCAAGGGTCTATTTAAGGGCCTCTTCCTCATCACCTTTGGCTGGATAATCATTGGTGGCGCAGAGTTCATTGTGCTCTTCACCACTTCCTCGATTGTTCGCTTGGTCAGACGTCTGTCTCGGCGCGGTCAATCTGGACTAGTTGTTTTTGGTCCAGGTGAATTGACGGACTAGCCACCTGCAATAGTTTGTCTGTGGGACCATTTAGATAAAAGGAATTCTCCGGAAACTCTAAGAAGAATGGTGACTTAATGCTGGAAGAGATGACGCTTTGTGAACAGCTATCAGTGCGATACTTATGGAACTACAAGAAGGGTTCCTCTAATGTCGTTTCTTTCGATTAAAAAGCTGATAATGAAGGCCTCCATACTTTTGGCCATGATTTCAATCTCGATGGTGGGGATCACAACCGCAGCGAGTGCAGGAACTCTCACTGGAATTTCAATTGCAGGTTCTGGGGCAGTCAACCAAACTCTCACCGCAACCATTGCTGGTACTGCAACAACACCGGTTTACACCTGGTACGACTGCACAAGCCCAGTTACTGCAGGCACCTCGCTGACTGGCTTCGGTTGTGGCTCAGCAATTACTGGAGCAAATGCGACGACATATGTTCTCACTACGAACGACTATGGCAAATACGTTACTGCCGGAGTTTCAACCGTAACGACTGCGGATTCGACAACACCTTTCTACGCCGCCTCGATTGGCGTAGGAATTCAATTCGCTCCAACAATTACATCTAGTGCCTTTCCTTCAGTGAACTCATCTGCAGACCAATCAAGAGGAACTTCATCGCTGTCTAACTATGCAGCGGGAACAACTGCCTATGCATCAACACCGTCATCCTCCTTCACTCTAAATGGTGCAACCACTACATATCAGTGGTACGACTGCACTGCAGCTGTCGCAACTGGCGCACTAACACTTCCAACGATCGGATCTTCATGTACCGCAATTTCAGGAGCAACATCGAGTAGTTACGTTTTGGCTGGAAGTGATGCAACTTATTACATTATGTACGCAATGACTGCGACAGGAACAGTTGGAACACCTTTGACACAGTTCTCGCCAACAACAACCGGCCCTGTGACTGCATCCGCTCCAACAAATAGTGTGGCTCCGGTCTTATCGGGTCAAACGACCTACAGCATTTCAACGAGTACTGGAACGTGGACGGGTGTGCCAAACACACTTACGTACACCTATTCGTGGTATCGGTGCACCGCAAGTGTCGCTGCAGCCGCGACAACACTTGCTAGTACTTGCTCAGTAATTTCTGGAGCAACAACTTCAACGTATTCATTCGCAACAGCCGACCTGAATAAGTACTTAGTCGCTGGAGTTTCTGCGAGCAATGGCGTCTATGCTGCGCCACTCGTCGAATATTCGATTAGTAGTGCACAAATAACTGGTGGACTTCCAGTTCTTGTTTCAACACCAACAATCACTGCCACTAACGGCATCGGATCGGGCAACACTGTCTCAGTGACAAACGGAACATGGGCTGGGTTCCCCCTCCCTACGAGTTACACCTACACCTGGTATTCATGCACCGGGTCAGGAACTTCCTCTACAGCAGCTCAAATCGCAACTTCCGCTACATTGCCAACGAATCTAGGTGTAGGACAAGGGGTATGTACTGCACTTTCTGGGTCTTCCTCGAGCCTTGCATTAACAACGCAGACGTACATAGTTGCTGAAGTGACAGCCACGAATAGTAATGGCTCCATCTATGCCTATACCGCAGGTGCTGCTGTTGCAGCTGCTGCGGCACCGACAAGTACTGCAGTAACAATCAGTGCTTCGGGTGGTGTTTACACGGCTTCTATTAATACTTGGTCTGGACAGCCAACTCCAACGCTCAGTTACCAGTGGTATCGCTGCACGGGGACATCAGGTGAAGCGCACATTGCGACAACTATTGGCGCGCTCAACTCACTCTGCACGGCTATTTCTGGTGCAACAGCAGTGACATACAGTGTCGTTGCAGCAGACGTAACAGCTGGAAACATTTTGGTCGCGCAAACTGCTACCAACTCAGCAGGTTCGCTTACTGCGTATTCAGCTACATCCGCACTTTCCGCAGTGATTGCGTCAATATCTGGAGCGGATCCTTCAATTTCAGGAACTCCTCAAGCAGGCTCAACCCTTACTGCTGTGAAGGGTGGTTGGACTGCAGTTCCAGCTCCGACGTATTCCTACCAGTGGTATGACTGCACCTCACAAGTAGCGCCAGCTAACTCACTACCTGCGGGCTGCACTCTTATTTCTGGTGCCACAGGGGCCACGTACGTTCCAACAGTGGCTGAAGTTGCACTCAACAGTTCTGCAGATTACGTAATGGTCTCAGTAACCGCGACTAATTCTGCTGGAGCTACTGCTCGATTCTCAGGAGCTACAGCAGTTCTTACAGCATCCGGTCCGGTCGCAGCGTCTGTGCCAACAGTTCCGGCCAGTGCAACCACCAGTGCAGTAATCACAGCTACTCCCGGCAATTGGCTCGGTGCACCTGCGCCAACGCTCTCGTACCAGTGGTATTACTGCACGGGACTTGTCGCTAGCTCGGGGTCATCGGTTCCATCGGGATGTTCAGCAATAGGAGCTGCAACAGCGGCAAGTTACTTACCATCAAGCGCCTACGTCGGAGGCTATTTCTTAGTCGCAGTTACTGGAGCAAACGGTGTGACCGTTGGAGGCGCCACAACAAACGTTACGGTTTTCTCGGCTTCGACAACTTCTCCACTGGTGTCGACACTTTCTATCTCAGCTCTTTCTATTAGCGGAACCGCATCAGTAGGTAACACATTGACATCGAGTGCCACAATCTCGGGACTCGCCACGTACAGCACGACGTACCAGTGGTATTCATGCGCTTACCCAGTTAGTGCAGGAAATTCACTTCCGTACGGTTGCTATGCAATTTCGGGAGCGACGGGAAGTTCATATTCTCCAACTTCAGCAGTCTTGGGCTACTACATAACAGTTTTGGAGCAAGTAACGGGATCAAACGCAACTGCTGCAGCTGTCGCAAATTCAACTGCTGCGGTGACGTCTAACATCCCGGGTGCGCCAACGAATGTGGTTGCCACGGCTTCAGTCGGAACGGTAACCATTACGTGGAATGCACCGACAACGGGTGCAGCAGTAACTAGTTACAGCGTTTCGTCGCTTCCAGCTGGGTTCACTTGCAGTGCTTCCACAACCACTTGCACTATCAGTGGACTCACGGCAGGGGTGTATTACATCTTTACTGTTATCGCTACCAACGGCTACGGATCAAGCTCTGCTTCTGGCGCATCGAACTCAGTGTCACCAACGGCGACAGCACCTGGAGTACCAGGGTCAGTAACCGCTGTGGCAACGTCTGGCGGAGCGACTGTTTCTTGGACTGCTTCGACACCAAACGGCTCGCCCGTCTCGATTTACACAGTCACATCACTGCCTGCTGGAGGATCTTGCACAACTAGCGGGCTATCTTGCGTGATTACATCGCTAACCAATGGAACGGCCTACAGCTTTAGCGTGGTTGCTACTAACACCATTGGAAGCAGCGTCAGGTCGTTGGCATCTAACTCAGTGACACCAACACCGCCGGTGCCAAATGCCCCAACAGGTGTTTCGCTAACAGTTGGAAATGCAAAGCTAACAGCTTCATGGACGGCTGCAACAACGACTGGTGGAGCTGTGACTGGCTACGTTGCAACATTTGCGAACACGCTTGGTAACGGAAGTGTGGCAACAACGTGCACCACTACAACTGCGCTTACATGTTCTGTATCTGGACTAGTAAACGGTACTCAGTACGCCGTCACGGTTCAGGCGAAGAACGCCTCGGGAGTGTCACTCCCTTCTGCAGCGGTAAGTGCAACCCCAGTAACAGTTCCAGGTGTTCCGAAGATTACAAAAATTACTGCAGCCAGTGGTGGGTTCGCTCTGATGATAACCGCGCCGATTTCTACAGGCGGGTCGGTAATTACTAAGTATCAATATTCTCTTAATGGTGGATTGACTTGGGTCAGCCTTCCACTAACAAATGCTGTTACTGGACTGAAACACAGACTGACTTACACGGTAAATGTTCGTGCTGTGAACGCAATTGGCCTCGGGGCGAAGTCTGCACCTGCAAGGGTTGTTACTAAATAAGTAGTTCGGAGTTAATGCCCGGTGCTAACTGCACCGGGCATTAATTATTTCTCGACAATGGCTTTTAGATTCTTCAAATTCTTCTTCCAAATAAGTCGAAGAATTGGTGAAGCAAAAAGCGAACCGAAGGACCCGAGCATCCACCACGGAAAGGCGAGCGACTCTTTCCACGTGATGGTTGATTCTTCACTTTGAGGAGCTATCTGGAAGGTCCCCGTTCCTTTAACAAGACCTACGTGCTCTACCCCCATGGTCTTGTTCTCTTGCCACTGGGTAATGGTCATGATGTCGGTTGTTTTAAAGGGACCAACTTTGGTGAGGCAATTGAATTTTGTCCCTATTCCTTCAGTAGTGGAGGAGAGGAAAGTAATCGAGGCGGCGTCATGCATCCAGTTAACGTGCCTATCTATATGGCGCAGCTCCTCCCAGAGGACTTCTGGTGAAACGTTGATGTGAGTAGAGATTTCTATCGCTGCCATGGATCAAGGTTATGGGGATGAGGGGTCAAAATAGGCACCCAGGGGGTAGCCAGGTCCGTTAAATAGGACCCGGCTACTGTTGGCTAATGAAGCAGTTCTGATGTTGAGATTCTGGGGGATTCAGTGTCAATTATTTGGTTCAAATCACTGAGGCGTATTTCGTTACTACTTGCAGCGCTGGTTGTTTTCGCTGGACTACAAGCAATCCCTTCAGCGTTAGCAGCAACTTCTGTTGGAGTACCAGGGGCAAATCCAGTTCCTGGAGATCCGTTAACTGGAACAGGTCAAGTCACAAGAACGCTCCTTACATACTCAGATCTCACAACAACTCAAAGTCCAACTGCACCAGTAGATAACAGTGCATTTGCGATACCAGCGAATGCGGCAATGCCTACTTCTACGTTTGAAGGCACTTTGACGCTTAACAATGTTGCAGCAACTGGTGGATTTCAGAACATTCCAACGAATGGCCCAAATGCAAGTCTCTTCAACTGTGCAGTGAACTGCGGAGAACATCTTCCACCATTCACCATGGGTTTTATTCAAAATGGGAGCTACTTAGTCCCGGTAAATCAGAACATGGTAATTACTCATGACCTGCAAGGGTCACAAGATTCTGCATATAAGGATTCGATTGAATCCTTCGGTTATAACTTTGGGACTTGGAATCTTTTTGTTGAGCCAGGAAGATGCTGGAGTGAAACAACTGACACTGGGAGTGCGGGGTCCTTTTCCCGTTGCTCGGTTCCATTCTCGCTAGTCGCGTTTGATGACTGGGGCCACACTAGTTATGGCCTTCTGACGTTCCTCTATAACGCCACAACAATTTCTAATGTGAGGTATCAAGTAGTTAATGAGACCGATGAGGACGCAAAATTCAATATGTGGGGTCAACTTTCAGCGACTTATGCACCTACAAAATTCTCCAATGATCTAGCGATTGCGAATTTAGAAGCAAACACGGTTCAAAATCAGATGCCTATAAAGCCAATTTCGGCGTTAGCGACTGATTATCCATCAGCTGGTGTTGACACTTCTGTGTTTAGCCAAGGGGTCACGCCTTCGAGAATTACTGTGTATGGGGTGGTTTACAAAGGAGTGAACTACGTGGGCGGTTGCGATACGCGGTTTGGAACGTATCCATACTGCAATGAAATGAGGATGACTCCTAATTCCTCGACTAAATCCATCTTTCCGGGTTTAGCTCTCGCTTTACTCGTGAAACTATATGGACCTCAAGTTCTTTCAGCCAAATTAAGTGACTATGTTCCACCAATGGCAACTAGTGACAATTGGAAGAATTCAACGGCGACGTTTAGAGATGCCGCGAACATGGCATCTGGGACATATGTTGGATCTGCAAATGGCATGGCGACAGGTGATGAGTCAACGGGAACTTGGAATGCCTCCGTAACGTACGGTGGGAAAACTCAAGCGGCAATGGATGTTGGAACTACGCATCCGGGTGAAGCTGGAAGCACGTGGTCTTACATGAATTCAGGGATGTATCTTTTAACTCAGGCAGAAACCGGTTTTATTCAGTCGAAACTTGGTGCCAATGCTGATTTGTTTACAACACTTGTTCAAGATGTGTACAACGCAATTGGTCTAGGTCCAGGCATCGATACCGCAAGAACTGACAATGTTGCAGCGCAGACGTCTAGTCCAATTGCTGGCCGACCATTTGGAATGGGATCAGAATTTGTGAATGTTGATGACATTGCGAAACTTGCGACTCTCTTTCAGAACAATGGCGTTGCAAACGGAGTGCAAGTTGTCGATCGCAGCTCCATGTTGTCTGCCATGCAACGCCTGACTTCTGATACGGGTGTTCCAATCGTTAACTACAACAACTCATATCCGCCAATCTGGACTGATGTTGCCAACGGTGGATCTAGATACAGTCGGGCCGTCTGGTCTCAGAGCTTTAACAACGTTGTAGCAAGCTGCACTTCAAGCGTCACTTCATTCGAAGGCCATGGAGGAATTTCAACGCAAATGTATTCGAATGGTGCAATCTATTACATGTTCAATGATTCGATGCAATTCGTTACCAGATCTGCCTACATTGAGTTAAACAAACTTGCCCCGATGTGCGCCCCAACAACGACCTCAGTGACAAGTTCCTACTCAACCATTGGCCAAGGTCAGGCGCTCATCTTCACTGCGAATGTGAATGCACCGACGCGGTCTTGGTCGCCAACGGGCACGGTGCAGTTTTTTGATGGCGGACAGGCGATTAGTCCAAACATCTTGCTAAACAGTAACGGTGCGGCGTCATTTGTAAGTTCAAATTTGTCGCTTGGCACGCACGAAATTAAGGCTGTCTACAGCCCTGACTTAGCGAGCGTAAATGGGATTACCTCATCCCCGGCGATTACGAAATTAACCAGTTCTTGCGCTACGTCTGCAACAACATGCTCGGTAGAAAGTACTTCAGGCATGAAGGTTGGGGACAACATCGCAATGGGTAAAGCTAATGGCACAGCAGACATTCACATAGTGACTGCGCTGACGCCAACGTCGATTACATGGGCAGGTGCGTTTCAGTCTGTGAGTCATGAGAGCGGAGAGCCAGTCTGGGTCCAGGACACAGCAGGTGGTGGTTTTAATGCCAGCACCAGCCCAGGGTTCACTCAGATAGTTCAAGCTGAAGCTGTAACTACCACCACGACAACTTCTACAACGACAACGACAACGACCCTGCCTCCAACTACAACTACCACTGTTGCAAAGGTGACTAGTAAGACAATCACCTGCGTAAAGGGCAAGCTAACAAAGAAGGTGACTGCAGTTAACCCAGTGTGCCCAGCGGGTTACAAGAAGAAGTAACGATTTGGTTGCTTGTCAGCCAATCTTCTCGCTTACCTAACTTTGGTGAGACAGGAGAACTGTGTTCCTACCCCTTCAGTAGTGGGGGAGGTAAAGGTGATGGAAACTGCGTCATTCATCCAGTTGACGTGTCTATCTATATGGCGCAACTCTTCCCAGAGGATTTCTGGTGAAACGTTGATGTGAGTAGAGATCTGGATAGTTGCCATGGAGCAGAGGTTATGGGGAAGAGGGTGAGCGAAGTGCTCGAACTATGGATTTATTGGTTGCGCCCCAGCGCTTGACTCCTTATGGTTAATGTTGTTAAATTTAACTAAATGTTAATTTCAAAGGATTCTATGAAAAAACATGATCAGTTTTGGTTCATAAGTATGAAGCAAATTCAGGCTTCTTTTTTTCGGCTCACCTCGTTCTTCACAACGGCTCTGGCAGTTCTGATAGCCAGTTGTTCGCTGATGATCATAGGAGTACTTGCACCAACTCCCGCAGGAGCGGTAAATCATTCTTGTGTTCTCTTGTCTGCAGGAGTTTGTACTGATACCACTGCTCAAATAACGATGACTTTTTCTGGAACGACGGCAACAGTTTCAGGGGTTTCAATGTCTCCGGCTGCGAATGTTGTTGTGCCGTCGAGTATTACCGTTGGTGGCGTGTCGTATTCAGTAACCTCAATTGCTCCATATGCCTTTTCTTATGACATGGCAATTACTACTCTTAGCGTTCCTCGCTCCGTTACAACAATAGGTGACTACGCATTTGAAGATGCGACATCCCTGACTTCAGTAAATATTGCATACGCGACAATTGGTACTGCATCGTTTCTTTTGTGCGACTCGCTGACTTCACTGAGTGTTAACGGGCCATCAATTGGAATTGACGCTTTTTATGAGGTGGTTCACCTCGCTAGTGCGACCATTGGTAGTTCGATAATTAGTGAGAGCGCTTTTGCTTATGTCTCAATTGACAATTTGACCTTGCTGAGTTCTGTCTCGACTATTGAAAACTACGCTTTCTCCCATTCGAGGTTTGGGAGCATTTCAACCCCAGGAAATACAGTTGTATGGCATTCAAATAGTTTGAGTTACACCACGGCAGATCTGACGTCAGTGTCGGCCTACTCTTACACCGCAACAGCCACTTGGACTTCTACTTCGGGATCAGTAATTTCCCAACTTGGCGTACTTGGGGTGAGCGCACCCGAGGCAGGCGCAACACCAGTGACAACAATCACTAATGCTCAGTACACGGGGACCGTTTCATGGTCAAATGACCCTTCGGTATTTTTGCCAGGAGTCGCCTATGTGGCTTACATCACCTTGACTCCTCTTAGTGGGTATTCGAGTACAGGATTGGCTGCCAACTCTTTTTCGGTTGCCAATGCGTCTTCTGTTACGAATGCTGTTAACTCAACGTTCCTAACAGCAACGTTTCCTATGTATCTCTGTACCTCAGGAACTTATTTTGATGGGAGCGGTTGTGTTTCCGCTGCACCGGGCACGTATTCTGCGGGTGGAGCCCTAACCTCCGCTACTAACTGCCCGATTGGTTACTATCAACCGAACGCCGGACAAAGTTCGTGCCTACCTGCAGACGTCGGATATTACGTTGCATTTGTAGGAGCAGCATCTGAAGTCGCTGCACCAATTGGATCGTATGTTTCTGTAACTGGCTCGTCGGCGCCAACTCCGTGTCCTTCTGGTTCCACGACAAGTTCGACGGGACAATCTGCATGTGTCATTGTTGTTCCGCCAATTGTCTACTCAAAGCCCACATCACCTTCAAACGTGACCGCAAGTATGAGCAATGGAACAGCAACTGTTTCTTTCAGCCCTGGAAGCTCAGGAAATCTTCCGACGTATAACCAAATTGACATGTACATCAATGGAGTTCTTGCAGGAAACGTCTGCAACGTATCTGGTGCAAGCTCTTGTCCGATTTCTAATCTCGGACCAGATGTTTCTTTTACTTTCACGGTCACGGCCATCAACTCCAAGGGAAGTGCAGTCTCAGCTCTTTCAAACTCTGTGAGCTACGCCTCACCGAGCTTTGCTATGCCTACAACCACGACAACAACCACAACTGTGCCGCCGATGATGAAGACGATTACCTGTGTCAAGGGTTCAAGCACCAAGAAGGTGACTGCAGCTAACCCGGTGTGTCCAGCGGGCTATAGAAAGAAGTAACGAATGCTGGCTGTGAGAGACGGTTTTCTCTCACAGGGCCAATTCGAAAGGTCTCTAGTTCTGTTGCTGGATAGTAGGGTTGGGACAACTACAGATACAACGTGTGTGGTTGAAGGGACTTCCCATGAACCACATCCAGACCTCATTTTCTAAGTTTTCGTCCTTTTTTAAATCAGCTCTCGCTGTATTGATAACTAGTACTTCGCTGATGATTGCAGGAGCGCTCGCATCAACTCCCGCGGGAGCGGTAGTAGATACTTGTACGATCACGTCGGCCGACATCTGCACTGACGTAGGTTCTGGACTCAGCATGAATTACATAATGGGTGCGGTTGTGAGCAACGCTGTACCGCAGCCAACTGTGGTGATTCCTTCATCTGTGACAGTGAATGGAATTTCGTATCCGATTACAACAATTGTCGAAATTTCACCAAACGATGCAAACGATCATACGGTTACTTCAATAGTAATTCCACCGTCTATTACCACTGTGAATGCATTCGCTTTCTACAACAACTTCGACTTGACTCTATATTTTCAAACAGGCTGGAGTGTTGTGTGGACCAATTCAGGCGGCACACAAACTACTCCTGGTGGCTTGCTATCGGTGGCCCAAAACGACATTAGGAATCAAACAGGTGTTTGGACATTCTCTGGATGTCCGGGTGGTTTCTATAACGCCAGCGGAACTTGTACTCCGGCCGGTCTGGGAACGTATTCTCCTGGTGGATTCGTAACTTCAGCTACTGACTGCCAACCTGGTTTTTATTCGCTAGACACCGCGCAGACTTCGTGCACAATTTCGCCAGTTGGTTTTTACGTTCCATTTGCTGGACAAGCCATTCCACTGATCGCCCCTGCGGGCAGTTATGTTTCGACGACAGGAGCGACGCAGGCCACCCCCTGTCCTCCTGGGACCACTACGACGCAGGCAGGACAGAGTGCTTGCACACAAGTAATGGTGTATTCCAAACCGACTGCGCCATCAGCGGTTAGCGCAGTGATGACTAACGGATCAGCAACAGTATCTTTCAGTCCTGGAAGCTCAGGAAATCTCGCTACGTATAACCAAATCGACATGTACATAAATGGGGTTCTTGCAGGAAATGTCTGCAATGTATCTGGTGCAAACTCTTGTCCAATTTCTAATCTCGGGCCAGATGTTTCTTTTACTTTCACTGTGACAGCCATTAACTCCAAAGGCAGTGCAGTCTCATCCCTTTCAAACTCTGTGAGCTACGCGTCGCCGAGTGTTGCTTCGCCAACCACGACAACAACCACAACTGTGCCGCCAGCAAAGAAAACGATTACTTGCGTGAAGGGTGCAAGCAGCAAAAAAGTGACTGCACTTAACCCAGTGTGCCCAGCGGGTTACAAGAAGAAGTAACTATGGTGGCTTTTAGAGCCAACCTTCTTAGTTAACGGCCTTGGCAATTGCACGCCAGTCATCGAGTGGCGGAGTGATGACGTCATCTCCAAGCACTTGGAGACAGATATGGTCTGCTCCGGCACTGCGGTGTTCGTTGATGTTGTCGAGAATCTTTTGTTCGTCTCCGTGAACCACTAATGCGTCACAGAGTCTCTCTGATCCACCTCTGACGAAGTCTTCTTCGCTGAAACCGAGTCGCAGCCAGTTGTTGCGGTAATTAGGAAGCCCGGTGTACATCTCGAGGTATTCGTGAGCACGTTTTAAGAACTCTTCACGAGACTGTCCGAGCACTACAGCTTGTTCCACTCCTATGAACTGGTCTCCTACTGCAGCTCTAGCCATAGCCGTGTGTTCAGGAGTTACGAGGTAGGGGTGAACACCGTGAGCGTGGTTTTTGCCGAGTTCGAGCATCTTTGGGCCAAGGGCAGCAATTACGCGGGCGAACTCTTGTTTTCCTTCAATGGCAAACATTGGAGCATCGTTGAGGACTTCAAGGAATGACTTCATCTGGGCGAGGGGAGATGCGTAGTCGTGCTTCCTGAGCCCTTGCACAATTGGTTGGTGACTAACACCGAGTCCTAAGACGAAGCGGTCGTTGAAGGCAGCGTTCAGTGACCGGGCAGCACTGGCTGCTGTTACTGCGTCGCGAGCCCAGATGTTGGCAATGCCAGTTGCGACTGCAATCTTGGACGTTGCTTGCAGCAGAAAGTGAGAACTTGTGAAGGCTTCACGGCTGTAGGCCTCTGGAATCCACATGGCGGCGTAACCGAGCTCTTCAAGTTCATGGGCAATCTCGCCGCTTCGCTGTGCCGGCAGACTCTCGTGGGTAACAGTCCAGATACCGACGGTGCCTTTTAGTTTTTCGAGTGAGGATGGAAGAGTCATAGATGAAATCTAGCGAAAAGCCGCTGAATCTTGCCGGTAGGGTCTTGTCATGGCTTACTTCGTTGGCGCACTCAGCATCTGGTTAATCATCAGTGCCGCCACGGCGCTTCGCCCGGGCAGGAAAGGCATCTTTGCTGCCATTGCGTGGCCCGTCGGCTGGGCGGCAGGAGAACTTCCCTTTCAAGCCATTTTGCTTCAACTAGGCCTCCTGGGCCTGCTCTGGTGGTGGGGTTGGCCCCACACCCTGTGGTTGAGTGACCTTGTTCGAATTACTGCCATCATTTCGATCTCGGCGAACGTAGTGCTCCTAGGCACCCTGTTCTATTCGAGACGCATAGTGAGACGTGCAATGCAATCTGCGCCTGTTCCTCTCGAAATAGGAAAGCCACGCGACGATGCTTATGGTGCATGGTGGCGAACTGCGTTGCAGGTTCCCTATCACGCACGTGACATTCAGATCACCAAGAACATTTCATATGGTGAACAAGAACGAAACGTAGTGGATGTGTGGCGCACCTCAACAACACCTTCTAATGCGCCGGTGATGCTCTACTTCCACGGTGGGTCCTGGGTCTTTGGTGACAAGAAGGACCAAGGTCGTCCAATGCTGCACGAGATGGTGAAGCGTGGATGGGTAGTAGTTACAGCGAACTACCGCTTGGCTCCACATAACCCGATGCCAGCACAGATTGAAGACGCCACGCGAGTGCTTAGCTGGGTAAAGAAGAACATTGCCTCTTATGGAGGTGATCCACAACGCGTTGTTGTTTCTGGCGGATCAGCGGGTGGTCACCTAGCGGCACTGTTATCTCTCACAACAAACGATGAAACTTGGAGACCAAAGGACGTAACGGGAGTAACTGACTGGTCAGTTCGTGGATGTATTTCTTATTACGGAGTCTTAGAGATGACTGGTGACGAGACGCACTGGAATGGCCACGGGCGAGGACTGATGTACTTGCTGGAGAACCGGGTCGTGAAAAAGAAGTACAAAGAAAATGTTGCACTCTATGAATCGCTTTCACCAATTCACCGGGTATCTGCAGACTCGCCACCATTTCTGGTAATTCAAGGTGGCAACGACACACTGGTGGATGTAAACGTTGCTAGGGGATTCGTGAAACACTTCGCAGATGTTGCAACTGCACCTATTTATTACGTAGAGATGCCTTTTGCGCAGCACACCTTTGATCTAACGGCGAGTCCTAGAACTTCAGCTGTTACGAGGGCTGTAGTGGCGTTTGCTAATTCGGTTGTTTAAAAAGAGTCGGTTTCGTTTATTTCGTTTATCTGATAGTCTGTGATTCAAGGAAGTAGGCCGTCATGGGAACTATTAAAGAAATATTGCCAAGCCAGGTGAGCTCCGGCGAGGCACAGCTCTTAGCTGAAGTTTTGCAAATTGAAACTGGCCAACGTAGTGATGGCACACCATCAATTCTTTTGGCTGATGGATCTCACTTGATGCTTCCTCCTTCAGTTGTTGAGTTGCTTGCATCTGTGATGGCAATACTCGAATCCGGGCAAGGGGTGAGTGTCGTACCGATCAATGCTGAGCTTTCTACAGAGGAAGCTGCAGAAATTCTTAATGTAAGTCGACCTCATGTTGTCAAGCTTCTTGAAACTGGGATGATTCCATTTCACAAAGTTGGCACTCACCGCCGCATTCAACTTTCAGAAGTTTTGAAATATCGCGATTCTCGATTAGTTCAGTTTGATGAAACCATGAAAGAGTTTTACGAGTTCTCTGTTGAAAAAAACCTGCCTCTTTAGTCAGCTATAACTTTGAAACTTCAATTAGAGGAAAGTAATTCTTCGCTGATGTATTCAGACCAGGCGGCTGCCTTGTGCAGTTGTCTGTTTGAATTAGGAGTCACTAAATAGCCACAGGGCTCAGTGTCACAGTAATACTGAGTGTTGCTGATTCGTTTAATTCAAATGCCCTGACCCCACCGGCATTCTTAAGATCTGTCTCACCGTTACGAATCGCACTTAGTAGATCAGCTGGTCCATCAATTTTTAGAAGTTCTACTTCGTTTTTCTGAGAAACCTTCTGGGTGGACTTTTCTCGTCTAACAGCTTCAAGTACTTCACAGACCTGCTCGTAAACAGCACTGTCTCGTGACGGCGTTACGTTTCCAAGTTCAGCAAGGACTGGCCATGGAGCTACGTGAACTGATCCGTCGTGCCACCAGCGCCACACTTCTTCGGTTACGAA
>Ga0208499_1000217_pt1 | contig 24135 bp, 19 predicted proteins | sample CryBogCBE07Jul09_FD_185504 | JGI IMG/M metagenome (GOLD analysis project Ga0208499, IMG submission 185504) | Freshwater microbial communities from Crystal Bog, Wisconsin, USA - CBE07Jul09 (SPAdes) (version 2) | ecosystem: Environmental > Aquatic > Freshwater > Lake | place: Crystal Bog... | reverse complement strand
CCTCAGTGGTAATCCACAATTCTTTGAAGGTATTCTTCCAGACAATTCCCGTGTGAATATGGATTTGTCCCATGCGTTTGGCGGCACGGAGCGCCTCTACCACTTCGCATGCATCTTCATTAAACACCATGCCAATCCAAGAGCCATTTAAGAATACACGAACATGATCATGCTTTTGTTCAACCGTCGTGCTTTTAAGAGGTTGTAGCTTATTAAGTTGATGAATAAATGAGTAGATTGTGACAGGACTGCTGAAGATGCTGATACTTGTAGTGACCGCCATATTTTTAATGACACCTACACTATGACCTTCAGGAGTCTCGCACGGGCACACGAATGAATACTGGCTTCCATGCTGCTTACGTGGCGCAATTAATTTACCAGTCTTTTCAATTGGCGTCGAAATACGCCGCAGATGCGAAATCGCCGCAGTAATGTTCAAACGGTTCAGCACTTGTGACACGCCAATCTTATTGGGCCCACCAATCTTGCCGCATCCAAAATTACCCGTCGCCAATGACGATTTCAGGCACACATCCATAATCGTCGATTTAATGATTTTATTAATATTATTAATGTTTACAATGTCTGTCCAGTTTCCCGTTGCTTTCCACGAACCAGCATGAATCTCCTTAGACAGCGCTGCTTTCATGTCCTTGACCATACGATTGTTGTATGTTTTACGAAAGAGATCTGCCAAGAGGAAACCAGGAATATCTACGCGTTTATTGGGATAGGCATCACGGTCATCCGTTGGCACACGTTTGCTTGAGGTCCATAGTACTTTACGTGTCATGTGTGCCAAGAAGCACGCTTTCTCATAGTTCATCTCCTGACCGCCAATATGGGGAAACAATTCTTCTGAGATAATATCCTGGACATTGCTTTGTTTTTGAGATTTGACCGACCATGTATTTGTGTGTTGTCCCAACCATGCCAATGCATGATCGCGTGTAGTAATCGAACTTGCTTCCAAGATGCTTTCGGTAATAATGGGGTCATATACATCATCATTATCCTTTCCAAGAATTAGTTCATAGATATCTTTATCTGCCAATACACCAAGGGCACGAAAGAGAATAATAATGGGGATATCGGTTTTAATGCGAGGCACCGTGGCACGAAGCATGGTAATGAGTTGATTTTTAGGATGATATACAATTTTTACGGTATTTGATTTAGGAACTTGATCATTGTCAGGTCCGATGCATTTAATTTCCACCACTTCCATCTCTTTTGCGCTACCACGCCCATTGCGAAAGACAAATGGGCGATTTTCAGACATGCGCTCCATGGAAATCATAGCACGTTCACCGCCCTGGATGATAAAGTAACCACCTACATCCTCTGCACATTCGCCCATTTCAGAGGGATGTACATGCTTCTGATCATGCAACAGACAGTACTTTGAACCCACCATGACGGGGATCTTTCCAAGATGAACATTGGGAAAGATCCGCACATTTGATTCACGAATACTGTTTCGCATATGGTCCACGAACGTCGTGACAACTTTTATATCAACATTCAAGGGTGCAGCATAGGTAAGATTGCGAAGACGCGCGTCATTTGGCATCATAGGATGAATGGCACCATTGTTTTCAAAGATTGTAGGTTTACGAATGGAGATTTTTTCAAATTCAAGAGTGACTTCGTATTCGTGCTGAACTTTCTTTCCAGTAGAGGCAATATCACTCGAGGCACCCATAAGTGCATTTGCAGCAGTCGTAGACAGACCCGTCGCAGTAGCAAGGGCCGAACGCGGCCCTGCTAATGGAATTTCCGGTGAACCATAGGACGTAATAGGATTCGCCATGTGAATGATCTCGGGAATATCCACTTCAATGAATTGATTAAATGACTCAATCTGATGACTGATGATTTGTTTTCCATCAGATTGAGTAATGAAGGTTTGAAGAACGTGACGATAGTTTGGAATTTGAGAGTTTGCCATTTGAAAATTGCTAGCTCGTTTTTATAGCAAAACACTAATCAAATTTTATAGATTTAATTAATCATCGCAAATATTATTTAAGTTCTATTATATAAGTAAATGCCGACTGAAGAGAGTGAAGTCAGATCTGTTAGTATTACAGGTCAAGCGGTTCAAGATTTACAAGGTGGAGAGGGTAAAAAGAAACGGGCTACACGAAAAAAGCAAGAGGGTGGATCTATAACAGCATCTGCTGCAGAATCCGCTGGTTCTCCTAATCCTGCTACATGGTTAAAAGCACCCGTTGATTATGTACAGCCAGTGGTAAGACCTGTTATTCATGTATCAACGCATGGTTCTATGCCGTTACAGCAACCGCAACCGCTACAGCAGCCGCAACCGCTACAGCAATCGCAACCGCCGCAACAACATCAATCCACAGTACAAGAGGGAGGTGTGAAGCACATAAAAGTAGAATTAAAAAAGAAAGTAGCCACACATAAGGTCAAATTAAATCCCAAAAAAGCAGACAAGCCAAAAAAGAAGCATCAAACTAAAAAAGTTCGTAAAATTACGGTAGGCATCCATTCGCTGCATAAACGCATGACACGTGCAAAGAAAGTACAGAAGAAGATCACAGATATGCCGATTGATAAATTAAAAGAGCTTTTAGTTAGTAAAAAATTAATTAAACCAAACAGTAAGGCACCTGAGAGCATTCTACGTCAAATTGCAGCAGACAGCCAGTTGGTTGCGAAGAAGGTTTTATAAACCTAAAAGAAGGTTTTATAAACCTAAACTAGATTCATTATAGCTATATAGTAATATACGAATTATGGATACACCAAATAAACAACAATACATTGCGCAACTTCTTCAATCTGACAGCCCTTTTTTTATTGGACGCATTGCAGGCGTCGAATTACAGACAGCCTATAATTTCGTTAATGATAATTTAAATCAAGTAGAACGTAATCTACTTGAACTTAGTAATAATGCAGGCATTTATGTTACCAGCAATGAATCTTTGTTAACCTATGTGGATAAACTAATTGCATCCTATATGCACTGTACAGTTATTGCAGAATGGGATGAAACAGGGCCTGTATTTGCCATTACAGGAAAGGGACAACGATTTATTCAAATACGAACACCTACTATTCCTAAAATCAATGCCCGAGAGTTAGAACCCTATTATTATAAGGAATCGTGGATGTCTGCGATGAAGGGCAAGCGTGTTTTAATCATTCACCCTTTTATTCATACAATGCAAAACCAGCTGCATCATTTATCGGTTCTCTTTACAGGGCGTAACTGGTTTGAAGACTGTACCATTACCTTTTTTAAACCACCTGTTACATTGGCAGGGCATCATATGAAGAGGGATTGGCGGGAACATTATGAGACCTCTATCCGTGAATTACAGTTACATACTGATTTTGATGTAGCATTGGTGGCAGCAGGTGGATACGGTATGCTACTGTCCGATTATATCTTCACACACATGGGAAAATCTGTCATGTATATTGGAGGCGCCCTCCAACTTTTTTTTGGGGTGATTGGAAAGCGATGGTTTGACAATAAAGAAATAATGGATCTAATGAATGATAATTGGGTTCGACCTAATAAAAATGATAAGCCTGAAAACTTTGTATCTGTAGAAAAGGGGTGTTATTGGTAAAAAGTTATTAGAGTATATAATAGAAGGGATGTCTGTGCCAAAGCAATACACTGCTATATTTGATGGTAAAACATATAATGGAATAGTAAATCGTATAATACATGTTAGAAATAATGCAGCAGTAGCAGAAGCAGAAGTAGCAGAAGTAGCAGAAGTAGCAGAAGTAGCACCAGAGAATGCTCAGAAAAAAGAGCCACTATCTATACCAAATAGCACATTTTGGCAAAAGCAAGAAGGCGCAGGATGTGGACGTTTTGCATTAAATCATCTATTTGGAGGAGAATACTTTGTAAAGGATGGAAGTGAGATAACAGATGATAATATTAAAACACTTAGACCACAAATTGCATTACAGCCTTTGTGCCGATATTTGAGTGAAACTAAGCTATTTAGTGAAGCAGATGGAAGTCCATTACAGTGCCCATCGTCTGAAAATTATGATTTTATTGTATTACAGGCAGCACTCGGTATATTAGGATACAGTGCAACGCAAGTGAATGTTGCATGGTTAGAATCAACGACCGAACCAGACTTCAATAATGCTGCGTTTGTTGGATATATTGTGAATTATGGAGGCGGTCATTGGGTAGCATATCGCAAGGTAGATGAAACTCACTATAAATATATTGACTCCTTTTCAAAGCACGAAGTATCACATGGAGAGGTATTATCGATTGCTGATCTAAAAACTCAAGATAAAGGAAAATACTTTAGACAGCAGGATACGATTGGTGTGTATAAGATTGTATTTAACGGATCATTTATTTCGGTAGTAGATATGGTAACACATGATAAGGTACAGGTCAAATGTGACTATAAAGAAAATGATACAGTAATGTATCACGGGCACGCCTGTACAGTATTAGATCGCACATTGGATGAAAAGGGAGAATGTGTGACAGTCTCTATATTTGATACAGTTGACAGTAAAGAAATTAAGGATGTTAAGATTACAGAGATTACAAAAATACAACCAGAACAGGGTGGAAAATATAGTAAAATGCGTAAATCTAGAAAGTCTCGTAATAAAAAAGCCTAAACCAATTGTATAATTTACTACTAATGTTGTCGCATAAAGAGCAGCGAAAGAAAATCATTGAAGAATATGACGCATATGACAGGGGCTATGCGGATGGATACGATGATGGTAAGAATGATACACTGTATGATAACCATCAAGATGGATATGTTAAAGGGCAAAAAGTAGGATATAACGAGGGATTTGCAAATGGAATTAGTATTGGACTAATATCTGCAATTCTATCGACACTAATTGGCACAGTATGTGGTATAATGTATAGTACAGATTGTATTATGAAACCGAATAATATAACGGTTTAAAAGTGCTTATAAAGTGCAGCCTAAAGGCTTATAAAGGCTGATAAAGTGCAGCCTAAAGGCTGATAACGTCATATATATGAAGCACACATGTACAAAGAATATATTGAATTGTATAAGACATACATTCAAAAATATGGTCGTAAAACTGCCATATTTTTGATGGTAGGTTCATTCTATGAACTATATGATATCCAGAACACCGACACGGGTGAAACCCAGTGTAATATCCGCGAAGTAGTAGATTATTTGGGTATTCAACTATCTACAAAGAAGGGGGATTTTGCCCCAAATCAGGACGGGCTGTTCGCAGGATTCCCAGATTATGCACTGCACAAATGGTCAGGACGCCTAACATCCATTGGTTGGACGGTCGTGGTAGTGAATCAAATAAAAAACATGCAAGGAAAAGTAACAGAAAGAAAAGTATCTAGAATTTTATCTCCAAGTACGCATATTGAAAACGCCATTTCAACCGACACACCCTATGTAATTACACTGTATCTAGATCATACACCGCATGCTGCACCACACTTTGGCGCAAGTATTTTAGATTTAACCACAGGGACAACACACACGTATTCAGGACAAGCCAATGGTCGCCCTGATATTTGGACAGCAGATGACCTAATTCAGTTGCTAAGTGTATTTCAACCGAAGGAATTACTGGTGTATTGGAAGAGTCTATCTGCGGCGATACCAGAGGAAGCCTTCTTTCGCCGAATATTTGGCGTACCACATTCACTTACGATGCATCTTCGTACTGTACAGACACTAGGAGCATTTGCGAAAGAACTAGTTCGCGCAGAATATCTTCAAAAAATCTACTCAATTAAGAGTATTCTTCCTCCACTTACATATTTAGGAATACGCTCAGAGAATGAAGAATTAGCACTGCTTTACTTATTGCAATTTGTAGAAGAACATTATCCTAGTATGCTACAATCGTTTCATCGAAATGAACCGTGGATTCCACATATGCGCCTCATTTGCGGAAATCATGCACTTACGCAGCTTCAAATGACAAGTGCAAACCAAAATGAATCGGTAATTGGGCTCTTTGATAAGAGTATTACATCAATGGGGAAACGTGCGATACGTGAACGTCTATTGCGCCCATTTTCAGATGCAACTGAAATCTCTGCGCGGTTACGAGAAGTGCAAGAATACACGATGTGGCCCGAGAGCAAGACCAAAATATTAGAGCGACAGCTGCGATTTATGTATGATTTACCGCGTCTGCATCGCAAAGTTCTATGTGGACTTATTTCCGCTGCGGAGATTGCAGGACTGTTTCAAACCTATCATGCAATGGCCGCAATCATGCAACAGGTAACTGCTAATACGGTTTTGCAGCAACCATTTACAATGGATGAGTGGACCGCATATTTGACTGTATTTCACCAACACTTTTCAGAAGAAAAAGCACCATTAGCAAATGCAGATCGCACTGTATTTAATATTAATATGTATAAAGACATTGGCAAAAAAGAGACAGAAATTGCAGAGCTACAAGAGGCATTTCAACAGCTTCGACGTGAAATTGCAGTAAATGGCATTGTACAAGAAGATGCCATTCGATTGGAAGAAAAAGAAAAAGAGCCATATGGGCTAAAAGGCTCAACGATCACTCTACAACAACTCAAAAAGAATATTATAAATTTACCAGAAGGTACTAAAATTTCAGAGTTAAAATCGGGTGGATGGATTGATTGTACACAATTACAGCAACTAAATACACAGTTACAAAAAGCAAGAGAAGGATTGGCGCATATGATTCATATTCATATTGCAGATGCATGTCTTGCCATTTCAGAAGCAGGGCGGATGCTGTGGACTGTCATGGAACAATGGATCTGTCATGTAGATTCGACACAGTGTATTGGATGCATCTCAAAAGAGCGCGGATTTGTATGTCCTATTATTTTACAGGAAGGGAATGAATCCTCGGTAGATATTAAAAGCATCCGTCATCCGCTAGTAGAGGCATCATCTACTCGCATTTCATATGTAAAGCATGATGTCAAATTGGGCGGTAATGCTACAAATGGATGGCTAGTATATGGTATGAATGCAAGTGGCAAATCTACCTTAATGAAAGCGACAGGCATCTGTATTTTATTGGCGCAAGCAGGTTGCTTTGTACCAGCAAAAGAGATGACACTGTGTCCTTTTCGGTCTGTCTATACCAGAATTCTAAATCAGGACAATCTATTTGCGGGGCTGTCATCGTTTGCTGTGGAAATGTCTGAGTTACGCGATATTCTTCGTAATGCAAATGAATACTCGCTTGTTTTAGGCGATGAACTGTGTGCAGGGACTGAATCTACCTCCGCGTTAGCATTAGTTGCCAGTGGAATTCAATGGCTGTCTACTCGAAATGCAAAATTCATTTTTGCAACACATTTACACGATTTACCTGAAATGATTAAAGACATAAAACAAGCGGTTGAAGTATGGCATCTGCATGTAGAATATGATCCTGTTACAAAGAAACTAATATATGATCGATCGCTTAGACCTGGCAATGGTTCTACGCTGTATGGGCTAGAAGTTGCAAGGGCAATGGATCTGCCATTTGAATTTATTGAGATGGCATTGAAGAATCGGCATCGGATCGTTGGATCAATGAAACAAGAAGATGCATCGGGATCGGCATGGAATACGAATGTGGTACGAAAGGAATGTGAGCTGTGTAAAAAAGTGGAGGGATTGGAAGTGCATCATATTATGCCGAGAGCAACAGCCGCGTCTGGAATTCTAGAAGATGGAACTGCCATGAATGATAAGAGAAATCTAATGGTGATCTGTCAGGCTTGTCATGATAATATTCATGCAGGTGACATTGTGGTAGGAGACATGAAAGTGACGTCGGATGGACCGCAGCGTGAAATTCAGAAAGTAGACAAAGCAAGTGCTAAAAAAAGTAAATGGTCAGAGGAAGATCTTGAAATAATCATGGATACGTTAAAGACATATACATCATTATCTATGAAGGCAATGAAAGCACAGTTGCATTCGAAACATGCAATTGATATTAGCGAGAGTGCGTTGGGGCGATTTAAAAAAGAGGCATTTTGATGGCTTTTTCCTAAAAAGCCTTTTTGGCAGGCTTTTTGGCAGGCTTTTTCCTAAAAAGCCTTTAGCGTCTAAAGCCGCCCCCCTGTACCGTGCCACCGCCTGCCTCGCGTTTCCCCTTAGATTCTACACTGTTTGACAGTGCTGCAAGGTCCTTTAGAAACTCACCAGATCCATCGACAGGCGGATCCGCAGCAGGTTGAAGAGCCTTCATAAGGTGTTTACGATAGATAAGATTCTCTTCAGTAAGCATTTCAACCTGTCTCCGGACAGAATCCAACTCACGACGAACCGCATTAATTTCCTGTCGTACAGGGTTACCCGATTGATAGTTTAATCCAGCACTGTATAGAACAGAGGTCATTTCTGATGACAGTGAAACTTTTAATTACTATGATATAACGCATATACAGTCTATAAAATCTATAAAAACTATAAAATTGATTGCTTAAAACCTTTCCACTGATGTCATAGAAATGATTATCCCTATTCGCTGTATGAATTGTGGAATGGTGCTTGCGGATAAGTGGATCTTTTATCAAGAAAAAGTAAAAGAGCTTCGTGGCGATAACAAGTTAAATACGATTTATATGGATGGTAAAAATGTTCCAGATACGGCGGAACGTAGAGTGCTAGAAATGCTAAAATTAACACGCTATTGCTGTCGCAAACACATGTTGACGCATGTGGATTTAATTGATAAGATTTAGAAAATGCACCGTTAAACAATAAAAGCGCTCGTTGTTAGCAAAGAGCATACCACGAATCTGCAAAGAGCATACAAAGAGCCTGCAAAGAGCATACAAAGAGCATACAAAGAGCCTGCAAAGAGCCTGCAAAGAGCATACAAAGAGCCTGCAAAGAGCCTGCAAAGAACATTCTTTGAAATTGCTTTTCAGTGAACAGGCTTTTTGCGCGCTTTTTTTTAAAAAGCGCAAGTAAATGGAGTTCTTCCTGCCTGGCCTATTACTATTCATTGTAGCAATCCTAGTTGTATTTTTTCTTGTACCTAAAGCTACTCCCATGATTGCTGCTGTATTTGCAATTGTATTTCTCGTGTATGGTGTGTACGATCATCAACGGTTGTTTGCATCAGAGTACCATTTAAGTACATGGCAAGACCAGTTGAAGATTTATTCTCCGGCTTTAATGATTATTGCTATTATCTTATTCATAATGTACTCCATGTTATCTTTCTTTACAAGTGGATTTGTTCCTATTCCTACATTGCCATCGATTACACTTCCTTCCATTGGTAGTATTACAAATTCTATCACGGAATCTGTAAATAATGCAGCTAAATCTGTTCAAAATGTATCGATTAACTTATTATCAAATAATACATCCACACGAAATAATAGAAATAATAAATCGAATGTTTCAAAAAGTTTCGTAGAAACAATATAATAAGAAATAATAGGAATGGTTCGTAAAACCAGACGAGCTTCTCGTACACATAAAAATAAACACAGTGGTATCAATTCGATACCTGAATTACGGCGAGCATTTGAATACATTGAAGAGTATGTTGATGCTAAAATAGATAAACACGAGTCAAAAGAACATATTGCAAAGGATCTTCGCAAGGAATGGTATAATGTATTTGCAAAAGAATTAAATAAAGCATCTTCTGACGCTTTTGTTTTAAATCGTGCGGAGCAACGTGAAAAGCGTAGTATGCGTCAAATGCGCAGCACGCATCGTACCATACGAAGAAAGGGCGGTGCAGCGATTCAAGGGGCGCCCCTTGATTATGCCACACGCGCAGGTACATATCTTGCGCCTGGACAAATCCCCGTAAACGGACATCTTCCTACTTCAAACGGTGCACCTCCCGTGTATGGTAGTTATACAGAGTATGCAAGTGGAGGCTTTTGGAATCCTGAAATCGCACGCGGCTATGATCCAGTTCCAGGACAGTCTGGGTGGCCAATGCCTGCAAGAGATATGGGTTCAAATGCCTTTCATGCAAAAGGTGGCAGAAGAACTAGAAAGGCACAAAAGCAGCGCGGTACAAAGGGGGGCGGGTTATTGGATTCAGCAGGCTCCCTATTAACACAGGCATTTACACGTCCTATTCCGTCAGGTGCACCTCCCATGGTTATTCAAGATATGCAAGACATGTGGCACGGTAAACAACTAGGCGTGTCACCTGACCAAGTGCAACGCCAACCATCTTATTTACTAGGATCTGTCTATCCTAAACCAGTAAATGTCTAATGCAACCTTCATAATTATAGTTATATATTTTACACAGTTAGTAAGTGTAAAATATGTAATCTAAGAGTCTTTTATTATAATAGGTGAGATCAATGGCAAATAACGCAGTATTACTAAATGATCTTGAGGACAAAAAAGAGGAAGTAGTACTGCAAGAGAATAATACAGAAAGAACGCTTTTAGGAAATGAGGCAAGAGAGTTATCACGCAAACTAATTGATACGTATTTTCGCACAGTTCCATACCCCTATACAAAACATCATATTGATTCATATGATCAATTTCTACAACAGGATCTTAGTACAATTATACGTTCTCAAAACCCCATTTTAATCTTGAAGGAATTGATGAAAGATAATGTTTACAAATACAATGTTGAGATTTTCGTGGGAGGTGAAGATGGAAAAGCAATTCACATAGGTACTCCGACAATAAGTCTTCAAAATACAGAAGAGGTTCGTGTATTATTTCCAAATGAAGCACGACTGCGCAATGTAACATATGCATCCACAGTATATGCAGACATTATTGTAAAAATTAAATATACAAATCCAGATGGCAGTACCATTGATATTTCACCACCTGTAGATACATTTACAAAATGGCCGCTGTTTAAAATGCCAATTATGCTTCACAGCCGCTATTGTATTTTGCACAATAAACCAAAAGAATTTCTACGAGAAGCGGGTGAATGCCCTTATGATAATGGTGGATATTTTATTGTAGAAGGCGCTGAAAAAGTGCTTATTACACGCCAAGAGCAGGCATTTAATACATTATATATTAATCCCCAAAATGACCCCAAAGTGGACATTTACGCGTCTATTCAGTGCTTATCCGCAGAAACGCGCCAAATAAAGCGCATCTCATTTGCACTTATGCGGTACGTTGATTCACAAAATAGAGCAGGCACTGTCCATACAAAGCATACAACAATTCAGGTGTCATTGCCATTTGTAAGAAAGCCAATACCATTGTTTGTACTGTTTCGCGCACTTGGCTTTCAATCCGACGAGGAAATTCTTAAAATAATCTTCCCTGATTTCGATCATCCTGAGGCTAAATTACTACTGCCAAAATTGCAACCCTCCATTCTCGATGCATTCCCATTCTTGAATTCATATACAGCCGTTCAATATATTAAAACATTGACAAAGGGGTTTAGCATTGCACATGTACTTGATATTATTAAGAATCAGCTGTTCATTCACATGCCCAAAGACCCCGTTTCACAGGCACATTTTCTAGCAGACTGTGTTCGAAAGATTCTACGAGTAAGTGAGGGATTTGATACGAAAACAGATCGCGATGATACGCGCAATCAGCGCTGTCTAACCAGTGGGTTTCTCATTCAAGAGCTGTTTCTCAATTCCTATAAACTATGGATTAAAGCCTTTGTACTGTCGATTGGCAAAGAATATAACTATAACAAGGCTGTCATTTATAAGGATTTGCAATTTCGCAATATCTTTCAAAAGGGAAATGAATCTAAGATATTTATGGCAGGTCTTCTAAATGATATGATTATGAAAGGGTTCAAAGGCAAGTGGGGTACAGGGCTTGGCGAAGAGAAGACAGGTGCTTTACAGTCACTGTCTCGTCTATCTTATACGGATTTTATGTCACACTGTCGACGAGTTATTTTGGATTTTGATACAAGCATGAAATTAACAGGTCCGCGTAAACTGCATACGTCGCAGTATGGATATTTTTGCACATCTGAAACACCGACGGGTGGTTCAATTGGTATTGCAAAGAATCTGAGTATTATGACGGCGATTTCAACCTCGTCCAATACATCCAAGTTCTTTGAGTGGTTAACCAATATTGGACACGTATACAATGCCAATAATATTACACTTGAACAACAGATTGTATATACACCTGTCTACATCAATGGTGGTATTTTTGGCTATACTGCAAATCCACAATTGTTAACATATGTCATTAAATTATTAAAGAGAACAGGATGCTTACCCTATTCTATTAGTATTTCATTCTCCATTCGTGATCGAAAAGTATATATCTATATGGATGCTGGGCGTCCACTTCGCCCGCTCATTATTATTTCAAAAGGAAAGATACCCATTAGAAAGCTCGAAACATATCCTACATGGAGAGATTTGGTAATGGGAAACCTGGAATTGCGTAAGAATCATGGACTGGATTCAACTGAATTTATTGATCCACTGGAACACAGACGATCTCAAACGGATAAATATGAACTTGATACTTATATTGCGCTATTGGAACCGCATATTGGTGCAATTGAGTACATTGATCCCTATGAACAAAATGAATCCTATATTGCAAATAATTCAGCGTACATTACACCTGAGACAACGCACATTGAGGTGCATCCTTCTACAATTATGAGCATGATGACATGTATGATTCCATTTGCACAGCATAATCAATCTCCGCGTAATCAGCTATCCTGTTCACAGTCCAAACAGGGTCTCTCTATTTATGCAACCAACTGGCGTAATCGGTTTGATAACACCGCACATGTTCTCTGCTATGGAGAAATGCCGATTACACGAACGATTTACAATAACTATTTAGGCGAAGGAAAGATGGCCTATGGTATGAACTGTATTCTGGCAATTGCGTGTTGGACTGGATACAATCAAGAAGATGGTATTGTTATGAATTATGATGCAATTCAACGCGGAATGTTTCGCTCTATGGCGTTTCGATCATATGAGGCATTTGAAGAGGATGATGAGAAAGCAAATAGTAAGGTTCGATTTGGAAATCCCGCATATGTAGGATCATGGAAGAACTTGAAGCCTGGTCTGGATTATTCGAAATTAGATACGAATGGTATTATCCGTGAAGGAGAATATGTAGATGAAACAACGGTGATTGTAGGTGCATATCGAACAAGCACGATTGGTGGGCAAATCAATGATACATCGACGACTCCACAAGTATGGACGCGTGGTCGCGTAGAGAAAGTGGTTATCATGGTAAATAATATGGGACTGCGTCTAGTAAAAATCCGCGTTGTGCAAGATAGAAAGCCTGAGCTTGGTGACAAATTCTGTTTGACAGAGGATCATCGTGTTCGAACAAGATATGGCTGGAAATCAATCGCAGATATTACCACAGAAGATCAGGTGGTGCAATTGAATGATGGTAGAATTGAATACGTTAATCCGTTGGATACGTATGCTTTTGAGCATACAGGGCAAATGTATTTGATTAAAACCGATATAGGTTCACAGTATATTACAGGAGAGCATCGTGTATATGTAAAAAGTAGCAATGGCTACAAGGTATTATTAAAGGCATCCGCGCTAATAGATGTGTATCATTATGGATTTTCACTGCTCGATGAGAATCAGCATGAGATACCCATTCGCAGTGTCACAATAACGGAAACAAATGAATTTGGCAATAAAGTATATTGCATTTCAGTGCCAAGCCACATTTTTCTAGTATGCAGAAAAGGCGAAACAACTGCATTCTGGACAGGCAATTCAAATCGCCATGGACAGAAAGGCACGATTGGCGCTCTCCTTCGCGGACATGATATGCCTCGAACAACCTCTGGCATTGTACCTGATATGATTATGAATCCTCATGCAATTCCATCCCGTATGACTATTGCGCAGAACTTAGAACAGCTACTTGGTAAAACCGCTGCATTGTCTGGTGCAATTGGCGATGGAACAGCCTTTATGAATGATGGATCGCCACAAGAAGAAATTGGAGCATTGCTGGAGCATCATGGATTTGAAAAACATGGTAATGAAGTACTGTATAATGGTGCAACAGGTGAGCAGATTAAGGCTGCTATTTTTATTGGACCTGTGTATGGTATGCGCTTAAAACACATGGTAGAGGATAAATGGCAGGCGCGTGGAAAGGGTCGCAAAGAGGTTCGAACCCATCAGCCGACAGGTGGTCGTGGTGCACAGGGTGGATTAAAAATTGGTGAAATGGATCGCGATGCCATTATTGCTCATGCAGGTGTTGCATTCTACAAGGAATCTTTTATGGAGCGATCGGATGGTACAACTGTTCCACTGTGTGTTGCATGTGGAACTATTCCCATTTATAATCCTCGGCTTGGAATTGCAATCTGCTCCATGTGCGATGGACCTGTTAAATACATCGGTGATACTGTGAATAATCTTGAAATTCTTCCTCCTATGGGGCGACCTAAATCTAAGATTGTTCAAGTGGAGATGCCTTATTCAACAAAGCTGTTAACACAAGAGCAGGAAACGTATTTGAATCTAACAATGCGTTATATTACTACAAGTGGCTTCCAACGTCTATCGTCGCTTGAATATTCTAAAGAGTCAAATGAAAGTGCAAATGAATTGGAACGAGTTGTATTGAAGAGTCTTGTTCTACCGAAGTCAAATGCAGTTCCACTTAATACATTGGAAGAAAGAACATATACAATGGAAGAATTGAAATCAATGAGTGCGTCATTGCATGAATTAACGGATATGGAACGAATGGCACTAGATACAATTGCAGAAGAAGAAGTGGATGAATTTGGACAGCCGATTTCTAGCCAGACTGTAAGCCAAGGGCAACCTATTGTTTTTGATGAAGTACAGTTTCAACCGATGAGTTCAATGAATCAAATACAATATCCTGCGTTTGCAGAGCAACCTTTAACACAACAACAGTCTTTTGTAGAGCAATCTTTGGTACAGCAGCAACCTTTGGTACAGCAGCAACCTTTGGTACAGCAGCAACCTTTGGTACAGCAGCAACCTTTGGTACAGCAACAGTCTTTTGCAGAGCAACCTTTGGTACAGCAGCAGCAACCTTTGGTACAGCAGCAGCAACCTTTGGTACAGCAACAGCAGCAGTCAATGGGCGGAATGCCGCCTCCTGGCGGGCCTCAGCAAATGATGGATATGCCTCCTGGCAGGCCTCAACCAATGATGGGAGGTGCAATGTTAGTTGGTGCACCGTATCAAAATGGCTCTCCGCAGATTGTAGTGGATACCAGCCCTATAAGTATGGCGGCAGATGGCTTAATTGGAGGTATGGCACCACGAGCCATACGTCGAAATCCTTATCGATCCTTTGGCCAAATGAGTCAAATGGGCCAAATGAGCCAAGTAGGACAAATGAATAATGAACCAAGTGCAACTCAAACGATTAATATTATTAAGCATGAATAAAATACATAAATAATAAAATTGAATCTAAACGTTGCTATATTATAATTAGATAATAAGAATGAGCGATAACTTTGTATTTATTGATAATATCTATCGTAGCCGAATGACGCTATTAGATATTCTTGCAGATCGTGGCTATTTTGTAGATAATTATCGTAAATTTTCTCCGGCCGAGGCAACCGCTGCGGCAGCATCATTTACCAGCCTTAGTTTTAAAGTATTTAAGAAAGACAATGATAAAAAAGTATGCGACGTGCGATACGCCAATATTAGTCGTCAAAAACTAGAGTCATTCTTTGATGATATCTCGGATGAAGATGCTGAGAATACAGAAGTCATTGTTATGCTGGATGTACCTATTGCGGATGCGCATCACTCGGTTGCATTAAAGCAGTATATGAAGGTAACAGAGGACTCTGGTGAGAAAAAACGACGCAAACTACGTGTATCCTTCTTTAGTATTTACATGATTGTTATTAATCCGATGCGACATGTACTTGTTCCGAAACATGAGATTGTGCCTGAAGAGGAGCATAAGCAGCTAATGGACCGATTGTATATTACTTCCAAGTCTAAATTTCCAGAAATAAAATTTCACGTGGATCCAATTGCACGATGCATTGGTGCAGTACCAGGTGATATTATACGAATTACCCGTCCGAGTGCATCGTCGGGCGAATCTATTATGTATCGTGTGTGTGCCCCATAATTGCTACAGAAACGATAGGATAACCATGTCATGGCTACAAAAACAACAAGAGTTTCAAAATCGTTTTGATACTCTCGCGCTTGAAGATGTACAAGGATTACTTACAAATTTAAAGACTGCCACGGGAAATTATATTAATAAGGGTGGATTAAATCAAGACCCCGCATCCAATCCTGATTACAATACGATTGTACGATTATCACAAAAAGCAGAGGATCTTAAGAATAAATATGCAGCGCTGAATAATGATATATTGGAATATTTAAAGAATGCATCACAAGATAACAATCTGTCAGACTTGTTAACAAAAAATGGCAAATTACAACAACAGATCCAACAGTTGCAAAAAGTGGAACATGAATTAAAAGATGACGTAGAAAGCGCTGTTGCTAGAGATGAATTGCTCCGGTCTAGAAATACAGATATATCTTCCCATAAGCTATTTTTATTAGATCGCCCTGTACGTCGAGGTATGATCCCCTATTTATGGGTGTTCTCTATCTTATTTATTGGGATTGGGCTGGTTATTTTTAAAATGATGTTTCCCACGGTTGCAGCTGGGTATGATATTACATATCTATCTGGCATGATATATGAATTTTTTTCTAATCAAATGGTATTATTTGCATTTTTAGGGGTTGCTATACTTACTATTGTACTATTATCATTAAAAGTGGCAGGGATATTTTAATTGGTGTATATACAAATAGCCTAGAATAAACAAAATAAAACAATAATAGAATGTCATTTAATTGTCCTGCTCAAACTAGTTTAACAGATACAGAAGCAAATGCAACATATGGAGCAGCCGTTGGAGCAAATCCAGGACTATTAGGTAGCTCCGCAAGTGATCGTGACTCACAGGGTATGTTATCTGCAACTGCATTGTCGCAAATGGTAGCATCTCTTAAAAATGCAAGTGTTATTCCTATTGCAACTACTGGAAATGCAGATGCATATGTTGCTAAAGTGGGGACATTTCTATCAGCTGTACAGGCGGAATATTGCTTTTATGAATCACGCTACAAATACGCTTTAGATAAATTATTTAATGCAGTTCGGCAGGGATATATTACAAATACAGCAGAAGCACAGTCACAGATTAAAAAGTATCTAGAGTTAACACAGACATTAAATAAGAAATTAAATGACTTTACACAGATTGTAAACAGAGTTACTGAGGACATTCTAACAGCATCAGATACGCTAAATGCAGAAGTACAGGTATTTAATAAAAAAATCCAAGATCAAAGAGTGCTACTAGATCAACAAAATAAAATTATAACTTCGGGTGAAGCTGCCATCACGATTCGTAAAGAAATGGTAAAGTTTACAGAGGAAAAGGCACGTAATTCGGATAATTTATTGAAACTATACGGTTTCTTAAACGTAGTCGTGCTTGGATTACTTGTGTATGTGTATAAAGCTGCAAGTGATTAACGACTAGCAAGTGATTAACGACTAGCAAGTGATTAACGACTAGCAAGTGATTAACGACTAGCAAGTGATTAACGACTAGCAAATGATTAACGACTAGCAAGTGATTAACGACTAGCATAATGACCCGCATAATGACCAGCACATAATAGCATTATACAGATGATACATGGTATCACATGTTGATCAAGAAAATCTACATGTGAACTAGGGAATGGCGAATCTAGATCAAATTATTGATTATACAAAGATTTTCCAAGATGTAGAGCTTGCATCTGCTATTGGTCAACTTAAAAAGGATCCTCAAGCACTATCAGCCTTTATAAACAATCAGCAGGATAAAGTATTTAAGAATATTATCAATCAAAAAGATAATACATTTCAAAAAGTCTACGGAGATTTAAATAAGGCAACAAAAGTTCAAGAGACAATATTATTGTATGATAAGCGCAACAAAGAACTTGCTAAGATACAAGAAGACGTCTATAATAATCAGAAAAATAGCGCAGATGCTGTCTCTGAAGATAAAAATATGGCAGGACGTAAATCCGAAATGAATGAATGGACTGTTAATAATAAGAAAGATACACTATTTGTCTTCTCATCGATATTCATTATGCTGTCTGGATTATTGCTTATTACGGTTTTGTGGCGTCTAGGAATGATTAGTTCCTATTTATGGGTAGCGTTGGGCACACCTCTTGTTATTATCTGTATTCTTATCATTGTAAATCGCTCACAGTATACTGATACATTGCGTAATAAGAGATATTGGAATAAGAAGATCTTTGAAGGAAAATATGGAAAGATTCCTATCCCTGTCTGCCCTGATGTTGTACAGGGCATTGAAAGTGGATTACAATCCGCTGGCCAACTTGCAGCAAGTGGCCTCGTAAATGTAACACAGGGTGTTGCCCAAGGCGCAAACGCATTTGCTCAAGGTGCAAACGCAGTTGCTCAAGGCGTTGCTTCTTCTACTCAAGCCGCTCCCATTAAATAATACACTTAGTTAATACATATAATATTTTGTAATATTTTCTTATATTATTACAAAACAGTATATAGTATGAGTGATAGAACTACTACATCGTCAGTATGTCGCTCCACCCCCAATCAATTAACAGATCTATATTCCAGTATTGATAAATGTACAACAGTGGACGAGCTAAATAGGAACAATACATTCTCCAATACGACAATAAAATTGGAGGAGGATCTTGTATGGCTAAAAGGAAATATTGCAAACTCAATGGCAATGGGAAATTCGATGTTTGGTACATTTGGCCATTCTACAATTACAAAGGAAGTCCGAGAACGTAATAAGGAGTTAATGGCAAAGAAAGAGAGGCTTGAAAAGGATATTAATAACAAAGAAAAAATAATCCAACGTTCCGAACGTGACTTTATTGATGTTAAGAATACTGTGTCAGAGAAGCAACCAAACAATCATCTATATGTCATTGAAGATTATACACTTGCCTTTCTATTTATTTCATATTTATTTATGATTACCATTTTTATATATAGTTACACGATGACATCATCGACGTTATCGAAAGGATTGTCTGAATCGGTACTTGCAAGTGTTGTAATCAGTATGATCTTATTTTTAATATTTTATTATGCATGTTAAAGCGGTACTACTCATTCGTAGTTTTTCCAGTTTCATATTCTTCCATATCAGCATCATCCTCAAATAATCGAATCTGTTTGAATGTCTTCTTATCAGATGGTTCGCCGCATTTATCAGATAGACGCTTATAAAGCTCTGTTTGCGACAGTTTACGCCCAACACCTCCACCAATTCCCTCATACCAATTCTTATAGACACGAAAGATGTCTTTAATGGATGCCTCATAACCACCCTTTGGAAGTTCACGAATGCGAGCATTCATAAATTTAGCAACAGAATCAAATGACTCTTGATACTTATTTGATTCTTGTGTGACAATCGCGGGAACTTGTCCAAGACCATGTGGTAAATATTCAGTTTTGTAAATATGTACAAGGCGTGACATAAATAGTGTACGCCATTCCTTCAGATTGGCATCTAGCTGATTGTCGCGATAATAAATATTCTCTTTAGGGTTCTCTTTTTCAGAACTAGGATCTACAAACTTAGACTCAAAAGGCACTGCACGAACACGACGCCATGTACCGCGATCCATCGTATTAATTGCAGGGAATGCATTGCACAACATAAAGATTTTACCTGTAATTTTAAATTTGGTTTGTTCTTCGAATAAGCCGCGTGCCTCTACATCATCCTCGCCAGTAAATTGCTTCATACGTGATGTATTAAGGGGCTCACGATCGTCGGGTTCTGCCATGTAAATGAAACGCTTGTTACGAATCGCCATAATATCAGGATTGGCAGCACCTGATTCAGGGCGCTTACGAGTCATAGCAGTAGACTGCAGAGATGATGCATAATCGCCTAGTACCATAGACATCAAATCCACCAACTTTGATTTACCATTGCCACCCACGCCAATCCATGTTTCATAGGTTTGTTCTTTATTTGCCCCCTCCAAACAAGATGCAAGTTTGCGCCACATGTATGCTCGCAGCTCAGGTCGTGGAAATAGTTTAGCCATAAAGTCATTGATCTGTTCATACATTGCGGCCTGTTCAGGATCATGCGGATTGTATTCTACATAGTCAATGGGGTCGCAGCCTTTTGTAACACAGCGTCCAGCCATAAAGGTGATAAAATCCGTTGGCTCGGACTTACGAAAATTTACCACAAATTCTTTTGTACCGTCCTCCTTTGTACGTACACCGTGTAGGTCTAGCACTCCGTTTTTAAATCCAATAAGATATTGATTCGAGTTCAGTTTTTGTGCAAAGTCCTCTTCATAAAAGAGTCCCACGCATTCTTTCATGACCGAGTCTTTAAAGCCCGATGTATATAAGCATTTCTCAATTTGTAGTAGTTTTTTCATACGAGACTCTTCAAAGCTGCGTTCATTGGCATCTAGATCATTTAGACGTTTGCCAATTTTGCTGCGTGTATCTGAGATAACCTGTGCTACTTCAGTGGTCATCTTATTGCGCAAGTCGATGCCTTGTGCCAGCTTCTTCCAATAATTCCCTGTAAATTCATACCAATCTACCTTTTTAGAATCAACTGATGCGCAATAGTTATTCTCATACATACGCTTCATAAGTCTGGCAATATGGGTATGTGTCGCGTCCACTTCGCTTTCTACAAAATTAATAAACGAATCTTTCATGATTGCATGATATTTTTTTATATTATCTTGGCGCGCCCACATATGAAGTGAACGAATGGTAAAATAGCGCTCACGAGAGGGTCGTCCCCATCCGCGATTCCATTCGCGGAGTAATTGTCCTGTATTATTTTGCGATGATTTAGAAGATTTTGCACTAAACTCCATCCATGTCTGAAACATTTCTTCAGATGGATTAATGTTATTCAAACACCAGCCAATCTCAATCCAGGATTGATAAGAGTTTGCACGATCTGGCGAAAGACATTCTAGTGTAAGGCGTTTTGCAACGCGAATCTTATCATTCTCTGTTTTTTCAGCCACATTATTACTCGTTAGATAAATAACGGTCATATCCTCTTTCAAGTCCTCTTTGGATTCTTCTAGCACAGGTGACATGAGCTTCTTACCAGTGCAATAATTCATACGCTGTTTCCATTCATCCTGTGTATCTTCCTGAAATGGAATAGAATCCATGTGAAGATTGTGACGAATTGACAGGATCTCAATGAGCTGTCGAGTGGAGTAGTTCTCCACATCTTCTTCATGAAACGACTGTGTCTCTGGATTGAATACATAGACCGCGGCGAGATGATATGCAGGAATGTCAGGTTTAGACTCTCCATAGAAGAACCATCCGTTTTTTTTCACAATCGCTTCATCAAAGATATCTTTTTCGGTATTAATATATCCAGTATTTTTAAATGTATTTGTCAGATTCGTTAATTCAATAGAACGATGACGCAGTACTTGCTGATGCTCTGAGGTCAAGACTAGATCAGGGCATTCGATGTGTACACCATCTTTGATGGAGCGATGAATTGTGTTATTTTTCTTATCTTCATATGGTGCAGGGCGCAAAGTAACGAAGAATCGCAGCGGTTTATGTTCAGATAGATCATAAAAGTGTGTAATATTTTTAGTATATTCTTCAATGAATTTATATACATGCGTGAGTTCAAACTGGCGTTCAATTGCACGTTCAGCGGGATATTTAAAGTCAAGATCAATCAGAATAGGGGTGCATAAATCACAGCGACGCTGTTCTACGAGATTGAGTGGGCGACGCCCTTGTACAAAGAGATATTCGTGAAGTAGATCAAGAAAATGGGGATATTCATCATCTTTTACCATAAATTTACCACGGATGGATCCCATGCCCGTAAAGGAGCATGCTTCTCCCTTTTCGGTGACTCTATGTGAGTCTAGAAAGAGACCCAGCGTTGTTTCAAGAATATTATCCATATTAGGCATCGTGTTACGACTCGCCATCCCTTTTTACATCCGTCAAATTTTATTTATAGAAAATTGTACAGTATATTATATTATAATTATACTATAATTATACTATAATGTATGGTGTATCATGTGATGCAAATGCATTTATAAATAAATGTATGCAAATGCATATAATCTAAAAATTGATTTAAATAGGTTTCATAAAATAGTAATAGAAAATGAAAGAAACTGACTTTTGTAAAGTATGCCGTTATTATTTGTATCTCCAAGAAATGGATGAGGAAGAAGAGAAAAGTAACGTTAAAAAAGTACTCCGACGTATATGTCGTAACTGTGGCTATCAGGAAAACGACGAACAAGGTGGGCTTATTCTTGAAATTGACTTAAAAGAGAAAACCTCGGAAGGATATAAAATCCTAATGAATGAATTTACTAAATTAGATCCCACATTACCTCATGTAAATACTATTAAATGCCCGTCAGCTGCATGCAAGAGCAATACAGATCAAGTAGAACGAGATGTGATCTATCTAAAGTATGATGCCATTAATATGAAATTCCTATACATTTGTAATGTATGCGACACACAGTGGCGATCAAAAGCCTAAAATAGTATATAAATCGACTACAATAGAATACAATAGAATACAATAGAATGAAATGTGATATGAAAACTATACAACTACTATCTATTTTTAGTATAAAGCATAATCAAATATATTCATGCAGATATGGGACAATATTATAAAGTCGTCATTTTAGCAGATACTAAGTATAAAACTGAAATTGTTCGTAAATGGATGTTACCTAATTCGTGTGCAAAATTAATGGAGCATGCATATCTGGACAATCCATTCATGCGCTCAATCGAGGCAATGCTTGGTCGCGATGGTGTATTATACATGACACGCATTATTTGGGTTGGAGATTATGCTGAAAATGAGGAAAATCTTGAGTCGAATCTATACTATCTCGTTGAAAATATGTCTGATAGATATTATCGTCTACAGCAACAGCAACAGCAACCGCAACATCAGTACATTGTAAATCATACAAAGAAACTATATGTGGATAAGAACAAGTGTACATCCGTGCATCCATTGCCATTACTGGTATCAGAAGGGAATGGATGTGGCGGTGGAGACTATTTTGGAAATGATCAAGATTTATGCGGTACGTGGGCAAGAGATGTAATTTCAATGGAGCAAGATATTCCCGAAGAATATACAGAGCTTACAGTATCATTCTCTTAACGCCCAGACCAAACTTTCACAATAGGTAATCCTGTAAAATCCTGTGTCAAGTACTCCCCAAAACTAGTCCCCCAACGCATATAAGAATGAATATCTCCAAAGAATGCACTCTTTATAGTGGGATCGTTGAAGTAACACAGTAGCGGTAGTACCCGCTCCAATGCAGAACGATGATCTCTGCTACGAACTTTAAAGAGGATGCTATCAAATAATCGATGTTTACGATTCAATTTGTCAAGAAAATCCCATCGAATCACAGACATCACACCAAATCCACCGTGCCATTCGCTTGATTTTTTATACAGTTCCATTGCATCATAATAATAAAATATATCCATACACAGTTCATCAATCAAATGAAATATCTCATTGTCAAACTGTTTTGTAAATGTCCATAAAAATCTTACAGACTCTTTTGTATCTAGTTCAAATTCGACACGTTGCTGAATAAATACACTATCGTGTAGAATGACAGCCGTATCGAATGGTTTGAGCAAATGAAAATAATAATAGGGCAGCAACTCTGCAGCACCTTTGTGATCCTTATCACGAATAACACTGCAATTCGTGAGTACAATATCTTCATGTAAAAATTCAGTCTTACTGGAATCATCGATAATCATGATGGGATTGTCATACCATTTTCGAATACATCGATAACACTCTTTCCAGTAGTAATCAGATACACGAGAGTTTACATGGCGAATAATAATAAATCCCAGCATACTGTGGTTTATTATTATATGTATATGTAGATTTAGACTGTTATTTATTTACTTACGAGTGCTTTGAGTGCTACGCTTATTACGCATGCTACGCTTACGAGTGCTACGCTTACGAGTGCTACGCTTATTACGT
>Ga0208499_1000216_pt1 | contig 24174 bp, 20 predicted proteins | sample CryBogCBE07Jul09_FD_185504 | JGI IMG/M metagenome (GOLD analysis project Ga0208499, IMG submission 185504) | Freshwater microbial communities from Crystal Bog, Wisconsin, USA - CBE07Jul09 (SPAdes) (version 2) | ecosystem: Environmental > Aquatic > Freshwater > Lake | place: Crystal Bog... | reverse complement strand
ATAATTAAGGGCATTCGTTTGGGATGCGCCTGCTCGTGTTCCATTGAGAAATAACGCTTCAGTTGTACCACTCCTTACAAGGGCAAAATGATACCAAGTATTAGCAGTCATTGTTGGCGTAGTATAACTGACACTTCCTCCACCACCGTTCTTGTCTGAGAATATATTTGTTGTGTTATTGACAATTAAGTTCATCATGCCGTTACCGTCACCGGCGCTAGCATTAGCACCGAATAAAGCGTATTGGTTGGTAAAGTCTGGCAGTTGGAACCATCCTTCAACAGTATAAGATCCTGCACCAAGTGTAAATCCTGTGGTTAAATCTAACATACGTGTGCCAGCCACACCACCAGGAAAACTCAAACTGCCGGCAAGTGTCCCGCCAGATTTTTTGTGGCTCATTGCATGCATCATAATGCCTGTCATATTATGTTAATCCTGTTCCATTAATAAACCACGTAGACTGTGCGACTTTAACAGCAGTTGCCATACCATATGGTGCAAGAGTCCTACTACCTGTTGTTCCACTACCACCCAAGTACATTGTATCACTTGTAATAGCAATAGTTACAGTTGCACCGGCTGCCGCAATAAACGCAATAGTTGTACCTATTGGATAGTTAACAGTAGTGTATGATGGAATAGTAACTGTGCTAGTTGCAGTTACATATATATGTTTGCCTTGATCTGATATCAACAATGTGTATGCGCTGCCTGTTGAATTTTGTGGCATACCTAAGTATCCCAAACTGGCCGCAGTACTTGATATAAAGCCTGGTTGTGCCCAACCTGTTGTGAAAGTACTTGAATTTCCTAATGTAATTAAGGAAGTATTTGATACACCTATTGATACAGCTCCATTTAGTGATGTTCCGCTTCCAGCTTGAATAACAACATTACCGCCAAAGCTAGTAGTCCCCAATGCATTACCGCCATATATTTGAACTTGGCCACCATATCCATTAGCACTACCATAATTGTTAGCGCCACCTTGAATCTGTATACTAGAAGAGAATTGAGCGGAGTTTCCCCCAGATCCACCACCTACTACTAAAGCAAAATCAGTATTACTTGCGGGTGCATAACTGCTTGATCCATATAAGCTACCACGTTGCCCACTTGCCCCTGCAATAAAACCACCACTACCTGTCACTGTTATTCCACCTGCGGCATTTTGCATTGTCAACACACCAGCAGTTGACAATTGCATTTGACTAGCACCATTTGTGTAAAAACTCAAAGGTAAGTATGTACCTGATCCATTAATGCCAGATACTAATTGTACATCAGTTGATCCATTTGTAGCAATTAAGATCTTACTTGCGTTCGTTAAGTTACTGCTGTTGGCAGCTTGCCAGCTGGCCGCACCACTTGTACCATTTGGTATAGCATAGATGCCAGTTGAACTATTAACTGTTTTGGTTACAAAGTTTGTTCTATTGTTAACTGTTAAATTATCAAAGTCTCCAACAAATAGTGCACCAGTTGCAGAGCTAACAGTTATTCCAGTTACAGTAGTCAATGCACCAGTTGTAGTTAATGATACAGTAGATACTCCAGAAACTAATGAACTTGTTGTAGCAAACCCGCCTCCTGAACTTGTTGATACTGCAAATCCATTAATTGTAATTTGTGTTGCAGTAATTGTACCTCCAACATAAATTCCACCAGAAATACCTACACCGCCTGCCACAGTTAGTGCTCCAACAGTAGTAGAGGTTGTTGGGGTAGTTAATGTAACTCCAATAGATGGAGCGGTAAATCCGTTATTGTTTAAAGTAATACTGGATGCACCGCCTCCACTCTTAATTATATTACCACCAACTTTAATACTGCCTTGGAAGTCTGTTTGATTTGCTGCCGACCAACTAATATTCCCACCAGTATAACCTGTGTTAGAAATACTTTGATTAGCAGTTAACACTAAATTTCCCGTTGTACTTACACTAACTGTAAAAGTGCCATTAGTTAAAAACTGAGAATTGACTGCTGTGTTAATTAATGTGCCAGTATTAAAGTTTGTAGTCGTAGTTGCAAATTGAGCATTTACCGCACTTTGTACTAGTGTACCAGTATTAAAGTTTGTAGTCGTAGTTGCAAACTGTGCGTTAACCGCATTTTTAACTAATGTACCAGTATTAAAATTAGTTGTGGTCGTAGCAAATTGAGCATTTACTGCACTTTGTACTAGCGTACTGGTATTAAATGATATTGTTACAGCTCCTGTTGATGTACTGACTGTTATTCCAGATCCAGTAGATATAGATGATACTGATGCAGGTAAACCAATAATATTATTGTATGCAACTGTTCCTGTATAAGCAGTCAATTGTATTGTATTATCAGGAAATTTTAAAGTACCAGTTGATCCAAATACCCAATCGTTTAGATTATTTGTAATTGATGAGAATGGACTTGCACTTACCCACGATGCAGCATTGTTGGTAATTGTTTGGTTTCCAGTTATATCTGTGTATGCACTGCCACTGGAGTTGGCCAACATTAAAAACTGTGTATTGGCTATGTTTGTTAATTGTGATGAAGGTACTGTTATATGACTTGAATTTGGATCATATACAAGTGAGCCAACTACAATGCGCAGCTGCGTCATCCGCATCAAGTTACCGTATCCGCTGGCCCAAGGCATAGCTCCTATAGAAAGTATATTGTTGCCCCAGTCGGCGCTGCCACTTCCATAATTCTGTTTGCCTGAGCCTACACCGTTAACCCATAAGTTTACATAAGTGCCATCGAACGAAACAGCAAAATGTGTCCATGTGTTAGGTGTATAACTGATAGTAAAGTATTCAGCTGCACCATATCCTGATTGTACAACAAAAATAGTATTATTAAAGTATAGATTAACACCAGGAGTAGTGCCAACACCAAGTATAAAATTTTGTCCAGTATCTTGAGGGTATACCCATGCTTCAACAGTCCAAGGGCTTGTGCCAAAATTAATTGGAGAACTCATTGACAAGTATCCATTACTTGTTCTATCAAATGCTATAGCACCACCTATAGGGTTAGTTATTTGTTTATCTGACTCAATAACTATACTATTATCAGAACCAAATCTAATTGAGGCTGTGTTATTTGTTAATAAGCTAACATTATTCAACACTCTTTCCCAGCGGTTTACTGAAGAATTATAACGGTAAAGTATATTGTTTACCGTTGTTGTTTGACCGTTTGTGGGTGACGTTGGGAATGCCATATTATTTTAATCCTTAACTCTGTTTTACTATTTAATCAGTTCTTGTACCTGCATTACGTCTTGGGTACGTAAGTCGAGACGATGTAATGTTTCTAAATCCAAAATTGTTCTTGGGGAACACTTCGCCAGTTCTTAATAGGCCATATATTGCAGAACCTATTGGTGAACCCAATCCTGTTACAGCATCCCATCCTGTTGTTGTTATGTATCCAGATGAATTTGGTGCTGCATTATTGCCAACTGTTATGTCGTTGAATATAGATGAACTAGAATATAATTTACCAATACCCAGGAATCCCAATCGCTTTCCACTGACAGCATTAATGATGCCTACCATTGCAGCCCAAAATGGCGCTGCGGCACTAGTTCCGCCATTTTGTGTTATACTGTTATCAGGCCCATAATAAAATACATATCCTGTAGATGGATCAGCATTTCCTGCTACATCCGGAATTCCTCTACCAGTTAACGCTACTGGAGTCTGTGCGGCTCCGGATATATATTTTCTAGATGTTAATCCTGTTTGCCAACTTGGTCTCGAGTATACAGTACTTACTCCCCCGGCTGAACTGGCGTTACCTTGATTCCAAGCATATTCATTTGCAATACTGTTGTCAAGATTTAATTGTAAGGTAGTACCTCCAACTGATATTGCATAAGGACTAGATGCTGGGTACTGTACAGAATATGCGCTATCTCCAGAGACTGCTTCACTACCATAATCGCCCGTTGCATTAAAAATACTAATGCCCAATGCTATCGCCTGTTGAAAAACTGCATCAAACAATATAGTATAGCCAGAAAAATACAATTCATCGGTACCCCAACTACAACTAATTACAGTAGGCATATTAACAGTGTCATTGACTGCGGCGCTGAACACATCAAAAAATCCTTGAAAACTGTTAGGCGCAAAGTAAACTGGTATATTGGCTTTAGGGGCCGCCCCACCTATAACATAAATGTCTAGCATAACTTCAATAGAAGAAGAATACTCAGGAGTATTAGTTGTGCCATCAACTGATATAGCAAATATGTTTGGATTTGTATTAATACCAATTCTAGTAAAACTTGAATTTAAATTTTGAGTAGTAAATCCACCACCAAGTTCTACAATAGCAATACATGCCCCATATCCATCACTGCTTGGCAAGTTGTATGCTTTTGCTACTTGTGCAGGAGTTAACGGCACTGATGATGCATTGGGAGCAATATTTGAATTTACACTTACCGCATTATGTTTGAGTTTAACTGAATTATCTAATCCAATTATATGATCAACTGAATTTATAATTTCATTAGGGATAACTATTCCACCATTGTGTGTGCGTACTGCTGTTTGTGTAGCGGTATCTATTATAGTTCTTAATTTAATACTAAACAATTGATTAAACTGTTCAGCAGTTCCTGTTATTTGCATTAGGGCTGCACCAGGATGAAAGTTTTCTATAATTAGGTTGTTGTTTGTAGCCCAAGCCTTTACTATGTTTTCATTTTGATTAGTAACACTGAATTGATCATAAAACTCGTCGTGAGTTAAAATAGGATGCGTTCCTGCAATAACTGCATCAGCATATTCTTTTAAAGTCATGCCATTGTCATGTGTATCTCTTTTAAGATATACACTGACTGTGATTTTTTGTTTAGCGTAGGTATCAACAATCATATTAATTTTCCAATTGCAATAACGTTAATGTAACTGTTATAGTAGTTGAAATTGATCCATTGTTGTATACTTTCATTGGTATCGCAGTAGTTGGCGGAGACTCTGTACTAAATCCCATTATTGCCGGAGTAAAGTATGTTATGCCACTTTGTGTTGTAACTACTTCTGCTATAACACCTGACCCAGGCGTTGGATCAACTGTAATACTTCTTGTAGCATCAGCAGTTCTAGCGGCCGCCGATGTATACACACTTACCCAAGCAGGTGCATTGACTTGCATACTATATAATGAATATCCTTTGAATCCAGTTACAGACACTGTTGAACTACTACCGGCGGTCAACACCGCAGTAGTTGCGGTTACTTGTACTCTACTGCCTAGTACTACCTGTGTTGTATAGTAAGTCCCTGTATTGATCGTAGTGTAATTATTAGTAATATAGGTGGTAACAAAACTGGCTGTAGTATTAGATACTGTAGGACCGTCAACATCTAACCAAAAGAAACTAGTACCATCTGTAGTCCACATGGATACTAAACCAGTTGTGGTATCATACCAAGTTGTTCCCAGTGTGGGGTTAGTTGGTGGCACACTTGTACTTGTTGATGTAGCAGGTGTTGGCGATGGAGCATACGTCACTTCATTAGTAGCTGTATTATAATATATAATAACTGTAGTATTGGTTAAATCACTACGTATAGGTGCTACATATAACGCATTAGTATTTGAGCCAGCTAGTGAAACTCCAGTGGCATTGATTTCAATTTGACTTGCTGGTTGATAACTTGACGCAGCATTATACCCAATTGCTATGGAATTAGATCCCTGATTTTGATTCCCAGCACTTGACCCAACTGCAATCGCATTCGATCCTTGATTATTACTACCAGCATTTGATCCAACTGCAACAACATTATTGCTTGCTCCGTAGCAAGCCGCATTATGACCAATACCAGTAATTCCATAACCATCAAAACTAGGAGCATTAGTACCAAAATAAATGTTATCACCCCAACCTTCTGGAACAGTAATAACTCCAGTGTGGCCGCCTCCAGATGCCATAGTAAAACTACCATTACTATTAAAGCTCCAAGGGCTGTTCACCGTTGATGGTGTAGTTCCAGTTTCTACGCCAACTTCATTCCAAGTTAATCCGTTATTAGACACTGCAATTCTAGTATTGCTAAATGTAGAGTCACCCGCAACTAATATAAATTGAGAATTACCCCAAATAACTTTATTAATTACTAGTGTATCATTTTCAACAGCATATCCACTTTCTGTCCAAGTCGTTCCATCAGAACTACTGAATATAAATCCTTTATAAGAGCTAGTATAATTAATACCAACAACTACATATGTGTTACCATTGTATGCTATTGAGCTGGCAAAGCCATTAAATTCATCAATATTACTAGTTTGTTGAGTCCAGTTAACTCCATCTTGGCTTGTATAGAAATAAAGTGTGCCGTAACTACCTTTAGGGCTACCTGCTGCAAGCCATTGATATTGATCTGGCACCCAACAAGCAGTGTGTAAAAACACGTTACTAGTTGTATTATTATAATCAATAGTACGCCCATAAGAGTTACTGACTGAGTAAGCAGGATTATTTAGGTCACCGCTGAAATATAATATTTGTCCTGCACCATTAACAAACATATTTCCTACTGTTTGATTTGGTAATCCCACTGTAGGGGAGTAAATATCACTATAATATTGATCAAATATTTGAATCCAGCCGCCTGGCGCACCAAAATAGGGGTTTATTAAGGTGCTTTCATAATTAGTGTAATTATTATAGCCCATGAAAACATTTTCGTATAATGCGACCAATGGGGTTGGCGAATTGAATGATATTGGGAATTGGGTCAATTGTTGCGGATTGCTCCAATTTATTCCATCATCACTGGTTATCACAAATGTACTGGTCGACCCGTTACTTTGATCAACTCCAGTTGCAACAAATCTGCCACCAATGGGAATTACTACAACATTATTAAGTCCGCCTATAGGTGTTGAAAATACAGAACTGGTTGCTGTATTCCAAGAAATTCCATCACTACTGTACATAGCTACAGGCAAATTACCATAAAGTGCATTAACACCAACTGCCACATACTGATTTAATTCAGTGTTGTACACAACATCATGCAATATTCCAGATAATGAGGTATTAAAGTTAGTAAGTGTTGATCCATTAATAGTTAAAACGGAATCGGGTGTTGAATATACCGTAGCATTACCAAAATACATTTGATTAATTCTATTAAATGGCCCACCTACATTTGATATTAAATCATTTGATGGAATAATATCACCATTGGCATTAACTGATATCGCACCTTCGCCTAAATTTAATCTAGACAAACTACCAGGCCATGCCGTATATTGGTTAGTACCATCTGGATACAACATACTACCATCATCATTCATGCTCCAAGTATATCCAAGTGAGCTATTACCATTTGGAGATATTATAAAGTTAATTAATCCATTTGGAGTTATTTCTGGTTGCAATGATAGTGATGCATATTGTGTACTTGGAAATCCATAGTTAACTTGTCCAAGAGTAGTGATTGGTTCAGCTGCCCAAAGTAATTGAGTATATCCATTATAATTATCGGTATTATCAGAAGATCCGTTTAATGATACACCACCGAGCCCATCATATATTATAGAGGAGTATGATGCATTTGGATTATTTCCAATTGTTGAGGATTGAAAAGATACTTTTCCGCCTTTATTTGATTGAGTATATTGATAATTTGATTTACCATATGAAACTCCGGCAGGTGCAAGTCCGCCTTCATCATCAGTAGCAGATAATTTAATATTATATATGTCATTTGGTTGTGACAATATATAATAATGACCTGGATGGAACTGTTGCCCACCTGTTATAGTAAAGGAATATTCATACAGATATCCAGGAGGCGGATTAGGATCATAGTTTAATATTTCAAAATTAAAAACTGGAGCGTTAACTACGTCACCAGAAGTTCCATTCATAACTGCATTAAATAATTCAGTTGCATTATTATATGTTAGGGCAGGAAATGCGTTGGATGTTGTAATATAGATTGTAGTACCAGAAGTAGTTCCAGTATATAAGGCAGCAGGAATTGCACTATCTGCGTAACTACCAACAAAATTAAAATTAAGACTAGTACTGGCTGCATTAATAGTATTTGGTATAGTTATGCTACCATCATTGTTGAGACTTAATCGATACTCAACGTTTTGTAAATAAGAGCCACCAGCTGTTCCTGTACTACCACCTTGTGGAGTAACCCATGCCAACAAATTCCCAGTGTCAGGCCATGTTAATACTTGTCCTGCTGTTCCTGTAGATATTGGGAATGTATACGTGGGAAATTCTAAGTTACCATGCCCATCAAGTTGAATAGTGTAACCATTGTTAAAAATCCCATTAGTGGCTGAGAATTGTTGTATAACAGGATACCCAACCCATTTGTATCCATCAAATACATAAGTTACACCATTTGGTGCTAGATACTGTGTACCTGACGATACTGCTAGTGGAAAATTTAATGCCATGTTGTTATCCTATTTTTCATATTTATTTGCATTATACCAAGCGTTCAATGCTGATTAAATTGTTAGTAAATCCTGTTCCAATCAATCCAGTAATTCTATAAGCATTAGGATTTCCTGGTACAGTAATTACCAATGTAGCCAAATCACCTTCAGTGTTTGAAGTCGGACCAAGTAATGTAGCAACGGTACTAAATGTTATATTACTTCCATTTACCGCAATAACTGCTTGATTATAATTAGTAACTAAATTGTAAGTTCCATCAAATGTGCCACTTATTGATGATACAGCCAACTGTACATTGCCTGCACTACCTGCCCATTGGACTGATATGTTATCTAAAGAAACGCTTGAATTCAAATTAACAAATCCAGATGATTTTATTAAGTTTGTTCCAACGTTTGCTCCACTGGCTGCCCATGCTATTTTACCCCAACCCGGAGTTGGCACTGATGTATTTGTTAGATAAAAGTTAAGTCCAGGAACATATGTGTTACTGAACGTTCCTTCATTTAATCTCCAATATGGAGTTCCATTGTATGTTCCTGACGCAACACTTGTAATTGTTTGTGCCGGCCCACCAACTGGATCTTGTATAATCCAACCTATTTGTGGTTGTGGGTAATTGCCTTGAGCAATATCAATATGATAAACAGCGGCACCAGTATCAACTGATACTACTGTGTAAACTGTAGTTGTAAAAGAGCCAAAACAATAATAAAAATAATTACTATCGGCTGCAATATCACCTGCTAGGTCTCCTATGCTTCCAGTTAAGTTGGAAGGAACTGCTACTGGACGTAACTCATGCCCATTGTTTAACAAGTAACTGGCTAAAGTTGCTGTATAGGCCACTCCCACAAATGCAGACGTCTGCTTGCTTCCATCCGGGAATTGAATTTCTCCATCTGCAAGAACGCTGAGTTTTTCTATTCCATTGTTAATGTAGTTTGTGGCCGTTGCAGCCAATGATGTTGCAGTATTGGCACTTGCTTGTACACTTCCATCAGGCCAAGTAATAGAGCCATTTGGATTAAATCTCCAAGTATAAGTTTGACTTGATGAAGTTGTTTGTATTCTAATATCATTATTTGATATTGGCGATTGTATCAATCCACCTGTTGATTTACCTGCCAATATTAAATCAGTTGTTCCATTAAACTGTACATCAACTTCTGTAGGTACTACAAAACTTCCAACGTTAGTTAGTGTTGCTCGATATGATCCATTGTACAACGTTGATGTTGTTAATGGAGGAATTTGAGGAGCATTGGTAATACGACTATAATCTACAAACCCAGTCCATGCTGTTGTTTGCACACTAGTATCTGGGAATAGCAATTCCAATGGAATACTCAACACTCCAGATGTTGATAATCCTACAGTCCAAGTACCGTTAGTTAACGATGATACATGACCTAACCAAGCAGTCGTTTGTTGAGTAGAATCAGCAAATTGTAATTTATTAAGAGCTAAAATGCCTTGATATGGATTGATAGTTACAGTTGGGTATACTTGCAATGCCGATAATGTGTTTACAGTAACGACTTCTTGGAATCTATTATTATTGGCTTCTACAGGAACTACATATGCGGTTGATTGAACGGAGCCATCATTAAATATCACAGATCCATCTGTATTCAATAAAAATGTCGATGTCCCATTTACCAATGCACTATAAACTGGGTCCACCCAACTAAAATTCCCAGCGCCATCATCATATAATAGTCCTGCTGTACTAGTACTGGGTAATAGCGATTTTGCAGTTGCTGTATTAATAATCTCAATACTTTGATTGCCGGGAGTTGCATCAGTAACAAGGGCTATTCCAGGACCTGCTATAAATGTCAATGTATCTAAGCCAACCGCAGTCAATGTTGACTCATGAGCAACTTTAATAAATTTGAACGTTGAGTTCATTCCAACAATAACTTGACCTTGACCATATTGATCTACGGTAAAAGCAGATTCTGTATCAAATAAAATACTGTTTACATTAGTAACTGTGTTTGATGTTACTAGTGTGAATGAATCAATCAGCCCTACTGAAAGTGTTGATGTCCCTGTTGATACTGAACCTCCGCCACCTCCGCCACCTAAACTTAAATTAGGACTAGCATCTACCCAACTTCCTTGATAATAAATGTAAGAACGTCCACTTACGGTATCATACCATATTGTACTTGTACCATATCCTACTGGAGGAGTGGCACTTTGTACCAGGGCCGCTCCAAGTGATCCTGTATTAAGTTGATTAAAGTTATAGTTAATCTTATTGAAAGCTATTCTTAATGGATCACCGTTTCCGGCATTTGGGCTACTGCCCGTGTTTATAAACTGTATTGTCATCGTTGGATCCTTGCTGGGATATTTGGGGTCATCCAGTATTTAGTTGCTCTTTATGTAAACTGGTGTTATAATTATGAGTACAAAAACACAGGTAAATACTACTTTAAAAGAGACCAAAAATGAGTGCAACACTTATTCTTAACGCTGACGCGAGTCCAGTGAGCTTGATCCCACTAAGTGTAATTACTTGGGAAGAATCAATCCGTTATTTGGTAACTGATAAGGCTACTGTGCTTGAATGGTATGAAGATTGGATTGTTCGCAGTGAAAAGTGGAGTACACCAGTACCTGCGGTGATGATCTTAAAAGAATTCCAAAAAAAGAAAACAGGAATACGCTTTAGTAAGCAGAATGTTTTCTTACGTGACAGTTACTTATGTCAATATTGTGGTGATGATGTCAATCGTAGAACTGCCACGTTGGATCATATTTTGCCTGTTAGTTTAGGAGGAACAACTACCTGGGAAAATACCTGTTGCAGTTGTGCCCCATGTAACAGCAACAAGGGAAATAATCGAAAGATTGTTCCTAAGATGAAACCTTACAAACCAAATTACTTTCAATTAGCTGAAAAGCGAAAACGGATGCATTGGGATTTACCCCACCCAAGCTGGAAAGATTATTTGTTGTAGGGGCTAATGAGCCCTTTTTATTTTTCTCTATAGGTTATACGACCTTTAGTGAGATCGTAAGGACTCATTTCAACTCTTACCTTATCGCCCAATAATATTTGTATTTTGTGCTGACGAATACGGCCGCTGATGTGTCCCAATATAAGGGCACTATTATCTAATCTTATTCTAAACATTGCACCGGGTAATACTTCTTCCACAAATCCGGTTAATTCTATGACATCTTCTTTTGCCACTCAAACTCCTGTAAAAGAATATTTAATCATTTGTCTTACCTTTAAGACCTTCTATTACTAATTCTTTGGCACGCTTATCTAATTCTTGAGCTTGTATTTCTAATATTTTCCTGCCAATAAGATTTGTATAATCTGTAATAGCCTGCTCCCCGGACTCTGTCCAATGGCTATATTCTGCGCCGGCACCACTGTTGTAATAATAATTTCTATTATTCATCAGTTCCTTGATACCACCGTATAAAAGTTCTTTAATTGCATTACTATCCATTTTAGATTTTTTCACCTTTTGCAAAGCCGCGGAAGCGTAGAAAACGTGGGAACCGTAAACTATATATGTCTTCACTATCTTGGCTCCTAGTCGCCGCATCTGCGCGGACTTCCACAATCTGACCAAGTACTGTATCTTTATTAGTCCAAATGTCATCGCGTAATTCATCACTGTAACCGCTACCAACATTAACACGAATAAACTTGCCATCATCTTCACCTTCGCAAACTAATGCACCCAGCTTACCTACATTTTTAGTTTCAGCACTACCCTCTTCTATGGCAACTACTTTAAGACTAACTTCGATAAATGGTTTCATTTTAAGCCAACTCTTGCTACGTTTGCATTCGTATTTGGCATCTACATCTTTAATCATAATGCCTTCAAAGCCTGCCTCGATAGCATCCTTGTTGTATTGTTTAAATTCAAGTTCACCAACATAAGTGTCTAAATCTATTTCTTGTTGTGGTATAATATCAATACCGCCAATCAAATCTAAATCTGCTTTCATGCTACGTAATAGATTGCTACGACGTCGCTGTCCCATTGTGCTCACGCCAGCTTGAAACTCACTTAATGGTAGTATATCAAACGCCATTAATCTAGCATCCTCGCTCTGTACATTGCTTTTACGATGTACTTGTTTCATAAGCTCTTGGAAACTACCGCTGACCATCTCACCATCTATTACCATGCTACGTTGAAACAAACTAATATTCTTTTCAATAGCGTTAGTTATATGTGTAAAGTTTTCCAACAGTTTGCCATTACGACTATACATTGTTGCTGTTTTATTTGTGGCATTGATAATTGTAATTACACGAACACCATCTAACTTTGGCTCCACAAGTTTCTTACCTGCTAATTTATTTTCGTATTTGGCACTATCATGTGCTAACATACATTCAAATATTTGAATAGGCTTAATATCAGGAAAGTCTTTTAATATCTTATTGACTGTAACTTCACTAACACCACATTTTAAATCTTTCATTAATATCCTACGATACCAATCATTCCATTGTGACTTGGTGCTGGCGCCTAATGCTAATTCAATTGCATCACGTGCTTCATGTCCTGTAATTTGTCTCAGCGCCAATGCATCAAGCAATTCTTTAAAAGCCGTCCATGGAAGTCCTTGTCCTTCACCACCACCGTGTGCGGGAACTTTTTTAACTCCAAATGTAATCATTGGATCAAAAGCATAATGAAACCCTTCAAACAATTCTGTATTGTTTGATTCAGCTTCTGCTCGTATAATTCCTTCTTTGTTAAGTCGGCTAGGATGATCTTCTAAACTTCTAATAATGCTGTCGCAATGAAAACTCATAATTATAGACTCTGTGTGTTAAACATAAGACTATTATACTGTATGTTTAGGCAAGTGTCAACCTACTTTGATTCTATTACAAAATTAACGGTGTCAACTGTGTGAGTTATATGATAACCAATACTGTCGATGAATTGAATATAATCATTCCAAGTTACACCAAATTCCTCATTGAACAATGATTCATATTCAAATACAATTATAGGTTTGAATTTGGCAATAGTATTGACTGCGCCCTTCATTGCATTTAGATCAGATCCCTGTACATCTATTTTAATCAAATCAACTTTTGTTAATCCAAGTGAATCAATTGTAATAGATTTAACTGGTTGTCCAGTTGTAGTTGTAGGATCTATTCCATAACTACCATAACTATCAAATCTAGTAAAGTCAGCTTCTGGATAAAATAAATCTAAACCATTTTCGTTCCAAACTGCTGATTGGTATGTTGTTACATTTATACAATGATTTTCTGCAAGATTTTTCGACATTACAGAATATATAAATGGGTCTGCTTCAAACACATGAACATGTCCGCCATGTGCTACCATTTTGCTGAACATTACAGACATTTGTCCAAAGTTACCGCCCAAATCAAGTATAACGCTATCAGCTGATATACGTGACTGTATATAGTATACTAAGTTGTTATCCCAAATTTGATTATTAATTATTGCGTGAAGTACACAATCTTTATCTGGGTTAGGTAACCAATAATTGCCAGTGGCAGTTTTATACAATTGCATTAGTTATCTACTACCTGGCCAGTAGGTGTTTGGGCCACCGTACTTCTCACTTTTGATTTTACGTCCACGTTGCTTGCCAGCAGATCCTTTGACACCTTGCTTGCCTGTTCCATCAGTATGATCACTGTCATGTGCTTTCATACCCAACCCAACACATTGTGCATATCGAACATTGGACAAACGTTTGACATTACACTGACTTTGCGTCGGTGCTTTGAGTTTCTTTTCAGCAAGTAATTCTAGTATTTTCATACTTCTATTTATTTAAAAAGTATCAATCCCATTAGCATTGTTTGGGCTACGAACCCGATAGCAATTGTAGTTACATAGAGCCTATCCTTTTCTAAGATAGCCTTGACAAACAATGTAGTTAAAGCACTCCAAATAAAGATCATGATGTCAATGTTTGGCAATCTATCTGTTCGAGCAGTAAGTACTGCCCACAGAGTAGGGAAACTAGAAAAATGTAACATTATAATAGCTATCCATCCCAAAGCGTGAGCGCTGATGTGAGTAATATGATCTCTAATTGTTACATAGGATCTCAACAAAAACATTTTAAACTTTGACATTTCGTTCCTTAGTTGTAAAAGATATGGTGACCAATATGAGCTACGGGCTTTTTATTCCATTTTGGATCAATGTAGTCCCCGTGAAAGTATAACGCATTTTGTAAGCCAGGTAGCTTATAATTTTCGAGTAGTACTCTTTTTGCAACATCCATGCTTTCAGCATAGTTGGATGTGTTAGTGGGTTTGAATGTAGTTTCTCTATCACACGCCCAGCTGAATTGACATACTATCTTATCATATACAATAGTCTTTTGGTAAATCACTTTACAAACATCGCCGGGGAACTGGCTAGAGTTGGCACGGTTTAACACTACCTGTGCAACTGCTACTTTACCCTCAAATGGCTCACTGCCTGCCTCATGGTAAACGTTTTTGGCTAAACAAGCCAATTGATGTTCTCTGAACTCGGCAGTGACATCATTTGTTTTGTCTACAAAACTGTTGGATAGTTTGGTGTTTACTGCCCAAGACAGCAAATCAATTGAACCCCATAATAGTGATATCATGAGAATTAAATTAACTAATAGGAGAATAGGTTGCCCTTTACGGATACCCGTTACTCGCTCAATCGCAATATCAGTCATATTTGACCTCCTTTTTGGTTAGCGGTAAGAATAGTTATACTACAAATGCTAATTCTAGCATTGAAATAGGGAAAAAGTCAACGGTTTTTGTTGAAAGCATCTATTTGTCTGTGAAACAAATTTGTTACAACAGCTGATTTGCCATTTTTTATTGCCTTAATGGCTGGATGTCCAGGAACAACTTTGTCAAATAAATCCACGTGCTGGGTTATTATAGACATCAATTGATCGCGTTCTTCCTTGGTAAGTGTTGCAACATTTTCTGCCAACAGAGTCGGACTCATTTTGGTTTTGGAGTTTTGTGTTATTTTATCAAATAGTGCTCTATTACTGGGATCTGAATTCCAAATTTTATAAAATCTATCTTTCTCTTCATCAGAAAATGCCATTATATTATTGGCAATATGAGTCGAGTATGGTGGTTTATTCATTTTATTATTTCAATTTTTTATATGGAGTTTTAAGTTTATGCGCCACGTATCCAATTAGATAAGCAGCATAAAAACTTAGTTTAATAGCTAATGGTGACTTATACACTTTTGATGATATCCGATATACTAGTTTAGTATCCATTTTAGTAATCCATTTGTTTAATAAATATCCGCCGTATAAAGCGTCTTGATATTTAAGAGCACGGTCACTAAACATATCAGTATGTAATTCAATATCTTCAAATGTAATCATATCAAGTTCAAGCATTATTGCTGATGCGTTTGGTTCAAACAACATTGTTGTCGTTCCATAACCGTTTGCACGATATGTAAAATCCCCAGTAGTATAAAAATTATACACTCTAGGAATATCAATGTCAGCAAGATAATATTCAGGTGCTTGGGCAAGTTTACCAAACCATGGTTCAATGTCATATATAGCTTCAGGATCGGGAATACTTAATTTGTCGTTTATGAATAATGGGTGGTTATTAGTAGCAAATGGCTTTATATTTTTATCAGGACTCCAAAGTTGTTGTCCAGGGTATGAATTGCGGGTTTCAATCAGTGTTACTTTATTAATTTGAGTATTATTATAGTTCCACACCAAATCACCAATTTTAACGTCTTTAATAAATTTTTGTGTACCATCGGCCATATCAATCAATGTATTGGGGGTAAAGCATCCTACTGCATCTGCCCATTCAAGTACAGTAGTGCCGTAATCAACGACTGTTGCCCAAAAACCAGTATCGGCGGCTGTACCTGAGGCTGCTTGTAGTGCCGCAGCTCCTGCGGCGCTTCCTGCTACTGTAGCAACAGTGTCTGCACCTGCGATAATTTCAGTAGTAACTTCACCAGTAACTTGGTCAATTACTACATTGACCGTTGACACTACTGATGACTCAACAGGTCCTGCATTAACTACCGCTGACAAATCATCCTGCAGAACACCAGTTGCGGCTTTTGCTGCAACCTCATCGTTAACAATTCCTGTAACAGATTTATCCGCAATGTCTCCTCGTAGTGTATTTAGAGATTCGTATGCTGTCCCTAGATCGGCCCCAGTTTGTTGTATGATTGGTGCGGCTGCGTTTATATTTTCTGCCGTTTCGTTAATTTGTGTCAAACTGCCAGCGCCAGCGCTAGTGTTTGCTGGGACTGAAGCCAATGTTGGGTTGTTCAACACAACTCCTGTAGGAGCATTTAAAGATGTAACAACTTTAGAATCGGCTAGTAGAGCTTGGTAAGTTGCTTGAGCAGTGTTTTTAATATTTTGAACATTTACTAATGCTGCCTCATATTGTTCATAATAATACGGAGCGTATTCAGTGCCAATGCTATTCAGCCATGCTCGAGTGGCGGCCTCAACTGTAGATTGTGCTACAGATATTTCTTCTGCCGAAGCAGCAAGGCCTGCGGCATAGGTGCTTGCCTGTGATGCCCCGTCAATAAGCCCTGAAATATAATTACTGATTTCTGTTGTGTAATAACTAACTGCATCTGAAAGTTGTACTGGAGTAAGTGGAAGCGGAATACCTATAGCATCCGCCAAATCATATAAGAAAAATCCCGAAGTTGCAAACCCTAACTCTCCCAATGCAATTTCACCAATATAATATAGAATGGTATCTTCTATCAACTTTGTCAACCAATCATTTCCATTGCTTGACCCTTGTTGTTGTGATCCAGGTGTGGGTTGGATACTCGTGGTTACATTCCCTAATCGATCAAATCCTGTAAACATGGGGGTTGACTGTGCGTCTCCACCAATATTATTATATCTTACATTGTTAATAGTTGCGTATACAGTTCCATCTTTTCCAATTGCACTAAATGTCTGTTTATTTTCCACTAGGGAATAATAATAAGGTAGCAACATAGCATTACCAACTGTAAGTTGGGTAGGTGCGTCTGAAGATGGTGGGTTTGGTACGGAGTTCATATCAATATGAAGGTCGCCATTACCAGTAATATCAGTTACTGTAACTATACTATTATTTGTAAATGCGCTGGCATATGATAGTGATCTAGTATGAAACAACTTAGGGACTATGCTAAATGTTTGTCCAGCCGAGTCTCCACTTATAGTAACGCTTCCGACCTCTGCCCAATTTGGAGTCATAGTTTGTAAGGTGCTCCATATGACATCATATCCTCCTATTGGATTTGGTATGTTGCTAGTAAAACTCAAAGCCAATGCTGGCGATGTTGCACCAGTAGCTGCTGTACCTACTAGCCTTACTGAGTAAACACCTGCGGTAAAATATGTTGCTTGATTGAATGGCGGGTTAGTACCTGATTCATTAGCTACTAAACTGCCATTTAGATAAAATTGTGCGTTAGATAATTGTGCCCATGAGAAATCCCATCTATATGTGCCATTATTTCTTATTAAAAATTGAAAAGTTTCATCAAATGACGTTGTAGTAAGATCTGAATACCAAACTCCATAGGTTTTTGTTCTTGTGGTATTTGTCGTATCAGCACAACCAGAACTAACTATTCTTGTTCCAAAGTATCCTGGAGCACGAATAGTTTTTAATTGAGCAAGTGCATATTGACTGTATTGATTGTATCCGTTGTTAGCACCATTGCTATCCCCTAATTGGTAACTGTTACCGCCACCCATTCCAAATCCCATTGTCAGTACCCGTTGTCCATTTATATAATCATAACTAAATCCCATTACTCCATTCCAAGCATTTTGTGGACTTAGCCATTCCCCCAAATGATATTCCGTTACACTGAATGTATATGATACTGGGATAGATAGTGTTGCGCTGTTACCAGCATTATCAATAGCAGTGACTGTTATGGTAGCTGAGTATGTTCCATTAGGAATCCAAAAAGTATCTAGATATAATTCGCATATTCCATTGGCAGCATCAACAATTGATACATTAAATCCTTTAGAATATCCACTACTTACAGAAATATTGGTAATGTGATTTAAAACTCCTCCGTATCCCAATACACCAAAGGTATATGTTTCAGAAGTATAAATGGTATCACCACTGTGTAACCCTGTTACATTATATCCATTTATTGATCCAGCTCCGCCACCATTGAATAATAACAATCCAAAGTCTAATTCTACAGGGAATGGTATAGTAAACGATGTTAGATAATCTCTAGAGTCAAAATTAATTGTAATTGAATTATTAGATAAAAACCTATCTCCCAATATAGAATTATTTTGTAGTGTTATAGGTAATTTGTATGTGCCTGGTGCTCCGGGTACACCGTTAGGTATTACAATTGGAGCCGTAATGGGTGACGCCAATACATTGACTCTAGGATCAGCATTGAATGTAAAATTAGTTGCCGTTAGTATAACCAATGTGCTGTTAGTTAAAGTAACATAAGTTGTTAATTGGGCGTTTCCACTGAGTTTAGGTGTACTAAACGCTGTATATCCAAATTGACCTGTATTGGCATTATCTTGTATAACTGGGGTAACGGCCGCAATCCCTCCTGTTAGTGCGTTACTGGTATAACAGTGAACCACCCCGCCTGCATTTAAAACTGTATGCCCCGAAATATTTGGCACGACTTCAATTTCAACTTCAACTACGTTACCGACTGCAACCATAAAAATTGTTTGCACTCCATTATTATCCGGAGTAGGTGCTACGTATGCATAATCCAATCCGCTATTGTAACTGGCATAATTAAAAATAGCCGTATTACCAAATGCTTGTGTAGCCTGTATTGTTCCGCCTAAATTAAAAAAGTGTTGTGCATCTGCGACAGTAGGCCAAGTGTAGGTTATTGCATGTAGTGTGCTAGATGATGTTGTTATTGAAACTGTAACAGGACTATCAGTTAGTTGACTGGCATCAACTCTCCAATAATTGTTTGTCATGTCAGCCAAACTGGTAACATAAGTACCAGTCTCAACAGCCAACACTATTGTGCCAGTTGTTACAGGGCTGTGTGATTCAAATGTTGCTGAAGGCCCAAATTGGTGAATAAACGAACGATTTAAATCCGAATAAACTTTTCCCCATTCTTGAGCACCTATCGTTATGTTACTGCCATAAAGTTGAGTGCTGGCAACTGTACTGCCATAAGTTGTGACTAACAGATTACTGTTATGTAATTGAACGGTGTTGTAATCGGCTAGCGTGATTTTATAATTGGACATATTATTTGGCTTAAAACTCAGTTTATCTGATATTTATTCATAACCTTACCTAGGCCATTGTGTTAATATTAAATATTCTATAAACTACGTATATAATTAAATTTTATGACCAACACATTCAAACATTCAGGAACATTTGGAGACATTGTATATTCAATGCCTTTGGTAAAACATTTTGGGGGTGGTGAATATTATCTACACCTTAATCAAATTGATTATTTGACACAGCACTTTTATGGTGGCATGCCAAGCCCATTTCATCAAGGGCGCATGAACATGAATGATTTCAATTACATGAAGTCGTTTATGGAAGCACAGGACTATATCAGTAAATTCAAAGTGCTTGACCCCCAACAAGAGATAACACATAATTTGGATAGATTTAGACAGATGTTTGTGGGACACCCCGGTAACTACGTAGATATCTACAGTCACTCCATGGGGTTAAGGGACACAGCATTGATAGACTCCATAAGAACTAGCCCTTGGCTAACTGTACCCCAGCCACGTATTATAGAGAACAAGCCCGTAGTCATCAACCGTACTGATCGTTGGCTACCCAATAAACTGTCACCCCAGTGGGCAGCTTGGAAAAATGAGGGCATGGAACGAGATGCTATATTTGTGGGACTACCCCAAGAGTATGAAACATTTAAACGAACAATGGGGTGGGATATCCCATACCAAAGCTGCCCTACCATGTTGGACCTAGCTGAGATTATAGCAGGGGCAGGATTGTTTATTGGGAATCAAAGTGTGGCATTGAGTATAGCCATAGGGTTGGGGGTTGAAGTGGCCTGTGAGCAACGAACAGACTTGCCCTTGGAGCGTAACGAGTGTTACTTTCACAATGCATCCAGGGTCAATTATTTTAGTCAGGTATAACAGCATGTCATCAACAAAAAAGAAATTAGGAATTATTCAAACTAGAGGCCTGGGCGATATCATCATAGCTCTACCCATAGCCAAGCACTTTACAGATGAGGGCTATCATGTTCACTGGCCCGTAACTGACGCATGGGTTGAACAGTTAACACATCATGCTCCATATATCAAGTGGATTCCGGTTACCCCAGACCAGGGTTCGTTCTTTTATGACGTACCCATGGAACGTTTACGCAACTTTAAATGTGATGAAGTAATATGCCTATATCAAAGCCTAACTGGACACCCCGAGTTCAGCAAAGTGCCATGGTTCCAACATGTGGGCTTTGATGAATACAAGTATCTAGTTTCAGGGGTACCCTTCCGTAAAAAGTGGACACTCGGTGAATGTATCACTCGAGACCCAGTTAGGGAACAGGCACTGTTTGACAAGATCATAGGCACGGATACAACTCCCTATATTATAACACACCTAACAGCCAGCCACAGTACAGCAGAGATTGACACAGCCATCATACCCGAAGGCTATAGGGTCATACCCATTACCCCCGAGGGTTACATATTTGATTGGTTAACGATTATTGATCGTGCTGACGCAGTCATAATGACCGACAGCGTAATGAGTAACTTAACGGATCAGTTGAACATAGGGCAGGATAGATACTTTGTACCCCTAAATCACATTCAACTTACCCCTACGTTTGGCAATGATTGGACTTGGATTGACAATGTCAAACTCAATCCTCAAGTACGTATATTTCAAAGCTCATAATATATGATAGTGTTGGCTCCAGTGTCAGTGGGTGAACTGATTGATAAAATCACCATACTACAAATCAAACAACAGTTTATAAACGACGCTGATAAACTATCACAAGTCGATAGGGAATTACGTGAGCTTGATAATATATTAATGGGATTGACGTTGCCCGATATACAAGAGCTCAAAGAAGAACTGTATCACATCAACAAAATGCTGTGGATGATTGAAGATTTTAAACGAGATTGTGAACGACATCAAAAGTTCAATATAGAGTTTATTGAAGCCGCACGTCAAGTATACATTAAAAATGATCGCAGAGCCGAAATCAAAAGACAAATAAACCAGTTGACCGGCAGCACTATCACCGAGGTCAAAAACCATAACAAATACTAGATTAAGAGTAATCAATATTTGACATTGATAAAAATTAATAGTATTATGTTTTTATTCATAACATTATGGGCCATGCCCATAGGTAATTAAATACACATTAACTGCTAACTTAAAAGGATATAAAATATGACAAAACCTGTTATCGTAGGTGATGACGACAATGCTCAAGAACCTGTTGAACCGAAGAATCAGTTAGAAATATATGCATATTTTCAAACTCCTGTATATTTGGTAGAGAAGCCCGAGTACCTAGATACTGTAAGATCCATTATGACTGAAGAAATTGATGAGATTAAAAAGACTAGGAAACTGCACCCACTATATCCACTTTATCAAACAAATAATCTTACAGGCGATCCCAGAATCAAAGAATTTGCCAATTATGTAGGAGCAACTGCTTGGAATATACTGGACAGTCAGGGCTATGCAATGGATAAGTTTACTGTATTCTTTCAAGAAATGTGGGGTCAAGAACACCACAAGCACAGCGCTCATGAAGAACATGTACATGGTGGGGGATGCCAACTTGTGGGTTTTTACTTTTTAGATACACCCGAAGATTGTAGTCGATTGGTCGTACACGATCCGCGTCCTGCCAAACGTATAGTTAACTTGCCTGAAAAGACCATGTCAAACGTTACATTAGGTAGTACGGCTATTAACTTTTTACCTAAACCTGGAAGTTTGTATTTTTTACCCAGCTGGGTGCCGCATAGTTTTGGCCGCCACGGTAATAAAAAGCCACTGAGGTTTATACATTTTACAGTCGGAGTAGGGAATCAAGCAGCTACTATTGATGTAGATACCGGGTTACCACCAGATACTAAAAATCCAGTACCCCCAGCAGAAGTAATATGAACACGTATCATATAAGATTTAATAAAAGTAGGGGTCAGCCTGGTAGGGGCAGTAGAGATCATGTATGGCGTGTGTTTGAAAACGGTCAAGAGTTTATATTCAAACACTTTCGTATTGAGGGGTTGGTTGTGTCTGACTCAGTTACCAGCTCGGGTGAATTTGGGGATGATTGGAATATGACGTGCCAGGGCTACATGACTATAGACAAAGAGACGTCTACTGCAATTATTACAAACACTGACCCAGCCCTTTAGAATTACACTAAATACGTCTATATATGTATCTATAGGAGTATATAGCATATGACGTTACAATCAAGTGGTCCGATATCAATTGCTCAAATTCATAACGAATTTCCCAATGGTAGTTACTATTTATCCAATTTGGAATATGTAGCAGGATTACACCCTAGATACACTAGAGTATCAATGAGTGAATTTTACGGTAGAAGCAATTTACCCAGTAGTATCACTGTTTATGTACTAAGTATCGGTGGTGGCGGTGGTGGTGGCGGTAGCTACCCTGGATCACAGGAAGGTGCTGGTGGCGGAGGAGCTGGCGGATGGGTAGGATATGGACGTGGTTGTTCAGCTATGACAATGAGTCCTTTCAGCAATTATAATATCTATGTTGGTGCTGGTGGTGCTGGTGGGAACACTGGATCAGGTGGTCCTGGTAGTTATGGTGGAACTAGTTTTGTAGCTACCCCAGGGGGTAATTACTTTGTTGCCAATGGTGGCGGACCTGGTGCTGATAACGGCTATGGATATCCTGGAGGCTCGGGTGGTGGTGGCGTGGGAGCAGGTCAACCATACTGTGGCGGTGCAGGAACACCGGGTCAAGGCTACCCAGGGGGACGTGGACTTCATTTCAGGTCCGGTGGAGGCGGAGGCGGATCGGGAGGTTATACAGGAGAATATGTATACTGTTGTTACTGGCAGCCATGTTGTAGTAGTTATTACCAGTGTAGTTATGGCGGGCCAGGAATGAGCGTCAGCTTTAATCAATTTTCCACAGGTATGATAGCTTGGGGCGGGGGTGGTGGTGCGGACGAACACCTTGTTGGTGGTGGATTGAGCGGCAGTCGTGGAACAGGATATTGTGGAGAAGGTGGTAACAGTTATGGATATCCATACGGTAATGGTGCCCCCAGTTATACATATGGCAGTGGCGGGGGCGGTAACACCGCAGGTAACGCATACGGTTGGTGCCAAGCCGCGGGTTATGGATACAGTGGAGTCGTGGTCATTGAGTACGTATATGGCAAACAGTTGTTTAACGGGGGATCAGTCAGTCGCAGTGGGTGTGTTTGGGCACATGTATTCACCAGCAGTGGTTGTTTAACAGGGGTAGGGTACTAAAAACATTATGGGACATTATGCACAAGTAATCGATGGTCGAGTAGTCAATGTTATCAAAGCCGAACAGGACTTTATTGATCGTCAAAATCAACGTATACAAGAGGCCAGTACCTCATCATCAACTACTACATCAACTTCAACTTCCTCACCCACGGTGCTGGCAGGAGTTTGGA
>Ga0208499_1000197_pt1 | contig 25698 bp, 18 predicted proteins | sample CryBogCBE07Jul09_FD_185504 | JGI IMG/M metagenome (GOLD analysis project Ga0208499, IMG submission 185504) | Freshwater microbial communities from Crystal Bog, Wisconsin, USA - CBE07Jul09 (SPAdes) (version 2) | ecosystem: Environmental > Aquatic > Freshwater > Lake | place: Crystal Bog... | reverse complement strand
ATGGGCTGACAAGAAGTTATCCGAGAATCCACATTGGGTAATGCCAAAAGAGGAGCCTGAGCGTAATGAACCCCCACCACAGCGCACATGGGTAGGCTTGACAGATGAGGAAATACAAGAGTGCTTGCAAGGTTTGCCAACACAAACGATTGATGTTTACGCAAGACGCATTGAAGCCAAACTCAAGGAGAAGAACACATGACAGACGAGGACTTGGTTAAAAACCTAGCTTGGTTTAGAGAAGAGGCTGGTCTTGAATCTGCGTATCCCGTTACGCACCCCATGTCAATGTTTATTAGGGCAATCGCCGCAAGAGAGCGCCTAAAGAAGCGTGAATGGATTGGGCTGACGGATGAGGATGAACTTGATTGGGAAGAAGGTGGCAACTTAAAAGATTTAGTTAAAGCTATAGAAGCCAAACTCAAGCAAAAGAACGGTTATGCCGAGGAGAAGAACACATGACACCATCAGAACAACTGCATCTTGATGCCGCAAGATATGCGACCAACCGAAAGAACGCTTACGTCGAGGCAATGAAAAAAGGCGACGTTCCCCACATGAGCGATGAAGATTTGAACGGAAGGTGGCTTGCTCACTACGAAGGATACCGAGAGGGCTATTGGGTTGCCATTGGCGACACCAAGTTCACAACCGATCCACTCAAGGAGAAGAACACATGACTAAAGACGAAGCCCTACGCTTGGCGCTTGAGGCGTTGGATGCGTTGTGCATCAATGATTACAGCGGGTATGAACTTGGAAAACGAGATGCACACCTTGTTGACAACGCCCTTACCGCCATTAAAGAAGCACTGGCACAGCCAGAGCAGGAGCCTGTGATAGTTGACCCTGCAACGATGGAGTTGGCTGAAAGTGTTGGTCTGATTGGCCCTGCAAGCAGGACGCATGACTTACACAATGCAATTCAGCGCTTTCACGACCTGATATGCGCCAACGCAACAATCAAGGCGGCAGTGGCTTTTTCTCACACACTAGAAGCGAAGGATGAGCCTGTGGCGTGGGCAACAAGAGAAGATTTTTATCGTGAACTTGAACATGCAATGAATCGTATGCGTCAACAGATGGAAATCAAATCCGTGACCATGCGATGCACAGACTATGACCTTGCGTTACCAGTCATTGACATTTTTGATGGCCGTATTTTGGTTGGGCAAGTCACCACACCACCACAACGCACATGGGTAGGGCTGACGGATGAGGAAATACAAGAATGCTTACAAGGTTTGCCAACACAGACCATTGATGTTTACGCAAGAGACATTGAAGCCAAACTCAAGGAGAAGAACACATGAGTGAAGGACTGTTTGATGATGTGCCACTGATGAACCGTGAACGAGACAATTCTTGGAAGTCGTTCATAAAGCGCAAAGACGTGAAGGCCATGTTTTCAGAAGAAGGCTTTGGTTTCCCGCTTAACCGTGGCTACTACGACCTGTGGTGCATCTGCTGGGCGAAGGCATGGGACAAAGGATTCATGGCAGGGATTAAAAAAGAGAGGAACACATGAACGCCATGCAATACTTAAACAATCTGCGCCCAGCCATACCCATGTCCGTTGAAAATCCATGCACACAGATGAGCGGTGGTGAGCTACGCCGACACATCCAACAAGGCGCGGTGTTGATTAACGGTGAGCGCATTACGCACACCGAGGAGATTGACTTCCCTGTTTTCTCCTTGGTGTTTTTCCCAAAGTCTGCAACCCGCAGAACAACTATTATTTAACACATGAAGACAGACTTTAAAACGTGGAGCCGTGAGACGCTCGAACAGTTTGCCCGCGAAGCGGCAGACGAGATTACAGTCTTAAAAGAACTTAACACAGCACTACACAACGCTTGGAAAAAGGAAGTATCAATCAATGCGCAAATCAAATCACGCGGCAATTCGGGCACTGCTACACCAGAACCCTGACGGACTTATGGTCAGCGAGGTAGCTAAAGCATTGGGCGTGAAGAACGATTCAATAAAAGTTGCCTTGCGAGCTATGGTCGATACTTACGTAGATCGCTGGGTTAAATTACGTAGTGCGCCAACGGCTGCTGTATGGTGTGCCGTTGAAGTTCCACCTAACTGTCCTAGACCAGATGACACCAGAAGCAAAAGTAAAAAAGAAGATAAACGCCGTACTTGATGCGGTGGGTGCGTACCATGTGAACTACATCGGAGGGCTTGCTGGTAACAACGGCACGCCTGACATCATCGGATGTCACCAAGGTAGATTCTTTGGGATTGAGGCCAAGGCGGGTACGAACAAGCCTACGGACTTACAGATGAAACGTCTGCAACAAATAGCTGAAGCAGGTGGGCTTGCATTAGTTATTAACGAAACCAATATCCTGTACCTTGTCGGGTGCATGGACAACATCACAAAAGCTGAGAGCAACTATGAGCAATTCAGAACCAACCACAGAAACACAGATGACCAGCCAGAGCCCAGATTACTACGTAAACAAACAGCAGAACAAGAACAGCTCGAACTGCAAGGTTTGCAGCTGGGAACAAAGATAATCAAATGAGCATACTCTGCATAGACTTTGAAACCTACTACGACCGTGAGTATGGTTTTGCCAAGATGACGACTGAGGAATACGTGCGTGACCCAAGGTGGGAGACCATCGGGTTCGCATACAACATTGACGGGGGCCCGACCACTTGGGTTCCTAAACCTGATGTTGAGCGTGTGATTAAGTCTATTGACTGGTCGGACAAACTTGTCCTGTGCCAGAACACTGCCTTTGATGGAGCCATACTCGCATGGCACTACGGGGTGCAACCACAAGGGTGGCTAGACATCATGGGTATGTCTCGTGCCCTATTCCCGCATGAGAAGTCGCACAGCCTCAAAGCCCAAGCTGATCGCATGGGTGTCGGGGTCAAGGGCACTGAGGTTGAGAACGCGCTGGGCAAGCACTACAAAGACTTCTCGGCAGAGGAACTGTCACGCTATGGCGACTATTGTTGCAATGACGTAGTTCTAACGTTAGAACTTTTCAACAAATACATGGCCCTCGACTTTCCAAAGATTGAGCTGAAGCTGATCGACCTGACGCTACGTATGTTCATTGAGCCTGTGTTGCGCCTAGACCGTGAGATGTTGGTTAAACATTTACAAGAAGTCATAGATCGCAAAGAGCAGTTGCTTGATGAGTTGGCGTACAAGTTCGGGGCTCGTGAGGACGCCAAGACCATGCTGATGTCCAACGAGAAGTTCGCCGCCGCACTGGAGTCGTTGGGCGTTGAGCCGCCCCGCAAGGTGAGCCCGACCACAGGCAAGTTAGCGTTTGCGTTTGCCAAGACCGATGAGAAGTTCAAAGAGTTACTTGAGCACCCGAACGTAGACGTGCAAGCACTGGTGTCGGCACGGCTTGGGAACAAGACGACTATTGAGGAAACTCGTACTGCTCGGTTCATTGGTATGGCAGACCGTGGGTTGTTCCCTGTGCCCCTGCGGTACTACGGTGCACACTCAGGCCGCTGGTCGGGGCAAGACTCTGTGAACTTGCAGAACCTACCTAGCCGTGGGGAGAACGCAGGGAAGATCAAGAAGGCTATCTTGCCGCCCGAAGGCTATGTGATTATTGATTGCGATTCTGCACAGATTGAAGCACGTACGTTGGCGTGGCTTGCAGGTCAGCATGACCTCGTTGATGCATTTGAAAGGAAAGATGATGTCTACAAGATTATGGCGTCGGCAATTTACGGCAAGCCCGTTTCGGAGATCACCAAAGACGAACGATTCGTCGGCAAAACTACGATTCTTGGTGCAGGCTATGGCATGGGGGCGGCGAAGTTTAAAGCACAACTTAAAAATTTTGGTGTTGAAGTATCGGGCGAGGAAGCTAAGCGAATCGTTGATACTTACCGAACTACATATCCGAAAATTACTAGGCTCTGGAAAGCGGCTGAAGAAGGTCTCAAAGCGTTATCGTTTAACAACGGGGCGCAGGTGGACGCGCAGGGCGTAATCAAGGTTGTGCCGGAGAAAGGGTTTTCCCTACCCAATGGTTTATTTATTCAATACCCAGACTTGCAGAAAGTTTCAGTAGAGAACAAAGACCAGTGGCGCTACATGTCCAAGGGGCTGCCTGTGTACATCTATGGTGGCAAGTGTGTGGAGAACTTCACGCAAGCTGTGGCCCGAATCATTGTGGGTGAGCAGATGCTGCGGATATCAAAAAGATATCAGGTGGTGCTGACCGTACATGATGCCGTGGCTTGTGTTGCACCCGCCGCCGAGCGAGATGAGGCTGTGCGCTTCGTTGAGGAGTGCATGTCATGGCGACCCAAGTGGGCTAAAGATTTACCGCTGTCCTGTGAATCAGGGGTTGGTTTGTCATACGGCGACTGTTAGAATAAGCGGTCAAATCAACGTGGTAAATCTATGGCACTAGCTCATTCGTACTCGGCAATCAAAGACTTTGAATCCTGCCCCCGTAAATACCACGTTGTCCGTATATTAAAGCAAGTCAAACAGAAAGACACAGAGGCTACCCTTTATGGGACTGCTGTGCATAAAGCATTTGAAGAGTTCATCCGTGATAAAACACCACTTCCAGAAACTTTTAAGAGTTACGAGCCATTCGTGGAACGTCTTGCCCAAATCCGTGCAGATGTACGATGCGAAGAAAAATTGGGAATACGTTCGGACTTCACCCCATGTGGATTTTTTGACAAAGACGTATGGTTCCGAGGCATACCCGACTTCCTTGCCATTGACCGCGAGAGAGGCGTTGCCCGCTTAGCCGACTACAAAACTGGTAAGACTAGCCGTTACGCAGATGTCGGTCAGTTAGAGCTTATGGCGGCTATGGTTATGTCGCACCACCCAGAAATAAATATCGTCAAGGGCGCATTGCTTTTTGTGGTGGTCGGTGATGTAATTAAGGCTGAGTTCAGTCGTGAACAGTTACCTGAAATCTTTTATAAATGGGCGGGTAGGGCTAACATGATTGAAGCCGCCGTAGACCACGGCGTATGGAACCCCAAGCAATCAGCTCTGTGCAAGTTTTGCCCCTTAACGGAGGATATGTGCGAGTACCGGTAAATGTTGGGGATATATTTGGCAAGTGGACTGTACTAGCGGGGTCTGACCTTCGCGGCAATGAACGGTATTACGCTTGTCAATGTAGCTGCGGCACTATAACTATGGTGCGTAAGTCAACTTTAGTAGCTGACAAATCAGGCTGTCAAAAATGCGCCCCAAACGTAAGACGTACTACCCACGGAAAGACCCGTTGCTTTGAGTTTAATGTGTGGACTGCAATGAAACGACGTTGCCTATACACGAAGCATATACACTATGAATTGTACGGAGGCAGGGGTATAACAATTGATCCTACGTGGATGAATTTTGAACAGTTTTATAGGGATATGAAAACCTGCCCCTATGGTAAGGCAGGTTCTTTAGAACGTTTAGACCCCAATAAAGGATACGCCCCTGATAATTGCAAATGGATACTTCGAACTGAGCAATCAAAAAATCGTCGGAATGTACCTATGTATGAAGGCCTAACATTGCCAGATTTAGCTGACAAACTTGGGGTTAAATATACAACTCTTAAACGTAGAATTGCTGCCGGGTGGCCGAAAGAAAAGTGGGGGCTTACGCCTAAGCAATTAGGAACTAGGAAATAACATGGCAACTAAACGAAATTACGCAAGGGAAGAGAAGTACGAAGACTCTCCCAAGCAAGTCAAGATGCGTGAAGCACGTAACAAGGCCCGTAAAGAATACGAGGCCAAGCATGGCAACCTGCCAAGCACTGAAGACGTTGACCATATCAAACCCCTGAGCAAGAAGGGCAAGCCCTTGGCTCTGAGTAACCTACGGGCTGTTAGCGAGTCCGCTAACCGTAGCTTTGCACGTGGCAAGAAGGGGCAGTTGGTTTCGCAAGTTAGCAAAAAAGAACGTGCACAATCACGTTCAAAGTAAGGTATCATTGGTTCCATCGTGGTTGCTTCGTTAGAAGCGTTTGGCTAGGTAGGCAACTACCTAGCTATTTTTCTCCACTATAAGTTATACATTGTTTAATCATGCAAATCATCGACAATCGCGCACTACTGTTTAACACCCGCAAGGCAGACCAAATTACTGCCTTGATTCCCAAGAGCAAAATCCTGCAACAGAATGGGGATATGTCTCAAATCCTAGTCAACTGGGACTTTGACTCAACGCAACTGCTACGCAATATAGGTATCAAGGACGTGCCCTCACCGATCACGGCGAAGTACGCTTGGCCGGGGGTATATCAGCCGTTCGATCACCAGCGCACCACTGCAGGATTCCTAACGCTACATCCACGTTGTTTCGTGTTTAACGAGGCAGGTACAGGTAAGACCAGTGCGGCGGCATGGGCGGCTGACTACCTAATGAATCAAGGGCGGGTCAAGCGGGTGCTGGTGGTGTGCCCTGTGTCGATCATGGACACAGCGTGGCGGTCAGATTTATTTAAGACGGTGATGCACCGCACAGTGGCTATCGCCCAAGGCTCTCGTGAGAAACGTGCGGCCATAATTAACGGCGGCTATGAGTTCGTCATCATTAACTTTGACGGCGTGAAGGTAGTTACCGCTGAGCTTGCGGCTGGTGGGTTTGATCTAATCATTGTGGACGAAGCCAATGCAGTCAAGAGCGTGACGACCGACCGCTGGAAAGCCCTTGCATCTTTGCTGAAACCCACGACTCGTTTGTGGATGATGACGGGTACACCTGCATCGCAGTCTCCGCTGGATGCCTACGGCTTGGTTAAGCTTGTGAACCCCGACTCTGTGCCTAAGTTCCTTGGCTCGTTCCGTGACAAGGTTATGTTAAAGATTAACCAATACAAATGGGTTCCACGGCAGGAGTCCAAAAACATAGTGCATGAAATACTGCAACCCGCTATACGGTTTACCAAGGCTGAATGTCTGGACTTGCCCGACCTGCTGTATTCCAATCGTGAGGTTCCGCTGACGCCACAACAAGCCAAGTACTACAACGCCCTCAAGCAACAGATGATGACGATTGCGGCAGGGGAAGAGATCACTGCAGTCAACGCCGCCTCAATGCTTAACAAACTTTTGCAGGTTTCGCAAGGGGCAGTCTATACGGACAATAAAGAAATCGTTGAGTTTGATGTTACCAACCGCTTCAACGAGCTGGTAGAGGTGATCGAGCAGACAGACAACAAGGTATTAGCGTTTATCCCATATAGGCACACCTTGCAGATGGTGGAGAATTCGCTCCTCAAACAAGGCTACACAGTGCAGACAATCCACGGCGGCGTATCGGCTACGACACGAGCAGAGATCATTAAGGAATTTCAGACCGAAGACGAGCCACGTATACTTCTGCTTGTACCGCAAGCGACTGCACACGGCATCACGTTAACCCGAGCCGACCAAGTGGTATGGTGGGGCCCAGTTGCCTCCACAGAAATTTACCTGCAAGCCAACTCCCGAGCGCACCGAGCAGGTCAGACCAATCACGTCACAGTGACGCACCTGCAGGGCAGTCCTGTTGAGAAGCGCATGTACGTCATGCTGCAAAACAAAATCGACCTTCATCAAGGATTAGTTGATCTTTACAAACAGGAGCTTGATATGTGACATTAAACAATGTATAATTTAATCTCGTTCAACGCAAATCAAAGGAATCAATATGAGTGATGTAAGCAAATTGGTGCGGGTATACATCAAAATACGCGACGCCAAGGAAATTAAGAAGAAGCAGATGGAAGAAGAAATAGCTGCTCTCGACCAACAACTAGAAGCCGTCGAGCAAGAACTGCTTGAGGTATGCAAATCTACAGGCCAAGACGGTGGCAAGACCCCGTTTGGTTCATTCACTAGGGGCGTCAAAACCCGATACTGGACTAGCGACTGGGACAGTATGTACAAGTTCATCCGTGAGCACGATGTGCCAGACCTTTTGGAAAGACGAATTGCCCAGACTAATTTCAAGCAATTTGTCACCGAAAATCCGGGGCTCATGCCTGCAGGTGTTAACGTTGAGTCCAAGTACTCAATCACTGTTCGTCGTTCTAAATAACTTAAGGAAATCAAATGAGTAACCTAACCCTTTTCAAATCCGGCTCCGTCATCCCCGACTACCTGCGTGAAGCAAATGACTCCACCACCAGCGACATTGCTGGTAACTCCGGTGGCAAACAAATCTCAATCAAGGGCGGCGTGTGGCGCATGATTGTTGGCGGCGAAGAAGTCTCCAAGAATGAAGACCGTGCCATGAACTTCGTCATCATTGCATCAGGCAAAGGCGTGACCCGCACATTCTACGCAGAGAAGTATGAAGAAGGCAAGGACATCAAACCAGCTTGCTGGTCTGCCGAAGGCGAGAAGCCCAACGAAGAAGTGCCGAACCCTCAGCACCCCACCTGCATGGGTTGCCCACAAAACATCGAAGGTTCTGGCGAAGGTAAGTCCCGCGCTTGCCGCTTCAGCAAGCGTTTGGCTGTGACTTTAGAAAACGATATCAGCGGCAATGTGTACCGTATGTCTGTGCCTAGCAAATCTTACTTTGGTAAGGCTGAGGGTGAGAAGATGGGTCTGCAAGCCTTTGGTAAGTTCCTCAAGGGTCATGGTCTGCCGATCACCGGCATCGTTACCGAAGCCCGCTTTGATACCAGCGAAGCTGTGCCTGTTCTGAAGTTCCGTGCTGTGCGCCCCCTGACTCGTGAAGAATGGAACACCGCCAAGTCCCAGAGCGAAAGCGAAGACGCCAAGCAAGCTATTGACTTCAAGATGGTTCCTAGCAAGAGCGAAACTGCCCCTGCCCTGCCTGCGGCTTTCAAGAACACACCTGCTATCAAGCATGAGGAAGCTGAAGAAGTTGAGGACGCACCCGTCAAAGAACCCGTGAAACGTGCCGTGAAACAAAAGGCTGAACCTAAGCCTGAGGTAGCTAAGAACGTCTCAGACATCCTGAACGACTGGGCAACAGACGACGATGAATAAACCGGTAAGGGGGTACGACTCCCTTTTCATCCAGCGAGTAAAGTCAGCCGACTTGGACAAGGAAGTCAAGGCGCTAGCCTTGGCCTGTATAAAACATGCAGTATCCATTAGTCAAGCGGCAGACTTGCTCAAAGTTACACGGGCGACTGTGTACAACTGGGTGACAGGGCGAACAAAACCGTACCCCAAATATCTGGCAGTGATGCCTGAAGTTACAGCGCAAATTAAACAGCAGTAACCAAATCCGGTGGGCGGCAGGGAGACTTGCCGCCCTTTTTCCCTCTTAGCTATGCCGAGGCTATGTGAATGATTTTCTGACAACTATATTGCCCACTGAAGGGCACTACTGCACAGTCGGTATCCGTGCGGGTAAGATCAAGCAGTCGTTTCATAGGACGATTGAAGACGTTGATGAAGTTGGTATTGGGCTGAATTCCCAAGGTGTTGATGCATATTTTGCGTTGGCTTCATTCAAACTGATGTCCAAGCGGGAAGCAGATAACTCACTTTTTCTGCGCTCATTTTTTCTTGACCTAGACTGTGGGGAAGGTAAGCCGTACGCTGACCAACCCGAAGCTGCACAGGCGCTCAATGCGTTTTTGCAAGCAACTAATTTGCCAAGCCCTACCGTGGTTAACTCGGGTAATGGGCTACATGTGTACTGGCCTCTTGATACGAATGTACCGTCTGATATTTGGTACGGCTACGCCAAGGCGCTCAAACAACTTTGCAAACAACACAACCTTTATGCTGACCCAGCGGTAACTACTGACCGCGCTCGTATCCTGCGTATTCCCGGAACGAACAACTATAAAAACGATCAAGCACGACCTGTACAAATAATGCACCAAGGGTTAGTAACACCCTTTGAAGTGTTTACTGCGGCGCTACCGCAGCCAGCGATGGACTTGTCCTTTGCCAAGCAGTTTGGTATGGACGAAACAAGTAACGATATCGCAGGGGGTGAATACCCTAAGTCGTCATTCACAAAGATTGTTAAGCGCAGCATGGGTGAAACCGGCTGTGCGCAAATTAAAAACGCATTAGTAAACGCTGCTACGCTTGAAGAACCCCTATGGCGGGCAGCACTGTCGATCGCTGTACGTTGCGAAGACGGAGCCAAGGCTATCCATAAGATATCCAAGGCGCACCCAAGCTATACGGTAGAAGATACTGAAGCCAAAGCCGCTGAGACCAAGGGCCCTTACACCTGCCAGTGGTATAGGGAGAATTATTCTGAAGGTTGCAAGGGTTGCAAACACTTGGTCAGTAGCCCGATCGCCCTCGGCAGAATCGTAGAAGAAACGGTTCCCGATAATGACACGTACATCATTGAAAAGCCAGCGGACGAAGTTACCCCTGCAATCACGCTGAGCATCCCTGCCTATCCGTTCCCATATTTCCGTGGTGCAAATGGAGGGGTATATAGAAAAGTGCAGGACAAAGACGGCAACGAAGATCAGGTTGAAATTTACCCACAAGACCTGTATCTGACCGAACGGTTCTTTGATCTGGACGAGCATGGCACAGGCGAGGGTGAGTTGGTTGGCATCAACCTGCATATGAAGATGGACGGTGTGCGTAGGTTCTACGCCCCTGTTACCAGTTTGTTTAGCCCAGAGAAACTTAGGGACACCTTAGTCAAGAACGGGGTAGTTGTTTATGGCAAGGAGATCAATACACTTATGGCTTACTTTGCATCATCAATAAAGAAGCTGCAGGATAAATATGCAGCAAACCGCACCCGCAGTCAGATGGGGTGGACTCCTGACATGTCAGGCTTTGTGATCGGTGAAATCGAGTACACCCCCAGCACAACTAAGCTTGCGCCCCCGACCAGCACGACCAGACAGTTTGCTGGTTTGTTTAAACCACGTGGCACATTGGAAGAGTGGAAGAAGATCGTTAACTTCTATAACCGCCCCGAACTTGAGTCACATGCCTTGGCGTTCTTCACAGGGTTTGGCTCCCCGCTACTGCGGCTCATGGACATCAAGACCATTCGTGGTATGCAACTGCACTTGAAGTTCAACGGTTCAGGCTCGGGAAAGTCAACTGCCCAGATGGTGATTAACTCAATCTTTGGTGAGCCTGATACCCTGCTGATGAAGCAGGACGACACCATGAATTCCAAGATGCAGATGCTTGGCATGATGAACAGCCTGTGCTTCACGATTGACGAGATCACCAATGAGACTTCAGAAAACTTGTCCTCTATGTCGTACGGGTTCAGCTCGGGTCGGGGCAAGCACCGCATGGACAACCAAAGCAATAAGCTGCGGGAGAACAAGACTACATGGTGCAACTTTACTGTGACCTCAGGTAACCACTCGGTTGTGGACGCCCTGCAACAGATCAAGAGCACTGCAGACGGTGAGTTACGCCGTGTGTTAGAACTTACGCTTAGACAATATCGGGGCGCTACAAAACAAGAGATCGACCAAGTATTCAACAAGCTGTCAGACAACTACGGCGTGGCGGGCCCGATCTTTATTCAGCACGTCCTAGCCAACATGGATTCGATCAGGACTGCGTTGTTTGATATGCAGCAGAAGATTGACAAGGAACTGGATATTGACCAGACCGATCGGTACTTCTCTGTTTACTTGGCTTGCTGCTTTGTGGGTGCGTTGATTGCACAGAAGTTGGGTCTGCATGAGATTGACATCCCACGGGTTTACAAGTATGCAACGAACGAAGTGCAACGTGCACGGGCTCATACCAAAGCAAGCGTTGGCGATCTCAATATCGTGGCTCAGGAAACTCTAGCGGCCTTTGTGAATGAGAATATCAATAACGTATTAGTTATTGCCAAGTCCACTGGTTCAGTTCCGCAGGCTCCGATCATCTCGCCCCGAGGTGAACTTAAAATGCGCTACTGCCCAACGACTAAGGAACTTACAATTCCCGCTGCAGAACTACGAAACTTTTTTAGTAGGAAGCAGGTGGATGTCCGTGAAAGCGTATTGCTCATGACCAAGAGTGGTTTGCTCAAGCACGAAGGCAGGTCTGTTCCAGTTCGTATTGGTTCAGGGGCGCTAGGCGGTTTGGGCGGCATCCAAGTCCGTTGCTATGTATTTGATGGAGATGCCCTTGGCTTCAAAGAATCAGCCTTCATCCCAGAAAAGCCAGAAGAAAAAGCCGAGCCAGAACTCGATATCTGAGGTACTGGTCGTACAAGGGACGCCGTTCTTTATACCGTGGGGGCAACTGGGCCCCCACAATTCTTTCTTCCTGCCGACAACTGCAACTCCTAAGCAGGTGCTAGAAGCACTGCAACCGGTAACTGCGGCTCTAGGCTATGAGTTTGATGCCCGCCCCCGATGCGAATACGATCGCTATGGGGTACGGGTCTGGCGTACTTACTGACGCACCATCTTCTCGGCTTCACGCACCCAGCCTACCATCTCATTCCTAGTCCGAGCCAACTCAGTCAGTTGGCGTTGGCGCTCTGCCATGTTGGGTTCAATCTCAGCACCACGGGGGCTCTTGAGGATGTTTTCATACTGGCGAATTTTAGATAGCTGAGACAGCGCATGTTGCACGGGCTTAGCCAAAGCCAACTCTTGCTGGTGATCTTGTGCAAACTGCATGGCCTTTTCGGGGTCACGCTTGGTCAAGTCTTGCAAAGTCTTCAGGACAGGTAACGTACGTTCTTGCAAGTTATAGAACTCATCCACGGGGTTGGACAAGTTAGACTCATCGTAAGCGTAGCCGCTGATGCCCATCCATTTAGACATGGGGCGATCGACCGAGCCGGGGTTCAGCATAGAGTCCGTCAGCAAATTGACTACTGCAGGGACAGCACCGAAGTAACCGTTAACCGCTTGGTCAATCTTGATCGGGGAAATATCTAAACCAAACTGGCCTTTGGTGAACTCGTAGATTGCATTGGACAGAGCCTTGGCAGGGAACGATGTCGCATTGTTCTGGCGCTCGTGGGGCATCAGGGTCTGCTGGTACGTACCTTCCAGTTCGCGCCCAGTTAAGAACGAATGGTTAGTAACAATTTCAAGCAGGGGGCGTACGGCCAGCGGGATGGGGGCTGCAGCAACACGTTCACCAGTTTGTGACCATGCGTAAGCCATAGCGGTTTTCACTGCTTCGCTTGCCAGTTGTTCCTCAGGTGTGCCTTGACGGTGGAAGTAACCCACTGCGTTTTCAATAGCAACTTTAGCAATAGCCATGTCGCCCCGGATTGGGATGCGTACTCCACCCCCCACAACCCAGTTGTTGTCCCGCATACGGCGGTTCATCTTCTCGTACTCTTCATCCCCGCTCTTAGCCATTGCATAGGCCAAAGCCATACCTGCGTAGATTGCCATGTTCTTACGGAACAAAGCTTTAGCAGCATCACGGCTCAAACCACTGGGTGCATCCACTCCGGTGGCTGCACGGTACATAATGTCCAAAGACTGTGCAGTAGAGTTTAAGAACGGCACGACCGACACCAAGTCGCGCATCAGCGTGTTAGCACCAGAGTTACGGAAGTTGATTAACTCACGGGCTTTTTGTGTAGCCATGAGCGAGTCCTTGCTCTTACGGAACTCATCGTCGTACAGAGCTTTACGAACTGCCAAGTCTGAACCATGTGTAATGCGCTCAAGGCGGTGAATCAAGTTCGCAACTGGGCCGCGAGTGCGGATACCCATGTCGTACATCATAGTTTCGCCGGGGTTGTATGAGGTGTAATCAACTTCACCTGCTAGCCCCATGTTGCGCATCTGACGCTCTATGTCATGCACTTTGGATGTACGACCAGTCAGGTCTCCAGCATAGCCCTTCAATTCGTGGAAGGTTAACCTACCAAAGTTGCCAAACGACTCAGCAATAAATCGTGCTGGGTTATGAACGTTAGATGTTATCAGTGCACCTTGCACGTCTTCAAACACCTGCTTGGCTGCAAACGCTGGATTGGCAGTCACGAACTTACGGGTCACTGGGGCGACCTTACCCATTGCAGCTACGTACCAACGTTTTGGTGCAGCTTTATCAACGAAGGGCAGCGCATCATATGCAGACGGTAAGTCCACAAACTCTTTGACACCCTTGCGGTATATTGGCGCAGTGTAGCCAGTCTGGGAGTTAGCCTCATTCATGCCAATGTTCTTGCCGATACTTAGATCGACCAGCGTGTCCAGCATGTGCGAGTTGGCGTTCTGTTTGGAAACTTGGTCAACCATCCAGCCCATTGTCTTGTAATAGCTCTCAAAAACGTTACCGACTGAGCGTTCATAAGAACCAATTAGTTTTGGCAAGGCCCCCAGTTGGGCCAGACCTTTACGGCCTGTGCGTTTAGAACCTGTAAAGGTTTTAGCAAATGCTTCAATGTTTTTACCTTCACGGTCAAACGGCACGTAGTGCGACACTTCACGCCAAACTTTGGCATCATGCTCGTTTAAACGCCCAGTTTTTTCCATCAGGTCAACCAACCGGATACGGAACTCATCCATGATCTTGTTGATCTTCTGCAGTTCTGGGCTGTTACGGTAAGCAGTCTCAGCGTCCTTGATCTTGGCAGTATTAAAACTACCATCAGCATTTCGCCAACCTTTATGGATAACAAACTCCGTGCCTTGGGTGGCATTTTGCTTAATTAAATCTGCAACCCGCAAACCTTCAAGGATGTGGCTGGCATTAGCGTAGGCGGTTTCATAATCACGGCCCGTTGCAGCAGCGTAGTCCTTGACATGGTTCAGGATATCTTTAGGTTTCCCAGCGGCGTCCGTGACTTCCAACTGGCGGGTCACTGGATTGATTTCCAAACCACCACGCTCAAAGATGGGCTGCAGCATACGGTCTGTATCCTTAGCCTGCTGCACGGTAATCCGTGGGTCGGCCTTGCCTAGCTTAGCCATCATGCCTTGGTCATAGGCTTCTTGGATGCGGCTCTTTACTGACGCATAGGCGTCCGTAACTTGCGTCCGAACTTTTGTGATAGTACCGATTTCTTTAGGGCCAGTTAGCGCTGTTTTTGAGCCTTGGTACATCGACTTGACTGCGCCAATCGCGCTGGTCTCTTTTGGCTTCAGGTACGCAGCGTCGCGTTCGATGCTTGTGGGTACGGATTGAGTAGCAGTTCGCTGCTGCATATCTACAACAGCTTGTGGTGTATTAGTACCTTGCTTCTCTTTCAGCCAATTATCAATACTGCCAGGGCCCATTTCGTCCAAGAATTTGGCGACCATTGCATTAGGTGGGTACTTACGCCCCGTAACCATAGCAACCAAACTCCGCAACTTTTCAGCAAGTTTAGAGAAGAACTTATCAGCGATCGTCAAAGGTTTATCTGCGGTGGTAGCCCAACGCGATACGTTATCTGCAAACCATTCGGGGAATCCCAACCAGTATTTGGGGTCTTCCATCTCCGAAGCCTTTTGAGTATCTGGTATACCCGCAAGATCATCTTCTCCACTTACGCGGTTACGTAAATTTGAAATCAACTCTTTTGCGGTTCCACCACGGACACTTTCTACCCAGTCTGAATGGGCGTCCATAATTGCATTTTGTACTTCTTTGGGGGCTCTATCAAAGGCGGTGTGTTGAATTAAATGCCCCAACTCATGAGCAAGAATTTCATGAGTTTTTTGCTCAGACATCCCACTCTTTAAAGAAAGCTGGAAGTCCGTATTCTTTTCACCAAGCGACTGCAAGCGCCCTAGCTGCTGTTCGTTAAATCCAGTAGGTATTGCGCGTTGGTATTCGCCGTGTAACCCATATTTATCAGCAGCACCCATAGCATGCAAATCAGATGGGTGTGAAATAAATACACGAATATCCCCCATACCTAAAGAGTTCATTAACTCATGCAAATAATTTCCATAGCGGGGGTCTACCGACTCACTAGTAATAACATTACGTTCAGCCCCTTTAAATGGGCCATCTGGGTTTTTTGCGTATTTTTCTTTTTCTCTTTGTATGTCAGCGTTTTTAGCTTCAATTAAACGCGCTTTCTCTTCAGGGCTAGAAGCAAAACTTGATGGGGATTCAATATCTCTGTTACTTCGGGTTCCATCTATTCTGGATACCCTAGAGTAAATGTGCCCCCCTTTCCCATTAAATCCCCGCAATAGCGCAACATCTTTATCAGAATAAACTATTTCGTTACCTTTAAGCTCTTCCGCATGCTCAGTAGCCCATTTAGGGTGTGCCTCTTGTTTAGGTTCTTGGATGGGTGCGTTAAAGTCTAATTGACCTTGACGTTCATCAGGGGTTGTTGCTTTGGCTTCTGTGCGGGCTTCTTCATCAGTTGCACCACGGGCTTTAGCGCGGGCATAAGCCTCCTCTTCGGCCTTAGTCATCATGAACAGCATACCTTGGTCACCCCGCAGGATTTCCGGTTTGCCTTCTTCTACCCCAAAGTAATCGTTAACCCCAATAGGCTCCCGTAATTTTTCAGGGATTTCTTTAGGCTCTGCACGGGTCTCTGATGCTGCCATACGCGGCGCAGCTTCAGGAGCCTTAGGTTTTTGTGCTTCAGCTAGTGCAGCTTGTACTTTGGCAGCTTCCGATTGGCGCTGTTCATCCGTAGGCTCTGCGGGGTGGTATTTGTTAAGGTAGTCCTCTACCAAGTTCATCTTACCGTTATGTGCGTCATCCGTTTGGGTAGAAGTTTTATCAAGGTTATCCATGTGCTCAAACGCTGCGCGTTTTTGAGCTTTACTTGCAGTTTGGTCATTGATAACTTGCTGCAGACGGTCACGAATACCCGCTTCGCGGTCACCGCCCCTAAGGGTTACAGTTTGAGGAGCTGTATTAGTAGCTGGTTCTTCCACCGTTGGGGCAGTGGTAGCTGCAGGAGCTTCCGCAGGAGCTGCCGTAGTAGTTGAGGGTTCAGCATTTGGTTTTATGGGTTTAGCCGCAGGGCGCATCATAGGCACCGGACGAGGTGCCGCAGGGGTTAATGCACTGGGCTGTGGTCCTTCTCCGACAACAGGTTTTCCAGCAGGTTGCTCAGTAGATGCCACTCCACTGGGTTCAATTCCTTTAAGTCCTCCGGCGGGGGCTCCTGTATCGGGTTTGCTAGCCACGACAGCGCTTGTTCCAGTTGATTCACTGACAGGTTTTGCAACATTTTCGGCTTCCTTATATGGTGCTACCTCAGGTGCAGGGTTAAGCAGTTCTTTCAAGACTTGTGTACGTTGTCCTTTACCGCTCAGCAGGGTTGGGTCTTTTTTAACCATATCCTGAACTTCTGGCAGCGTACGACCAACGATATTATCCTGCATCCATCTAGCTACACCCGGACCATGCTCCACCCCAGTATTTGTGATGTCCTCAGGTTTAATGGTCATTTCCCCCAACGTTTTAGTCGGGAGTGGTTGGGGCACGGGAAGGTCTGCGGGCTTAATTTGGTTCCGCAAGGGCGCTTTGTACTGATACTGATTAGGCTGCACAGCAATAGGTGCTTGCGGCGTTTGTGGGGGTACAGTAGCTAAAGGCGTTGTGGGGGGCGCTTCTGTAGGCAGGTTTTGGTCTGCAAATAAATCACCCTGAACCCGAGGACCCGCAGGTTGTGCAGCTTGTATAGATGCTTGTGTTTCTGGTTCTGTGCGGGACAGAATACGTTGGTTTGGCTGGGTAAAAGCGCTACCCGCTGCTTTTTGTGCGTCAGCTTGTTCTTGCTGTTGTTGGGTACGTTCTTGTTGGAGCGCAGCAATGTCACGGTCTTTAATGTGGTCAGCAATCAGTGCGGCACGGGTTTGAACTTCAGGGGTTTGTTCCTGTGAACGCAGGCTAGCCAGCTCTTTATGCAAGTCTGCATAGGAGGTGTTGGGGTCAACTTTAGCCAGTGGGTCTGTAGGTTTAATCTCAGGTGCAATGTCGCCCTCAGTCTTTTGGACTTCCTTGACATTTGGGTGCAAGAACTTAGCACCAGCACCAAAGGCAGCGCCAGAGATAGCCCCCGTTAGACCTGCACCGAGGACGCCTTGACCTATTGGGGTTTGATAACCTGCGCCTGTAAGTGCTTGATTTTGCAGTGCTTGTTGTTGGGCGCTTTGTGCGCCCATAGCAGTGGCTTCTTTTGCTGCAGACTTAGTGTAGGAATCAACCGCCTTTTCAGCAACTTCTTGACCCAGACGTTTACGGATAGCGGCATTTGCTGTTTGGGCAGCACCAGCTACCGCAGAACCAATACCTAAACCTGCTGCAGTTGCAATGCCCAGTGGGTGCTCAGAATACGACTGTTCTTTGTCCGCTTTAGCGCGGGCAACTTCTTCAGAATCCCCAGCAGCACGACTAGCGTTGTACACCGAGTCATAGATAGCGCCTTTAGCACTACCTGCACCCATAGCAGCGCCAATACCAGTCAAAGCAGCACGAGCGGCTAAAGATTGGCCACCACCAAAAATAAATGGAGCCACAGCACCGCCTAAACCGGCCAGAGTTTCCAGTGGGGCTTCTTTAACCGCCCCAAGATATGCACTAGCCATCTTGCCATAGTCACCGGACTTATTGGCTTCTTCTTCGATTTGTCGGCGGCGGGCAATTTCAGCTTTACGTTCTGGGGTCTTGGCCTCTTCCAGATATTGTTCAGCTTCGCCTAGCTTGCGGGAAACGTAGTTATTTGCGCCAAAAACATCCGTTAAGCTTTTAGCCGCCCCAGTAAACCCAGAAAGTGCGGCAAGACCTAAGTTGGGCGCAGAGAACCCTGCGGGGGTTTGGGCTTTAACGGGGGCATCTTCCCACCCACCAGAAGATTTTGAGGGGGCGTCTTCCCAGTTAGCCATAGTTATCCCTTAAGTTTACGCTGTAGTACCCCAGTCTCTGGGTTTATACGGTAATCATACTTGTTTGGTTCATAAGCGCCAAATGCAGATTGGGCTTGTGTAGAAAAATCTTTGGGGGCAGCTTCACCCATAGCACCGGTTTTTAGCCCCTGCAAAATACGTGGGTACATGCTTGCAGCAACTTCTTCTGCGGACATGCCTTTGTACTTAGTCATATTCATTGGGTCAGCTAATGCTTTAGTGGCTGCGCCCATAGCCAAAGACATAGCTTGTTTAGAGAACCCAGCTTCACGATCAGCTTCTTTTTGGTCCATGCGTTGTTGCATGGCATCTGCATGCTGCTGTTGTTGGTTCTGTGCAAGTTGCTTACGCATGGCAAGACTTTCTGCAGCATTTTCCCTGCGGGTTTGGTTAGTCTCCCAATTCGTTGCAAGGTGGCCGAGCCCGCTGATGTACGTGTTATCACGGCTTGCATTAATTTCTTGAGCCTTAGCTTTAGCGTCTTGATAGCCTTTAAAGTCACCACGAGCAAGTGCAACTTGTGCGTCATCCAGAGCTTGTTTGACAGCCTGCTGCTTCATCATGTTAGTCAGGTTTTGCTGCTGGTAGGCTTCTTCGGCGGCACGTTGTTGGTCAACGCGGTTTTGTCCTGCTATTGCAGAGTTAGCCAGTGCATCGCTTGCACGACCACCACGCATATTGGCTAAGGTATACCAAACATTTTCCAAACCTTGGGCTTGGTTAGCGCGTTCGTGTGCGGCATTAGCTGCCTCACGTGCTGCGTCCATCTTAGCTAATTCTTTTTTATGGTCTTCGTAAGCTTGCTTGGGGTCTATGCCGTAAACGGAATAAGACTTTTTAAGGGCTTCTTGGTACTCATCTTGTGTAGGTACAGGCAACTTATTTTTTTGGATTTCATCCAAAGCCGCAATTTCTTTTGCGGAATATGGGTTAACCGGCGGTTGCGCCCCGGGTTGAGAAGCTACAGGAGCCCCGACAGGGGGACGTGCTTGTGGAGCAGGTTGAGCTCCGGGTTGAGCTCCGGGTTGAGCTCCGGGTTGAGCGCCGGGTTGGGGCGTGGGTTGAGCGCCGGGAGCAATAGCTCCTAAGCCTAATTGAGCTGCATTAGGCCCACCTTGAACACCACGGCCTGCGCCTGCAGAAGAAGGGGCAACCTGAGGAGTTTCATTTTGAGGGGCTGCTGGAGGAGGATTGGGGGGTACACGCCCATAAGTGGCTTTATATGCCGCTTGCGATTCAGGGCTTGCAGAAACACCCTCAAATGCTTTAGCTGCAGGGTCCCTAGAAGAAAACAAATCACCATAAATATTGGGTTGTTCCCGATTTGTAATCGGTGTTCCCAAGGTCAAAGGTGTGCTGGGTGAGGCCAAGTTAGCATTGACCGCATCAAGTGCAATTTGGCGCTGTCTTAGGTAGTCTGCAAGGGACATATTTGAAGATTCAGGCATGTCCGCAGGCATTGCAGATTCAACCGCAGCCAATGCTTTTTCTTTATCGTCATCCCCACCCTTAGCAAAATGCAAAATTCCACCTTGGGAGAAGTGGAACATATGGCCCGGAATACGTGCGTGCATTAACCCACCTGAAGCAGCGTGCTGGGGTGGCATTTGTTGAGGTTGCTGAGGCATACCCTGTGTGGGTTGCATAGGCTGCATCTGCATTGCACTTGGCTGGTATTGACCGTAGCCTTGGGGACGGAACCCTTGTTGCTGTGCACGAGCCATCATTGCCTGCTGCTGTCTTGCTTGTTCCATAGCCATAATTTTTTGCTTTAGTTGGTCCGCTACTGTAGGCATGTTAGTAGGGTTTTGCAAGTTCTGTTGCGTCTGGGCGCTCTGCATTTGTTGCTGCAGGTCATCAAGGGCAATCAGGTCTTTTAGGTCTGAGGGCAAACCCGCAGGGCCCTTAGGCTCCTGCGCCACTTTTTGAGTAAGCGACTGCAAACCTTGCTGGCTACCGTAGGTATTTTCAATATCATTAACTGAAGGAGTACCGAGCATGATGTGTCCTTATTAACCGCCGCTAGCTTTGCTAAAGCTGTTGTACAACCCACCCAAACCGCTAACAGTCCCAGTAATTTGGCTCAACGGATTAGTATTCGTCGTATTAGCGTACGTAGAAATTGGCAGACCTTGCAGCATGCTTTGTTGGAATTGCAGCTGTTGATAGGGGTACTGAGCCTGTTGTTGGAATTGATTGTACGCAGCCGTATCTTGAGCTTGCTGGATTTGCTGTTGAGTAGCACCTGCAGTACCCATTGCGCCCAGTGTAGCTAAACCAAAGTTTGCCGATGCTTGATTTGCAGCGGATTGACCTTGCTGTGCAGCCAGCCCATACTGGGCTTGGTTTTGTGCGTTCGCCATTTGCTGTTGGTACGCAAATTGGTTTGCGGCTTGTTGAGCCTGTTGGGTCGCCAAATTTGTGCTTTGGTTTGCCAGTTGGCCTTGCATGTTTTGCCCAGAACCCAGACTTTGAACCCCCAGCAAAGCTTGCAGGTTGGTATTGCCTGTGTTGTAAGCCATTTGTTGGTTAGCCAGATTTGCAGCTTGTTGGTTAGCCGCAGTGTTCATGTTGGCTGCTTGACCGAATTGGCCTTGTTGCAGGCCATATTGACCCGCCAAGGATTGGTTAGCCAAGTTAGCTTGCTGCTGCAGCTGGGCGTTTTGCAGGCCCGTGTTGTAACCCATAGTTTGGTTAGCCAAGCCAGCTTGCAGGTTAGATGCCTGATTGAGCTGTTGTGCTTGCAGCCCAGTTTGCGCAGACAGCCCTTGGGTTTGAAGACCAGCGGACAAGTTCTGCAGGTTGGCTTGTTGTTGATTAGCTTGGTTTGCCAACTGAGCTTGTTGCCCCAGCGTTGCGCCGAGGTTTTGGGTCTGCATGTTAGCGCCCAAATTTTGTTGACCCACGGTAAGGCCAGCTTGTTGGTTGGCTTGTTGTGCTTGCAGGTTAGCTTGTTGTTGTGCGTTGAACTGCTGTTGAGCTTGACTATAGGCAGTGTTGTAACCTTGTCCAATCAAATTGGACATAGCCATTTGGTCAGATTGGTTTTCCAAAGCATTTTGTACATCCGCACGGCTACCGCCAAAAGCCCCAGCTTGAGTTTGTGCTTTCAAGTTATTGAGGTGGCTAATGCCTTGTTGCTGTTGGAGCAGCGCAATTTGTGGGTCTAAAGACTGCTGCAGGTAGGGGTTCATGAACTGCTGCGCAGTTCCGGCAGACGTAAAGTCTTGTGTGCCAACTTGCGAAGCAGGGCCCATTTGGTAGTTTTGCAGGCTGGGGCCGTTTACATTTTGAGCCGCCTGCATAGATAAGTTATTTAAACTTGGGGCGTTTACCTGTTGAGCATTTACATTTGAAGGTTGGTTAAACCCTGCAGCATTAACCGTAGGTGCGTTGCTCATTTGAGCAGCTTGCGCTTGGACCCCATTAATGCTTTGGGGCTGCTGCATTTGGTAGTTCTGCAGCTGTGGTCCATACACAGACTGCATGTTGTATTGCCCTTGGTTATAGGCTCCGGGGGCTTGATACTGATTAGTGAACTGCGTGGGTTGCAGGCCAGTTTGGTACAACTGAGACAAGCCAGCAGCTTGTTGGTTTTGCAAGTCCGAAGGACCAGCAGCCAATTCACCTTGATACACAGGCATCGACTGGTTGCCCAGCGCCTGAGCCTGCCCCAGCATTTGGGTCACATAATCACCAGCCCAAGGGGACAGCGTAGAAGAAGTCGAAGTGCCAGCCGAAGGGTTAGGTGTTGAACTACCACCAGTATCAAAATGCTGCACTGTGCCGCCTTTTGCGTAACCTGCAATACCGCCGGGGGTGAACTTATCAGGGTTAATACGCTTGCCTTGGCGCTTAGTGCCCGTGCGGGCCATACGTACTTTGTCCATCATCTTGTAGAGTTGCTCTGCGCCAGCGTCAGAGTTGCCGTTGCCTAAGTGAGATACAACGTCCGCAGGGACCACAAATTCACCGTGGCTAAGCAAGGCTGGGTCTTTACCATCGATTGATGTTGGAATTTGATCGGCCATGCCGTCAGTCGTACCTTGCAGATACCGTGGGGCTTGCGCCGAGCCACCATCAGCATACCCCATAACCCCACCTGCAGCGTGGCCTATTTGACTAGTACCGTAAACCGATGCACGTTGGGATTCAGGAGAAATTGTTCCGGAATGGATGCGCCCGCCTTGAGCCAATCCATTTGCCCATGTTCTTTGTGTTCTACCAAAATGTCCTTGAACATATTGATGTTTATTTAAATCACTGTCTTCGTTTTTATTCAGATCAGCAGAGTACGTTGCCAACGCAGGGCCTATGGGCAATGCCGCATTAACAACAGACCCTATTAAATCTCCGTAATTGCCCATTTTTGCTGAATTTACAGCATCAAAAATGTAAGGCACATCACTTAAACGACTAATGTTGTTTGCGGTAGCCAAACCTTCTAATACTCCACCTACACCCATGCGAATAGGTCCACCGTCGGCATGGCCTATTTGACTAGTACCGTAGACAGCTGCACGTTGAGACTCAGGCGAAACCATACCGGGCGTGTTATCCGGCAACATATGGAACTGCACCATCAGATCATGGAAAGCCTGAGACACTGGCCCACGTTCTTCCTGCTGGTTATATTTAGGAGTTGGGTAAGCTGCATTGAACGCAGCCACTGCTTCTTCATGTGTAGGGTAACGGTCTTTATCTACGTCACCACCGCCAGCGTAACCCATGATGCCCCCAGTAGCGGCTTTTTGTGCCCAAGGCATTGCCATTGCAGGAACTTGTGGACGTTGTTGAGCTTGCGCTTGTTGCGCAGCTTGGAGTTGGGCTGCTTGTTGAGCGGCAGCTTGCTGGGCAGCGGCTACGCTACCTGAGTCTTGGGGGGTGTACTGGGTATCAGTAAAGTATTGGCGGCTTTGGCCGGGGGCGGCTGCAGGATTGATTTGTTGACGGGTAGCAGTCAGCTTGGGGATTGAACCTTTATAACCTGCAGTGGTTGTTTTGTTCCCGCTAGCCAGCGCAGCAAGTGCAGCAAGACCGGTCAATGTACCCGAACTACCGCTAATTAAGGAAGCAAGGCTTGTTCCTTTTGGCAAGCTAATACCAAGCGCTTTTGCAACTATGGAATCTAAACCAGAAGAACTTGAGTCTGTAGTATTAGTACTGGATGTACCATCAGAGCTACTAGGGGGAGTTGTAGTAGTACCGGAACTTGCGGTATTTGTAGACGTTTGGTCAAAAACAGACCCATCCGCATTTACTACGGCCCCGTTTGCATCAAAATACCCGCTAGGGCTACCATCACTTGCGTATACACCGTCGCCCATAATTAACCTTTCGAGTTCAGTATTCTCAAGAGGTCATTGACGGAACCTCCTGTAGCCATTGTATTTGATGCCCCTGTGTTTGGCGATAGGGGATTGGTGTTAAACATCTTACTTAAGTCAAATTGTTTGCCAATGTTTACTAGCTCTGGTGGAGCTGGTGCTTGATTTCCGCTCATAGACCCAAGGAGTCCTAACAACCCCAACACATCCAACCCAGAACTTGCAGGGGATGGGGCCGGAGCCGGAGCAGCTTTTTTAGCTGCAGGAGTAGGAGCCGGAGCCGGAGCAGGGGCAGGGGCAGGGGCAGGGGCAGGGGTAGTATCAATTTGGCTGGTTAAATCCGGCAGAGGTCCAACCTCTACTGGCTCCGGTTCAACTGGTTGAATCGTATTGTCTGCAGGTGGGGCAGTAACCTCAACCGTTTGCAAAGGTTCTTCAGGGGCAGGGGCGGGGCTACTAGCCTCGCTGGGGGGTGCAACCGCCCCACCAGTAGCATCAACTGGGTTTCCATTGCTATCTAAAGTCAGCGTGCTACCGTCGTCAAACGTATGCACAGTATTCCCACTATCGTTAGTTGTAGTGTTTACTGGCTCAGGGGGCGTAGGTGGTGCAGGTGGGGGCGGAGGAGTGACTACCGGAGTTTGCGCAGCAATCTGATCGACTGGTTGTGTGTAGTCATTGATCCCAAGCTGGTCTGTTATGGGGAATAGCGAAGATGTTGGGTCTTGTGGGATGCTTGCATCCCCCGGCTGGGCCCCGGATGTTGAGGGCGTATAGAACCCCGTCATGTCCGTTGGGGTTGGGGGTTGGTTTGCGTATTGGTTAGCTGCTGCCCCTGCTGCAGATGTGAGTAAAGACGTGGGGTTAATTGACCCTGTATTTACCAGCTGGTTAGTGGCATTTTTTAGAACCGCCGTAGCAGTGGGGTCAGTTATGTCTGCAGCATTAAGAGCTGCGTTTTCCCCAGCGCCAAGGAGCGCGCCAGTTGCAATCTTTGTGGGGTCTACGCTACCCGTAGTAACTAATTGGGTAGCCGCGTTTGTGATTGCACTTTGGGCAAGCGGACTTGTAATACCAGCACTAGTTAAGGCATCCCCTAAAGCTCCGCCAGCTCCCGCTGTAACATAACCAACTGCTGCGTTGGTTAATGCTTTTTCAAGGCTACCGCCTTGAGCTACTGTAGACGCACCGTTGATGAGGGGAACTAGTTCTGGATTGCCTGTGGCAACTGCAGCAATATCTGCAATCGGAGTTAGGATCGGTGCTAGTGATTTAAATATACCGCCAAAAAACCCACCGCCACCATCCTCCACCGCTGCCTTACTTGTGATGTTGCCTGTATTGGGGTCAACACTGTATCCGTAATTATTGTCAAGACCACCTGTAATCCGACCTTGCGTGTCGTATGTGATCCCGTTTTGGCCTCCGCTGTAGCCAATCAAGTTTCCATTGTAGCTGTACTGCGCCTGCAGGCCGGGAATTGTTTCACTGTATGTGCCGATGTTGGCAATCTGATCAGGGGTTAAGTTGCTCCAACCTAACGAAGACATGTTGCCGTACTGAGAAGCAGGAGCAGGAGCAGGAGCAGGAGCAGGAGCAGGAGCAGGAGCAGGAGCAGGAGCAGGAGCAGGAGCAGGAGCAGGA
>Ga0208499_1000192_pt1 | contig 26121 bp, 36 predicted proteins | sample CryBogCBE07Jul09_FD_185504 | JGI IMG/M metagenome (GOLD analysis project Ga0208499, IMG submission 185504) | Freshwater microbial communities from Crystal Bog, Wisconsin, USA - CBE07Jul09 (SPAdes) (version 2) | ecosystem: Environmental > Aquatic > Freshwater > Lake | place: Crystal Bog... | reverse complement strand
AGTGTCAGAATAAAAAGCTCGACAAGTCATCATGCAATTGATGCAGGGCCTGGATGGACACGAACCCTTGATATCGAGTTTGTAATGCATCCGGGTCTTTTGAATCCGCATACTTACTCTGCACCTTGACTTCGAACATGTCGAACTCAATCGGCGTTATGGTTAAGTACTCCTCGAATCCCCCGGCGTGGTTGATTAATGTTTTCAATTTAAGCTCCTTTGTTTTAAATTTTTAAGATAGAGCGCCAAGGCGCTCCTTTCCTCGCTATCCAAATAGTCCCAGTCGTTGTGCATGTGATTGATGGCATCATTAAAAGTATCTAGTTCGTTAAGCTCCTGGTAGTTTTTGATTGTTTCGTAGGCTGATTCATTCGTGTGGTGATACATGGTTACCTCAATTCGTTAAGTAATTTGTTGAAGGATGCGCTTGCCAAGTCGTTCGCATTGTGTACGTCATCACTGGTAGTAAAACATTTTTTAACGTCGGTCCTACCTATTCCGATGGCGATGATTTTGATACCCTGCTTGTCAGCGAAGGATTGAAGATGTTGCATGTGCCGACTGTCGTAGCCGTCCGCATCGGTCAAGAGGAACATAATTTTTTTGGTCTCGCTCCTGGTCGCAAGCTCTTCAAGCTTGATGCGGATACCTGAGTAGTCCGGTGTTGCACCTCCCGCACATAGACTCATACTGCCAAGTTTAGCGGATGCCTTGGAGAGATTCTCTTTCCAGGTTTTAAAGGGTAAGTAGTTGACCTCTTCAATTCGTATAGCCTGCGGGTTAGTGCCGTTGGCCCCCCCAGTTTCTAAGTCTTTCCACTTGCCCCGCCCGTTGAATCCATTGATGGTGAATTCAACCCCGGCCTTGTCAAGGATTCGAGCCAGTTGGATGGTCAACGACTCAGCGAGTTTGATTCGACTGTAGTCCCCCATCGAACCCGAGCAATCGATAAGCACCGACACCGCTGAGGTTTCGGCCTCAGCCATTTGGCGCTTAGAAAATATTGCAGTGGACCCAGTAGCAAAGCGTGTGAAAGCTTTGCGGTCCAAGCGCCCGGACTCCTCATGAGTTGACCAGGAAACCAGGTCCAGTGAGCGCAGTAAACGCAGTAAGTTTGCACGTGTTGCACCCATGCCCTGGGGTTGTTGGTTGTAATGGTAAGAGTAGTTGGTTTCGGATTCAGATTTTTTGAAATACATATTAGCACCAGTTAAAAGTTGAGTAAGTGGGTTTATTTGCGGACGGCCTAGACCTAAAACTATCAGCCGTTGACGAATGAGATTTGAGAATGTCCTTGACGAATTGATTAGGCTCAACGTCCCGGCCTCCCTCGAACGACTTGCCCGCTCCAGGCTCAGGGCTTTCATCATCCCCAGGCACGTTAGGAGCGCCCTCAGAGACTTCATTCTCACCGGGTTGAGGCTCACCCTCATCCTCTATTGAATCGACCTCTGAGGGGCTGTCCTGGTTGTCCTGCTCGCTCTGCTTGTCCTGCTTTTGCTCGCTCTGTTTTTCCTGCTTGTCTTGCTCGACCAAGCGCCTATAAAGCTCGATAGCAATTCGCACAATGGATGCAGTGTCCTTGGCAGTGTTGGCCCGGTTGAGCGCCCACTTCAAATGCTTTGAATAAGGCGATGCATCAACGATACTCTCGAAACCAATTGCATAGCCGTTTAAACGTCGACCCTCGATAGCAAGCATAAACGGGATATTCTTTTTATCGTCCGGCTCCACGTACCCATGCTTATTTAGAATCGCATTCGTCAAATTTTCAAAGAGCACACGAGAGTTGGGAGCGTACCCTGATGCAATCACTTGTTTTTCAATGCGAGGGTCCTCAAGGCCGTTGATAAGATTACCGACAAATTCACCGTACTTTGCACGTGCCCGGTCCCAGGGACCGTTGTCGGTGAACCATGCGTGCCCTAGTTCGTGAATCGAATATCCGATAAGGTTCGAAAACGTACCATTGTCAACGTTCGAATTCTCATCGAGATTCGGGAGCACAATCACTGCATCAATTTGGTTTCCCTGCTTGCTGAAATTAATGCCCGCCGTCGTGCCGTTCCAGTGAACTTCGAGCTTACCGAATTTGTTATCACTGGATTTGAATACCCGCTCAAGGGTTGTCTCAACCCCCCGCTTTACATGTAGTCCTAACATAATTTACCCCTTCGTTAAAAATGATTTCAGGCTATCGACATCAATAGTCGCACTAAAAATTCCACGCAGTTCGCTTTCGCAATCGCCTGGGAATTTATTGACAATCGAATTCTCGAATGCAATCGATACTGGAACTCCTTTGCGAATCGCTCTCGCCCAGGCAAAGAGTTGTCGCAGTGATGGGGGCTGAGTGAGTAACCCGGCCCTCGCTTTTTCACGTGCCACATTCGCAAAGCGGACCAGGGTCTCGCATGCATCCACTGGTAGGGTTGTGCGCTTGGCGATGAGCGCAACCTCATCGGCGTGGTCCAAATAATTGAACCGCAGGGTGAAACTGAAACGGTCCAGGAACGCAGTATTTTGGTCACGCACACCGGCAAAATTACCGGAGTTATCGCCATGCCCGTTCGAATTATCAGCGCCGAAAAACACGACGTGCGAAGCGACTGGAATGCGTTGACCGGTCTCACTAATCACGATTGAGCGGTGAGGTGAACGTTCGCAAAGCGCATGCAGGACCGCTAAATTTTGAGCACGTGCAAAACCGATTTCATCGAGAAGAATAATTGCACCTGGGTGCTGAATCGCCTGGGTGATGATGCCGGGTTTCCAAACCACGTTCGAATTTTCGAGGGTGTTGCCTCCGATAAATTCAGCACGCTCAAGCGCTTCATCAAAGTTAACCCGGAACAATCTGCGACCAAGTCGGTTTGCAACCTGGGCCACGAACTCAGTCTTACCAGTGCCACGCTCACCGGCTAACCATAAATTGTCCGGCAGTGGGTCATCGAGGGCGATGAGAGTTTGGTGCAAGTGCTGAGGGTTAAAGTTGTAGTCATCAACCAGGGCGGGAGCGCCTGGGTCGTTCCAAACGTCCACTGAAAGATTTGAGAAGTCCACGTACTCACCCTTGAAATGGTAGTGGCAGATATCGCCGAATACATCAATCGCAAGGCGAGCGGTTGTGCTAGGGATAATCTTAGCTACCTCGACCAATTGCTCAGGGGTTGCGACGGTCCTGAATTCGTCGAACAATTTGGATACCTCAGTATTGATGGCGCTTTTAACCACGTCGTAGTCAACGCCTTGAATCGCATTAACCTGTGCGTTTAAACGTCGAGACAAAGAATTAAAGTCGGCATGCAGAGTCTGGTTTTTAGAGACCGCATCATCGACCAGGCGCTCGACAACCTCCTGGACTTTGTGAACATTCGATATAGCAGTCGAGACCTGGTTCGTCGCAGTGACTATCTGAGAGCGAATGTCATCAGGTATCTGAGCGGTGAGGTCCATTGTTGCCCGAGTGGCCTTGACACTGTCAAGGGATATCTTGTTGGTATGGATTAAGATGCCGACTTGTTCAACCACTTTTTCCTTATCCTTAAAAGGACCCAGGTTGTGACAGGATAGCACTGCGTTGAGTTGATTGATAGGGATGAGAGAGAGTTGACGTTCGATATTCATGTAAGCCTCCGAAAAAGTAAATTAAGATAAAGTAAAGAGCGCACCGCAGTGGCACGTTGGTAAACCGAATCCGGCCCACTTGGCAGAGAGTCGAATTGTGTAACCGCATTCACAAACCGCTTTAAGCATGCGTGTTGACTGGGTTTTTTTGTTTGAATTGACATTCAACCGGGCATGCGGATAAGCGCCCATGCCGTCTACCAAAGCGCCGAAGTTGTCTGTAAACCGCTTACCCACGACCGTGGCGGTCGGCTTGCCCTCAAGCCATAAGCTTTTAACGCAAGCGGGGAACCGGCCTTTGTGCCCATCGCCGTCAGTCGCACAGTGAGCTAGTTCGTGCACAAGCACACCGAATACCTGGATAGGGTCATCCATCACCGGGGAGATAAGGATTTCATGAAAATTGTCATCCGATGCCTTAGAGGACCAGTGCTCACCGATTGCCCTGTTTAAACTGCGAGCGTGCCTGGATGGGAAACCGCAAGTCACTCGAATGGAATCCGGCAAGGGAAAGCCGACTGACTTAAAGATGGGCCTAAGCTCAACGACTGCTTTGTTGAGCCAGTCTTCACGTGTAGTAGACATTATTTTTCTCCTCTGATTAAGTGTTTTAAAGTGATTCGGCCCAGGCATTCGCCTGCATGCCGAGAGCCGTTCGCATAGGTGTAGGTTTCACCGCACCCGCCAAGCCAGTCAAGCATAAGCACGACGGCCCCGACTGCAAAGATTATTGAGAGCGTTAATGTAATGAGTGCTTTAAGCATTGAGTCACTCCTAGATAGATATGTAGGCGTTGCGTAAAATAGCAGTCGCATCAGCCTGCGACAAAGACAAGTCAAGCGCTTGAATTTTCCCGGTATAAACCCGGATAAGATGCGATGCTGATTCGACGTTTTCAGGGGTATTCTCTGAGCCTTTAAAGCGTGCTATCTCAGATACAAACGCCTGAATGCAGATAGGTATGAGTTTTTTTGATTGCATTTTTAAGCCTCCTTGTATTGATACAAAAGCGTATCCAGTAACTCCCCAGGAGAAGTTACTAGCTAGACTTTTAAACTGTAATTATTTTCAGTAATTTTTCTTTGGATTCTGTAGACATGCCCTCTTTATTTAGCCATGCGGACATTCTTAGCTCTGCAATGATGTTGACCAAATGCCTGGTATTTTGTACATGATGGCTTTCTGCATCGCCCAGTGTCCTCGCAACAATGTACAGTTGTTCTACAGTCTGCTCGATGGATGCTAATTCTCTGAATGTGTATCTCATAATATTTTTCCTTGATAAATTAAAAATTGATGCGACTGCATCCACAAGCACACTCTACGAATGCACTTGAAGGGCAGTCCCCTTGTCACCGTTATTCACGACGGTGAGACGTGAGGGAGTTGTTAGAATCTCTAGGCTCCCGGAGTGATAAGGACTGGAACCTTACCGGCTTTTGGCTCGCCCTCGCACGTTTGTTAGTCGTGGTCATAGGGGTCAATTTCAGTCAGTGCTTTCACTGAATGAGCCTCAATGATAGCACACGTTTAAACGTTCGTGCAACTATTTTTAAAATATTTTTAAATTATTTTGGGGTTGTTGTGGACGTGGATGTATTCTTTATTAGTTGCTCGATTTGAACTCTTAAGTATTCAGTGAGTACTTTTGTCTATTTGACCGATTTAAACGGCTTTAGAGCGATTATTTGGGGTGATAGCACCTACCCCCTTGGGATGCTATCGTTCGACGCTCCTGGACGGTTTTCACTATTTTGGTGCATTTATTATCCACAGTTTGCGGTGGATAACTTTACTTGTCAACAGGGTGTGGATAAGTTTAGAATGGGGTCTGTGGATAACTTTCCGCATGCAGTTTAAACGGTCCAGATGAGTGGCTCATGTGTTGAGCCTGCTGAAATCGAGGGGCCAGTGCGAAGCACAAAGGACCCTTAAAGCGAACCTAATGAGAACAGGCGTTTAAACACCAGGTGTAAATGCATGAGGGATGATGTATTGATGGATAGGGTTTATTAAAAATAATGGGAGATAGAGACATGGGCATTGAAAACGACATAAAAGAGACCGCATTAAATAATAGTGCTGAGGATAGCGAACGCACAAGCAGGAACGCTGAGAGCGAGAGCCTGAGCGAAGCGATACAGTCAGCGGTAAAAAGAACTGTAGATAAAAGAACAAAGGACGGAAGGGTTATAGGAGTAAATAAAGGAGAGGCGAGAATGACTGCAAAGATGAGATGCTTTGCAAGTGGAGTAGCTCAAGGACTCTCACCAAGAGAGGCCTATACAAAGGCTTACGACACAAGGAGAATGGGAGATGCAACAATCATTAGTGAAGCGAATCGATTAATGAGAGACCATCGCATAAATACTCTACTAGAGCACGTCTGGGAGAGCGTGGAACAAAACATTATTGATGATGCAATAGCCACTCGCAGGAAGATTATGGGAGAGCTTTTAAAGCATGCAGACGATGACAAAGCTCGACTGGGAGATAGACTTAAATCACTCGAATTAATGGGTAGAGCGATAGGTATGTTCACCGATAAGAGTGAAGTAAAGACTGAGGCGGTTGACACCGAGCAACTCAAACGTGAACTCGATGAGCACTTGCATAAGTTTGGCAAGCCTGTGCATTGATTATAAATTTATAAATAGTGTCACGCCGTATGTGATGCCTGCCCGCCCGACCCCCACCACCCCCTACCCCGCCGGATGGGCCGTACAGCCCTCCCCAGCCATACGCTCTATTTTCCACATCCCACCACATACCCCATGCAAACACGAACGTTCACCCCCTGCCCCCTTATCAATAAAAGTGCTTGACAGTTTAAACGGTGAATATAGAATACCCCCCTAGAACGTTTCTATTTTGTTCACCCGGGGGGGGGGTATATATGAGTCCAAGACAAAAGCAGGTATTTGATTTTATACAGGCGTACATAAAGCTTAAGGGTTACGCTCCGTCGTACATGAACATTGCTCAGGGTTTAGAGTTAAAGAGTAAATCCAATATACATAGGCTTGTGCATAAGCTTAAGGAAGAGGGATTGCTTCACGTGAAACCTCATGAGTTTCGTTCGCTTAAGGTGATAGATAAGACCGTTGGTCAAATGGTTAAGCTGTAATGCCAATCCTGACTAAGACTGAAATACGCAACTATCGCAAGATGTTAGAGACCTTGCCGGAGGGTCATGTCAACATTAAGAAGATTCATCAAGTATTAAGGGCTGACCAACATGAACGATGTAAAGAGAATTTCTTACCATTTGTACATTCAATGTGGTCCGCTTTTATCGGTGGTGAGCACCACTCAATCATGGCGAATGCATTTGAGAGAGTTGCTGAGGGTAGTCTTAAGCGTCTTATTATCAACATGCCGCCAAGACACACCAAGTCTGAGTTTGCATCTTTCTTGTTTCCGGCGTGGTATCTGGGTAAATTCCCTGACCGCAAAATTATACAAACCGCACACACTGCTGAGTTGGCGGTTGGTTTCGGTCGTAAGGTTCGCAATCTTGTTAATACGCCTGACTATCAGCAGATATTTCCTACCAAGCTATCCTCTGATTCAAAGGCGGCAGGACGATGGAACACACACAAAGGAGGCGATTATTTTGCGATTGGTGTGGGCGGTGCAGTAACTGGTAAAGGCGCTGACGTTCTCATTATTGATGACCCGCATTCCGAACAAGAGGCTATGCTTAACAACCCCTCTGTCTATGACAGAGTTTATGAATGGTACAACTCAGGTCCTCGTCAGCGTCTGCAACCAGGGGGAGCCATTATCATTGTCATGACCCGGTGGTCAAAAAAAGATTTAACCGGTCAAATCGTCGATGCGTCGTTTAAACGAGATGGAAGTAGCGAATGGGAAATCATAGAATTCCCTGCCCTGTATCCTTCGGGTAAACCCCTATGGCCTGAGTTCTGGTCACAAAGCGAACTAGAAGCCATTCGTTCTGAATTGCCTGTCAGCAAATGGGAAGCGCAGTATCAGCAAAACCCAACATCAGAAGAAGGCGCTATCATTAAAAGAGACATGTGGAAGCTCTGGGAAAAAGACAATCCACCGTCTTGCGAATACCTTATACAGTCATGGGATACCGCCTTTGAAAAATCATCAAGGGCGGATTATTCGGCTTGTACAACCTGGGGCGTTTTCTACAGCCCCAATGAGCAAGGCAAAGAAATCGCTAATATCATTTTGCTTGATGCGTTTAAACAACGCATGGAATTCCCGGCGTTAAAAGCCAAAGCCCAACAAATGTACAAAGAATGGAATCCAGATTCTTTAATCATTGAGAAAAAAGCCGCAGGCGCTCCTCTTATTTATGAACTCAGGGCGATGGGAATCCCGCTATCGGAATATACACCGAGTAAAGGAAATGATAAGATAGCCCGTGTAAACGCTATATCAGACCTCTTTGCGTCTGGTCTAGTGTGGTGTCCGGGTACAAGATGGGCTGAAGAACTGGTAGAAGAACTGGCATCTTTTCCAAACGGCGACCATGATGACTTAGTCGATTCGACCAGTCAAGCGTTGCTGAGGTTTCGTCAAGGTGGTTTTATTCGGCTCGACTCTGATATGCCTGATGAAGAAAAATACTCCAGACGTAAAGTCGCTTACTATTAGGAAACAACATGATTGACAAAGGTCTTTATCAAGCGCCCCAAGGCATCCAAGGTTTAAACGACCCCATTGAGATTGAGATAGAAGACCCAGAGGCAGTCCATATCAGCATGGATGGCATGGAGCTTCATATAGAAAAAGAAGAATCTGTTGATTTTGATGCAAACCTTGCCGAGTACATTGATGAATCCACCCTTCAGTCTATTGTGGGCGACCTCATCGGTGACTATGAGGATGACATCGCATCCAGAAGAGATTGGATTAGAGCCTATGTCGATGGATTGGAACTGCTAGGCTTAAAGATAGAAGAAAGAACAGACCCCTGGCCTGGCGCTTGCGGTGTGTACCATCCCCTGCTTTCAGAGGCGTTGGTTAAGTTCCAAGCCGAAACCATCATGGAAATTTTCCCTGCATCTGGTCCTGCAAGAACTGAGATTGTTGGAAAAGAAACCACAGAGAAAAAACAATCCGCAGAGCGTGTCGAAAACGACATGAACTACATGCTCACAGATGTCATGACCGAGTACCGCCCTGAAATGGAAAGAACCATTTGGGGATTGGGACTGTCAGGCAATGCGTTTAAGAAGGTGTACTACGACCCGCATACCGAGAGACCAGCGGCGATATTTGTCCCCGCAGAGGACGTAGTTGTTCCTTACGGCGCAAGCAATTTAGAAACCGCCCCACGTGTAACCCATGTCATGCGTAAGACCGAAAATGAACTCAGGCGCTTACAGGTCATGGGATTTTACAAAGACATAGACCTGGGCGAACCCAATAACACACTCGATGAAGTAGAAAAAAAGATAGCCGAGAAGATGGGCTTTAGAGCCACATCGGATTTCCGTTACAAGTTACTTGAGATGCAAGTGGACTTGGATTTGATTGGATTTGAACATGAGGACAAAGATGGAAAAACCGGTATTGCCTTGCCTTATCTCATCACCCTTGAGCACGGAAGCAACAAAGTCCTTGCCATTAGAAGAAACTGGAAAGAAGGAGATAAAACCCATCAAAAGCGACAGCATTTTGTCCATTATGGCTATGTGCCGGGCTTTGGTTTTTATTATTTTGGTCTTATCCATCTTATTGGTGCTTTTGCTAAATCAGGGACTTCGCTCTTGCGCCAACTCGTTGATGCAGGAACACTTTCCAATCTTCCAGGTGGGTTTAAAACCCGGGGCATGCGTGTCAAAGGAGATGACACCCCAATAGCTCCCGCAGAATTCAGAGATGTGGATGTGGCATCAGGAACAATCAAAGACAACTTGATGCTTCTTCCGTACAAAGAGCCAAGTCAAGTCCTGATGTCCTTGCTCAACCAAATTGTGGAGGACGGTAGACGGTTTGCCAACACCGCTGATTTAACAACGGCGGACATGAGCGCCAATGCGCCCGTTGGAACAACGCTTGCAATCTTAGAAAGAACCATGAAGGTAATGACGGCGATTCAAGCTCGCATTCATTATTCTCTTAAACAAGAACTAAGATTGCTCAAAACAATCATTGCCGACTATACGCCCGAGGAATATGAATACGACCCAGACAGTGGTGGTCGTCAAGCCAAGCGCAGTGATTACAGCAACGTCGATATCATTCCAGTATCAGACCCCAATGCGGCAACGATGTCGCAAAAGGTTGTGCAGTGGCAAGCCATCATGCAGTTGGCACAACAAGCGCCTCAGCTTTATGACTTGGCCTATTTGCATAGACAAATGATTGAAACTCTGGGCATCCAGAATGCGGCAAAGCTAGTTCCGCTTGAAGAAGACGCAACTCCAAAAGACCCCATATCCGAGAACATGGATGTCCTTAATGGTAAACCCTTAAAAGCATTTATCTATCAAGACCAAGATGCTCACATTGCGGCCCATCAATCTTTCTTAGGAGACCCCAATGTTCAACAAACTATTGGTCAAAATCCGCAAGCCAATCAGATTTCTGCGGCGATGCAAGCGCATATTGCGGAGCATCTGGGATTCCAGTACAGGTCGCAAATAGAAAAACAAATGGGCGTGGTATTGCCTGCGCCGGGAGAAAAGTTACCAGAAGAGGTAGAAGTTCAATTGTCCAGACTGGTTGCTCAGGCATCGGTCCAACTCAAACAAATGAACGACCAAAAAGCGGCGCAACAAAAAGTCCAACAGCAAGCCCAAGACCCACTTGTGCAATTGCAACAAGCAGAACTTCAACTCAAGCAACAGGCGCAACAAGCCAAAACACAAAAAGACCAGGCAGATATCCAGGCAAGAATGGCCCAAGTCCAAGTGGAAAGAGAGCGAATCCAAGCCCAACAGGACACAGAAAAACTGCGTATTGCGGCAGATTTACAAAAGAGCCAAGCCAATGCAGGAAACGAAATGCAAAAAGAAAGGCTTAGGCTTGGTATTCAAACCGCAATCAAGGACGCTGAACTGAACAAAGGAAATCAATGATAGATAAATACCTAGACGCTCTAATCAAACAGTTAGACGACAAAATAAATCAAATTCAAGAAGCTCTTGGCAATGGTTCTGCCAAGGATTTTGTTGAATACAGAGCAATGTGCGGTGAGATAAAAGGTCTTCTTACTGCCCGTTTAAACATGAAAGACCTACAACAACGTGCAAAGGAATACGATGAGTGAAATTTTACTGGCAACCAATCCAGACAACCCGCAAATTATTGGTTCCATCAAAAAAACAGCAGATGAAAAAGCCAAACAACTCCCAAAACCCAGTGGATATCACATTCTTTGTGCCATTCCAGAACAGGAAAAAGAGTTTGACAGTGGATTAGTGAAGGCAGATGAGACCATTCGCAATGAAGAAACGCTGACCACAGTGTTATTTGTTGTGGCACTGGGACCAGACTGCTACAAAGACACCCATAAATTCCCGACAGGGCCTTGGTGCAAGGTAGGAGACTTCATTTTAGTCCGACCACACGCCGGTTCTCGCCTTGTAATACATGGCAAAGAGTTCCGAATGATAAACGATGACACCGTCGAGGGTACTGTTGAAGACCCACGTGGTATTAAACGCAAATAAGGAGCGTACAAATGGCTGAATTAGACAAACCAGACTTTAAATTCCCGGATGAGAAAGATTCCGAGGAGCATGATGACAAAATTTTGATTGAAATCGAGGACGATGCCCCCGAGCAAGACAAAAATAAAGACCCTTTACCCGAAAGCATCAAAGAAGAACTGTACAGCGACGAGCTGACAGACTATTCCTCTAAGGTAAAGAAGAAACTATTGCAAATGAAACGCCTGGCGCATGATGAGCGACGGGAAAAAGAGCGTGTTTACCGTGAAAACCAAGAGGCGATTAACTTAGCCAATCGTTTGGTTGAAGAAAACAAACGCTTAAAACAAAACCTGCATGAGAATCAGAGTACGTCTTTGCAAACCATTTCCAAAAATGTGGAGATGGAAATTGAAAAGGCAAAAAACGATTACAAGTCTGCATATGAGACCGGAGATACCGACAAAATCATAGAGGCGCAACAAAAATTAACAGATTTATCGCTAAAACACGATAAAGTTAAGAATTTTAGACCTGCACCGTTGCAAAACGACCAAACTTATGCTCCAATCCAACAACAACCAGCGTTTAAACCTCCACCTGTTGACCCAACTGCTGTAAGATGGCAGAAAAGCAACACTTGGTTTGGTAAGGACAAGCAAATGACAAGCATGGCGCTTGGTTTGCACGAAGAGCTGAGGGAGGAAGGTGTAATCATCGCCTCCGAAGAGTACTACAAACGCATCGATGACACGATGCGACAACGATTCCCAGAGAAATTTGAGAATGAAGAAAAGGACGAACGTCCTACAAGACCAAGCACGATAGTCGCCCCGGCTACTCGTAGCACATCACCCAAGAAGATTCGTTTAAACATATCGCAAATTGCGATAGCGAAGAAACTTGGATTAACGCCCGAGCAATATGCTCAAGCCGTACTTAAATTGGAGTCTTAACATGACCGAACAAAACAGAACACAACGTGAATTGACAAGCCGTGCTTTGACAGAGCGCCCCAAGCAGTGGACTCCGCCAGAACTTTTGCCTGAACCAGACAAAGAAGCAGGAATGTCATACAGATGGATTCGAGTTTCCATGCTTAACCAAGCTGACCCCCGAAATACCTCTTCTCGTTTTAGAGAAGGTTGGGAGCCAGTGAAGTTAGAAGAACAACCGAAGTTTAAACTGCTAGTCAATCCCGATAGTCGTTTCAAAGACAACATCGAGGTTGGCGGATTATTGTTATGCAAGACTCCTACTGAATTGGTCGAACAGCAACAAGCGTATTACGCAAATTTGACTCGACAAAATGAAGAAGCTGTTAACAATAGTTTAATGCGCCAAAGCGATGCAAGGATGCCCCTCTTTAACGAGAGAAAATCTGCGGTGAGCTTTGGTAAAGGAAATTAATTTTTAATGGAGATTTAAATGGCATATCCAATCGTACCCGCACCATACGGGTTGAAGCCGATTAATCTTATTGGCGGTCAAGTGTTTGCTGGGTCAACTCGCAAGTTGCCTATCCAGTATTCATATGCAACCAATATCTTTTACGGCGACACCGTTGTTCTATCTCGTGGTTATATCACTCGTGCATCGGTCACAACCGGCACGACTACTGACCAAGTAACAGGCGTTTTCTTGGGTGTTTCTTACACCAACCCATCAACCAAGCAACCTACTTACGCTCAAAACTACATCGCCAATACATTGGCCGGTGATGCTTTTGCAATCGTAACGGATGACCCAGACACTGTGTTCAAATCAGTTATGGTGACAACCCAAGGTGGAACAATCATAGGTTCAGCCAATACTTCATTGATTGGTCAAAACGTATCTGGTTCTAACCTAGCAGGTAACTTGAATACTGGTGACTCAAGCAACGGTATTTTGACTCCTTACGCTACACCTGTAACAACAACCTTACCTTTCCGTGTGATTGATTTGGTTCGTGATACAGCGGTTCCCCTGGGAACAGCAACTTACTCATCAATTTCTACTGCAACCATTACGACTGCCGCCGGTATTCCTAATGCATTGCCAGTTGGAACTGAAGTAGGTTCACTCGCCTCCAATGGTCAATACATTGGCTCAGGTTCATTTGTGATTGGTGCAGGCGACGGTACATCAACCGCCGCAGGTTCTACCACAATAATTTTGAACCAAGCGCCAAGTACTGCATTTGCTTCAAGTGCAACATTGGTATTTACCCAGTATCCGGAAGTTTTAGTTAAGTTCAACCAAGCGTTGCACGGCTATTACTCACCCACTTCAATCGCTTAAGGAGTAATCTAAAATGGCTATTTCACGTGCACAACTGCTTAAAGAATTACTCCCCGGATTGAATGCATTGTTCGGATTAGAGTACGCCCGCTACGGAGAAGAGCATAAAGAAATTTATGAAATCGAAACTTCTGAGCGTTCATTTGAAGAAGAGACAAAACTGTCCGGCTTCTCTGCCGCACCAGTCAAGGCCGAGGGCAATGCCATCGCTTATGACAATGCACAAGAAGCATGGACCGCTCGTTACCAACACGAAACCATCGCCCTTGGATTCTCCTTAACAGAAGAAGCCATCGAAGATAACTTGTATGACTCCTTGTCTGCACGTTATACAAAGGGTCTGGCTCGTGCAATGGCTTATACCAAGCAGGTCAAAGCCGCCGCTATTTTAAATAACGGCTTCTCTGCTCAGTATGTAGGCGGTGACGGACAACCTTTGTTCTCCACTTCACATCCATTGGTCAACGGCGGTGTTAACGCCAACACACCTTCTACTCCTGCTGACTTGAACGAAACCGCATTGGAAAATGCTGTTATCGGAATTGCCGCATGGACAGATGAGCGTGGACTTTTGATTGCCGCTAAACCCCGTAAGTTGATTGTTCCACCTGCATTACAGTTCGTTGCAACTCGTTTGCTCGAAACTAAATTGCGTGTTGGTACAAACAACAACGATATTAACGCTATCGAAAACAATGGTTCCATTCCAGAAGGTTACACAATTAACCACTTCTTGACTGCAACCAATGCATGGTTCCTGACAACTGATGTGCCTAACGGTTTCAAAATGTTCGTTCGTACACCGCTACAAAATAGCATGGACGGCGACTTTGATACCGGTAACGTGCGCTATAAGTCACGTGAGCGTTATAGCTTTGGCTATTCCGACCCACTAGGCGGATACGCATCCTACTAAAGAAACCCCCGCCGTAAAAAGCGGGGTTTTTTTTAAAAAATTGTTTGCACAAACGTTTAAACGTAGTAAACTTAAACCATCTGGGAATTCAACCTTGTTGCCACTGGCCCAGCAGACGATGCAACGATTAACAAGGTAACTTTTGCATAAGGAATTATTATGGGACGCAGTACATTTGATGGGCCAATTATTTCTGGTGATAACCGATTTGGGCCGTTAAGAGACATTGGATACACAGATTTAGTTCAGGCAACAGATATTAACTTTACAGTTACTACTCCTGGCTCTGCTGGTTATTCGGGAGGTTCTGGACAGTTTGTTTGGGGCAATTCAATACCTAACCTAAACGGACAACTATATACACCTAGTTCTACGTTTAGTACAAGTGGACCAACCACAACAACACCTACTGCCGACCCAACAGGTACAAGCGGTACTATTTACCGTGGTGTTGTTATGTATTTACCTGCCGGGTGTTCTATCAATGATTTGTTTATTGATTGCGGTGTTGTTCCAACATTGTCAACAGGAACTATTGGTAACGTATCCGTTGTTGTTGGTAACGCATTTAACACATCCACATACGCATCAACAGGAACTATTTCTGCTGTGGGTAGACAATCTTTATCAACATTCACAGATGCACAATTTGTAGCACAGGCATCTACAAGTTCTGATATACAGAACCCACAAGTTGGAACACAACCAAGCTTTTTCTCACAAGTTGTATTTACTGTATTAATTCCGTTTACGGTAGCAACAGGTGTAATATCTGCGGGTAAGTTTTATTTTACTCTGCGTTATACACAGCCTGATAACAACATTGGTACATTGACAACTTACCCTTATGGTAATTTTGATTAATTAATCTCGGAGAGCTTCGGCTCTCCTGTTTAAACATTTAGGAGATTAATTATGGCAAACGTTGTTAATACAAACAATTCGGTCAATTCAATTACTCGTAAAGCTCGTTATGAGCCATTTGACCTACAGGTTTCTCGTGGTCAAATTTCTGGTCATCAAACATTAAGTTTGTTTGGATATCAATCTGCGGTTGGGAATACAAAAATTCCCGTGTGGGAAAACGCAACTACTTATACTTATATTACAACGGCTTCAACGCTTACATTGGTAAGTAGTTCAGCTTCCGATGATAGCCTTGCAAGAATTTTAATCAATGGGTTGGATTCTAACTTTAGTCCAATCTCTGAGATATTAACGATGAACGGGACTACAGGTGTAACGACTGTTAATAGTTATTATAGAGTTAACAGTATGATAATGGTTTTGCCTGGAACCAGTCAAAGCACTAACGTAGGCACAATCACATTAAAGCAATCTTCAAATATTGTTGCACAAATTAATGCAGGAATTGGTAAGACACAAAGTACCATTTACACAGTGCCCGCAGGGTATTCATTTTATTTGGACTTTGCTGAAGTAAATACATCCAACAGTTATACATCATCCAATATTGTTACTTATTCTGTCCAAGCAATTAACAACATTAACGGCGTGAAACTAAATGTGTTACAACAACCGTTTGTTTCCATTTATACAGCAAATAGAAGCTCTGACCCATTTTTGTATTCAGAAAAAACTGATGTTCAGTGGCAATTGGTTACAAGTACAGCTACAACAATTGCGGCTGGAGTTATTATTGCCGGTAAACTAATTTCAAACGGAACTTAATATGCCAGGAGCTTGGACCCGAAAAGAAGGCAAAAACCCAAATGGCGGTTTAAACGCCAAGGGACGAGCCAGTTTGAAAGCTGAGGGTCATAACATCAAGCCTCCTCAGCCTGAAGGCGGAAGTAGAAAAGATAGTTTTTGCGCTCGAATGGAAGGCATGAAGAAAAAGCTAACTAGTGCCAAAACTGCTAGTGACCCTAATTCAAGGATTAACAAATCTTTAAAGAAATGGAAGTGCTAATATGGCTACGAAAAAAAATTACGAAGATTTATATTTTACTTCTAGTAGCAGAGACCCTTATGATTTAAGCATGTATCATGAAGAATATGATATGCCTAAACAGCCTACAACAGTAAAGGGCGAGGTTATGGATGAAGGCGGGTCAAAATATGTTGGTCCTGGCGCATCTAAAAATCCAGAAGATGAAATTGGCGGTGGTAGAGGTAAAGTAAATCCTCCCAAGGTATACAAAAAAGGCGGGAAATTAAAATCTCTTGCATCTAAAAAAGCTGATGGATGTATTACTAAAGGACATACAAAAGGACGATTTGTATAATGGACCCGATGATTGTTTGGAATGCAGTTCTATCTTTGGTAATTGGAATAATTAGTTTCTTTTTGAAAGATAAGTTTGCAGAATTAAAAAGACTTGAAATTCTGTTGAACAAAACAAGAGAGGAGGTTGCTCGTGAATACGTCACCAGTGCAGAGGTTAATCGAATTACAGACCACATTGACCAACGCTTTAACAGGCTTGAAGAAAAGATTGACCAACTTATTCGTCAAAAAGGTTGATAAAGATGCCAAGCAGTAGTAAAAAGCAACATGATTTCATGGAAGCGGTGGCCCACAATCCATCGTTCGCCAAGAAAGCCGGGGTCTCACAGTCCGTGGGACGAGATTTTAGTGAGGCCGATAAAGGCAAAAAATTTAAACAAGGTGGAATTATGAAACATGAAAAAGAACATGAGATGAAGCAAGCGAAAGAACTTCGTAAGATTGCAATGGAAGAAGAAAAAGAAGCCAAAGAAATGAAACATGGTGGTCATACTGGTCATCATGTTAAGAAAATGGCTATGGGTGGTCGTGGTATGAATCCTAAACTTGCGGCAATGATTGCGGCAGGTCGTCCTGCAATGCGTCCTCCAATGGGTCCTGTTGGAATGCCTCCCGGCGGTGGAATGCCTCCTCCTCCAATGGGTGCTCCCGGCATGAAGCATGGCGGATTAAGCAAGGCTCATCACAAGCATTTGGCAGAGCATCACCTGGCAATGGCAGAGCACCATCATTCAATGCATGAAGGCGGCAAAACCAAGAAGTACGCCAAGGGCGGAGCAATTGAGACTATGGGTCCTCGCTCCATGAAGGAAGATGTTGAAGCAGGTTCTAACAAGCACGGTAGGTTTGGCGAGTCTAAATTACAAAAGACGGGTCATACACGTGGTAAAAATACGGGCGATAGCGGAAAAGTTGAGCCTATCGAATCTGAAAAGAACATGAGAGCTTTTGAAAAAGAAGGCATGAAAAAAGGCGGTAAGGTCCATAAGTTTGCCGAAGGCGGACACATTGGTTCTAAAGTTCATTCACGTGCGGATGGTATAGCTAAAAAAGGCCATACCCGCACAAAAATTTGCTAAGGAAAAATCATGAAAAAAGAATTCGATATGATTGAACATGGCGGTGAGCCAGAAGTTCATGGCTCGTTTAAACATCAAGTGCACCACATGAAAGAGCATCATGAAGGTAGCCACATGCATCATTCGCATCACTATGGTAAACACAAAGAAGACCATAAGATGCATCATGAGCATGTAGAAAAAATGTGTCACGGCGGAAAAGCCTAGTCATGATGCCTTCCCGTGGAATGGGTGCGGTAGAACCATCCAAAATGCCTAAAGGTACTCGTAAAGCTCGTCGAGATGACACGGACTTTACTGAGTACAAGAAGGGCGGGAAGGTAAATGCCGCAGGCAATTACACCAAGCCAACTTTAAGGAAACGAATTGTTTCTCAAATAAAGTCAGAGGCGGTACAAGGAACTGGCGCAGGTCAGTGGTCTGCTAGAAAAAGTCAATTAGTAGCAAAGAAATACAAAGCCGCAGGTGGCGGATACAAATGACAGCGCTTGCTAAATCACAACTTTCTTTAAAGAATTGGGGCGACCAGAAATGGACGACTAAATCTGGTAAGAAATCTTCTGAGACTGGGGAAAGGTATTTACCTGAGAAAGCGATTAAGTCTTTAAGTTCAAAAGAGTATGCGGCAACCACCAAGGCTAAGAGAGAAGGCAAGAAGTCAGGCAAGCAATTTGTAGCACAACCCAAGGCAATAGCTAAAAAAACAGCGAAGTACAGATAAATGTCTACAAGTGGAACAACTCTATTTAATCTACCGTTCAATGAAATAGCGGAAGAATGCTATGAGCGTTGCGGCGTAGAGATGCGTACTGGTTATCAGTTACGCACTGCTCGCCGGAGTATGAATTTACTCACGATTGAATGGGCAAACCGAGGCATTAATCTTTGGACTATAGAGCAGGGAGAGATTCCTCTTGTTACAGGTCAGGTCTCTTACATCATCCCAGATGACACAATTGATTTGCTTGACCATGTGATTCGTCAAAACGAGGGTACAAACAATCAGCAGGACATCAACATTACTCGCATATCCGAGACAATGTATTCCACGATTCCCAATAAGTTAGCGCAGGGTCGCCCCATTCAGGTGTGGGTAAACAGACAGAACGCCCAGACCAACCCAACGACAGTACAGACCACAAGTGCAATAACTGCAACGGCAACATCTATCCCTGTTAATAATGCATCAACTTTGGCATCTGCCGGATATATCATTATCAATGGCGAACAGATTTACTATAATAATGTCGAAAACAATGTGCTTAATCTTTGTATAAGAGGTTTAAACGGCACAACAGCATCTACTCAAGCCTCGGGTTCTTTCCTCACGGTATACAACCCAAATAACATCAATGTGTGGCCTACCCCCAATGCGGGGGGAGGTGGATATACATTTGTGTACTGGAGACTTAGAAGGATTCAAGATTCAACAAGTGGTGCTCCTAATGAGGATATTCCTTTTAGAGCGTTACCGGCAATTATTGCAGGATTGACGTATTACTTATCGGTTAAAGTTCCAGAAGCAATGGCGAGAAGCCAAGACTTGAAGGCGCAATACGAAGAACAATTTAACATGATGGGAGGTGAGGATAGAGAGAAAGCCTCACTAAGGTTAGTACCTAGACAAATGTTCTACTGATGGCAACGCAATACGCATCAGGCAAATATTCAATTGCGGAGTGTGACCGTTGCGGACAGCGGTACATGCTCAAGGAGTTGAAGAAAGAGATTATCAAGACAAAACTTTTCCAAATAAAGGTTTGTCCTGAGTGTTGGGACCCTGACCAACCGCAGTTATCATTGGGTTTATATCCAGTGTATGACCCGCAAGCGGTTAGAGAACCAAGACCTGATGTGAGTTATTATGCGTCTGGACAGAGTGGATTGGTGACTTCAGCAACGCCTGGACCAGGTGTAACGCAAAACGGCTATCCAGAAGAGGGAAGTAGAGTGATTCAGTGGGGATGGAACCCCATTGGGGGTTCAAGCAGTAACGATGCAGGTTTAACGCCAAACTATTTGACGATAAACTTTCAGATTGGAACATGCACAATTTCATCAAATTAGGAGCAAACATGGAAAAGAAAACAGTTAAAAAAATTGCAGACCAAGAAATTCATAAACATGAAAGCCATATGCACAAGGGTCAAAAGATGACTAAGTTTGCAAAAGGCGGAGTTACAGGCCAAGCCGAAAAGGAAATGGGTCGTAATTTAGCTCGTGTTGCTAACCAAGGGAGCAAGAAATGAGTAAATTTTCAATGAAACAAGGCGGTAAAGAGGTTGGTTATGCCGATGTTTACGCCGCACCGCATAACATGAAAGGCCAAGAGATTGATGGCACTGAGGTTATGGAGCAAGGTGAATGGCAAAGACGTAAATCAGCCAGAGAAGCCAATATCAAAGACCCGCTAATCAGTGGCGTAAGCTATGGTATTGGATATGAAAAAACCGATGGCATAGAAATGCGTGGCGCAGGAGCGGCTACCAAGGGTAAAATGTCAAGAGGACCAATGGCATAATGTATTATGTAGACCTAGTTACATCGATTAACGATTACGCAGAGAATAACTTTCCTGTTGAAGTCGTTAATCGATTTATTGAGCAAGCCGAGCAGAGGATTTATAACTCTGTTCAGATTCCTTCGCTTCGTAAAAATGTAACAGGTGCGGTTAGTCCAACCAATCCATACCTTGCATGCCCAACGGATTGGTTATCTACATTTTCTTTAGCGGCTTATACATACGCCTCTGGCACTATTTCTACAACATCGGGTAGCAATACCATTACCTATACCGGTTTAAACGCCCAGGTAGGCCAATTGGTGACCGCCACAGGCATTCCTCCCAACACTTACGTACAGATTGTTGGAACCAATTCATGTTTGCTTACAAACAATGCAACCGCAACGGGTTCTGTGACTGCATCGTTTCAAGGACCTTATCAGTATTTGTTAAACAAAGATGTGAGCTTTATTAGAGAAGCCTTTGCAACGCCTCAGTATTCTGGGTTGCCTTTGTATTATTCTTTGTTTGGACCACAGACATCCAACATATACGACATGACATTCTTGTTAGGTCCAACGCCTGACCAGGTGTATAGCATGGAGTTGCATTACAACTCTTATGCGACCTCTATTATTCAATCGACCATTGCCACGCTTGGAACAATTACATCCACTGGGATATTTACTGCCGGTACGTATTACAACACTGCACTGACGGGCGGAACAGGCTCTAGTGCAACTGCTACTATTGTAGTAAATAGCAGTGGCGTGGTGACTTCTGTGTCTTTGGTGGATGTAGGAACTGGATATGTCGTGGGTGACAAGTTAAGCGCATCGTTACCGTTCCCGAGTGGAACTCCTGTTTTTACAGTTGCGGTTGCAAGCATCAATAATCCTACAGGTCAATCATGGCTTGGTGAAAACTTTGATACTGCCTTGTTGAATTATTCATTGATGGAAGCCATTACCTATACCAAGGGCGAACAAGACCTGGTTGCTTTGTATCAAAAACGTGCGGATGATGCTCTTGCAATTCTTAAACAACTTGGAGATGCCAAGGAGAAGGGCGATTCTTACCGTGATGGCGCACCTAAATATAAAGTTGTATGATAGTCCAGACCATCACCAATTCTTTCAAATCTGACATCCTACAGGGATATCAGAATTTGTTGACCGACAATCTTTATTTAGCGCTTTACAACGCCAATGCGTTGCTTAATGCCAATACTCCGGCTTATACAAGCGCTAACGAGGTATCCGGGGGAACTTACGCCGCAGGCGGACAGTTGGTCACTGGGGTAAGCATCAATATAGATTCAATCAGCAATGTGGTTTATGTCAGCTTTAACAATGTGACTTGGACCAATGTTTCATTTGTATGCCGAGGAGCATTGCTTTACAATGCGAGTAAAACCAACAATTCTATCTGCCTATTGAACTGGGGTTCAGATAAGAATGCAGGACCAAATTTCACGGTATCTTTACCGGCGAACACACCAACAAACGCTTTAATCAGACTGTAAGGAATAACAATGATTACAACTACTAAAGGCGACATGGATGAATCTCTTCTTGTTAAGAAAGAAGGTTCAATTGACAATGAAAATGAATACACGACTTGGGTCGAGTACTATTTAGAAGATGAATTGGTACATCGTTCTGCTCATGTCACTCTCAAGAAATCACCGTGGTTAGATTTAGTCGCCGCATCAATGGCATAAGGAGAATAAAATGGCAAACCAACAATCAATGTGCACCTCGTTTCTTGGTCAATTAATGACTGCAACCCATAACTTTGGTGTTGCGCCTACCCGTGGAACATCTGCGGCGGATACATTCAAGGCGGCTCTTTACACAGCAACGTCTGGTTCTACCACAACAACATGTGTATGTGCCAGTGCGACTGCGTATAACGCAACAATCAACGGAGTAGCAGAGGTATCCGGAACAGGATACTCAGCGGGAGGTATTGCTGTTACAAATGCAACAGCGCCTTCGTCAACCAATTCATCGGTAACTGCGGGAGTGGGATATTGGACTCCATCAGCAAGCTTGTCTTATTCAGGAGTTACTTTGACAACTGCATTTGACACGGTGTTAATTTATAACTCAAGTCAATCTAATGCGGCGGTGAGCGTTCACACATTTGGTTCACAGACCATTACCGCCGGAACATTTACATTGACAATGCCATCGAACACGACATCTTCTGCACTTTTGAGATTGTCGACAACCTAAAGGATATGTTATGTCCTTGGGTTGGGGTGATGGCACGTGGGGGCAAAACGGGTGGGGAGGAACTCTTTCTCTAACTGGCGTTGCTTCCGCAGGGAATGTCGGAACAGTAGCCCAGAGTAGAACCTCTGCGCTATCAGGAGTTTTTGCGGCAGGGGCGGTTGGAACCGTTATTGAGAGCGATGCGGACCCGATAATCAGTGTAAACGGTCAGGGTAACACTGGATTGGTTGGGCCAAATCTAACGGTTGCACTCAGTGGAGTTGTTGCAAGTGGTAATGTAGGAACGATATCGTTTGGTGGAACGGTTGTTAACTTAAGCGGGGACAATGCATCCGGGTTAGCAGGAACGGTAACACCAAATATCAGGCAAGCGTTATCGGGTGTATTTGCAAGTGGATTGGTGGGTTCGGTAAGTTCTGGGGTAAACCCTAGCTTATCAGGCGTTAACTCTTCGGGTAATGTTGGAACGGTATCGCCGTCCAACACAGGAAGTTTAAACGGTGTTAATGCGAATGGATTTGTAGGCTCTGTACTTGCGGCATTGATTGGGGTAAGGGCCGATGGAACTGTTGGAGCGCTTGGTCCCAATGTTGTGTTGGCATTGAGCGGAGTTGGAGCAACAGGCTCAGTTGGTTCTGTATCGATTGGAGAAAGAGCGATACAACTAACAGGTGTAAATGCAAACGGTTCAGTGGGTAGTTTGGGATATAACTACTGGGGCTTGGTTGTAGATAATCAAACGCCAAATTGGAATGCCATTAGTGATAATGAGACTGCAAATTGGGGTGCGATTAATACAAATGAGACTGCAAATTGGGTGAAAATAACTACATTGTAGGAAAATTATGGCAACGTATACAACAAACCTTGTAATTGAATTAATTGGCACTGGCGAGTTAGCCGGTACATGGGGTACAACAACCAATCAAAACTTTCAATATGTATTTGAAGAGGCAATTGTTGGTCGTGCAGGTGTTGCATTCTCTGATGCAAACGTTACTTTAACAACAACGCAAGCGACAACTGACCAGACATTTCGTAACGTTTATTTAAACTGTACCGGTACAAATACAGCGCAGAGAAGTTTGATTGTTCCAACAATCAATAAGAACTACATTGTAGAAAATAACACCACAGGCGGATTTGCTATCCTGGTAACCACATCCGGCGGAACAGGTCTTGTGGTTCCTAATGGATACAAGGCCGCTCTTTATGTGGACGGAACCAACGTAGTTACAGCGTTTAATTATCTTTCAAGCTTAACAGTTGCAGGTTCTTTAACAACTGGTTCTTATGTTGCAAACGGTTCTATTACTTCATCTGCTTATATAGGCGCATACAGTTATGGAACGCTCACTTATTTAGATACCAATAACTTTGCGACATATCAAACAAGCGCAAACAGTTACGCTCAGGTTGTATTGCAAAATACAAGCACTGGAACCGCCGCATCAGCGGATGTTATTGTGAGCAATAACTTAGGTACGGCATCCAATTACTATGGTGACTTTGGTATCAATGGCTCTGGGTTCAGTGGTTCTGGTAATTTCCAAGCGCCGAATAATGTGTATTTATATTCAATAGGTTCAGACCTAGCGATTGGTACTCAGTCATCGAATGCAATTCATTTTATTGTTGGTGGAGCAACGGCGGCAGATGCATTGATTTTAGATTCCAATCAGAATCTAGGACTTGGAATAACACCGCCATCAAATTCTCAATCAAACGGCGGTTTGTATATTGGTAGCTATGCTTCTTATGCGGCAAACACAAGTACCAACGCAACAACAGTCGGACAGAACGTTTATTACCTAAGCACAACCCCTGTTTATAGAAACACAGGTTATGCGGCCTTGTATCAGCAAACCACATCAGGCGTTCATTCCTGGCTTGTAGCTCCATCAGGAACCGCTAATTCATCAAGTGTTACATCAGGATTAGGATATATTGTTGCTTCATTAGGAACAACAACGCTTGCTCAGTGGCAAGCTTATTTCAGCGGATTAAGTACCATACCGACCGTAGGTCAAGCGATTACAGCAACCGCAACGGGTAGCATTGCAGGCGGAGCTACAGTCACTGCTCAGGTTGTATTTAATCAAGCAATGACATTAACCAATGCAGGCTATCTAGGTATAGGTACAAGTAGTCCTACATCATATTTGACTGTAAATGGAGGTTCAACAGCACCTACTTCAAACCCTGTTGTTCGTATAGATTCAACTGCTACAACAACATATAGTACAAATACTTATGTGGGCGGACAAATCAGAATAAATTTTGGTAATGCAACAAGCTCATACGGTGGAATTAATTTTTCTAATTTTGGAGCAACAAGCCAAGACTTTTTTGGTGTAGTACAAAATTCTAGTGGGTATGATGATTTTGTTTGGCAAACTTATAATGCAACATTTGGCGGATACGCAGAAAATATGCGTTTGAATAACGCCGGTAACTTAGGATTAGGAGTTACTCCTAGTGCTTGGATTAGTACATTTAAAGCAATTCAAATAGGCAATGGCGCTTCCGTTCAAGGACAAACAAATTCAGTAAGTATTGTTCATGTTTCAGGCAACGCATATGTAGATTCTGGCGGTACTTATCGTTACATCGGAACAGGAGAAGCCGCGCAACGCTATCAACAATATTCAGGCGCTCACTCTTGGTATACAGCCGCGTCTGGCACAGCAGGTAACGCCATCACCTTCACCCAAGTAATGACACTAACTAGTAGTGGTCAATTAGGCATTGGTACAAGTAGTCCTAGCCATTTGTTAACTGTAAATCAAGGCTCTTCATCTACTACTGGTTTATTGATTTCAGGAAACTCAAGTCCTGGACTAAACATTACAGAAACAAGTTCAAGTAACAATTTGTTTTTAGGTGCTGATTCTTCTGCAATTTATGTCAGCGCACAAACAAGCACACCATTAGTATTTCGCACAAATAGTACGGAATATATGCGTTTAGACACTAGTGGTAATTTGTTGGTTGGTACTACAAGTATAGGAACTCTTACTGGAAATTCTTTTTTTGCCGCTCCAGTATCAGGCGGAGCAAATATTGGAATTACACATTCTAGCGGTACATCATCTGGTCAAAATTATGCTGGATTTTTATATAATGGAACAACAATTGGCTCTATAACACAATCAGGAACTACATCAGTAAATTTTAATGGTAATTCCGTTCCACCTTCTGACCAAAGATTAAAAGAAAATATAGTAGATGCTCCATCAGCACAAACATTTTTAAATAATATTAAAGTTAGGTCTTTTGATTGGATAGCAGATAAAACTCATCAAACTTATGGAATGATTGCACAGGAATTGATGACTGTTGCGCCAGAAGTAGTGCCTACTCCACCAGATGAAAATACTATGATGGGTATTGATTACGCAAAATTAGTCCCCGCATTAATTAAATGTGTACAAGAACTATCAGCAAAAGTAACCGCTCTAGAAGCAAAGGTAGGAGCATAACAAATGTCATCAAATCTTATTACCGCAGACAATGGTGTTAGTTCTGGCGTTACTGGAATTACGCAATCAGCAGGGAGCGATGGAACCTTACAGCTTCGCA
>Ga0208499_1000189_pt1 | contig 26213 bp, 52 predicted proteins | sample CryBogCBE07Jul09_FD_185504 | JGI IMG/M metagenome (GOLD analysis project Ga0208499, IMG submission 185504) | Freshwater microbial communities from Crystal Bog, Wisconsin, USA - CBE07Jul09 (SPAdes) (version 2) | ecosystem: Environmental > Aquatic > Freshwater > Lake | place: Crystal Bog... | reverse complement strand
ACCGCCGCCTTCCCGGTTCGCTCTGACCCGCTTTGCCTATTACACTAAGAGAAGGCAACCCCGAAGGAAGGAAGCAATATGGCTGAAAAGAAAATTGATTTGCCATCAGGCGGTTGGGCATTGTTCCGCGACCCTGAAGAAATCACTTACGGCGATTACAAGAACATTCTTAAGGTTCTTGGCGGCGATGAAAACCAATACGAGCGCACCTTTAAGTTTCAAGAAGCACTCTTAGCGTTTCTCGTCAAGGAATGGTCATTTGACCTTATCCCACCAAGCATCAAGCGCGAATCTCTTGACCAACTCAAGCCAAAAGATGTTGCGGCACTTAACAAGGCTACAGAAGAAGCACAGAGCGTTATATTTCTGAATTTCACAGAAGATACTGGAACTGATAGCCCAAAAGACAGTTAGAACGACTGGAGTGGCTACTTGAAGGGCATGAACGAAGCCCAGATTTAACCTATCCAGATATGCAGTATTACTACTACCAATGCGCTAATCGCTTTGGATGGACTCCCGAAGAAACTGACCGCCAGCCTTTCATGTTAACTACATGGATGCTGATGATTGGTTCTTCGGTGGACAAAGTGGAAGCGAAAGCCATAAATCCAAATTAGGAGAATCCATGTCTGTAACTGTTAAGGGCTTGGATTCTCTTATTAATAAAGTTAATAACATTGGTAAAAATGGGCAGATGGCTGCCAAGGAATCTGTCGAAAAGATGGCTGCCGCAGTAGAACGCCAAGCGCGTATCAATGCCAATACGGGTTCACACCCTAAAGGCAGTTACTCCATGACCGCTACACCGTTGATTCCATTTGGCCCTAATTCGGCGCAAGTTGGTCGCGCCAAGACAAGCAAAAAAGGTTTTGGTAGTCGCGGTTCGGGTCACATCCCCGGTACTGGCCCCGGCCCTAACATGGTGACGGGAACATTGAACCGTTCGATTATTTACACAAGCAATCCTGTTGGTTTGGTTGGTTACATGGCAGTTGTCGGCCCGACTGCAATCTATGGTCGCGCAGTTGAATTGGGTAATCCTCGCTGGAAGTCTGGCGTTAAGTATCCATACTTGCGCCCCGCGTATGAAGAATTAATGGCTTCAGGAGAACTTCAGGCTATTCATCAAGCAGTTGTTAACAAATATATTCTAGGAAGGGGTTAAAAATGCCAATGCTTGACCCCGTAGAAGTTATATTTACTGCTCAGGCAACTCAACTCCTTGCAACCATGAAGGAGATTGAAACCCAAACAAACAAGATGGATGCCAATTTCTCCAAAATGACTGGCATGGAAAAGATGCAGTCTGTCGCCAATGTTTCCTCAAAAGCGCTTTTGGGTTTTGGTGCAGTCATGGTTGGTGTTGGCGCAAGTGCAATTCACGCATTTGACCAAGTAGAAAAGGCATCTGCCACGGCTCAAACTGCCGTTACTAACCTTGGTTTGAGTTATACAAAGGTTCAGCCAGCATTTGATGCGCAAGCAAAGTCAATGACCAATCTTGGCTTTAAGTACGCAGACACCATTGGCGCATTGGGAACATTGACCACCGCTCTTGGCGACCCTGCCAAAGCAATGTCGTTGATGAACACCGTTGCTGACTTGGCTCGTAAGAACAATACTGACCTTGCAACAACCGCTGATATGGTTGCTAAGGCAACCGCAGGTAGCGCCCGAGCATTTGCTGACTTAGGTATTAAGGTTGACCGTAACCTGACACCACAAGCAGCGTTTAATCTTTTGATTGACCAAGCAAACGGCAAACTTAATGGCTTGGCACAAACCTTTGCAAAAACCGTTCCCGGTTCAATAGATGTTACTAATGCAAAATTAAACCTTACTCAGATTTCTCTTGGTAAGGCGCTTGCTCCGGCAATGGGGCAACTTGCTCAGGTTGCTCAAACCGTTCTTGTTCCCGCTTTACAAGGAATAGCAGATGCGGTTTCTAAAGCGCCCGGCGCGTTTGAACTTGTTGCTGGCGGTTTGTTAACCGCTGGATTAGCGATGAAGGCTTTTGCTGCCGCTACTGCTTTGGCAGATAGTGCTTTTGGCGCATTGATTTTAGAGATTGCACCTTACGCTGCTCTCTTGGTTGGTGTTACAACCTTTATTGAATTGCTCAAGGGTTCTGGTACTACTGTTCAAAGCGGTCGCGCTGGCGGTGCGCGTGGTCAACAATACTCATCTCTGCCATCTACAACTGATTATTCTAAACAATATCGCCCCGGTGGTTCTCCAGTTAGTTCAACACCTGTTGACCCTACCGCTGCTGCATTAAAGGCTTACGAAGATTCCTTAAAAACATACACCGCTAATCTAAATGCTCAGAACGCAGCACTTCAAGCATCCGTTCAAAAAGCAGTTACCATCAAATCTACTGGTAACAAGATTATGGATGCCATTAACAAGACTTACTACGATTCTCAAATTGCGGCATATCAGGCTTATGCAGATGCCGAATTAAGCGCAACCAAGACTTTAACTGACACAGAAGAATCCATCAAGGAAAACTTCCAGCAACAACAACTGGCATTAACTCAGCAATACACCAAGCAATACGCATCCATCATTTTGCAAAACATCCAGCAAATGACAGGCGCTTTTGCTTCCTCTACTGCTCTTAATGTCGGTGACTTGTTTAATCAGATGCTTGGCGGCATCGCTAATAACGCCAATATCGGAACACTTGTTGCTCAGTTCAACCGCCGTTTGGTACAAGCACAACAACTGGCTCAGGGTGCTAATCAACTTGCCGCTCTCGGATTCTCGCAGACCTTTATTGACCAAGTTGTAGGCATGGGCGCGCAACAGGGCAACTTGCTCGTTAACGCCATTACAAGCGCAACTCCTGACCAAATCAAGGCATTGCAAGATAGTTTCAACTCTCTCAACACCGTATCCAATACCGGTGTTACGGCGCTCGCTACCACCATGAGCAACGGCGTTGACTTTGCTACTCAGCAACTCGCGCAGCAATACGCACAGGTTACAACCGATTACAACAATGCTCTAACTGACCTTAACAATCAGACTCAGATTCAGTTGGATGCGGCTCAGCGCACCTTTACCGCTTCGATGGCAGATGCCAAGAGCAAGTTAGACACTTCGCTCAAGAACTCTTACGATGCTTTGGCTCAGTCGTTCCAAGCATCAGGATTTACTGCCAAGCAAGCAACCGATGATGTTAATAACTTTATGAAGTCCATCATTGACGGCAGCCCACAAATGAAGGATTACATTACGGCTCTTAAGACCGTTAATTCTTTGCTAGGCGCTCCGTTGACCGTCTCCGGTCTTGGCGGTCAAACCGCTGGTCAACAGATTCTTGCAACACAAGGACTTGCTCAATCTTCAGCCGCAGCACAAGCAGCAGTTCCACAGAACCTTGGCACTACAACTTCCGGCGGTGTCACTCAGAACATCAATGTTATTTCTGTTGGTTCAAACATTACTGCCGCCGACCAAGCAGCCGCAATCAACTACGGCGCAGTTGCCGTGACTGCATCTAGCGATACAACTTACGCAATTACTGGCCCATCCAAAGCAACGCAACAAGGCATCGCTGCTAAACTTGTCGCCATGCAAAATTCAGTAGGAAGTGGTTACTAATGACTGTCACTTCGCTCAATAACTACTCATTTGCATTTAATGGGTTTGTCTTTGGCGGTACTGGCTCTCCTTATCAAATCGCCAGCGTTGATGGCTTACAAGGACTTCCCGCCATTGACAATCAGGATGATAACCGCGGCTATGCAGACGGTATGTTTACGGGTCGTGACTTCCTTCGCGGTCGCACCGTCACCATTCAGGTTCAGGTATTCGGCACATCCAATACCTCTATGCAGACTAATCTGAACGCTCTGTTGTCAGCCTTGCAACCACAACAACAAGGCACAACCCCATTGCAGTTCCAACTGCCGGGAAGCAACTTGCAGCGAGTCAATGCCCGTGTGCGTAATCGTCAGGTACAAATCAACCCTGATTATGCCTACGGTAAGGCAATCGTAACTTATATGTTCTTCTGCCCTGACGGTCGTATTTATGATGATGCTTTGCAATCGCAGAACATCTATTCATCATCACCTGTTAGCGGTCGTACCTACAACCGTACCTATAACTTAACTTATGGCACAGGTTACGCAAACGGTATTATTAGCAACGCGGGTAACACAACAACCTTCCCGCTAATTACCATTACTGGCCCATGCGTTAACCCACAGGTCAGCAACATTACTTCTGGTCAATTCCTTAAGATTAACTACACCTTGGCTATTTCCGATACCTTGGTGCTAGATACCAATTATCGAACCGTAACCTTAAACGGTGTTAACCGCCGCGCTCTTTTGGACAACAGTTCGTCATGGTTCGCTTTATCGCCCGGCACTTCGTACTATACTTTCGTTGCTTCGGGAACAGGCACAGGTACATCTTGTGTTGTTTCTTGGAGCAACGCTTACATCTAATAGGAGATATCAATGGCACTACGCACACCGCCAAGTTGGTTACAGAACGGCTCTCACACCGCTGAGAATGACCGTCTAACTGCCACTTCTTCTATTTGGAATACGGCGGGTGTTACTGATTACGGCAATATGTTCGTTACCCCAACTGGTACGCCTTCTATGGCGGTTCAGATTGCAGCGGGAACGGCTCTTATTGCAGGTACTCAGACCTCAACACAGGGTTTCTACATTGCTTACAACGATGCTTCGACCACTATCTCCATTGCGCCATCTAACCCAACAAACCCACGCATTGACCTTATTGTGGTTACCGTACAAGATGCTTTCTACGGTGGAACTGCAAACAATCAGGTTCTTTTTCAAGCGATTACCGGCACTCCCGGCGCATCTCCAGTAGCGCCATCTGCTCCTGCTAACTCATTCATCTTGGCTCAGGTTCTTGTAGGCGCTGGCGTAACCTCAATTTCTTCAGGTAACATCACCGACAAGCGCACCTTTGCACAACAGGCAGACTTGAATGTTACTGCCACAACAACGGCATCTACTAGCCTGACAGTTAACACGATTGCTTCTCAGACAGGCAAGGCGCTTCAGATTAACAACTCATCTGGCGCACAGGTCTTTGGCGTATCTCCATCGGGAACTGTTACCTTCCAAGACGGTTCAACGCAGACAACCGCATCAACTTACAACCCAAACATTACAATTAACGCTCAGACCAACACGACTTACACCGTGAATGTGACTGATGCTCAGAAGTTTGTCACCCTGACCAACTCATCACCAATTACCGTAACTATTGCTTCCAACGCTACTCAGGCGCTTCCTGTTGGTACACAAGTTACATTTGCTCAGTACGGCGCAGGACAGGTTAACTTTGTCGGTGCATCTACGCCAAACCCTGTAACTATTGTTTCGACAGGCTCAACGGCAAGCAACCCTAAACTTCGCTCACAATATAGCGTTTGCACCGCGCTTCAGATTTCTACCGACAATTGGATTATCACGGGTGATGTTGCGTAATGTCACGCCTTGCCTTAACTCCGGTCAATCATCCAACAAGCACTACTAATCCAACCACTCCTACCCTTCGCGCTGGAGATTCATACTTCAATACAACCGACAATTCGCTTCGGGTGTATAACGGTTCAACTTGGATTTCTCTTACTTCAGCAACAACGCTCTCGGCGCTGGATGCTGGAAACTTTGATAGCATTGCCCCCTACGATGGTGGTACTGCTACTACTACTAGCACCCAAACGGTTGATGGAGGCTCTGCATGAGCGTTATTACACAAGTTCAATTACGCCGTGGTACTGCCGCTTCGTGGGTATCGGCTAACTCAACACTCGCCGCGGGTGAAGTCGGCTTTGAAACAGATACCCTTAAGTTCAAGATTGGCAACGGTTCGTCTGCATGGAACTCACTTGTCTATGCAAACCCATCCATTAATCAATCCACACCAACATTTAGCGCTAACGCTTACACACTTGTAGCCAGCGATGCCGGCAACCTTTTACTTGCTTCCAACTCATCTACCGCCGCGACTCTTTCGATTCCTACTAACGCTTCCGTAGGTTTCCCCATTGGCACTCAGATTACTGTTATCCAAACTGGTTCGGGTCAAATTACTATTCAGGCGGTTACTTCGGGAACAACGACCGTGAACTCAACAGGTTCAACCGCAACAACTCCTAAACTTCGCGCACAGTTCTCATCAGCAACCCTTATTAAGACCGCAACCGATACTTGGTATGTAGTGGGTGATGTAGCGTGAGTTTAATTCCCGGAGTTATAGCCTCTGGAATATCGGGGCATTTAGTAAATAATAATTATTTCTCTATTGCTACGCAAACAGTAACAGGTTCTTCTGTTTTAGCCGTAACCTTTTCATCTATTCCTTCTACCTATACCCACTTGCAACTTCGTTGGGTTGGTCGTACAACTCGCAGTACAACTAGCGATAGTTTATATGTTCAACTTAATGGAGATACATCTTATTATTATAGCCACGGTCTTTCGGGTAATGGTTCTTCTGCAAGCGCTTATGCAGATAATACAAATCCAAATAACTTGGGTCTTGCAACAGCATCATCAGCAACATCTGGAATGTTTAGCGCTGGAGTTACTGATATTTTAGATTACACAAATACAAACAAATATAAAACACTTCGAAATTTTTCTGGTTTTGATGAAAATGGTTCTGGCGCTATTAGATTGTCTAGTAGCGCAAATATAGGTACATCTGCAGCAATTAACTCTATTTATATTTATACCAATGGTGGCGGAAATATAGATGTAGGTTCTCAATTTGCTCTCTATGGAATTAAGTAAGGGCGGTAAATAATTATGGCTAGCGCACCAACATATACACCGATTGCAACGCAGACCGTTAGCGGTTCAACAACCACAACAGTTTCTTTTACCTTTATTCCTCAAACATATACAGATTTAATTTTAATTTGCAATGCTAGTACCGTGTCTGGCAACTATGACATAGGATTGCAATTTAACTCTGACACTAGCGGAAGTTATTCTTTTACTTACATAAGAGGAAATGGAAGCGTTACTAGTTCTAGTCGTTCTGTCGGGCAAGTTTTTGCATGGACGGACTGGGCTGGTTATACAACAACTATTGGACAAACAATTACGCATATAAATAATTACTCTAATAGCACAACTTACAAAACGGTTTTGTCTCATTATGGCAATTTAGGTAGCGCGGTGGATAGCGTTGTTTCTCTTTGGCGTAATACTGCCGCCATTACTCGTATTGACGCAACAATGTCAGGCGGTTTTTTTGCATCAGGTTCAACGGTAACTCTCTACGGCATATTGGCGGCATAAATGGCAACCCCAACATATAACCTCATCGCAAGCCAAGTAGTCGGTTCTGGCGGAGCGTCAACAATTACCTTCTCGTCAATTCCGCAGACTTATACGGATTTGTTAATTCTAGAATCAACAAGAGATTCTACTGGTAACGGAGCAAGCAACTATGTAACCTTTAACGGTTCAGGTTCTGGATATACAAATAAAGAATTATTTGGAAACGGCTCATCTGCTAGTTCCAGCAGTAACACTACGGCATATTTTGACCTATCCGTTGGTGCAACCGTAACGGTAAATACATTTTCCAGCGGTTCTCTTTATATTCCTAATTACACATCCAGCAACTACAAATCATTTTCAGGTGAAGGTTCGGCAGAAAATAATGCGACACAAGCATTTCTAACGTTAGATGCAAACCTTTGGTCAAATACCGCCGCAATTACATCCATAACAATATATTGTGGGCAGGGCAACTTTGTCCAATACTCATCATTTTATCTCTACGGCATTAAAAACTCATAACTAAGGAGCAAACATGGCAGATGTAATCGAAGTAAATTGCGAGACAGGTGAGGTAGTTACTCGCCCACAAACCGCTGAAGAAATTGCAGCAGCCGAGGCAGCAGCCGCACAAGCCGCCGCTGATGCTAAGGCTCAAGCCGATGCAGAAGCCGCCGCTGCCGCCGCTAAAGCAAGCGCTGAGGCTAAACTTGCCGCTCTTGGCTTGACCGCTGAAGAAATCGCCGCGCTTTCTAAGTAAGGCGTATATGTATTAGGAGGTAGTGATGGCAACAACAATCTATCGCTACCTCTTTGCTGACCTTTTAACTAATCAAATCCTTGCCGAACTTCCCCTAACGGGAGTTTCCTTTACTCAGGTTCTCAACGCCGCGGGTACATTTCAAGGTCACATCATGCTTTCGGATTTGTCCGAAGCGGGCTACGACCTTACCAACACCACGATTCCCGGTCGCACCGCTATCTATGTTGACCGCAATGGCGTACTTGTATGGGGTGGAATCCTTTGGACTCGCCAATACGATTCAGCCACGCAATCCCTAACTTTTACGGGTCGTGAGTTTGAATCGTACTTTGAGAAGCGCTTAATTGTTACCGAGAAAGCCCCGTATTACCTGAACTATGTTGCCGTTGACCAACTGACCATTGCGCAAGACCTTATCAATGTGGCGCAAAGCGTTACAGGTGGAAACATCGGCGTTGTTGTGGGAACGGAAACATCAGGCAAACTGATTAACCGCACCTTCTATCCATACCAATACAAAGATTATTTCTCTGCTATTTCGGATATGTCAAAGGCGGGAAGCACCTTTGGTTTTGACTTTAACATTGATGTTCAATACGACAGTACGGGAACACCAACAAAACTGCTTCGCCTAGATTATCCGTATCGCGGCAAGGTCTATTCAGCAAGCGACCCATCTGCTTTGGTTATTGACTTCCCCGGAAGCCCTGAGAAATATACATGGATGGAAAACGGCGCGTTGATTGCTAACACCGTGTACGCCGTAGGTGCAGGAAGCGCGCCATCTAATTATCTTGGTTACTACGCCGACACCACTCACACATCATCTGGCTGGCCGCTCTATGAAGTCACCGCTAACTACTCGGATGTGTACGACACCAACCTTCTCAACACATTGGCGCAAGGTCAGGTACAGGCGCAACTTAATCCAGTTGTCAACGGACAGATTGCACTTCCTGCTTATGTTGACCCTGTTCTTGGCTCATACCGTACCGGTGACCAAATACTTTTGCGTTTTACCGATGATAGATTCCCGAAAACGGGAAGCGGATTTGGTTATACAGTTGTCAAGCGCATCACCGCTATCAATGTTCAAGCGGGCGAAAACTCTCCAGAGTTAGTAACATTAACCACGGCAGATTTGCCATTCGTTCCAGCATAGGAGAGTTAAATGCCATTCATTAACCTTCCTCCTGTCCTGTCTGAACTATTTGACGGCTTAGACAAGCGCTTGAAAAAAGTGGAATACGCCAAGCGATTCACCGCGCCTATTTGGGATTTCTCTACGGGCAATCCTCAATACCCACAACAAGGCGATATCTTCTTTGACACCAATACCAATATGTTTCGGTATTACAACGGCAGCACTTGGTATGTCATTGCCGACAACAATGTGGCAACGCCTGTTGTTTCCTTTACGCCTACTTGGTCGGGAACTGGTTTAACCTTTACCGGCACTCCAGCAACGGGTGAATATCAAAAAATTGGCAAGCAGATTCATTTTCAAATTAAAGTTTTATGCACAAATGTTACAAACTTTGGAACTGGTCAGTATTCGTTAACCCTTCCTTTTGCCCCATTTAGCGATTATATGTTCAGAGATGGCGCTATTCATCATTCCACCGCTCACCACGCTATTGCGGCAGATGCCTATTCTGGAACAACAACAGTCAATCTTTATCACTTAGCAACAACTAATGGTTCTAATTCATACGCTTATGACGACCCATTTTCTCAAGGCAATCCCATTACATTGACAACATCAGATTATTTTTATGTCTCTGGAAACTACCTCACCGCATAACCCATAACCGAAAGGTGCAAATGAACGCCACGCAACTCGCCAATGCCGCAAATTGGGCGCAAATCCTTTGGGCAAGTGGAGCAGCACTCGCCACTATCGCAGCCGTAGGAAAAGTGTTTTTTTCTATTAAACACAAGTTAGATAACATTGAAGCACACACTTACAAACGCAACGGTGGTTCATCTATGGCTGATTCATTGCATAGATTAGAAATTGCAGTAGCCGAAAACACCAAGATTACGCAAAAGATTTCCCGTGAATTAGCAAAACTAGAGGGGCGTTTCGAAAACCACATCGAAGAAGGTTTCTAATGCAGCCTAAGACCCGCAGAAAAATACAAGTCATAGCGCGGGCGTGGTTTGAATCCTTTGTTGGTTTTGAAGTTGTCTTACATTTTAAAGACCTTATTCAGCGCGATGTTCTCATTCAGGCTTCCGTAGCCGCCATCTTTCCTATCATCCTTCGGTGGGTTAACCCCAAAGACAAATTTCCAGATGGAGAATAATGTTTAAGAAAAAATACATCCACGAATCTACTGGCGATGTTCTTACCTTCTCAGAGTTAATTAGTTGGAAAATTCAAGGAATTATCCGTAACTGGTTCTTTGTCATTGGCTGGACTGTTATCACCGTTGTTTGGTGGATTCGCCCGCATTGGTTTGGCGATGATTCGTCTTATGTCAAGTGGATGAACCTTGCTTCATGGCTTGCCGTAACTGTTGAATTGATTATCGGTATTGCCATGATTGGGCAGACTAAGCGCGATGCCATGATTATTCGCCACATCCTCAAGTTGGAAAAGCAAGAAATCGAACATTTACAAGATTTGCTTGAAGATAAAAATGACTGAAGCACATTCCCAAAAACTCAGCCTTCATCTCATCACCAATGTTCCCGAACATTCACCACGGGAATCAGACCCGCACTACCATCTTTTCAACCAAGCCAAGGAGCGCATCAAGCGCCAAGGGCTATGGAAGTGCATTGTGGCTGACGACCTTTGCTCGGGCGAGCCTGAACTTCATCACTCAAACATTGAGTTTTCTCAGATAGAAAGCACAGACCCTTCTAAGATTGAACAGGCGTTTGGCTTGCACTTTGCCAATGACGAGGATTTTCAGGAGTGGATTGAATCGCCGGGCAATCTGGAGGTTCTTTGCGTTGCCCACCACCGCACCCGCTTTGGTATTCACGACATTCCTGCCCCTCTTTGGGATGCGCTAAGATTTAGGAAGGTTGGTTCTTTGCCAGCCGCCGAACACATCTCAGGAGATAATAATGGCGAAGTTTAGTTATCATGTCACCGCTAAGGAAAAGGCACTTGCCGAGCATTATGTCTATGGCATCTTGGCTGCTGGTTTTGCTGCTCATCAACTCGCACCACACGATGCACTCAAGGTTCTTGCAATTAAGGCACTTGTAGCAGGTCTTGTTGCACCAATCCTTGCTCGCGTAAACCCTAAGTCACTTGTCAATCAAATTGATGCAGCGACAGGCGCACCCGCAACTCTTACTGCTCCAATCGTTACCGCTGCTATTGCAGATGCAAACAAGTTGGTTCAGGCAGAAGTAACAAAGTAATTCACCCGAATTAGCCCCTAGCCTTCGGGTTAGGGGTTTTTTCTATTGAGAGGCAAATATGGCAACCGCACAAGATGTTCTCAATGTCGCTAGAAGTCAGATTGGCTTTCATGCCGGCGCGCAAGATGAAAACCCTTACGGCATTTGGTACGGAATCAAGAACGCTCCGTATTGCGCAATGGGTGTCTCATGGTGCTTTGCTCAAGTCGGGCTATCAAGTTTAATTGCCGCGCAAACTCCTAAAGGATTTTCTTACAACCCTGCTGCGCTTCCATGGTTTCAGCGCCAAGGATTAGTCGTCAACAAATACCAAGGTCAACCCGGCGATTTAGCCTTTTGGGATTGGAACTCTGACGGCGTTGTTGACCATGTAGAGATTATCGAAAACGCATCGCCTGACGGATTGACGACCATCGGATTTAACACCGGCAATCCCAATGATTCGATTCACGAAAGCGGATGCTTCCGAGTTCACCGACCTTACTTCTATCTTGCCGCCATCGTGCGCCCACGCTATCCAATACCGCTTAAACCCGTTTCTAAGGGCATGGCAAGCAAGAAGGCAACGGCAGCGGTAGCGGGTACGGGAACGGCGGTTGTAGGCGCTACGGCGGCTTTACACGGCGGTTCTGCACCCGCTACATCAACACCCGTACCCACACCTTCCCCCACAGTATTTATCGCGCCTCCATTTCCCACTAACGCAACGGCTTTTAATATCGGACAAAAGAATGATGCCGTTATGACCGTTGAAAAGGCTTTGTTTAAGGCTGGATTGCTTCCCACTCAATATGTTACGGGAACAATGAACACGCAAACGCAACAGGCTTTAGTGAAATATGAAGGCAAGGAAGGCATCAAAGTTACGGGTAATCTGCCACAGATAATCTATGACCAACTTAAAGGCTCGCTATGAAGTTTCATATACTAGATGCCAAGCAGTTATTGATTGCTTTCACTAGCGCCTTTAGCACATGGGCGGCAACAGGCTTTCAACATGATGCGGCGCATCTGACCTATATTCTCATAGGCTTCATTACCGGTGGGCTAGTATCTCACGACACCATGGCAAATCCGAACATTGCCCCTGAGTCGCATATACAAACGCCGTACCTGTCGAACCTTGAAGATAACAACTTTGGCGTTCCCGAACACGCCGTTTTGCCAGATACATACAAGCCAGAAGGCACAGATGTAAAAAGGGTTATACAAATCAATAGCGGAATCATTCACTAGACACGCCGAAGTTAATACATCAAGCCCCTGTTCTATCGTGTAGTCTCTACCCTAACTCTAGGGAGGCGAGGCTATATGAGCGAGCAGGGGCTTATTTCTGCTATTGAGGAACTTGCGGCAACACCCGTTGTCACAGGCTTTCCTTGTAGCGTAGGCGAATTTCTCAAACAGATTAGCGACAAAGAGCGCGATGCGTTCAACGCTATTTTGGACAATCAAAAGGTCGGCACAATTCGCATTTACGATATGTTACAAAAGAACGATTACACGGTTGCTAAAGCCGCGTTATACAAACACCGCCGCAAACAATGCAGGTGCTTTCAATGAGTCTTGCCGATGATTTAGCAGCAGCGCAAAAAGAAGTTGACCCGGAGATTGTCGAACTTCGCAAGGCGCTAAATAACACACAAAAGCAATTAGCCAAAGCCAAGATTCGTAATGATGAATTAGTTGTTGCCACCTTGCGTGGAGCGTATGAAGCGATGCTGGCATTGGGCAAAGTACCGCCGGTAGCCGCACCAAAGAAAGATATTCGTAAGGCAAATCCTGAAGTGGCACTTGTTCACTCTACGGATTGGCAAGGCGCAAAGGTGACGACTTCATACAACTCGGAGATTATGCGCAAGCGTGTCTTGCAATTCGCCGACAAAATCGTTCATCTGACAGAACTCCAACGCGAGCATCATCCTGTTCGTGAGTGCGTGGTGATGTTTGGTGGCGACATGGTTGAGGGTCTATTTAACTATCCCGCACAACTCTGGCAGATTGATTCATCACTTTTTGGACAGTTCACGCAAGTCTCTCGTTTATGTGTGGACTTTGTTCGGGTCATGCTTGCTAACTTTGAAAAGGTTACTGTCGTTGCCGAATGGGGCAATCATGGTCGTATCGGTGGCAAGCGCGCCGAAGTTCCCAAGAGCGACAATGTTGACCGCATGGTGTACGAGATGTCTCGCCAAATCCTTGCAGGAGAAAAGAGACTCACATGGGAAGATTGTCCGGAAGATATTCAAGAGGTGGCAGTTGGAAACTATCGCGCTTTACTCATGCACGGAGACGAACTTGGTCGTTCAGGATTCGCCTCACCTGCCGCTTGGATTGCCGGTGCTAATCGCTGGAAAGCAGGAGCGCACGATTACGATTTCCACGACATATATCTCGGGCATTACCACCGTCACGCTCAAGAGCCGATTCAAAAGAACTTTAACCTTTACTGGACAGGTTCAACCGAATCCGACAACCGCTATGCCCGTGACTCCATGGCTGCTTCAGGGATGCCTAGCCAGCGACTCCACTTTGTTGACCCCATCAAGGGGCGCGTGACCGCTCAGTATCAGGTGTGGCTGGATTAGAACATCTGTTCGAAAACCCCGCCCGTTCACGCCCCGCGAGGGGTGTGGGCTGAATCACAAAAAATTTTTAAGATTTGGCTCAATAATCTTGCGCCAAAGGCGCGGGCGGGTCTATCCTTATGCCATACCCGAACGGCGGGTTATGAATCTGGAGGATTCAAATGGAAACTTGCGATTACTGCGGCGGATGGCGCAAATGGGCAACATCCAAAAAGTCAGGCAAGAAATATCTTCGTTCTCACACACCCGCTGAGTGCCGCGAAGAATACAAGCGCAATGCAGAAAAAATGATTGCTTCACTTCCTGAATTGGAAAAAACATTGTCTGCTTACGAGTCAGTTAACTTGGCTGAAGTTAACGAAATGGGTGCAGAGATGGTTGCTGAACTTAAGGGCAAAATTGAATATGCAAAGCGCATAGCCCACAACCCAACTCAATACATTGAAAATGTTATGAGCCGCATTGCAGCACAAGCATAATTAAAAACAAAAACCCCTAGGTGCAGGATTGCCTAGGGGTTATTTGTCATTGCGGGGGATGCGAATGTTACTCTAATTCCTCGTTATTCGGCAAACGGTCAGCATCGTATAACTCAATCTCGCTTGCTTTCATCGTATTGATTGCCATAACAAAAGCCGTGGTTGCGCGATTGGCGGCATCAGTTAATGCGTCTGGATGCGACTCAGACGATTGAACTTCAACTTCCAGTTCATAGGCTCGGATTCTCACGCTAATCATGTCGCCATTATGACACGAAAAATATATCTTACAAATCCTTGACTTTCGATAACCGTAACCTTTACTCTAAACCCAATGCCAAACGGGGCAGATGAACAAAGGAACGGTGATGGGTTTTAATTTAGATAATTACGAAACAGTTGCAGAACGCTTGCAACGCGCATTGGACACACATCCAGATTTGCGAATCGTTAATGATTTGGTTCATGTAGAACGCAATGAAGATGGCAAGCCAATTCAATACATTGTTCGCGCACAAGTCTTTTTTGGCGATGTGTTAAAGGGTCAAGACTTTGCAGAAGAGATGGTTGGTTCATCAAATGTCAATCGTGCGAGCGCCTTGGAAAATGCGTGTACGAGCGCAACGGGTCGCGCACTCAGCCTGATTGGATTTATGGGAACTAATCCAGTTACCAAGAAGCCAGAGCGCCCTACTCGTCAGGACATGGAAAAGGATGCTCGCGTAACTGCATCTGCACCTACATTTACCGAAGAACAAATCAATCTAGCAATCGAAGCAATCAGTCAAGTGCCAGAGATTACTTCTGTTGGTGAACTTAAGTTGTTCTACACCGGCGCACAAGATGCAGGATTGCTTCAGATTCCTGTTGAGGGAACAACATTGAACAAGGTTATCTCTGCTCGCAAGAAGGAATTGGAGGCGACCAAGTGAGCATGATGCACCCCACCGGTACTAACGACCGTTCCATCTTCCGTTCATTCGGTTCATGGGCTTTCTGGCTTGTCGTTGTTTGCGCAGCGGCTTACTTGTATGGGAAGTATTACCTATGAGCCTAACACCACAACAAGTTGAAAAGCGCTTGTATGACCTCAGCCTTGAAATGGATGAGGCACATAACGCCTTGGTGGAAGCCGAGACTCAATACTCAACATTGAAAGCCGTTTACGAAATAGCCATGGCTAAATCGCGTATGCGCAACTCTCATCCTGATATGAAAATGACCGTGGTAATGCGTGACGACCAAGCGCTCATTGACAACGCCGAGAAGCATGAGGCAGTTGCTTTTGCTGAGGCTACGGTCAAGGCGCACCGGGGAAATGTTGCCCGCATCAAAACACAGGTGGACATCACTCGTTCTATCTCATCTTCAATCAAAGCAACATTGGACTTGTGATGAGTTGGAAATCGCCATACGCAACCGACAAGCAAGCAAAGATTGAGACTCGCATCTCGGAAGCCGAAAAGGTGAAGTTTAATGAGATATGCGCATCTCTGGACATGAAGCCAGCACAAATGATTCGTTACTTTATTCAACACGCAGTAGAAAACTTTGGTGAGTAATGGACATCATTAAAACATTGACTACGGCTTTGAGGGAAGCCGACAGTCAACGCGAACGCTCGGTGCAGACTGAGTTGGGAGCGAGTTCGGTTGGGGGTTGTCGCACTCAGGCGTGGCATATCCTCAACCAAACTTCCAAAACCAATCACGATACTGAATCGCTGGCAGCAATTATGGGAACGGCAATGCACACGGTTATTGCCGAAGCCCTAGCCGCGCACGATGTTTTTGGCGATGATTTTATTCTTGAGGAATCGCTTAGCGATGAGTTCTTCAAAGGTCACGCCGATTTCTACTCGCGCAAAGCCGAAGCGGTTTATGACTGGAAAACTGTCACACTTGCAAAGATGCAAAAGGGCGGTTTGCCTAACAAACAACAGAAAATGCAAGTGAACATTTACGCGAGCATGATTGCGCAGAAATATCCAGTTAAGAAGGTTGGACTGGTATTCATTCCGCGTGATGGAAAGATGTCAGACATTCGTGTTTGGGAAGGCGAGTACGACCCAAAACTTGTTGAGGAAGCCCGTCAATGGGTTGCCGATGTGAAGGCGATGGAAACCCCACCCGCGCCGGAAAGAAGTGCGGCGTTCTTCTGCCGTGAATACTGTTCATATTATGACCAAACGGGGGTTGCAGGATGTCAGGGAAAGTAGAAAAGAAAGTTGTTGACAGAAGCGCGGTTGATTGGTCGAAGGCTAATTGCCGGGGATTGAATACCGATTTCTTTTTTATGGAAGAAGATTTGCTCAAGAACAAAGCGATGGCGCACAAGCAGATTCGTAAGATTTGTTTTCGTTGCCCGATTCGCCAGCAATGCTTAGAAGTCGGTTTTGCTTTTGAGCGTTATGGAATGTGGGGCGGCGTTGCAAGTTTGGAGCGCCACGACATTGTGAAGGGTAATTACGACTCGCGCATTTTGTCGCCACTTTTCAAAGATTTGGAAGAGTTCGGAGTACCTTTTGAGGAAATAGTTGAGGCATCAAATGTGGAGAGGGATTTAATGTGAAAACGATTATGCAGGAGGCGATAATGGCTTTCATCCATCGCCACAATGACCGATGCCTAGAAGCAGACATCACCAAATGTGAGTGCCATGATTTAGTTCAGCGCGCCCGTGAATACGAGGCAAACATTGAGAACGAAATCAAAACCGAACTTATTTGGTTGATGAACGAGGAAAAGAATGTTTGGGTCAACTCATCAGAGAAGTCTGACTTCGTTGCGTGGATTGATTCCTTATGGGCAAATGCCATAGATTTTGTAGCCAAGATTAAATAACCGGGGGCAGTAAATGATTGACGAAAAGATTTTGCCGTATCTCATTTGCGGCGCGATTGCCGTATTTTGTTTGATTGTGTGGGCGTTATGAGTTCGCTGCCATATATGCAACTGTATGTCAGCGACTATCTTGCCGACACCGCACACCTTACGGCGCAACAACACGGCGCATATCTTTTGCTTTTGATGAATTACTGGCAAAAGGGTAAGCCGCTGGACAACACCAACGAGCGATTGCAATATGTCGCTCGCATGACCGGCGAAGAATGGGAAGCGAACAAAGACATTCTTGCCGAGTTCTTTTGGATTGACGGCGATACTTGGTCGCATACTCGCATTGACAACGACCTTGAGAAGGTTCGGGAAAAATCCGAGAAGGCTTCAAAGGCTGGTCAACGGTCGTTCAGCGTTCGTTCAACGGGCGTTGAACATTCGTTCAACCATAAAGATAAAGATAAAGAGGAAGATAAAGACAATATAAAAGAAGGCTTTGACGAGTTTTGGGAAATCTATCCAAGAAAGGCTGGAAAGCAGGAAGCCCGTAAGGTATTCCAGCGCGCTTTGTCTAATGCCACACTTGCAGAGATTCTTGAAGGCGCTCGCCGTTACGCAGCAGACCCTAATCGCCAGCCGCAATTCACGGCGCATCCTGCTACATGGCTCAATCAAGGCAGGTGGAGCGATGAACCACTACCGCCTAGAACGCCCGAGAATGGCGCTAGAAGCCTGATTACCACTCCTACCTATACGCCACCTAGGTTTACCGCTGAAGATGTCTCTGAGGGCGTTCCAATGCCCGATTTCGTCAAGTCTGTTTTGAACCGTTTACCCGATTTGCCGTAAGTAAGTAATCTATGCCATACTGGAACACCGAAAGGGGGAACAAATGAAACTGATTCATTTGGTAGCAGTTGAGCAGGTAGAAGTAGGGGATGTGCTGGTTCTCGGCGCGACCCGCTATGGAGTGACTTCGATTGAGGATGAAAGCACCGGGCGCGATTTTCGCCTCCGTGATTCATCGGGCAATCCGAAGTGCCACTTTGTAGCAACAGGAGAAAAAGTCACCATCGAATTATGATTCGATTCGGGGTGGAAGGCACTCCGATTCCGCAAGGGTCAATGAAGCACATTGGCAATGGGCGCATGATTCATTCGCGGGCAACAGAACTTGCCACATGGCGGGCGCTGATTGCTCTGGCGGCTAAACAAGCAGGATGCGAGCCAATCCCTGACCCGATTTCGATTGCCATGACCTTTCGCCTCAAAAAGCCTAAAACGGTCAAACGCGATTTTCCTACGGTCGCACCGGATTTGGACAAACTCGTTCGCGGGGTGCTGGATTCGCTTACGGCGTGTGCTTACCTTGACGATTCTCAGGTGATAGACATAAAGGCTAAAAAAGTCTATTCGGACATTCCGGGCGTGGATATTGAGATTTCCGATGCGTGGGATTGTGTGACCGACATCACATAAATTCTTGCCGGAAATACTTGCAACCGTAAGGTGTCGGGTTTACTGTTTACCCATAAGCCCCGAACGGCGGGGTAGAACTGGAGAAGAAAATGGAAACAACAGTAACTTTCACCAAAGATGTTTACGGCGATTACATTGCATCAACTGGTGAACGCATTGGAAAATATGACGGCAGTCAACTTTGGGGTCGTGGTTCAAGCGGTTGGTATGTAACAGAATCAGACGGCGAGTTCCGTGGCATTAAACACAATTCATTGCGCGAGGCAAAAGAATATTTAATGCGCCGTCACAATCCAATGCAATATACAGAAATGGTTATCAAGCGTGTTGACGCAACTCTTGCTAAATATGCAAAGGTAGGTGCATAACATGGAAAAAGTAACAAGACTAGAAAACGGTCGTTACGAATACCGCGGTGTGCGTTTTGGCCGCGGTATTAAAAACAGAATTGTTATTAAAATGGATAGCGAAGGCTCAGTTAGCCGTTTGGCAATTGCGTATGCGAAAAACTTAGAAGAAGCAAAAGCAATTATTGACGAGCGTTTAACTTATTGCACAATTCAAAATTATCGTTTGTGGAATCCTAATTCTAAAAAGGTAGGCGCATAATGGCATCAGCAACTTTTACCGTCACGATTACCGATTCAGACTTTGACCGCCTTCATAACAGTTCAATGCGATGGGGTAAGGATTGGGCAAAACAAGTTAATCGTTTTGATGGCGAGCCACTTTTTACATGGAAGATGGCGTACTGGTGCGAACCTAATTGGCTCAACATCCTTGTCTGTCAGCAATTCCTGTCGGCTCGCGGATATGAGTCGCAGACCGTATTTGATAGCGCAACCCTTGAATATGTAATCCTTACCAACTACGAGTCGGAGGCATGGGAAAATGATTGAGGTTCTATTGCTAGTAGGCTTGCCGGTTATTACCATTGTATTTCTATCCATCGTGTTTGACATTGAGGAAAGGCTGACCAAATGAAAATCGTTTGCAAAGAAAACCATTGGTACATCAAAGACAATCAGGTTCGCCTTGAGACTCCAGAAGGCAATCAGGTGGACATGATTAAGGCGATTGAGGCAACAATCCGCTTACACATTTACGAGCAGATTTGCGCCTTAGATTTAACAACCAATCGTGCGCAAATTGTCAAGAACGGTATTGATAAGACCGCTTTGACGGTACAAGATTTATGCGCTCAGATTGCATTGGGGGAAAAGAAATGAACGAAGAGTTGCCATTACTTCCTTATGCCGGCACTTCGGGCTGGTCGGGAACTGAGACAAGCAAACAACGCGCTATTACGGCTGACAAGAATGGCACGACTCGCAGCCGTCAACGCAAGGCAATGTTTCTTCTTGCCGAAGCCGGTGAAGCAGGTTTGACATGGAAAGAACTAGGCGACCTGACTGGCTGGCATCATGGAACGGTATCGGGACTTCTCTCTGTTTTGAATCGTGAGAATTACATTGTCCGACTCAAGGCAACGCGTAACAAGTGTGCCATTTATGTTCATCCCAATTTCATATCATCGCGTGAAATTTCTCAGCGCAAGACCAAAACTTGCAAGCATTGTGGGGGTGAACTTTAATGCCTACATATCAGTACCGATGCAAGGAATGTAAAGCGTTTATGGAACTGCATCAGAGTTTCTACGATGATTCGATTCCTGATTGCGTAAAGTGCGAAAAACCTATGTCAAAGGTTATTCAGGCAACACCGGCGATATTCCGCGGTGGGGGATGGGGAGGCAGCAAGTGACTGAAAAATCTGTAACTAGATTGGCTAATTTTCTATTAGAAGTCGGATACCCTACCGAAGAAATCAACAAGCGGGTTATGCTTCTTGACCAATTTGCTGAAAATTTGCGCAAAGAAATCGCCAAAGACCTTGAAGAACTAGAAACACCAACAAGCATTTCATCTGATTGGTACGGCGCTTCTGTTCGTACCAAGAACGCCGCGATTGCCATAGTAAAGAACGGATTGCCAAATGAAAACATTTCGTAAAAGAATCTTTGGGCGAGAAGTTCACCTTTCAATCTTTCCTCGGTACAAGCGCCGCAAGCCATACTTAAAGTTGCGCCTCATGCCAAGTTATTACGCGAACAATCGCATCTTTGAGTTAACCGTCTTTGCAAAGAGTTACCGAGTGAATTGGACACCTCAGCGATGATTGTGAAACTTGCCCTGTTGTGGGTTGCGTTTATTGACACCGTAGGCATTGCGTTTGGAATCTACGGATATTTTGCCGCCAAAAAGAAATGGGTCAAATAATGTATAAAGAAAAACAAATTGGCAAAGGCTGGATTCATTGGGGAACAATCCGGGGATTTAATCTTGGTCTGCAAATTGACCGATTGGGTTTTGACTTAAATCTAATTTGCATTTACATCGGATGGGAGCGACCATGGCGCGGCTAAGCGATATTCTTAATGAACGCCAAGAACAATACGGCGACCCGACTGAAAACTTTCGCAAGATAGGGATTATGTGGGGTGTCATTCTTGACCTGCCCTATTCCTTAGCGCCCTATCAAGTTGCTCAGATGATGATTGCCCTAAAACTTCAACGCATCTCGGTCAATCCCGATTACGAGGATTCTTGGCTGGACATACAGGGCTACGCCGCACACGGGGCATTAGACAAATAACCCTTAAATGTCCAGATTCTATGTGGCGCAACTCACAAAGAAAAATGGCGTTTTGGCTTGAAGCCGTAACCTATTGCGGCTACATTTGTCTTATTGAAGTGAACGGCACTTCAAAGAACTGGAGAATAAAATGAACGCAGTAACAACACTTAGCGCAGTAGAAACATCAGTTGCAGTTGAACTTGGTGTAACAGGAAATTGGGTTAACGGCGCACCATCTTACGAAGTTTTCATGCAACGCTCTAACACATACGAGAACACAGTTTCATCAGTAGTTCGCGCTTTGAATCTTGATGATGCACAACGCAAAGAGTTTTGGTCAATCGTTGAAGAAGTTGCTTGCGGTATTCGTAATCGTGACGGCGAAGTAATTTATGCAGCACCAACTTGCGCTTGCGGTAATACAACCTTTTGGTGGATGCCAGCAGTTCAGGGATTGCAGCGCGTTAAGACTTCAAAGAAATTGGCAGCACAAATTCTTTGCTTCGCTGATTGCAAGGAATGTAATCGCTTGACACCTGTTTTTGTTAAGGCTTTGTAAGATGTCAGACTGGAACATCGGTCGTTGCAAGGGATGCGGGGCATGGGTTGTATTTGACCGCCCATGCTCAACCTGCTCTACAATTACACCACAACCGACTAAGGAGGTTCAGAAATGAACGCACTTAACAACGGAGGCACACGATGAGCGCTATGGAACAGGCGGCGATTGGTTCGCGCTGAAGTTCAAGACTCGTTTCCTTGTAGTCGCCGCTCTTGCGGTAGGAATCGGGTTTGCAAGCCCATCGGTAGCGCAAAGCCCTAAAGCATTTACGGATGCTATTGAGCGCACACCGGCAGCGGCGAAAGCCTATGCACAATCACAACTTCATAAATACGGATGGAACTCCACTTACCAATGGAGATGCCTAGTCACCGTCTGGACTAACGAGAGTAATTGGCGACCAAACGCCTACAACATAACTCCCGTTAAATTAGTGGTGGATGGGTTGACGGTTTCCTATCATGCCGGGGGCATACCTCAGCGAATTGGACTGTCTCCAAAAGCAAGCGTTAGCACTCAGGTTAATGTTGGATTGCGGTATATTTCCGACCGATATGGAAACCCCTGCAACGCACTCCGCTTCTGGAATCGCCATTACTGGTATTGAGAATGACAATCCAGACCGCGCTTACGGGCGCGAGTCACTAGATTTCACGGGAAGGCCGTTCCCTACCCGTGAAGATACGACTGCTTGAGCGCATGATTACCTCCAGTTGATTGCGCTCGCGGTCGCCTGCCTTAGCCCCACATTTCTCAAGGGTGTGGGGCTTTGTGCTTTCTGTATAACAATCTGTATAGATTTCTGTATAGATTTGTAGCCACAATGTAGCCACAATGTAGCCACAAATTACAATGGTGTAAGGTATTCCCATGACCACAATCGTTGCCCGACAATATGCCGACAAAGTGGTTATCGGGGCAGATTCATTGGTTACGGCAACCCGCAAATACACGCATCCTAAAATGGTCAAAATAACCGAACGCGGTCAATACCTAATTGCCGGTGCTGGCTTGTCTAGTTTTTGCGATGTGGCTCAACACATATTTAATCCACCAAAGCCAACCGAAGCCGACAAAAAAGATTTGTACCATTTTATGATTTCTAAATTTATTCCGGCACTCAAGCAATGTTTCAAAGATAATGACCTCAAGTTAGAAGATGATAAAGATGAAGAAACGCGATTTGCTTTCTTGGTTGCAATTAACGGTGAAGTCTTTGATATTGCTGATGATTTCGCTATTTGTCTTGATTCTGACGGTATCTATGGGATTGGTAGTGGCAGTAGCCTTGCTATTGGGGCGCTTAAGCAGGGTGCAAGTATTAAGAAGGCTCTCACGATTGCTGCCGACAAAGACCCATACACCGCTCCCCCATTCCTCATTGTTGAGCAAAAGCGTGGATAAGAAAATTGCTGAGACGGTATTGGCTCGCGCTAAAGGATATTGCGAAGCGTGTGGATTGCCCGGTGACGACTTTGCCCTACATCATCGCAAACTAAAATCCCGCGGCGGTAAAGATGAAGTGAGCAACCTGATTGCCGTTCATCATAAGTGCCACAATCTCGGCACGAATAGTATTCACCTCAATCCTCAAATGGCTACGGTGAAGGGTTGGATGTGTCCGTCATGGGCTAATCCCGCCGAATATCCTTTGCACCTACACGGCGTAAAGGTTGTTAGAATAGATAACGAAGGTAACTACGAACGATTGGAATAGCAGGATGGCGCGCATTGAAGTTGTAGGAAATGTTGGTACTGACCCAGAGATTAAATTCTTTGATGGCAAGAACGGTTCATTTGGGGTTGCATCATTCTCGCTTGCTTACACACCACGCGAGAAGAAAGGTCAGGATTGGGTTGACGGCGAGACTGTCTGGTTTCGCATCTCTATTCTTGGCAAGCAAGCAGAACTCGTTACCGATGCGGTTCGCAAAGGCGAGCGCGTAAAGGTTGTGGGAACGCTCAAGGTAAGTTCATATCAAGCCAAGGATGGCTCACAGAAGCAAGGTCTTGAGATTAAGGCTGACGACATTACGATTGTCTTAAAGTCTGTTAATAAGTCACAGTTTTCAAAGCCAAAGTCTGATGAACCTGAATGGGGTGCGGGATGGAACTAATGACATCTATTCAAGTATGCGAACTGCTTGGCATCACTCACAACAACCTGCATCAGATTCAGAATCGTGGGCAGTTGAAGTGGGTTGAGAAAAAAGGCAAGTTCGTCTATTACAACGCTGACGATGTTCGCGCTTACGCAGAGAAGCGGGCAAGTCGCAAGAAATGAAATGTAGCAACTGCCGCAAAGATAGCCAGCGTGACATCTGTTCTTCATGCTGGCGCTTTGCCATGTTGCAATTAGTTAAGTTTCCTGATTTCTACTACGACCTTGAAAAAGAGTTAGTACCAAGCACCGGCAGGAAAGGCGAGCGAGTATCTGGCAGTAAGACCGCTCCACTTCCCGTTCGCATTGAGACATTAAATATGCGTTCAGGCGGCATCAGTATTCCTTTGATGCGCCATGAAGAAATGATGCGCGAGATACGCAACGAAACCCGCATTACCTTCCGCGGGCAGGAGATTAACAAAATCACCATGACTTGCGAATACATCTCCAACCGTGAGGAATGGGCATACAACGAGTACGAATCTGCCGTTGACCTCGCCACCGTAATCATTTCTACATACAACAAAATTATGTTTATTCTCGGCAAGAAGTCAGATGAAATCATCATCGGCAAATGCCCGACCATCAACAAAGAAGATGAAGTGTGTGGGGCTAAGTTAAAAATTGACCCGACACAACTAGAGCGCACCTCAGAGATTAAATGCCGGCGATGCGGCACAATATGGGAATCCCATCAATGGCGCTTATTGGGAAAGATGCTTGATGCCCAGAATTAGCGTGATTGAAGCCAGCCTTCTTTACAAAGTCACCAACCGAACTATTTACAACTGGATTATGGAAGATGTTATAGAGTGCGTAGATGGCACTTACGACATTGATAAGTTACAAGCGGCTTACGACAAACGCCGAAAGTCTAAACCGCGTGTGCATATACTTCGTAAGTAATTTGCATTTGCTTTTGTTTTCAGTTATATTAACTATAATTGGGTGGCGTGTAACGAGAGAGCCATGCAAATAGCCCTAGAAGAAGTCACAATCGCCGAAATAGATGAAGCGCTTGCACATCTCCGCGATAAGTTACAAGACAGATACGGTAATCGCCTCACTCATCAGCAGCGAGAGTTTTACCTATCCAGCGTTGACGATTTACTAGATGCGCGCAATGCACTTGCAAATCCTGTAAGATAAAAGGATGGCTTACACACCCGAACAACGCGCCGAAGCATTAGTTACGCTTGAGGCTAATGGCGGCAACATGGAAGCAACCGCCGAGCAATTAGGCATACCTCGCCAAACCCTCTACCGTTGGTGTAACGAAAATGTTACACATAAAAGCGATATGGCAGTTGCTACGGCTGAGATACTGCCTGAAACCCGCGAGACATTTATCGCTGAACTTAAGACTTTACGCAATAAGGTTCTACGCCATTTAGACGGCATCGTTGAGGATTTGAAAGCCCGCGAAGCCGCCATCACTCTTGGCATCCTGATTGACAAAACCGAACTCCTAGAAGGCAACGCTACGAGTCGTACTGCCGTAGTTGGTAATGGGGAGACAGTAGATGAAGCAATTAGCCGACTCGCAAGCGAACTTGAATCCCGACCTAGCCGCATTGAGATACCTCAAGTGGCATCACCCGAACAAGGGTCTAGCGAGAGCGAACCAACTACCACCTGACGGTGATTGGCACTCATGGCTTGTTATGGCAGGTCGTGGGTTTGGCAAGACTCGCTTAGGCGCTGAATGGCTTGCCGCTAAAGCAGTCAGAAACGATGGCATCCGTTGCGCCATTATCGCTAGAACTTTCTCCGATGTACGCTCAGTATGTGTCGAAGGCGTATCCGGCATATTGGGCGTACTTCGTGAGTACGATGCCGTAAAGGATTGGAACAAATCCAACGGAATCATCACACTCAAGAACGGCAGTATCATTCAGACCTTCTCGGCTGATACACCTGATTCTCTTCGTGGCCCGCAGTTCAACTACGCATGGACAGACGAACTAGCCGCTTGGCAATATGAAGATACATGGAATCAACTCCAGTTTGGCTTACGCCTTA
>Ga0208499_1000186_pt1 | contig 26399 bp, 24 predicted proteins | sample CryBogCBE07Jul09_FD_185504 | JGI IMG/M metagenome (GOLD analysis project Ga0208499, IMG submission 185504) | Freshwater microbial communities from Crystal Bog, Wisconsin, USA - CBE07Jul09 (SPAdes) (version 2) | ecosystem: Environmental > Aquatic > Freshwater > Lake | place: Crystal Bog... | reverse complement strand
CAACGAGTGTGAAACCTTTATTGTTGTTAGTGCTGTTAGATATCTTGCCCATCGTAGATATGTTCCTTCTATTTATATTGTTACTAAGTTAGTTCTAAGCATAAGTATATTCTTTAACAAAAAAAAAGAAAAGACCATCTACTTTCATAGATGGTCATAGTGTTTATGCTTGGCTCCGGGGACTGGATTCGAACCAGCGACCTAGTGGTTAACAGCCACCCGCTCTACCGCTGAGCTACCCCGGAATAAAGTTGGAAGGTACGTCAGTTTTTCACCGAATTACGAAAGCTGATTATAGAGATAAAACTCCTTGTCGTCAATAAATCGCCGCTAAAAGTGCAGCAAATCACTGAAATCAAGTAATTATATGTTTATTTTTGGTATTTGGTTTTTCCAAATCCCAAATAGATATATCCAACTGGCGCAAATAAAAGAAGCCCGAGCACCGCAAAAATAGTGCCTTTACCAAACCTTTCAGCTGTACCAAGCGATAGCAGGACGGTGGCATAGATATCAAGTAGGGGTACAAGGAGTGCCAGCACCCACCATCCGCTCATGCCTGCGATAGTAAACTGCGTATAAACGTTATAAATAGGCACTAACGACTTCCATCCACTTTGCCCTGCTTTTACAAAAATACGCCACTCTGCTGCGTACATTAAAATCACTACGAGTAGGGTAAATAAATAAATCGCAAGCACTGACGTCTTTGAAATTCCACTAGAGGAACTACTGCTTGCGTAATGCAAAAAACCACTCGTTATCAAACCTGCAGTTACTAGTTCTTTTTTCATGTATCCCTCCTATGATTCGTATTCGTTTTTAAGTTTATCTTTCAAAATCGCAAGTTTAGGCAAAAAACCCTGTGCCGCACCATCGATACCCAACACCCTCAGTGCTCCTACTAAAACGTACAGTCCATCTAGATCTTTTTTTGGTGGCTTGGCAAAATCTTCAATGTTTTTAAATTTCGCCTCGATAAGATCAATAAGCCATTTTTCCTCTGAGGCCTTAATCGCATTGACCGCCAAAGGCTTTGCGCTCACTTTGGTAACGACTTCCAGAGATCGAGCAGAATTATCCCTTTTTTCTAGATGGCCGCGCTTAATGAGATTACCGATATGTAGTGCTACTGTTGCAACAGAATTGTACCTACAGCCAGCCATTATCTCTCTATAGCTTGGGCTGTAGCCATGCTCTTGGATAAAACCATCGATAAAAGTAAGTAATTCTTGCTGTTTTTTGGTTGGTCGAATTACTTGGCTTGGTTCATCAGACATAATGACGAATCCTCCCCTGGCTAGGTGTTTCTTTGAAAATCCAGAACCTATAAAAGAAATAGTTCCAAACCGTGAAAAATGCAGCTGCAATAAACTGACCTATGGCTACCCTAATACCAAAATGGATTAAGATGCGAAGAATTATATAATTCAGCAGAAAGTTAAAAGCCGTAAATGCCACATATTTAGCGCTTACTTCAGTCATTCTTCTTTTTTTTGAATTCTTAAATACCCATTCCCTCTGCAGTAAGAAATTAAGGCTTAACCCAACACTATTACCAAGTAGATTTGCCCACCAGAGACCAATATGTGGAGTTGTTAAGACAATAATAAAGTAACCACTCCAAAACCACGCTCCTCCGGCTACCATATATTCTGCAAATTGAATGAGTACTTTTTTCGATATTTTTGACATTTGTTTTGTTTTTAAATTGTTCTTATTTACACTGTAGCACTCTTTGTGAGTTTTGGAATAGTCCTTTTGCTTATTACAATTCCAGCAAGCCCCCATAGCAACATGCTGAGCGTTTCATCTTCCCAGGCGGGTAGTAGCATCGCTACGATGCTAACGCCAATAAGTCCGGCCAGCAGCGCCTTTGCCACGTTATCGTCTTGGTCTTTCCATAGTTCATAGACGAGCATTACGCAGATCGTAACAAAGAGTAATCCTCCGATTATTCCCGTTTCCACCATGGTATCAAGAAAATAGTTTTCGACCGTAAGCCCTTTTGGCCCATAGGTTGATGGAACATTGGTAGTTCCGACACCAAGCCCTAAAGGATGCTTCTTTATAATAACGATGGCATCTTTGACCGACTGAACGTGTTGTAGATTCGATGTTGTTGCAATTTTAACCGTTGGATCTTGATGAAATACTGTCACTTGCTCAAACCGAGTGTTACGGCCTGCAATGAGTACCACCGAGCCAACCACACCTAACACCAAAGCAGCGATAATCATCTCTTTCTTTATATTCTTATTTACTACTAAAAAGGTTGTTATGGCGAGACTAGCTGCGCATGCCACAAAAGCTGAGCGCGACCCTGAACCGTACAAGGTAACTATCGACGCTATCCACACAATCACTGCAGCGTATCGATAGTTCACTTCTTTATTCCAGTATTTCATGGTCAAAATAAGAAGTATTGGAAACCAAAATACCATATAAGCGCCAAGTTCATTAGGGCCTCGAAGCGTAGAAATAATGCGCACGAAGTACGTGTTATTAGAAACCGTATAGTACGGCAAAATCGTGTATTTACTATATCCAATATGAGCGAGTAGATCCTTTGGAAGAATGGCTACCTGCAAAAACCCAAAAACCGTTACAATAATTCCACCGACACAGATAAGCCAAAAAACCGCCTTCTCCACTAGTTCTTTATTACATAAACCGGCCATTACTTGAGCGAATAAAAAGAAGGCCAAAAAACGTGTATTAAAGATAAAGCCAGCAGCTTCGGATCTCAGACCATAATGACTCGTTCGAAACATAATTAAATTTATGACAATAAATAGAAGTACCACGATATTAATTTTTTTCTTCACTATACTAAGGATTAATTGCGGCTTTTTAAAGGTAATCCAAAGAATGAGCGGAAAGGCTACTCCGTAGACAAGGATTTCTTTCCAGGATTTAAAAATATCTGCATGCCCAAAATTGCTTATTGCCCACGTGCTAAAAATTGCATGCACCGGAAGCAGGGCAACAATTAACAAAAATATACCAAGCAATAAGGAATCGGGAGCGAGTTTCTTTTTTTTGAAGAGTTGTTTTATTTCTTGCATATTATCCTTTTTGTATATGACAGTTTTGGTTTTCAGCAATAAACTCGAGGCTTGCCGCACCAAGAGAAATAAATGGAATCATACTGAGGATCGAGTCTAATAAATCCATTTTTATAGGGTTTTTGTAATTGAACTTTTTCTTAGGAAGCAACTGTCTTCTATATATAAGAAGTGGTTTTAAGCCAGTTCGTTTCAAAAGATACCTAACTTCCTTCTTTGAATACAAACGATCATGATAATTATCACCTAATATTTTACTCAATTGGTGGATGAAGCCAAGTTTGGCTGGTAAATTGAAGCAAAAAAGTAAACCATCGTCACGAAGCACCCGCTGTAATTCACCAAGTGAGACCTGGTCATGTGGAACATGTTCAAGCACGCCGGCAGAGATTACAATGTCATAAGACTTGGACGAAACAGGAAGTTTCTCTTCTTTTTTTAGCACCACGTTTTTTGCCTTCATTTTTTTCCATAAAGATGTGTGCGAGTATCCCTCGATTTCAGCCAGTGAAATATTCTTAAAACCTTTTTTGTTTAAAAAATAGCTAATTTGTCCTTTTCCAGCGCCCCAGTCAAGTACTGAAACGTCTCTAGGATCTTTTTTTAACTTTATTGTAACTACCTCATAAATAAGGTCTGCCATGTATTGATAGGTCAGCTGGCTGGCAGGATGTAACACAACTCCATAGTGCGCGGGGTCAAGGGCAACCTCTTTGAGGTCATCATAATGACGCTTCTTTAAAAGCATCCTATTTTTCGTTCTTTTTATACCCTTCATTTCCAACCAATATACCATGGCTCTAAAGTGAAACATAATTTATACTAGGGGTACTACAATGAAAAATAACTTTTCAGTCATATATGCACTTGGACTCATTTTTGCAGATTTTCTAGCCCTGTTTGCAGCCTTCGGCTTAGCATATATTTTTCGAGTATCACTTGATGCACGGCCGCTCATCAATAAAATTGGCGCATATCAATATTTAAAGATCTGGTTTGCGCTCACACCTATATGGATTTTAATATTTGCTGCACTTGGCTTGTATAGAAAATCTGTCTATGAATTTCGCATAAAAGAATTTGCAGGACTCATGCTTGGCAGCATACTCGGCATCATGACTGTCATAAGCTACGACTTTGCATCAAAAGTAACCATCTTCCCAGCCCGACTTGTACCCGTCTATGCACTTGGACTTAGTATCACTTTGCTTTTCGTAGAACGAACAATGATGCGCGGGATTCGAACGACACTTTGGCGTTGGGGCTACGGTATAAGCAGAGTACTCGTTATAGGAGATGGTAAACCCTTAACCAACCTTATTAAGTCCATGAATAACCCAAAGAAAACTGGATACAAAATTATTGGAACAGTTTCAGGAAAAGCTAATAGCGCTTTTAACGGCAAACACTTTACTTCAATTACCGACGCTGCCAGTAAAATAAACACACTTAAAATAACGAGCATAATATTTGTTGCTTCAGAGAAAAATACCCAAGAAGCCGAATATGCACTGGCACTTGCCCAATCAAATCACCTTAGCTTTAAATTCGTACCCGCACATGAAGGGATTCTTTCAAACAAGGTTGAGGTGGAACTTTTCCAAAGCTTGCCTGTCGTATCGATACATCAAACTGCACTCCTCGGTTGGGGGCGTATTGCAAAAAGACTTTTCGACATCTTCTTTGCACTCATTATGCTCATCGTTTTATCCCCCATCTACTTGCTCGTCGCACTCATCATATTCTTTAGTGACTTTGGGAATCCTTTTTTCAAACAGGCTCGGCTTAGTCGTTTTAATGCAACCATTTCGATTTATAAGTTTAGAAGCATGAAGAAAAAATATTCTGGCCTTAGTCCCGAACAAGCTTTTGAGAAAATGAGCAAACCGGAGCTTGCTAAAAAATATCGAGAAAATGGCGATATGCTCAAAAACGATCCGAGGGTAACTTCAATTGGAAAAATACTTCGCATCACCAGCCTTGATGAATTACCGCAACTTTACAACATTCTTCGCGGCGACATCAGCCTTGTGGGCCCTAGAGCGCTTGTCCCTCAGGAGCTGGAGAACTATCCATACAAGAACCTCATATTGAGTGTTAAGTCTGGGCTGACGGGTCTTGCGCAAACCTCAGGACGCCGTGATATTAGTTTTGAAGAACGTCGGGCGCTTGACCTTTATTATGTGCAAAACTGGAGCTTCTGGCTTGATCTAAAAATAATATTCAGAACATTTAAAGATGTTCTGGGGGGTCGTGGTGCCCGATAAAAAAATCGCCATTGTTTGTGATTGGTTAACAACAATTGGTGGAGCTGAAAAAGTTGTGCTGGCGCTTCATAATCTTTATCCGGAAGCACCTATTTATACAAGTCAGTACGATTCATCAAAAATTGATTGGTTCAAAGATGCCGACGTACGTACTACGTGGCTACAGAAACTTCCAAAAAATGCTACCTTTCGAAAATTCCTACCAGTGCTTCGAAGGTTTGCCTTTGAAAGCCTCGATCTCACGCAGTACGATATCGTCATATCTTCCAGTGGCGCAGAAGCTAAATCTGTTAAGAAACTCAAAAAAGGGGCGATACATATCGCTTATTGTCACTCCCCTACCCATTATTACTGGCAACGTTACGACGAATATATAAAAAATCCAGGCTTTGGATTACTTAACCCCCTCGCTCGGCTAGGTCTACGAATTCTCGTAAAACCTATGCGTAAATGGGACTACGCCGTTGCTCAGCGTCCTGACATAATGATCGCAAACTCATCTCACATTCAAAAAAAGATTAAAGAATATTACCATCGAGACTCTGTGGTGATTTATCCTCCAGTTGACGTCGAACAGTTTCAAAAAAACGCAAAAAACAAAATAAGAGATGGACTCGTAATCGTGGGACGCCATGTTCCCTACAAACGTTTTGATTTGGCAATCAGCGCGGCAATAAAACTTAATAAAAAACTAACCTTGATTGGTGATGGCCCACTCCATAAAGATCTTATGCGCCAAGCAGAAGGGCATAAAAATATATCGTTTAAAACTGGCCTTGGTGCAGAACAAATTGCGAAGCTTTTAAGTGAATCAGAGCTTTTTATTTTTCCCGGTATTGAAGATTTTGGCATAGCGCCCGTCGAAGCACTCGCATCAGGCACTCCAGTCATCGCATACAATCAAGGTGGTGCCCTTGATTACATCAACAAGGACACAGGACTATTCTTTGAAGACCAAACAACTAAAAGCTTAGCTCAAGCAGTTGAACGTGGTTTAAAAATAAATTGGAACCATAAAAAAATTAAAGACTTTAGTACTAATTTTTCTAATGATGTGTTTACAAAATCCATACAAAGTATCTTTTAAATATTTTGTATTTTTTTCGATACCTCACCAACCCTATGACTCAAGTCCCTTCTTGCCACTAGAATTCCGTCCTCAGTATTAACAACAACAATATTATCCAGACCGATTACAGCAATTGGAGTGTCTAATTCATTTCGTATAAATGAGTTCTCGTTTTCGATGCTATATATATTCATGCCTTTCGTGTAATTACCGAACTCGTCAGTATCGCTTGCTTCATGTAAATCCTTAAAATTACCAACGTCCATCCAATCAAAGCTCGCTGGTATCACAACAAGATCTTTACTTTTTTCGATTAATGCCACATCTATTACTTCGTTTTTAAATGATAGATACGTGTTTTTATATTTGTTTGATTTAATATCAGTTATTTTTTTAAGTTTTAAGTAGTTATCTTTTAGATCTGGTGAGTATTTTCTCATCTCTTCTAGAAAAGTATTCACCGAACCAACAAAATATCCGCAATTCCAAAGAAAACTACCCGCCTGTACATATTTCTTTGCTGTATCATAGTCAGGCTTTTCTTTAAAACTATCCACCTCATAAATTCCCTTAAACTTTTCGCTCTGCTTACCCTTTTCGATATAACCGAATCCTGTTGCGGGATAATTTGGTTCAATTCCGATTAAAACAATTTTCTTCATTGAAGCCGAAACTTCTGCTGCATTCTCGAAAGTATGCACGAAGCCACTTGTGTCCCTTATGTGATGATCAGCATGTATAAACGCAATAGGCTCATCGACCCCATGTTTTTTTTGAATATAACTAAGGGCTGCGACTATACAGTTTGCAGTCCCCCTTCTGGCAGGTTCGGTTATAAATTTGCCTTCTTCTAATTCTGGTAGTTGTTCTTTTATTTTTTCAAGATGACTATTGTCTGGCACTACGTAAATAGTATCTGTTAGTAGCTTTGCTCTCTGTAGAGTATTTTGAACCATACTTAATTCGTTTGTTAAACTAAGGAGCTGTTTTGGAAAGTTATTTGTACTCAAGGGCCACAGTCTCGTTCCAGACCCACCAGCAATTATTACAATAATCATTATGTCTCCTTGATAAACATTTTTCTCTTATAACAATATTATATATCTATTTATGCAACGATAAGCCCTTTATTTATATTTCTTTCCATATGAAGTAAAATTAAAGTATGAAAAAGAAAAAAATTGTTTTTATTTTACTATTTTTTTCTTTGTTTCTTTGTTTATTTATATTTAAAAATCGAGATGGGGGATTTTTTACTAAAAACGAGGTTTCCAAAACTGCAAGCACCTCTGCTTCATCGCCCCCTAGCGCACAATGGGCGTATTCAACGAATAAAATTATCGTTCTTGAGCAACCCGTCGCTAATGTCAATATTAAATCAAATGATATTATTTCTGGGCATGCAGTAGGCATTAACAATGTTGCATTCGTCCTAAGCGATGATCGCAATGGAGTCATAGATCAAGGAATTCTCAATGTGTCCAATGGTAGGTTTTCGGGAAAGTTAATTTTCAAAAGTCACGGAAATCTGGGCACTTTACAAGTGTATTATCCAGATCCTTCAAATGGATCTATACAAGATACCGTAACGATAGATATAAGCTATGCAAAATAAGAATTACAGGCCTTCAATAAAACTATTAAATTACTTTATATCAATATTTCTTTGCATTATATTTATTGGCACTTCAATAAATATTAGAGCTTTAGCATTCAGTCCAAACTACAATGCCAACAACTTAATAGACAATCCCACTTTTATTAATGCTGCTGCGATGAGCGCGTCATCAATTCAAACTTTTTTAAATAGTCTTGGCAGCGGATTAGCAACTTATTCAACATTAGAGGATTGTTCAAATAGCGTCTATGGGCAATACTACGCAAACTGTGGCAAAACAGTTTCTGCGGCACAAATAATTTACGACGCTTCTCAAGTATATGGAATTAGCCCTAGGGTTATAATTGCAACCCTACAAAAAGAACAATCCCTAATTACCCTTCAACAACCAAATCAATCTGATCCCAATGCTGTAGCCTCATACAATGCTTCACTAAGTTGCGCAGTTGGCTATGATTCGTGTCAAAGTAGTTTAGGTTTTTTTGGTCAAATTGACTCAGGTTCATTTACTCTAGCTTACAATTATCAGGCTGCACTTAAAAATAGTTCATGGCTGGGAACAAACCCAAGCAGCAAATATCCTTGTTCTACCGCAGCACAGAATGGTCTTTATTCCAATGGATTATTACCCGGGAATGTGGTTACCTTCACTAATCCAGGGGGAACCCCAGTGACAATACAGATAGCCAACGCAGCCACAGCATCTCTGTACTGCTACACACCTTATGTTGGCCCATATAGCCAAACAGGATATTCTGGAAGTTATAATTTTGTTTATTATTACCAGCTCTGGTTCGGTTCAACGCAAGTTTCAACACCATACGCCTGGGAACCTCAGCCAAGCTTAGCTTATGAAGATTCTGGCTACACGATTGCAGAGACCGACACTATAACAACCCAGCCAGGACAAACGATTTACGCAGAGATAAATGCTTTGAATGTTGGTTATCAGGACTGGAATGCTAGTCTAAAGATTGGTACCTCAAATCCAAATGACAGATTGAGTGTATTTAGTAACAATAGCTGGGTAGGCGCGAATAGGCCGGCGGCAATCACTCAGCCATCTGTTTCCCCAGGGCAGATTGGAACTTTTAGATTTAGCCTGACTGCACCATCAAATCCAGGTACTTATGTTGAATATTTTAATCCAGTTATCGATGGGTTAACCTGGCTAAATAATGGGGGTTTTGCTTTCACTATTAACGTAGTAAGTCCAGGGCAAACAAATTCGAGTACAAATTACTCACTTCTTACAAACAAAACATTACTAATGAATGAGTCCATTATTTCACAAGACTCAAACACGATACTGAGAGTACAAGATGATGGTAATCTTGTACTTTATCAAAATTTTAAACCACTATGGAGCACTGGTACGTATGGAAATCCTGGCGCAAAGCTCGTGATGCAAACTGACGGCAACCTAGTGCTCTATAGTAGCAACGGTACTCCGCTATGGAATGCGGGTACAAACGGAAACAATAATGCCTACTTAAACCTTCAGACTGACGGCAACCTAGTGCTCTATAGTAGCAACGGTACTCCGCTATGGAACACTGGTACGGTTCATGTTCCTAACTTACTGTATTATGTTAATAATTCATTAATAATGAATAGTCTTGTTATCTTCCCTGGGCAAGAAATGCAGACCGCAAATAGAAATTTTGCTTTCGTGATGCAACCCGACGGAAACTTAGTACTTTACGGAAACAATGGATACCCGCTATGGCTTTCAAATACGTTGCAGAAAAATACTAGCTCAACATTTTTGAGAATGCAATCAGATGGAAATTTAGTACTCTACGGCAATGCAGGTACTCCACTATGGAGCACTGGTACGTATGGAAATCCTGGCGCAAAGCTCGTGATGCAAACTGACGGCAACCTAGTGCTCTATAGTAGCAACGATACTCCGCTATGGAGCACTGGTACAGGAGGGAAAGTCAATTTCTTGAATACAAATAAACTATTATCCGGTCAATCTATTCTTTCTAATCAAAATATAATATCAACAGATCTTAAAATAAATTTAATCCTACAGGCTGACGGCAACCTAGTGCTCTATAGTAGCAACGGTACTCCGCTATGGAACACTGGTACGTATGGAAATCCTGGCGCAAAGCTCGTGATGCAAACTGACGGCAACCTAGTGCTCTATAGTAGCAACGGTACTCCGCTATGGAATGCGGGTACAAACGGAAACAATAAATCCTACTTAAACCTTCAGACTGACGGCAACCTAGTGCTCTATAGTAGCAACGGTACTCCGCTATGGAACACTGGTACGAGCGCAAAACACTAGAATCTGTTAAAATTAAGACCATGGATATGCTAGTGACCGGAGGTCTAGGATTTATAGGTAGCAACTTTGTTCGACTAACCTTAAAAGAGAGACCAGAATATAGAATAACAGTCATAGATAATATGACCTATGCCGGAAACCCTAAAACTCTTGGTGACATAAAAGATTCAATTACTTTTATTAAAGGAGACATAACTGACGATAAAATTATAGATAAACTTGTAGAAAAAAGTGATATTGTAGTTCATTTTGCTGCAGAATCACACAATGACAATTCACTCAATGAACCTTGGCCATTCGTTAATACTAATATTATTGGTACGTTTAGAATTCTCGAAGCGGTAAGAAAATATAAAAAAAGGTTGCATCATATAAGTACGGACGAAGTGTACGGTGACTTAGCACTCAATGACTCTAATAAATTTTCCGAAAAAACTCCATATAATCCATCGAGTCCCTATTCATCAACAAAAGCAAGTAGCGATTTACTTGTGAGAGCATGGGTGAGAAGTTTTGGCGTAAGGGCTACCATAAGTAACTGCAGCAACAATTACGGCCCATTTCAGCACGTTGAAAAATTTATACCTCGCCAAATTACAAATATACTAAATAATGTAAAGCCGAAATTGTATGGTTCAGGTGAAAACGTCCGTGACTGGATTCATGTAGATGATCACAATAGTGCAGTGCATCTGATTATAGATAAAGGTAAGATTGGTGAAACCTACATGATTGGGGCTGATGGAGAGAAAAGTAATAAAGAAGTTCTCGCTCAAATTCTTGATTTAATGGACAAAGAAGCAGATTTCTATGAACAAGTTAATGATCGAAAAGGTCATGACTTAAGATATGCAATAGATGCAAAAAAAATTCGAAATGAACTTGGCTGGAGACCAAAATATACTAATTTTGAAGAAGGCCTCGCCGCAACTATAGAATGGTACAAAAACAATGCAACTTGGTGGAAAGATGAGAAAAAAATTACCGAGAAAAGGTATTCAAAAAATGAAAAATAGTGAACTATACGCGGAAAAAACCAAAATTCCAGGGCTATTAATTATTCACCTCCCAGTACACTATGATCAAAGAGGATGGTTTAAAGAAAACTGGCAAAAAGAGAAAATGACCAAGCTTGGTATTGCTGATTTTATTCCGATACAAAATAATATCTCTTTTAATGATAAAAAAGGGACTATTCGAGGCATACACGCTGAGCCATGGGATAAATTAATCTCAATTACTAGTGGAAAAATTTTTGGTGGGTGGGTGGATATGCGCGAAGGCAACAAACACGAAGTTGTAACACTTCAACTAGACGAAAGAACGGCTGTTTTTGTGCCTCGAGGCGTGGGAAACAGCTATCAAACCCTAGAGGATAATACAGTTTATAGCTATCTAGTAAACGAACACTGGAGACATGATGGAGAGTACTCTTCAGCATATCTTTTTGACAAAGAAATAAATATACCCTGGCCTATTCCTCAGAATAAATCAATAATATCTGAAAAAGATAAGCTAAATACCTCTTTGAAAAAGGCGGTTTTAATTAAGCCAAAAAAAGTTTTTATCACGGGTGGCAAGGGTCAGCTTGGCATGTCGCTTAAGAAGTACTTTAAAAATGCTGAATATGTTGATTTAGACACATTTGACATAACGAATCCAGGATCATATAAAACTATAAATTGGAAAGACTATGAATTAGTTATTAACGCTGCAGCATATACTGATGTTGATGGAGCCGAAACTTCAGAAGGTAGAAAATTGGCGTGGAATGTAAATGCAAAGGGATTGATGTTACTGTCAAAAACTACTCAAGAAAATAATATAGTTCTTGTTCATGTTTCAAGTGACTATGTATTTGACGGAACAATTGCAAACCACGACGAAGAAGAGCAATTTTCACCACTTAGTGTTTATGGAGAAGCAAAAGCCGCTGGAGACATAGCAGCTCAATTGACGCCAAAACATTATGTAGTTAGATCAAGTTGGGTTGTAGGCGAAGGTAAAAATTTTATTAAGACTATGCGCGAACTTGCTTTAAAATCTATAAAGCCTTCGGTGGTAAGCGATCAATTTGGCAGACTAACTTTTGCAGATGATTTAGCGAATGTCATTCATCATTTAGTAAAAAACAAATGCGAATATGGAATATATAATTTCACGAATGACGGCCCCGTAGTTGCGTGGTCCGACTTGGCAAAAATGGTATACGAAAAAATGGGCCTAAACAAAGAAGATGTAAGGCAAGTTACCACAAAAGAATATTATTCGGATAAGCCAAAAATGGCTCAAAGGCCCTTAAATAGCCAACTAAAGCTAGATAAGATAAAAAATACCGGACTCAACCCTCGGGACTGGCGAGTTGCTTTTGACGAATATTTTATGACAATCAAGGAGGAATTATGAAGGGAATTATTTTAGCTGGTGGATCCGGAACTAGACTCTATCCGATAACCCTGGCTACCAGCAAACAGTTAATGCCAATTTATGACAAACCAATGATTTATTATCCACTTAGCACATTAATGAGTGCCGGTATAAGTGATATCTTAATCATCAGCACTCCTCATGATCTTCCTCGCTTCGAACAACTTCTCGGCAGCGGAGAGCAACTAGGTTGCAAATTTACATATATTGCACAAGAAGAACCTCGTGGCTTAGCGGATGCTTTTATTTTAGGCGAAGATTTTATCGGAAAAGATAGCGTGGCGATGATACTTGGAGATAATATTTTTTATGGTTCTGAAATGGGTGAAAAACTAAAGCAATACACTCATGTAAAAGGCGGCGTTGTTTTTGGCTACCAGGTTTCAGACCCTGAGCGATATGGAGTTGTAGAATTTAATTCTAAAAACGAAGTTGTCAGTATTGAAGAAAAACCAAAAAAACCAAAAAGTAATTTTGCTATACCGGGTTTATATTTTTTTGATAATAGCGTCTCTGAAATCGCTAAAAATGTAAAGCCGAGTGAGAGAGGTGAAATCGAAATTACAGAAATTCATAACGCCTACTTAAAATTAAATAAACTAAAAGTTTGTATTTTAGACAGAGGAACAGCTTGGCTTGACACGGGAACTTTTAAAAGCATGAACCAGGCAGCTCAATTTGTCCAAGTAATAGAAGAACGACAAGGGCTTAAGATAGGCTGCATAGAGGAAACTGCCTGGAGAGAAGGTTTTATTAATCGAAATCAACTCGAGAAACTTGGAATAAAATTATTAAAAAGCGGCTACGGTTCCTATATTTTAGAAACATTACTTAACGTAGATTATCGCTAGCCTTTAGAGCTTCCACTCAGCTTTAAGATTGAATTCCCCGTTACTAGTTTTTGAGTTGTCCTCAACCGTTATCATCGGCACTTTAGTCCCGTATGCCAAATCCAAAATATCAAGGAGTACGGGTGCTTCATCTTTTGCTAAAGATGCATCATAAGTGTATGCAGCTACACCTATAAAATAAACACCTTTGTTTAGTTGATTCTTTTCAATCCTACAAGTTAATTTATGGATACCGATATCAGGCACTAGTGGCGCAACATCCTTTATTGTGTTGTATCCCGTCAAGTATGTTCCATCCCTTTTAAGGATAAAAAGATTTAATTGTATACTTATTTTTTTAAAAGCTTCAAGGGTGACTTCAAGAGTTACGTCCTCGTTATATTTAAGAAAACCATTCTTTGCACCCTTAAGCGCAACACCCTTAAGAGCTAAATCAGAATTAATCGGCCTAGAGTTTTTGCCTAGCTCAATATCTTGACTGCCACTATTTGCAACTTCGTATTTTAGGGCCACTTCTCTAGGTTTGCCAATTGTAACAAGTTTACCGCTGTCAATCATTATCGCCCTATCGCAAAATTCTTGAACTGCGCCCATATCGTGCGTTACAAAAACGACTGTTTTGCCCTCCTTTTTAATTTTTTTGAAAACATCAAAACATTTTCGCTGAAAAGCTGCATCACCAACCGCAAGAACCTCATCAATCAAAAGGATGTCACTTTTAGCTCTAATCGCAACACTAAAAGCTAACCTGACCTGCATGCCGCTACTGTAATTTTTTAATTTTTCCTCCATGAAATTTTCGAGTTCAGCAAACTCAACTATCTCGTCGTACATTTCTAAAATTTGCTTCCTAGTGAACCCAAGAAGTGCACCATTCAGAAATACATTATTTCGACCCGAAAGCTCTGGATTAAAACCCACTCCCAGTTCGATGAAAGGAGTAAGATTTCCATTAATGGTTACAGATCCTTTAGAAGGAGAGTAAACTCCAGCAAGAATCTTAAGAAGCGTGCTTTTACCGCTTCCATTTCTACCTACTATACCGAAAAACTCTCCTTTTTTTACTGAGAACGAGATGTTATCAAGGGCAACAAAACTATTATTATTTTTTTGTTTTTTTGTAAATACTTTTTCGAGCCCCAAGAATTTTTCTTTAATTTTTTTTGCACCAGACTGCTTAGCAAAAACTTTGGTTACTTTGTTTACTTCTATAATATTTTCTTGCATTTATATATTCTCCGCAAAATAAGGAGATTGCGCCTTAAAATATTTCGTAGCAACAATTATTAAAATTATTATTATCAATATAGGAAAAATTGTAAAATATTTTACTGAGACATTCCAGCTATTAGTAGTTTGATGTGTGACGAAGCACCACCTAAAGTCTTGTACAATTTGTGCTACAGGATTTAACATTAAATATTTTTGAAATTTAAAAGGAATTCTCGCCAACGGATACAATATAGGTGTAGCATAAAACCCTCCTTGAAGAAGCACCTCCCAAATATAGCTAGCGTCGCGATACTTAACGAATAATGCACTCAAAATAAAACCCAAGGACAGGGATAGCATAAATAATTCAATAATGAGAAGAGGAATTAGCAACCAGCTTCCCTGTAGGGGCACGTGGCTTATGATTGCAAAAATAAAGAGAATTATTAGGTTCAAAAATAAATTTATGAGCGCAGAAAATAGACTACTCAAAACAACTAAATACCTTGGTATATTTATTTTTTTTATTAAATCCCCTCTTCCAACTATTGATGACATTGCAGAGCTAGTTGCTTCCACAAAAAAAGTCCAAAGGATTATGCCTGATAAAAGATAGACTGGGAAATGCGGAATTCCATTTCCGACCTTTAAAAATTTTACAAAAACTACATAAAGGATTGCAAATAAGAATAACGGTCGGAGTACTGACCACGCGTAACCAAGTACAGAACCCTGATAGCGCACCCTGAAGTCAGTGGCAACCATCTCACGAAGAATTGATCTATTTTTCACACTAGCTATATTTTTAAATTTTATCATTTCTCAAACTTTCTTATAGTATCATTCATATATTTTATCCTATCTGCAGGATGATCAAGGGAGGAATAAAATAGGTTGACGCTATTTATTACACTTTTCCAAGTATATTTTTTGGCTGTCTCAAGGCCTCCCTTACGAAGTTTAGCTCTTAGTTTACTATCTTTCATTATTTTTTCTATCGCTTTTGCAGTTCCCTGAACATCATCCTTTTCAACCATTAAACAGTTCTTATTGTTAATAGAGAAGTCTTTGTTTCCTTTTGCATCCGTACATATTACAGGACAACCCGAAGCCATCGCCTCGAGCACGGGTAGACAGAACCCTTCATGATATGAGGTTTGAATGAATGCCGTAGATTGATTATAAAGATAGTTTACTTTTTCGTTTGAGGGCATAAACAAATATTCTATTTCTTTATGCTTTGCAACAAGGTCTGGTTCTGAGCCAAAAACTACTAATTTAGGTTTGGGCTTTAAGCTACTCCAAGCGTTTAAGGTTTGCTTAAAGTTCTTTTGAAAGAAACTTCTTCCAATTGCAAGTAATTGGCTCTCTTCTTTTTTAACATCGTTATTTACTTTATAAACCTCTGAATCATATCCACACGGAATCAACGTCCCCTTGAGTCCCAAGGAATTGATATCTTCAAGTGTAAAACCACATGAAACTATGTTATTAAACTCCTTTCTGTAGCATGAAATTACGCTTGATTGTATCTCGGGTTGATTGGGGTAAAAAGCACTTTCTATTTCATGGATAATAAAAGCTGGTACACCTTTATTGATGGAAGCCTCCCATACCGGAGATGCGGTTTCCCACCATGTCGCAACTTTAATCGCTTCCACATTCTTGAGTTGGTTAACGAGTGCTGTGTAGTTTTTGAAAGTTTTAGTAGGTGTGTCAAGTTTCATCCATTTCGGTGCACTATCAAGGGCCCAAAGCTCTGCATCATAGCCTAATTTCTTGAGATTATTCAAATGCTCAAATACTATTCGATGACCTCCGCTGACTCCAGTTGACTGCAGTACATAAATTATCTTGATCTTGCCATCGGAATTTCTTATATTTCGCTCATCAAACCAACTACCCCATTTTTTCCAAAAATAAACAACTGACTGTCTTTCTTTTTTTGATATATTTTTATTCAACGATCGAGTTGCTGATTCAAGATGGGTTAATTCGGCAGCCGGATAATATAACACCTTGATATTTCTCTGCCAGGCTCTCAAGCAGAAGTCCATATCCTCGAAAGCAAAAGGAAATTTTTCATCTAAAATACCTATTTCTCTTAAAGTCTTATTGGTTATATACATACAGGCTCCAGTAACCCCAATGCAGTATTGAGAAACGTTTGCTGGCCCATAATCTTTATCTTGAAAACGAAAATAGTGATCAAACCATTCTGGGAATTCGGTATTTCTAAATGACCCGGCACTTTGTATGCGCCCATCTTCATAGAGTAATTTAGCCCCTACAATGCCAACATTTTTTGAGTGCTGATATGCCCCATGTTGTAGTGAACTGAGCCAATTTTCGTGCGCTATCGTATCACTATTTAGAAGAACAATATCTAGTTTGGGAAACCTTTTTAAAGAATAATTCAAGCCTGTGTTTACAGCTTTAGAAAATCCACCATTTTCTTTTCTAAAAATGATATCAATGTTCTCACATTTAAATTTACTAAGCTCTGTCTTGCTGCTTTCCTGGCAGTAATCATCAACAATCACAACATGGTAGAGGTCGGGAGAGCATGTAATTTTTATAGAATTTAAACAATTTTCTATTAGTTTCGAATCATTATAACTTGGAATCACAATGACAACTTTTTTTGCGTGCTTCTTATACCAGCGGTTTATGATTCCATAATCAGTGCCGAATAATATTCCGTTTGGGAAGATGATCCTGTTATCACCTAGCAGCTCTTTTTTTATAACTCCAATAGTCTTTATTGGACCAAATCTTGTGATGAACCTAGCTGCGCTTACAATAGTTATAGGCAAACTTTTTCCGTGATGAAAATTGTGAATGTCTCTTTTTAAGAGATTTTTAAATAATGGAATTATCCGTTTTATTTTGTGCATTTATATCATTTTAACTCATAGTAGCTGTTGTCTGCAATCTGTTGTTCTTTTATTATTATTTTTATTGAGCTAATCTAATATAATGAATAAAATATTGGTGACTGGAGTAGATGGTTTTGTTGGCAGGCATGTTGTTAAAGAGTTAATTAGTCATGGTCATGAGGTAGTTGGGTTGGGGGGCGAAAACAAAAATAAAAGACTTGATGGTCTTTCAAGTTATCAAAAGTTAGACCTTACGAAGATTGAAGAAGCTTCTAAAATTGATTTTAAAGAAATTGAGGCAGTGATTCATTTAGCCGGAATGGCTGCTGTTGGGCCATCTTTCGAAAACCCTATGCTTTACATAGATACAAACTCTCGCATAGAGTCCAATCTTTTTGAAATTTCAAAACGACAAGGTATGAAGCCAAAGTTTTTAATCATAAGTAGCGGCAGTCTATACGACCCTTCTGCAAGTCTTCCTTTGACGGAAGCTTCGTCAGTTCTACCAAATTCTCCATACGCAGTAAGCAAATTGACTCAGGAGCAATTGGGCGCCTACTACACGAGCATAGGGTTTCAAGTGGTAACAGCAAGACCATTCAATCATATTGGACCTGGTCAAAATCCGGGATTTATCGTTCCAGACATTGCCGAGCAAATAGTGGCAATTGAAAAGAACATAATCGATGAACTCCATGTCGGAAACCTTACGGCGCAAAGAGACTATACGGACGTCAGGGATATTGCCCGAGCATACAGATTGCTTATAGAAAAAGGTATTTCTGGAGAAATATATAATATTTGCAGTGGCTCCGCTGTTTCAGGATCAGAAATAGTTTCCAGCTTACTAAAGAATTCTACAAAAAAAATAACACCTTTAGTTGATCCGTCAAAATTGAGACCCGTAGATAATCCTATTATTTATGGAAGCTATGAAAAGCTTCATAAACAAACAGGCTGGAGGCCCGAAATAAAGTTAGATCAAACATTGATCGATGTTATGTCTGATTGGCGGTCAAGAGAATAAATTAGTCTTTAGATTTAGACTCTAAGGCTAGGTCGTTTTTAACCATCATTTTCACAAGGCCCGAGAAATCAACTTCTCTTTTCCAGCCTAATACTTTTTCAGCTTTTTGAGGATTCCCAAGAAGAATATCCACTTCAGCAGGTCTCATGAATTTTGGATTTTGTTTTACGTAAGGCTTCCAATCACTTATACCGACTTCTTTGAAGGCAAGGTCAAGAAATTCACCAATTGAGTGTGTCTCACCTGTTGCTAAGACATAATCGCCGGGTTTATCCTGCTGGAGCATCCTCCACATACCTTCAGCGTAATCTCCAGCGTAACCCCAATCCCTTTTAGGCTCTAGATTTCCTAGCTCTATGTATTCTTGTTTTCCTAGACTGATTCTTGCTACGGCATTACTAATTTTTCGCGTAACAAATTCAAGCCCCCTCATTGGACCCTCATGGTTGAATAATATTCCACAGCTTGCATGCATATTATAACTTTCACGATAATTTTTTGTTATCCAGTGTCCATAAAGTTTTGCTACACCATAGGGGCTCCTCGGGTGAAAGAGTGCATCTTCATCATATCCCTTTCCAGGCCGGTTATAATCAAGTCCTCCGAACATTTCTGATGTAGAGGCCTGATAAAACCGAATTTTATTTTCTTTATCAGAAAGCCTTATTGCTTCAAGAATATTTAATACACCTTTTCCCGTAACGTCTGCTGTTAAGATAGGGTCTTTAAAGGAATAACCGACGTGGCTGACAGCAGCTAAATTATAAACCTCCGTCGGTTCTGCTAATTCAATTGCTCTCATCAATGATGAAATGTCCGTTAGATCGCCCTCTATTAAAGTTACGAAAGGAAGATTTTTCTCTACTTCTGCTTTTTTAGGATTTTGTTGCCCCCTGATAAGACCAAATACGTTATATTTTTTTTTATGTAGTAGTTTAGCCAGATGATATCCATCCTGCCCGGTAATTCCGGTAATGAGTGCTGATTTTTTCATATTCTCCTTAATGTATTGCTGTACTATATAAACAATAGGAATATTTTAGCATGGGTTTTATATTAAAAAATAAACAAATAATAAGAATAAATTATTAAAATTATTTTTTGTGGGAATACTCAATACGGTTATTGATTTTGCTTTCTATAACCTAATCTTCTCCACCTTCAAGACGAGCCCTGTTCTTGCAAACATCTTTTCTACTTCAATCGCAGTCACTGCTAGTTATTTCTTGAACAAAAAATTAGTATTTTCTCATCCCGTAAAAATGGATATTAAATCGGCGACTACTTTTAAAAAAATAACCAATAATATCGCCAAATTAATCGCAAGTTCGGTGACGATGGTTTAGAACTTCACTCACTATGATTTGGTAGTTTTTAAGAGCAAAAACTCTAATTCTCGCTAGTTGAGGAATCGGTAAAAGGCATAAGGTGGAGTTCTTCGAGGGTAATCCCTTTTTCTGTTGCAAGATATTCTCTTAGACCAGCGAGCGCGACACTGTATAGATGGTGCGCCACTTTAGAGTCTTAAAGGTTATTCTCTTTAATAAATTGTTCAATTGAACCAAGTGTCTCTGTCATAGTAACTCTTTTTGAATTCGTAATTTCATAATATTGCATGCTTTAAACTATTGTCACGTCAATTTTCGATCAAGAGCAACGATATAAGGTAAAATTGGGATATGACAAAAATAGCAATAGATGCGCGTGAACTCACTTCCAGTACCGGACGCTATGTCGAGCGACTGCTGCATTATCTTCAGGAAATAGACAAAGTAAACACCTATCTGGTACTACTTCGCCCCCAAGACATGGACAAATGGAAAGCAACTAATCCAAATTTTTCGTCAATTGCTTGTCCATATAAAGAATTCACTTTTTCTGAACAAATTGGCTATCGGCATTTTTTAAAAAAACTACACGTCGATCTTGTTCACTTCGCTATGGTGCAACAACCCCTTCTCTACTTTGGTAGTCATGTAACTACAATGCACGATCTGACCACTACAAGGTTCACCAACCCAGCAAAAAATAAAGTGGTCTATTTCTTCAAACAACAAGTATATAAGTTCGTAAACTGGTATGTGCCGAGATCTTCTAAGGCTATTATTACGCCAACAGAATTTGTTAAAAAAGATCTTGCCCAGTTTTCTAAAATAGAAGAATCAAAGATAGTGGTTACTTATGAAGCAGCTGACGAGATTCGTGAAGCTATCGAACCTATTAAGTTACTCCAATCAAAGCCTTTTATCTTCTACGTCGGCCGCCCCCAGCCACATAAAAATCTTGGTAGACTGCTTGAAGCTTTTTCGATTCTTAAGAAATCCAATCCTGATTTACTGCTCGTTCTTGCTGGTCGGAAAGACGGAGTATACGACAGCTTCTTAAAACAGGCTGAGAGACTCGGAATAACTGGTTCAGTAATATTTACTGGCTACGTCACCGAAGGCCAGCTTAAGTGGCTCTATAGGGGCTGTAAGGCCTATGTGTTCCCAAGCCTGAGTGAGGGTTTTGGTTTACCGGGGCTTGAAGCAATGGTACATCACGCACCAGTTGTGAGCAGCGACGCTACGTGTCTTCCGGAAGTATATGAAGACGCCGCCTGGTATTTCAATCCACTCGATGTTCACGATATAGCACGAAGCATAAACGAGGTGCTACAAAACACTGAACTAAGAAAAGATTTAATCCGCCGTGGCGTCAAGCAAGCCACTAAATACAGCTGGAAGAAAATGGCCGAAGAGACACTGGAAGTCTATGAAAAAGCTTTAAAGAATTAGACTCTTTTTGTGTTTTGTATCGCTTTAGCTCATAATTACAGATAATGAAATCTAAGACTACCACTGCCCTTTTGAGCCTATCATTTGTATTCTTGCCTGCAGTAGCGATGGCGGAATCCGCCCAACCAACTGCTACTCCGTCCCAGCTCTATAGCTCATCATCAAATAGCAGTTTTCAAAATGCTACCTTTAGTCAGAGTGGAGCAAGCGGTGCCACGACAGCGGGTGGCAGTGCGATGACCCTTCTTAACACTCCAGCCAATACTATAAGTGTTAGCGATGGGCCTGTAGATTCACCAAAAGTGGTGACGAAAGGTAAAAACAATTACGTGGTGTACTTATATGGCCTCGTGGCTTTTTCAGTCATTGGATTTATTGCTACTTTCAGAAGATCCAGAGCTCTTACGCCCGCGCCTTCAGTTGAAGAACCGATAATTCCCCAAAAACCCAAAAAACAAAAGAAACAGCGTCGCAACAAAAAGCACCACCGCTAACATCTAACCTCTATTCTTCTTCAGTTTTTTCTAGATCTTGCGGCTTCAGTACGATATGACGATCTCGCCCCACTCCAACTGATTCGGTTGCAACCCCGTATTCACCTGCAACTTTATGTACAATCCGTCGATCAGCTGCATTCATTGGCTTCAAGGTCATGGGTTCGTTTGAGCTTTTCACTTTTTCAATCCAGCCCTTTGTCACTTCACTGAGTTGTTCTTGTCGACCCTTTTTGTAATCTGCGACATCGACATTCACTCGGTGGTACTCTTTATCGTTATTCATGAGTGCTGCGCTCACCATATATTGAATGGAGCGAAGCGTTTCACCTCGTTGGCCAATCAAAAACCCGTTCATGTGCGTTGATGGGATAGAGAGCTCAATAACGTCATCTTCAGACGTTGCGTGGATTTCTGTATTAAGCCCAAAGAAAGACAGTAAGTCCTCTACGTACTTCTTTGCGAATTGAATTGAATCTTCCATCTATCACCTCCGTTTTTTAGCTTTCTTTTTACTTGAGGAGGTTGTATTTTTTTTCTTAGGCTTAGATAGTATCTCTGCTTCAACAGGAATGCTGTCGACAGCTGCTTCCATTTCACTAACGTCTTGGCGAAGAATTTTTGTCTGCTGGTAAAGGGCTATAAGGCCACCGATTGCCCAGTAAAGTGACAGTGCTGCCGGCAAGCTGATTGAGACTATAAAGAGCATAAAAGGAATAAAAAGAAGGGTGAATTTCCCTGTTGCAGCTTGAATTTCAGTTTGGTCAACTTGTTTACCACTGGCAGTATCTTTAAAAATCTGTCGCAAGGTTCGTGCATTTTTATCCTGCATCATCAGCTGTTTGCTCTGGAAGAACTGTACAGCAACACTGACAACAACAAGAATCATTGCAGGCCAGTAAACACCAGTCTTCTCCATAGCATGGCGCGTTAGATCGACAGCGTTAAATAACGTCTCGTTAAAACCATGAATATTAAGCGCAAGATGTTTCATGTAGGGAAGATGCTGCACCCACGCGTAGCTATAGGTAAAGAGCGTATTTGGGGTATGGATAAGCTTAGAAATCCCAGAATAAAGCCCAATAAGGATAGGAAGTTGTACAAGAATAATCCCAATAGAACCAAAAGGATTAACTTCGCGCTCCTTATAGAGCTCCATCATGAGTTGTGATTCTTTTTGCTTATTTCCAGCAGCTTCTTTTTTGATGCGGCGCATTTCAGGCTGCAACTTTTTCATCGCCATCGCATGATGTAATTGCTTTTTAAGCAGTGGATACATGGCGACGCGAACAAGCACTGTAAACAAAATTATAGCGAGCCCGAGGTTGTGGCCGGGAAGCAGCGCAAAGATAATTATGAGTAGATTAAAGATTGGCCGAGCAATCAATGCATTAAATAAAACACCAATAAAATGAAACATATGCACCTATTTTACCCTATCTCCACCCCTTTTGTCTAAGTACTCTTGGAGTTTTCTTTATTTGTTTTTACCATTTGTTCTATTTGCCGTTTTAATGATGCAAATAATTCATCGTGTGGCATGGTTAAAAATTTTTCATCAAAAATTGTTACCACAATGTCTTGGTTAGTTAGTAGCTTTGGGGCAAGCTCACGAATTGCTTCATACACCCGACGACGTATGCGATTACGATCAGGTGCTGACTTTGCAACCTTCTTACTGACTACAACCGCCACCCGAAACGTATCATGTTTTCCAGGAACAAAGCGCATCGCACAGTAGGGGCTTCTGATTGTCTCACCTCGTCTGTAGGTGAAATTAAGGCTGTTATGGCCGTGAAAGCGATGTTTTTTGGCGAGCAAAATAAATCCTTACTATCGAGCTTAGGTTTATGTATACAGTGTAGCTTGTTTTTAAGACAAATCTTAGTGAGAAATGTTTTTGCGACCTTTTAGTCGACGTCTCTTTAAAACGAGCTTACCAGCACGAGTAGACATACGCTTAAAGAACCCGTGTTCTCGGCTGCGTCGTCTCTTTTTTGGTTGGTGAGTTCTTTTAGGCATAATTTCAGTTGGTAATAGTAGCACGAGAAGAGTGATACTTCAAGGAGTTAAATTATTTACCCTGTGTGGGGTTTGTAAAAAATACTCGATTAAAGAGATAAAATCTGTTGTTTGTCCACACTGCACATATCTTTATCCACTGTTTATACAGGGGTGGCTTCCCAGTGTGTATAACTTTACCCCAGTTGTTGGTTGTTACAATACAAAATGAATAATTTTTCAAAAAACTGTGGAAAACTATTCCCTGCTCTTGTATAGTTTCAAGTAACAAACAAACGTGCTTGTAGGGAAAAAGGGATTTTAAGTTTAAGAGAGGGTTACTCGCTGTGGAAGAAGATGCAGTTTGGCAATCAGTACTTGGAGAAATAGAGCTGACTGTTTCGCGCGGCAACTTTGTTACCTGGTTTAAAAATACCCAGGTACTACGCCGTGATGATAGCTCGATGATTATTGGCGTTCCCAATATCTTCTATAAGCAACAACTCGAATCCAAGTTTAAACCCATGATAATGGAGCTCCTTGCTAAAAATGGACTTGGGGAGATAGCCCTTGAATTCAAGACGCACACTGCTTCAACTCCTCCAAAATCTTCTTCAAAAGATGATACAGAAGTCGTCATTATGTCTGAAAGCCCCAAAAAAACCAATCGCGAGATGTTCAGCGGTAACGGCGCTCCTTCATTAACTCATTCATATAGGCAAGGGCTTAACGATCGCTATACCTTTGACAGCTTTATCGTAGGATCTGGTAACGAAATGGCCTATGCAGCCTGTCAGGCGATAGCCCAAAATCCAGGCACAAAATATAACCCTCTCTTTATTTATGGTGGCGTTGGACTAGGTAAGACACACTTAATTCAGGCGGTCGGTAATGCTGTTCTCGCTAACAAAAAAGGTTCCAAAGTGGTCTACGCGACGTCTGAGCAGTTTGTGCAGGAATTTCTTGATGCAATCCGCTACAAGAAAATTACCGACTTTGCGGGTCACTATAGAAACGCTGACGTCCTCATCGTTGACGATATGCAGTTTATTGCTGGAAAAGAAAAAACCCAGGAAGAATTCTTCCATACTTTCAATGCCCTTCATCAGGCCAACAAACAAATTATTATCTCCAGTGATAAGCCACCTAAATCTATACCAACCCTTGAAGAGCGACTACGAAGTCGCTTTGAATGGGGCATGATTGTAGATATTGGTGCACCAGATTTTGAAACACGCTGTGCAATCCTTCAAAACAAAGCGAACCAACATAATATTGTACTCGACCAGCCGGTAGTGGAATTTCTTGCAAATCAGGTACAGACTAACATTCGAGAACTTGAAGGCGCACTCAATCAATTACTCGCCTTTTGTGAAATGCGCAATCTAACACCTGACCTTTCAGTAGTAACAGGCCTCTTTGGTACTCACCGCTCACGTCCTCGACACATGAATGCAAAACAAGTGGTCGAAAGAACTGCAAAACACTTCCAAATAAGTATTGAAGAAATACTAAGTCCAAAACGCGACAAAGACATCGTCTTTCCTCGTCAGATTGCTATGTATCTTCTTCGCAGTGAGCTACATCTAAGTTTTCCGAAAATAGCCCAGGAACTAGGTCGCAAAGATCATACAACCGCAATTCATTCTGTTGAAAAGATTGAAAAAGAACTACATTTTGACAATATCCTAAAGGAACACGTTAAAGAAATTAAGGAAAAGCTCTATGCATAAAAGACTTTTTATGTCATTCATATGTGGAATAAATGTGTACAGCCGGGTGCACAACGTGCGTACAAACAGGGCTACTTATACACATATCCACTCACTAAAAAGTATTCAGTCTTTTTCCACTTTTTTGTTCGCAGTTTATACGTCGCTTACCCACCACGTTCTACACATGTTTTTCGTTCAGTTAACTCCAGTAAAGATACCGTTATCCCCATCATCCACAGGGCCTACTATAACTACTACATAAATAAATAAGTAAAGGGAATCACAATTATGAAGCTACAAGTCACACAAGAAAATTTGAACAAAGCATTAAACAATGTTGCTCGTATTGCAATGGTGAATAAGAATGCACTACCGATTCTTAATAATGTACTTATTCGAACAGTAGATAATCGGCTGAGTCTTTCTGCTACAAATCTAGAAATAGCTATAACTGAAAAGATTGGTTCAAAGGTGCAGACAGAAGGAGCTATCACCGTCCCTGCTCGTCTTATGCAGGAATATGTCAGTAGTTTACCAAGTGGCATACTGGAACTCGAGCTTGATGAACACAAACTTCACATTTCAACCGAACAATATAAATCCACAATCAATGGTGTCTTTGCTGATGAATTCCCTCTTGTTCCTGAAATAACAAAAGGTTTACAGCTCAAAATTCCTCTTAAGGATTTAAA
>Ga0208499_1000185_pt1 | contig 26469 bp, 28 predicted proteins | sample CryBogCBE07Jul09_FD_185504 | JGI IMG/M metagenome (GOLD analysis project Ga0208499, IMG submission 185504) | Freshwater microbial communities from Crystal Bog, Wisconsin, USA - CBE07Jul09 (SPAdes) (version 2) | ecosystem: Environmental > Aquatic > Freshwater > Lake | place: Crystal Bog... | reverse complement strand
GCCCTCGTCTGCAACGGTCGGTATTAACTGGTTTACTGTTATCAAAAATAACGGCACGGGCATTTTGACTGTGCAAACTACCGGAACCGATCAGATTGATGCTTCGGGCACCTCAACCCAGTTACAAATCGGTGAGTCATTTGCGTTGGTTTCTGACGGCTCAACTGGTTTTAGCTCTTGGGGTTACGGACAAAGCGCGATTTTCTCTTTCACTCAAGAGCAAATCTCTGTCACCGGCGCAGGGGCTACAATTACGCTGACCTCAACTCAAGCTTCTTACACGCTGCAAGAGTACTCAGGCGTTTTAAGCCAAAACACCAACGTAGTAATGCCGCCAACGGTGCAGTTCTATGTCATTACTAACAACACTACCGGTTCATATACGCTGACTTTCAAGACGAGCGTTAGTGGTGGCGCTACCGTGACGATTCCTAACGGCGCAACGGTGGCGATGGTTTGTGATGGGACAAACCTTTATGCGGTGTCTACTGTTGCTAATAACGTCACCTCGTTGACGCTGAGCGTGGGCTCCTCGACTAATCCTTCGTTGAACTTTGTTGGCAACTTGACTACGGGCTTGTACCTGCCTAACTCAAACCAAGTCGGCGTTACGATTAACGGCACTGAACAGGCCTACTTTAGCGCATCGGGGCTAACCGTATTTAACGGTATCAGCGGGGGCACGTTTTGACCGCTAAAGTCATTGCCTTACAAGTCCCTCCGGGGATACAACGTGACGGGACGCTGTTCGCTGCGCCTTCGTACGTTGACGGGCAGTGGGTTAGGTTTCAGCGGGGTTTACCTCGCAAAATTGGCGGCTACACAGGCGCATTTTTAAACGCTTCAGGTATTTCTCGCGGTTTGACCATGAGCGCCTCGAACGGCCTGAATTACGTCATTTCAGGTTATAGCGCAGGGTTGCAACAGTGGGCGACGAATAGCGTTACCGCTATCGGCACCGGCCCAACGCCTTTCTCTTTAGGCTCATCGTTTACACCAAACGCCAACAATCTGTGGCAGTTTGATATTGGTTGGGATTCAACAGGCGGCGGTAATCTGCAGCTTATCGCACACCCAGGACAAAACCTACAAGACATCTCAAGCACTGTCAACACCCGCCCCCTGTATGGAACTTTTACTGGTACTACGCTGACACCTGTGGGGGTGTTCACTGCAGTAGGCTCAGTTACATCAGGTTCGGCTAACGCTACATTTTCAGCTGTAAACATCGCTATGGGTCCTGGGGTGTCTATTAGCGGCACAGGTATTCCAGCAAACACTACTGTAGTTTCTGCTTCGTTAGTCTCTAGCGTCTGGACCGTGGTGATGAGTAATCCAGCGTCGTCTAGCCACTCAAACATAACTATCACGTTTGATAACAACATCTCTGTTTCAGGCGGTGTTTGCATGTTGTACCCGTATATGTTTGTATACGGCAACAACGGCTTGATTCAAAACAGCTCTGCTGGTGATTTTAACAACTGGACAAGTGCTGACTCAAACGCCAACAACGTAGCTTCGACCAAGATTGTAAAAGGTTTACCAGTTCGCGGGGGCACTACTTCACCCTCAGGTCTATTCTGGTCTCTTGACTCGGTTATTCGAGTGTCTTATACACCCACGACCGTAACTACCGGTACAACGTCAGAAACGTTCTACTGGCGTTATGACTTGATTACGCAGCAAAGCTCGATTTTGTCGTCAAGCAGCGTGATCGAATATGACGGTATCTTTTACTGGGCAGGGGTTGACCGCTTCTTGATGTACAACGGCGTCGTGCAAGAAGTTCCTAACTCAATGAATCTTAACTGGTTCTATGATAATTTGAACTACACCCAGCGCCAAAAAGTATGGTGTACAAAAGTGCCTCGTTGGGGTGAAATTTGGTGGTTTTACCCTCGCGGCGACGCTACAGAATGTACTGACGCAGTCGTGTACAACGTGCGCGAAAAGGTATGGTATGACGCTGGCTCAGCTCCTGGCGCAGTGCGCTCAGCTGGTATTTATACTGAGGTGTTTCCTAAACCGATCTGGGGCGAAAGCAAAGCAACCCCGATAGTCTCTTTCCAAGGCTCTGTTAGTGGAACTACGCTAACCGTAACCGCAATGAATTATGGAACCATCTTTGTAGGCCAAATACTGCAAGGTTTGGGCGTTCCAGACCAAATGGTTATTACTGCGCAAGGCAGCGGGACTGGCGGAACAGGAACTTACACGGTGTATAACCCTACCGGTATCGCAGTAGGCGCAACCATCTTGTATGCTAACGGCTACACAATCTGGCAGCACGAAACCGGCACAAACCAAGTATATTTGACCAACGTAGACGCGGTTTACTCCTCATTCGAGACCCCCATACTCGGTAACTTGGTAGGGTTAGTTGGCTCTACGCAGCAACCAGGAGATAATAACTGGACACGCTGCGAACGTATTGAGCCTGACTTTATCCAGAGCGGAAGCATGGACGTGATCGTAACTGGTAAGGGTTATGCGGATGATTACGATGAACCGTCTAGCCCTTATAATTTTGATTCTACAACGCTTAAAATTGACATGCGTGAACAGCGTCGTGAAATGCGGTTGCGGTTTGAGTCTAATACCTTTAACGGTGATTACCAATTAGGTAAAATAGTCTTGAGCCTCGACACCGGCGACGTTCGTGGAACAGGCAACCCATGATAGCCTACGACCCTCGTGGAATGACGTGGGATCAGTATTGCAAGCTGATGGAAGAGCTGTTTGCTCCAAACCAGCTGGGCCATGTGGATGAAGAGCATTGGATTGATTGGGTTGATGGTTTAAATGGTATAGGATACTTTGTGCAATCGGGAATTCCTGACGCTAGAATGTATCCTAACTGGCAAGAATGGGCAACGGCTATGACCGGCATTATGAGCATTACGGGGTAGATATGTCTTGGACACCACCTTCACCAAACTGGCCTGCTGATGCTGGAACGAGCACGTATACGCCTGCTCCGGCTCCTACCCCTACTCCGACTCCCGCTTCTATCCCAGCCTCTACTGGTTTAACTGCCTTGCCTGCTGCATCCTCACCCCCATCCGCACCTTCCCCTACGGGATCGAACGCCTTAACTTTGCAGAACCTTGGTATTTCAGATGTGTCGCCCGACCAACTGAAAAACTTTACCCGCGCCCCTAGATCACAGAATTATTTCGATTCGCAGGGCAATCAATATGATTCAAATGGCCACGTTGTCGTAGTCAATATATCAGGTGATCAGTATATCCCAGACCCCACTACTGGTGTACTCACTAAGTATGTCCCGCCAAAAGATGGCGGCCTCTTCAGCGGTGCTCTAGGTAGCGCTTTGGGAATCGGCGCGCTGTTGCTTGCCCCTGAGTTATTGCCTGAGTTACTAAGTAGTGGCGGCGCAGAGGCTGGCCTTTTAGGTGCTAGTGATTATGCTGCCGGTACAGCGGCCACCCAAGCCGCTTTAGCCGATGCTGGAATTGGCACCGGTATAGATGCCGCAACGGCTGGTGCTACGGGAGCTGCGGCTTCGGCCTTACCCGCTGGCTCAGTGTTAGCTGACGGTTCTACAGTTCTAGCTGACGGTTCTACCATACTTTTTGATGGAAGCGCTGGCCTGCCCGCAGGGTCTATACCTGTTGCAAACGCTGCAGACGCGGCAAGTTTGGCTGCTAGCTCAACAGCTGGGGCATTACCAACTACAGCTACGGTTACTAATACAGCTGGTGCGCTACCTACTACAACTACTGACGCGGCCAGCACGTTGCCTACTACCACTACAACTGATGCTCAAGCAGCCGCACAGTCTCAGTTACAAGGTGATGCGTTAAATGCCTCGGCTAATCCTTATCCTACAAACCCAGTCACCGCCGGTAGCGTGTTACCAGACGGCTCAACTGTAGCGGCTGACGGGTCTGTTATTAGCAACACAGGCGCAACTGTCGCGCCCGCAGGTACAGTTCCAGTAACCTCAGCAGCTGATTCAGCCAGTTTAGCCAGCGCAAGCGCCGCTGCACCTGCAGAAGCGGCTGGTGCGCTACCTACTACTGAAGCCGCCGCACCCTCTGCAACTTCTTCGCTTACTGGCAACGCGGGGCAAGGTTTCCAGATACCAAACACCGGCACAACTAGCCTTTCTAATATAGGCGACAATTTAGGCATTAACTTGCAAGAAGCTGGACAAGCTCCTAATTTGGCTAGCATGGGCGGTGCACAGGGTATCACTACCCCTATCGGAACCGCGATCGGCGATGCTTCCAGCTTTATCAACGACGCGGCTATTGCTGGCGTGCCTGCAGCGGGAACTATTAGCGCAACCGCGATAACGCCTTCTGGCGCGTTACCCTCGTTAGGTAACCCTTCTTCGTTCATAAATAACCCTTCAGCATATACCTCTCCGTCAACTACTACAAGCTCTACTCCTATATCTTCAGGAGCAGCTTCTGGAGGCACTGGGTCAAGCGGTGGTTATAGCAGCTCGGGACCTTGGAACGCTCCCATCAACCCAGGTATCGCAGTTGTTGGTAAAGCAAATACGCCTTCGATGGCTAACCCCCTTGCTAACGTGCTTTCACAAAGTATCGTACCTACTTACAGTCCTGGCAACTCGATGTTAAACACCATCATGGGGCATGAACAGCAGGGTATGTTTACCTCGGCAACAGGGTATAAAAAAGGCGGCGAGGTCAAAGCGGATACTAGCAAATTTGAACCTGACTTTGTAAAAGTGATCAAAGAGCGCATCGGCGGTAAAATTGATGAAGCATTGCGCGGGTTCGATCCTGAGTTCCTAGACGTTATCCACAAGCGTAGCGGCGGGGCTACCCCTGACCACCATCATCCCAACTATAATGGAGCTCCATTATTCCGCACCGGCGGGTTGGGTAAACACGTTCAAGGGCCAGGTACCGGTCAAAGCGATGATATACCGGCTATGTTGGCGGATGGAGAATACGTGTTTGATGCTGATACGGTGTCGGCGTTGGGCGATGGGTCAAATAAAGCGGGAGCGGAAGCGCTTGATAAGATGCGTGAGCAGATTCGTAAACACAAACGTAGCGCTCCGGTGGATAAAATCCCGCCCAAAGCAAAGCAACCGCTACAATACTTGAAGGGTAAATAATCATGGCTTTAGTAGCAGGTCCAAATGGAACAAGTATCGGAGTAGGCTCTGACGCTATTGATTACTCGTCTAATCAACCTTCTAATCCTTTTTCGTCGCTGCTAGCTCAAGCTGCCGCTGCTAATAACGCTTTTACACCTACACCCGCGACTTTGGCTCAAGCTGGCTCAGGTTCTAGCGGATCGTCGACTCAAGGCGGCGCGTTGCCGAACATTACGACGACGCAAGCGCAAGCTACCTCGTTGCCGCAGTTTTATCAGGATTACCTGAATAATCTGACTACAGGCGGTCAAAACGCGCTGCAAAACATGCAGTACGCTGGCCCCACGGCTAACCAGCAAGCGGCTTTTCAAGGCGTTCAAGGGGCAGCCAATGCCTATCAACCAGGGTTGGCTCAAGCTCAGCAAACTACGCAAAATGCTTTGGGTATTAACGCCGCTGCAGGGGCTCAAGACTATTTGAACCAAGGGCTGCAGACTTCTGGCCTGTCGCAAGCTCAGCCTTATATGCAACAAGCCGCCAGCTCTGGCGGTCTTGGCGCTGCTAGTCCTTACCTGCAATCAGGAATGGCTCAAAACACAGCTGCGCAAACTGCTAGTCCTTACCTGAATCAAGCTTCTCAAATTAGCGGAACAAACACGGCGCAACCGTATGTAAACCAAGGTTTGTCTCAGAACACCGGCGCTCAAACGGCTGGTCAATACTATCAGCAAGCAGCCCAGCAAGGCGGTGTTAACGCAGCGCAACCTATTGTTTCTCAAGCGCTATCGCAAAATAACGCGACACAAGCGGCCACTCCGTATTTGCAGCAAGCTGCAACGCAAGGTGGAATTAACGCGGCAAGCCCATATTTGAACGCCGCTGCGCAATCGAACACCGGCATGTCGGCATTTAGTCCTTATGCTCAAGCTGCTAGCTCAACTACCGGCTTACAACAGGCTAATCCTTACTTGCAGCAAGCGACGCAAGCCTCGACCAATAACATTAACCAATACATGAGTCCTTACACTCAGGACGTGGTTAATTCTATTGCATCGTTGAATCAGCAAAACATCGCTCAAAACTTGTCTCCGCAAGTTACTTCTGCAGCTGTAGGATCAGGTCAGTTCGGCTCGCAACGCGGCGCTCAAGCTCTTGGACAAGCGATCGCTGGTGCTGATACAGCCGCTCTTGCGCAACAAGCCCAAGCTGAACAATCCGGCTATAACACCGCGCTATCTGCTTCGCAACAACAGCAAGCCAATCAGCTTGCAGCTGCCCAATCGGCAGGTTCGTTGCAACAACAACAGAATAGCCTGTTGGCCAACCTTGGCACTAGCGCTGCAGGTATCCAAAGCCAAGAAGCGCAAAACTTAGCATCTTTAGGCTCAACTGCTGGCGGGTTGCAACAGCAACAAGCCCAGAACTTGGCCAGCCTTGGATCAACCTACGGCAATTTGACTAATCAGCAAGTCACCAATGCGTTGAACGCAGGTCAAACGCTGGGCAGTTTGCAACAACAGCAAGCTCAAAACTTGGCTAGTATGGGCACTTCAGCAGGCACCTTGCAAAACCAACAAGCTCAAACTGCTATCAATGCAGGCACAGCGTTGGGCGGCTTGTCGCAACAGCAAGCCCAGAACTTGGCTAACATCGGTTCTACTTACGGCACGCTGCAGAACCAACAAGCTGTTAATGCGCTAAATGCGGGTCAAACCGCAGGCAACTTGCAGCAGCAACAAGCGGGAGTGCTAGCCGGTTTGGGTTCAACTGCCGGCACGTTGCAACAACAGCAAAATACTAACGCTCTGAACGCAGGTCAAACCTATGGTAGCTTGCTTAACACTGGTCAAGCTAATCAGTTGGCCGGTGCACAATCGCAAGCTTCGATGGCTAACCAAGCGCAAACTAATGCGCTGGCCGGCATTAACGCGCAAGCGACTATCGGTGCTCAACAGCAAGCCATTAATCAAGCCGCAAACAACTACCCGATGACTGCGCTACAGCAGTACGGCTCGTTGTTACAAGGTCAAACGATTCCCACAGCGACATCGTCAACCTACACTGGCCCGATTCCTGGCGCGTATCAAACTTCGCCCCTGTCTACCGCGCTCGGCGTTGCTTCTACAGTGGGTGGCGTGCTTTCAAACGGTAGTAATATCGCCAGCGGCGCTAGCAACCTAGCCAGCGGCGCTAGCAATTTATATAATTGGCTCACTGGCTAAAGGTAACTCATGTCCTTCGATAACCCAGAAATCATCACAGACGACCCAAAGGTTACTAACGTAAACGTGGGTTCTCCTTTAGATAACGCAAACCCAGACAGCGCTACTAGGTCTTGGCCTGGTTACGTGTCGAGTGCACCTCAAGCCGCTGCACCTCAAGCCGCTGCACCTCAAGCCGCCCCTCAAGCAGCTCCTCAAGCCGCTCCCCCTGCTCCACCGCAAGGGGCGTTGCCCGCTGCTACTAGCGCTGCGCCTATGCCTGCGGCAGCTCCAACGCAAGCGGCTATTCCTGCGGCAGCGCCTCCTCGCCCTCAAGCTCCTCCCATGAGCAACCCGATGGCTGAGTACATGCAAGCCCTTAACCAATATCAAGCGGTTCTGGATCAACAGTCTAAAGCCGGATCGCAGATTCCATGGTTCCAGATGGCTCAAGGCTTCTTGTCCCCCACTCGCGGCGGCGGCTTTGGCGAGTCGTTGGGCAACGTAGCGGGTAATATCAGCAGATATCAAGAAGAACAACAAAAGAATCAAATTCCGCTGGCTAAAGCCCGTCTTGAGTTGATGCAAGCCAAATACGGTTTGGCTAATCAAGCTCAAGCGCAACAGGACTTTACAAGCCTTATCGGGGGTCAACCCGCGCCTACTGCAGCTGGTGCAACAGCTTCCACATCGGATGCGGTGCCCTCTTCACATATTGAACCAGCTTCAACCAATGCAGCTTCGCCAACCACGCCTAATAGCGTTACTTTGGCCGGTTCCTCAGCGCACCCTTCTGACACGGCTTCGCCTAGGACGTTGACTATTCAAGACGCCCTCAAGTATGCAACGGCACATCCTGAAGACAAAGAACGTATTACGTTGTTGATGGAAGCAGCTAAGGCATCGCAGCCTGATTATCTTATTGCGCAAAACGGTGTTGTCTTTAATAAGAAAACTGGACAGTATGTTACAGATCAACCTATCCCCGGTCAAGAGCAAAAGAATTATACTACACCTTTTGGTGACTTTAAGCTAACATCTACTGACTACGATCAGTTTAGAAAACTGCCTACTCAAGATTTGCAGCTCAAATTCTTACAAAGCATCTCAGGTATTAATGAGCAAGGTATGCCTAGAACGGTGCAAGACGTTGAAGCGGCGGCTGCGGGGCGTAGAGAAACCTCCACCAAACAGGCCAGCGCTGACGTCACTGGAGCGCAAACACTGCTTAGCAACCGTAAAGCCGCTGAAGCTATGCTGCCTGTATATGATCGTATCCAGACTATCCTTGGGCAACCTGGCGTTAAAGAGAACTTGGGCGTCTTTAAGAAGGGCGACGTTGCCGATGCTGTATCCTCTTTCTTGGCCGGCGACCATTCTGAAAAATCTGTTCGTAATATGCAAGAGTCTTTGCGTAGGGCAGGAGCTTCACCAGAAGTGATCAATGCAATCAACGATATTGATGGTCAACGAGGCGTGGCTGAGGCTGAGTACATCAAGAACATGGGTAGTACAGCTCGTGTTACTGATTTCCGCTTGAAGTTTGCACAAGGCTTGCACCCCAGCTCGCAAGATGACATGTATGGCGCTTTCCAAAACAAATTGAATGAGTTCAAGAATCGAGCAAACTGGGATGTTGAACAACATAACTTGTATGACAAATTGAACCGCGACCGCGGTGTTACGTATTCTCAATTAAACACTCAACCTGAGTTTACTGAAGCTTATAATAAGCACGCCAAAGCGTATTCGGCCGGTCTGCCTGAGAACGTTGATGTTCCTGCGGGAACTACTCCAGCCGCCCCAGCGGGTAGCTGGCAACAGCGAATCAACGCCGCAAGACAAAAGAAACTCGCAGCTCAAAATGGCACAACGCAATAAGAGGTAACTATGGCTGATGTCCAACCGTTTAGCCTTGACAATTTAAGTCCCGCGCAGCTGGATGTAGCTGAAACTATCGGCAAAAAATTCCAAGCAGCGGGTCTAAATCCTGACTTGTTTGTTCCTCTTGCTTTTCATGAAAGCAGCCTAAAGCCAGACAACATCGGTCCTGAAATTGTAAAAAGCCCTAACAACGTTCAAAGAGCGATGGGTCTTTTTCAGTTCACACCAGATACTGCTAAATTTGTCGGTTTACAGCACCCTTTAGACACCAACGAAAATACCGATGCTGCGATCAAACTCGTTCAGCATTACATGAAAGATCCTAATATCGGAACTGATCCGGTAAAACTGCTCGCAGCTTGGCACGGCGGTCCTCATTCTGATTTTGTAAAAACAGGCGACGAAAACAAGTTGCCACTTTCTACGATGGACTACTTGCTCGCTATGCATGCGAGAACAGGCGGGGAGTTACCTTCTGTTACAGCAGGAAGTAACCCCGCGCCAACAAGCTCCAACCAACTTCCCCCGCCTCTTAGTAGTATGACTACAACAGACGCTATGGCGACTGCAGTTCCTGCTGCAAAAGCAGGTGCGGCTATCGCTGGTAGCGGTGAAACGGCTCGTGGAGTCAAAGGCACGGTCGATTACGCGATCAAAAAACTTGCTGAAGAAAACGCTCGCACCACGGGCGCTAACCTAGCTACAAACGCTACAGCAGGTATCGCGCAAACTGGCGGCACTGGGACAGCTAATTACGGCAGAGCGTTTGGTTTGAGTGATTTCGATGCTCGCCGTGCGGCTAACATGTCGAAGCAACCAGGAGGCGTTTGGGACTTAAAAGCTACGATACCTGAGCAAGACGCCAAATTAGCGCAGATGGGTATTACTAATGTTGGAGAATCAGCCTCAGGCTCTAATGTCTTAGTTCCTAAAACGATTCAAGAAGTGAACGCTGAAACTAAAGCGTTACTTGCGCCGCCTAAGAAAGTTTCACCGCTGACAGCGTTGTTTAAACAGCCAGCTGAAGGGGCATTACCCGTAATGGCTAAGTCTGGCGCTCGTATGCTTGGAACCACGTTACCGGTCGTTGGTGCAGCCCTTGACACGCAAGACGCTATAAACAGAAGCCGACAAGGTGATCCTACAGGCTCACTTATTTCTGGAACTGGAGCCGCTACTGGCTACGGCGCGGCTGGCGCGGCACTTTTGGGCTTTCCTGTAACGGCAGGTTTATTAGGTTTGGGCGGTCTTGCAGCAAACGCAATAAACATGGGTCGCGATATTTACAAAATGACCCCGATGCAACGAGAGGAATTAAAGAACACTACTTTATTTCCCTCGTCTCCTCCAGCTGGGCAATACTATCGCTAAGCAGATAAAGGGAAAGGCTATGACTGATAAAACTATCAGCCATGGCGCCCAAACCGATATGGCTAGCAAAATAAATGCTAGCATATTGAGCGTGATAACCACAGCGTTCTTAAGCATCAAAGCCCTTGGCCCAATCGCCGACGCGAATTGAGAACTGAATTTCTGTAGGCTTGGTTGGGTCGGGCATATCGCTCCAGATATGCATCGGCTCTTCCCAGTCATACATCTTCATCGCAGCCGCGAGGCTATCATAGAAGAACAAGGCTTGTTCTTCACTATCGCAAAGCATTTCAAATTTCATAAATCACCTGTCTTGGTTAATGTAGCCGGTAGTAGCTTCACCCTCTTTATCGAGCTGAGGGATACTAGCACCCATGTGCTCCTCAACTAACAACAAGTAGCGACGCAAATCACGGATGTCATCAATTATACCCTCGATGCGAACATCGCACTTGATAGCTTCAAAGATGTCATAGTCATGCGCTTTGACTTGATTCTCAAGGCGATCCCACTTACGGGCCAGCATCATAAATGCGCCAACGCCGCCGCGCTTTTTCCAAGAGTCACCGTAAGAGCGCTCAGCTTTGAGCAACCCCGTAATATCGGCGTGGGTAATGCCGTTCAAACCCATTTCAAGACTTGACATTTTTACGATCTTTCTGTAATTGTTCCAAAAGCATTGATCCAACTGAGTGCTCATTTAAATTTTTAAGGTAGTCAACGCCGCGATCAAACACCTCGGCAGCGGTGGTGTTGCCAACCTCAAGCTCATCCAAACAGCGGTAAAGCAGGTCAAGCATATCGGCCCACTTAAGCACCAAGGCTTCCTCAGCGCTGAGTGCGGGCACTTTGAGCATATTTTCCTGCATCATATCGTGCTCAAGCTCATCGCAAGCTGACTTTAGCCTAGCCGACCGCCACTTCGCCGTAGCCGGCACATCACCTGTCCATTGTTCAGCGGTGTCGTGAAGTAGCGTTGCGAAAACCAGTTGCCGTGAGGGTTTCGGTTCCAGTATGAAAACGATAGCGAGGACATTGGCTGTATGTTCGCCGACGGTGTCGGAGGTGAGCATGCGGCGCGTGTGCCAGCGTTTGACTGCATTTCCATTGCGAATAGTTTTGATTGAAACGTGAGGTACTAGCATAAGTAAGTTCTAAGTTATCAGGGTTTAAATTATAACTCAATTTTTAGCCGCTACGTTAATTTAGCGCTAAAAACTAAGTGTTTAAGATTCAGAGACAGGTTTTAAGGGCGCTCTACGCACCTTTGCAACTCCGCGTGGGTACTTGGTAGGTTTAGCCTGACCGTCACCCTTAGTTAGACCGCGATGGTAAGCCGCCGCCTCTAACGACTCTAGAGTGCGTTTACGCTCATCCCAGAGTTCAAGAATTAAACCGGCCAGCGGGCGCATACTGAACTTAGGATTCAAGCGTTCAAAATCAGCTGTAGTTTCCCAGCCGTAAGCTTCAATGTAATGAAGCCAGCTGAGGCCTAACTTGCGAAGCAAGCCTTTGACGCCAGCGTCCGAGGGGCGAACATAAAACATTGGCAACGTGACATTGGCATCGCGAGCGAGGTCAACCCAATGATCATCGTCAGCGTGTTTTTTGATGTAGTGCTCACGCTGGAAGTCTACTTGCTCCTTGGCTTTCGCAATCAATTCAGAGTCAAACGGTTTTGGCATTATAAGTTTCCTTTAAGTAAGTTGCAATCAACAACGCTTCAGCGCGGTCGATGTGTTTTTTCAAGTGTAAGTCCGCCAGAGGATAGAGCTTAACAGCCAGCGCTCGGGCTTCCTCTTTGTCTTTAGAGAGCTTAAAATACTTTTTCCAAGCCATAGGGGTAACATAAGTCAAAGGCAGGTTTGTGAGGCTTAAAACTGAGCGACAAACGCCGAACGAATCACCTAAACTGAATGTAGCCGCGGCAGCTTGTCCAGGCATAGAGTTAACACGCTCGAGAGCGGCGACAACCCGCACGCGGTTGATAATGCCTTCGCGTAGTAAACGTCCCATACCAGCGGGGTCAATCTCATACTTCACCGCGCCGTCACCTTTCTTAATCGTCGGAATATCGTACACGGCATACTCGTCACCGTGCAACACCGCGATAGCGCCAGTCAGCCCAGGATCAACGCCGACAAAAGTAGTTAGAATGTCGTCCACAAGTCACATCCTTTCAGTTGCTTACCATAATCAAGTTGCTCATTGAACTTCTCACAAAGCCAGCCGCCATCTTGAATAGGGCGAGCGTGTTGGCAGGAGCGACAGTTTTGTAAGGGCTTTTGATGACCCCAGCAAACAGCGTGCGCGTCACAGAACTTGCACCGCCAGTCAGTTTCCTTTTCCGCTATGCGAATAGGGGGCATAGTGGCTTCAGTCAACTTCCGCAGCTTTTCCTCAATCATTTCAATTGTAGCTTCGTCTTTGTAGACGCGCTCAATATGAAACTTTTCGTCGTCTTTGCAAACAGCAATGTAAAGAGCGCGTTCCAAACCCGATAGCCACATACCGGCTTGCATCTGCCAGTAGTGCAGAGGCTTGGCTTCTTTGACGCCGCGAGTCTGTAGCTCTTTGAACCCTTTGACATTGGACGATTTGATTTCAATGACGTGCGGCGTCTTTTCAGCTGAGGGCACGCCCCGAACTGCACCATCAGTCTTGCAAACAAAGTGCCCGTCGGCAGCGGTGTAAGTCCACTGCTTACCAGTATCAGGGTCAACCTCCCAGACTTCTAGGCCAGCGTCTTTTAAGTCTTGAACGACGCGGTCCTCTTGGATGTAGCCGGTTTTAAATAGACGCAGCATACGCCCTTCGGGGCGGTCGTTATGGAAACCGCGCCAATCGTACCAGATAGAGCGAACACACTCTTCACCGATACTAGACGCACCTATCCGCGTCAACATCAGATCTTTGCTGTCGTTCTTCTCGTAGGATTGGTATATCAATTGTTCCAGAGTAGAATTTTCTTTCGGCAATGCGACCATTTTTTCCTCTTATATAAACTACAGCTCGTTCTTCAGTTGTAAACATGTGGTAATTAAAGCAAACCCGACGGCGGTATGTGTAGCCGCCTTTAGATCGGGTTTCCTTAACGTCACTTTGTGCCCCGCAAACCGGACACTTCATCAATCATCCCAAGGGGCTTTTTTACCAGCGGGGGCTTTAGAAGCTGTAGGAGTCGAGACTGGAGCAGAGGGGGCAGCCTTTGCCGGCGCAGCAGGGCGGCCTGAGCCGTTTGGGGCTTTGAAGCCGGTAATGATGTTTTGAGGACCGTAGTCACCCGAACCTTTTTCAATACCAACATTCGCGCTGAAAGGCACGTTGACCAGTTGATCTGAGTCGCTAGCATTAGGATTACCGCACGCTTGAGCCCAGCCAGCTAACTGACGACGCCCGATTTCCTCAGCCTTGGAGCTAGGATTGTGGGTGTTGAAGTTCATGAAAATAACGCGGTTCGCATTTGTAGGACCCAAGACACGAAACTTAGCGCGGATATAATAACCCGTCCCCGCTTTCGTTTGACGTTGCTCAGCTTCCTCACACATCAGTTGATATTCACCTTCAGGAATAGGATCATAAGACCCGCCGCTATCCACATTAGGATCATATTCAGCAGTATTAAAACCAAAGTTAGCCATTCTAAATTCTCCATTTACAGTTTAACAGGAATGCTCTCGGTGAGCTTTTCATACACCATTGGGATGGCGTCAGGACACGCATAGCGATTCTTCGCTACGTACGCGGGGTTCTCCACCAAGTGAAGCAAACGCTCACCCGTGGTTACACCTCGTGTGGTTTTATTGCCGAAGCCCGAGTCACTTTGCTTGACAATGACGCGGAAGCTGGCAAAAGCCAAAACGTCAACCCACTCTTGCAGGATGGCGTTACAGCGGTTAGGCAGTTTGGGTTGATAGCGATCGTAGGGATCGGAGCGGGGGTCTTCATAGCGGACAACCGACGCGTGAGCTAATAAGACGATGTTCATGTCGCGACGCTTACGCAGCGCATCGAACCCGCTTAAAATTTCACGAAACGACTCAGCGATCATCATTTGACCCTTGCCGTAAGCGAGCGCTTTTTCATCGTAGCGACTTTCAATGTCGCCCGAAATCAAAGGCTCGACCAACCAATCAACGGTATCTAGTACTACAGTCTTAAAGTCATGATCTTCCTTAATTAAAGTCTTGATGCTGCTAGCCACATCGCCGATAGTTTCAGCGCGGGGAAACGATGTCACATCCAAAGATGATAAGCCGTCCTCGGTTGAAATGTAAATCGGCTTCGGGAACTGGCTAGCAATAGTGCTCTTGCCAATACCATGACCACCGTAAATACAAATGCGCGGGGGAAGCTCTTGTTTGCCTTTGATAAGGCTGTCTTGCCAATCACTCATGAAAAGTTCTCCTAGGTTACAAAGTTATGAGGTCCGTTAATTATAACCTCAATTTTAACGGCGCGGTTAAAAATTTAACCTTAATTTGCTGTAGGACAATTTATTTTTATCCCACCTTAGCAACAAACACGTGCCCCGCAACTCGGCCGCAACCGTGACGCAGATTGAGCACAATGCAGGGTCACCCGACATGACGATGTAGTCATCAGGGTAGTAGTCTTGTAAGACGTTTCTAGCGTGAGCAATAGCCGCTGAGCCGTCATAGTCACGTCCAATAGAGGAAAAGACATGCCGCACGTTGCCGTACGCGTCCGCTGCAGAATAGTCTCTACGGCGGTCGTAGCTTACCAGCCACACTGTTGGTATTCTATTACTTGATGTTTCCATACACTTCTCCAAATTTAACCTCAGCCTTGACCGGTAAGTCCGGCCACCAGCGTGGAGGGGTACACATAATGCGCTCGATGTAATCACGCGCTTCAGCAGCCTCAGCCTCGTCAACCACAGCCACTAGCTCGTCATGTACTGTGAGAGCGACAGGGTATTTTTGATGCACAATCAGTAGCTGTTCCATCACAATGTGACGGGCTAACGCTTGGACAATGTTTTCGGTGATTAACCCGCCATAAATACCTGAGCGCCCATCACCGCGTGAAGCGTAGCTATAACGACGGTCGGTGGAGCTGTAGCTGAGCTCAGGATAAAGCAACGGCAAACCAGTGGGTAGCGTGATTTTGTTCTTACCAGTAATTACCGGTATCTCAGTGCTTAGCGGGCGCTCAATACCTTCAACGATTAAAGGTAGTGCTTTATCACAGACGTCCCAGAACTTGACAATCTTGTCGTTCTTCTTGCGGTACGCCGTGATAGCCTTCTCACACATCTCCATGGACAAGGGCTTGCCTTGCGTTCTAAGAAACTCAAAGAACGTTCTAGCGGACATACCGTATCCCGCGCCTAGCACCGTCACCTTGCCAAGCCAGCGCTCATCTTCGTCAGCTTTAGTAATAGTGCGGCCGTAAATGAAAGAGGCCATATCGCAGTAAGGATCTAGACCCTTGCGGAAAACCTCCATCAAGTCTTCTTGGCCAGCGACGCAAGCTAGAGCGCGAGCTTCAATCTGTGAGCTATCGCCCACGACAAGGGCTTTACCAGCGGGGGCAACGATACCTTTGCGCAACTTAGACCCGCGAGTCAGGTTCTGCAAGTTAATACCCCCGCCGCCGCTCATTCGGCCTGTATGGGCGCCATAGTACAGTAGCGGAACTGGCAGCGGGCCTGTCTTGCCAATAGCGCTCAAGCGGGCAGCGCGAGTCTGTTCAATGGTGGACTTCAACTTGAGCCGAGCGCCGACAACGGCTTGCACCCGAACATCAGGATGTTCCATCAAATCGGTAATACCTTTATCCTGCTTGGAAAACGCGAACGTAGGCTTACCGGTGCGCTCGCTCATTTTCATCGGCGGTTCAACGCCTAAGTTCTTAAGAGCCTGAGCAAACTTCGGGTTTGACATGATGACATCGAGCGTTATGCCCGCGTCCTCAAGCATACTTTCTCGAGCCTTGTCCAACTCAACGATGTAATCATCAAGCATCTTGTAATCAACCGCAAGCAGCGGCATTGTGACCGCTTTGATTGTCCATTGCAGCAGTAAGAACTCAAACTTCGGGAACGTCTTAATCAAACGCTCATAGATGCGATACGTTAGGTCAACGTCACGTACGCAGTACTCGCCTAAGATGTCGCGCTCATAGTCTTGCAAAGCCTCAAGCCGCTTACCTTTGGATACCGATAGCCCGTCAAGCTTCTCACCGAAACCTAGATTAGCAGCGACTGAGTTGAGGCTATAAGACTTCAAGCGAAGTTGCGCCCGCGCTAGTCCTACCGTATCAGTTGCCTCTTTAGGATACCATTGGTAGTGTTGAGCGGCGATAGCTAAGTCAAACTGCGCATTATGACATACGGCGCGAACGTCAGTACCGTAATGTCCAAACGCTTTAGCAATATCATCACCCCAAGCTAGATGCGTAGGCTCGTCGTTAAACTTGAACGCGCAGCAAATAGCTTGGAACCTAGCGTCCCGAATGTACTCAGTCGACGTCATCTTGGAAAGCGAGAATGACGCCGGATCGTAGTACGTCTCGAAGTCAAGCACTAACGTGTTCATCGTTTTCCTTAGGAATCAACCACGCTCTGCACGCCGCACGCCAATCAGTTGCGCGAATACTATCAGCATAAATCAAGCCGTTGCGGGCGCGTTTATGTTGCCACCAAATCATCGCTATCGGTTGAGCCACGTCTTGGAAGAAAGGCGTACGGTAAATACGCTCATCTTGCGGGTCTAGCATGAAAGCTTCAAGATCTTTTTGCCAATCACCGTGATCGCAGTCCTGCATCATTGGGTATGGTTTGACGGCCAGCTCCGCGTAGTCAGATTCATAGTAATCGAGTGGAACGTAGCTTGTATCTTTAACGCGATCCCACACGTCTAGCGAGGTGTAAACGTGCAGCGAGTCAGACATTTGAGTGTAAGGACCGACCTTGTAGCCGGTTCTAGCGGCGACATACTCTTGCAGCATACTAAAGTGGACAACGTTCGCGCCCAACTTACCATAAAGCAAGTCGTTAGAGCGGCAGCAAACGGTCATGTACAGCTCGCCGTCACGAACTTTCCAATAGATATGCGTATTGCAGGGGTGATCTTTTTTATTGCCGCCTAAGTCTAGGATAGGATCCCACATCGTGGTAACAATGCGACGGTCCTCAGGGTTTTTCTTAAGCAGCGAAATCGCCAACTCAAGCTGATCGAATCCGGCATTGTTCCTTAAACGATAGCCGTACGCGCCCCAAAATGTGTCGCCATCATCGCTGTATTGCTTCATTTGCGAATTAAAGTAATCCAGAAATTCAACATCACGGTAGCCGCCGATAATCCAAAGCCCTTCCATGCAATGGAAGAAAGGGTTACAGTTGCGCGCTTCGTTAAAGAGAACGCGCTCTAAAGGGCGAGCGTATGTAGTTGCTACAGGCTCACTGAATTCTATAACTGGCCCATTGCGAGAATTGCGGGGTTTGCCTATGGCTTTGATGTTGTTGACCTCAAGCGGAAAGGCATGGTTTACGTTTCTGACGTTAAATGCGATCATGTTATTCCTCAGTATGCAGTTTCAGGTATATAGGTAGACTTAGGACGACCCCCATTGAGGGCGCGTATGTACTTATCAAACTCACATAAACAATTCTGCCAGTCATGTAGCGTGAGAGAGTTAAGATTGATATCAGCCACCGGTTTACACGTTTCCAGCGTTTCCATCAATTCGTCGTTGAACCGTTCTTGCGGGATGCTTTGTTCCAAGGAACGGCCATAAATTCTGTTCAAGCCGCGAGTTGAGCCAGGACCGATAGGGGCAAAAGTTTTCAAATCTTTAGCCTCGCTCAATAGATGGCAGTAAGTCATATCAGCAACGACTTGGCCCGACATAAAAGTGCCCCAACCGTATATACCCTCAAACATCTTTAACACAGCCTGAACGCTACGCTCCTCAGGGACAGTCGTATTCAAGTACTTAGGTATTTCCATATTGTGGAACAGCGGTTCAAGCATATTCTTAGCGACAAATACACCTTTACCCATACCTGGAGGGATGTTGCGGCCAGTGATAACGTAAGCGCCAGTCCAAGCCTTCTTACCTTTTTCAGCGCGACGGTCAATCACCCCGCCGAACGCGGTAGGGCTAAATGACGCCGCAGGCCATTCACCGCGCTCGATCAATTCTATGATAGTGGGAGGCCAGTTGATATAGCGAGCGCAAGCTAGCATAATCCAAAGCCAATCGTTATCATTATACGGCTCGATGATGTTTTCAATTATCCAGCGCGACACGCGATCATCAGCGCGGTGCACGTTGCAGAAGCGGTACTTCTGTAGTATTTCATCCTCAGTCCAAGGCTCAGTTTGAGCTGGATTTGATAGTTTGTTCATTCTAACGCTTTCCCGCTCACTAACAAAGTAAGCGAGCTTACGCGTCATTGTATCAAACGGCATAGCCGAGCTCCCGCAAAACGATAGGAACAGCTTCATCTGAGCTGACCCAATGGGGCTCAAGTCCTGCCGCGTGCAGTTTCTTAGCCGATGAAATATTCTTCTTGTCGTTTGTCAAGATATTGTCAGTCTTTTCAATAGGGGGCTTGCCCTCAATAGCGCGACGGGCGTTCACGTTGGCTACGCACTGCTCGAATGGAGTGCTAAGACATATTGGAACAAGCCGAGCGCCGATAGTCTTTAAACGGGCATTCAAGATAATTGTAGGCTCATATACGTTACCAACAATCACCCCCTCGTACAGCACGTTCGTGTGTCCAGCGGCCTCAACTACCGCGTCCCAGACAAGCTGCGGGGTTTTGACCGTATCACATCCACCCGTGGGGCGGTCATACTTGCCGATAGTGACGAAGGTTTTATAGACGTTCAATAAGACGCCGTTGCTGGCTTCGGCGATCTTTACAAAATCATTGGCAGCATGTTCCATGATGCGCTTGGCCACCCAAGTTTTGCCCGCGCCATTAGAGCCGCGAATAGAAATTACATTGTGCATAAGTAGTTATCCGTTATTAGAAAGTTAAATTATAACGCGCTCAGCGGCGTGTTTCATTCCAATTAGTTCAAGAGTTGTAACTACAGCCTGGCGCTGGTTTACAAGGTGCGCGTCCATGCCGGCAGCTACAAACTTCGCGTGCGCCAGCTCAACTGCGCGGTACTTAGGTAGCAACGATTTTTTAGGATCGAACGGCTTCTCATTACCGACTAGGGCGCGGCGCTTCAGCGTCTGTTCAATGCACTTTTCTTTTGGGGTGTCCAGCGTCAGCGCATGAAACTTGGCCCACGGGCACGCTTCAGCAATGTCAAAAGTCAACTGCTGCAACCCTGACAAAAGCAAGCCTTCCATGACGACGTGGCCATATACTGAGACTTCCGATACAGCCTCAACTAAATCACGCACGTTCTTTATGCGGTCAACCCCACCTGAAGCGACCTTATCATACTTGCCAATGAAAAGAACGGGATAGCCGTCAGTCGAGCGGTAAACGTGCGTATGAACGCCGTTCACGGTCGTGTAATCACGCGCAAAGCGGAGCCTGTCCATAACGGTACGAACAGCGGTAGTCTTACCAGAGCCGTTGGTGCCGCGGATGTTAATGATGTGCGTGGTCATCGAAAGGTTCCTTCGGCATGAACGATAAGATATGATCAGCCACGTCGCCATAGCCCGTCAAGTCTTCTCTTTTTTCTACAATATCCTTACCGATCGGCTTTCTATTCTTAAAATATGCTTTGGCCATGCAACAGATAGTTTCAGCTTCGGCCACTCCGCACGCTCTAGTGTAGCGGGGCGGGGCATTAAGATGCTTAATACCATCCACTACTTGGAATAGCGCTCCAGCATAGTCTGGATGCTTTTGTTTACTTAATTCAGGGAAGATAACCTCAAGTCCTTGCTTAGGCAGCTCAACCATATGACGTTCCGAGTATGTCCAGTCAACGCCGTACCCGAATACCGCTTCGCGCAAGTCCATACACTTCCAAGTAAAGTAGGTACCGATTTGTGGGATACCCTTCTTGTGCAGTTTCATAAAAGAAGACTGCATGCAATCGTTAAAGAACTTTTCAGGCGTGCTGTAAGTATCAATCCAGGCTTTAATAGCTTTACGGCCAGCCTCGCCCCTAAAGTGCCGACGTTCTGAGGCGCGGGGCGCGGTATCGTAGCGTTTCAGCAGCTCGGCCCAAAAAGCGTCACCTTCCAACTCACAGACTTGTGACGCAGTGCCCATGTGATAGTACGTGACGAAGGCGGCACACCAACGCATTAGCATAGGCTCGGGCATACCACACTTGCTGAGCGCCACATAGACAGGATCTAAGTCATCAGTGGCGATAGTCTTAGCGGCAAAGTCTTGCCAAGAAATTGAGGGGTCATAGGTAATCATGCGAATTGTACTTCCTTTAAGTGATCGCCAGCATGCTCATTGTAGGTGCCGAGCATAAACACCGGTATACCGCCTTGTTTCCACTTGGCAAAATGAGACTTGTATTGACGGTAATAGTTGCGGTACGCGGTGACCGAGTCGCCAGGAACTTTGCACTCGTCAGGCATAGCCTGAGGCGGCTCACACCAGGAGTACTTGTCAGACATATTGGCGGGGGGCTTGGCAAGTACGCCAAGGATGTGACGCTGGCAAGCGTGCGTGCGGCCATAGCGCAACGTGTATTCGCGGCAAAGGTAACCGCCAAGTTGCTGCAGCCAGCTATATTGCATTCTAGAGTCGCCAGCCCACAGCGTGCAGGGGTGATTAGCGTGTGTGACTTTGTAAGGCACGGCATCGCCGTTGCCATAACGATGGTGTACGGCGCAAAGCATTTGAGCAGTTTCCAAAATCATTTTGACTACGTGTGAGTCACAATGCATAACAGCAGCCAAGGGAGCAGCGTGATGGAGATAGAAAATGTTCATGGTAACCTCAACGAGCGGTGATACGAACGGTGGTGCTTTTGCTAACCTTAGTATTAGCGCGGATGAACTGAGGCGACACGTGAGCGCGCACAGCTTCCATGTCTAAAGTTTCGCGGGTAGTCTCGCTGATAGTGCAGCGGAATGTTTTGCCCTCAGCAGCGCCCTTGCCGATATCGGTAATGAGCGAATTCTTAAGGTCTTTTTCGTACAACTCAAGATCAGCGATCTTAGCCTTGAGCTTGCCAAGGGCGTCGATTTTTTCTTCAGTTGTAAGGGCAGAGATATCGTATGACATATGCGTTCCAGTAGTTAGTTAGTTAAGAAGTTAAACAGCGCTTTTTCAAGCACTGAAGTTATTTTAATGGCTTTTTAGCATGGAGTTAATTGTATTTTTAATAAATTTTTCCCCGCGTGATAGTCTTAGTTAATCGGCAGGAACGACATACGTAGCGCGGGATTTGTGGATAGCAGCTCTAGACGGTAATTACCATCATTGTGCTCCAACTCCGCTCCACGCAAGGACCCTAAAGCGCGACCTAAAACAACGACCGTGGCCGAATGCCCATTACCTAGCGCCTTTATCGTATCCTGCAGTTCAACGTTCAACCCTACGCGGTCAGCCGTTTCCTTAGAAGTGAATGGACGGTTAGGACCGAACGTTTTGATAAGCCAGTTCAAGAATTCGCTACGCTGCGCGGCATGTTCGTCCAGCGTGCCGTACTGCTTACGCAAAACTGGATCCATTGGGTCTAGCAACCCCAGGGCTAGCACCGTGGCGCGGATCATCTGATCCCATTCATAGAAGCGGGAAGGTTCGAACTTGATAGCCGACCTAGCCTCAGGCGTCAGCTTCATACCGAATTCAAGCAGCTTCAGCGCGGACAAGATAAGAGCGCGTCGATGTTCGCGTACGTAGTTGAGCAGCTGAGGGTGCCGGAAGTTGGTAGTGTGTCGTTTGTTAAAGACAAGAGTCAGCGACCGTGTTGTAATTTCTTCGTTGGGCGATATGTTAATACCGTTCAACGTGATCAAGGCTTTCGGGGTCAGCCTTACCAACTCATTACCACCCAAACGACGTACGCTGAAAGCGCCGGTAGTGACGATCTCGTTCAGTGCGCTAGACTTGAATCGCCCGTTCTGGTTGTCAAACACCATAACGTCAGGGTCATTCATAAAGTACGTAGCGAGCTGCTTGGCTTGTTCCTCATCTTGACGCGCTAGGGCGTGCGTGTTAGCGTCATTAGTCAAAATGATTTGAGGTATCTGACACCAAACGGTCTTACCATCAGCCGGATAGGGCGATGTGACGATAAACATCGGGGACAACGGCAGTATCTTTCGGGCTACAGCGGTGAGCAGCGAGGTAATTGATATTGAACGCCCCCACTCAGGGTTCGTGAACGGGAAGTCAGAATACACATCCAAGATGTTATTCATTGCGGCTTCTACCGTTATGTTCTTCAAGTCATTCGCGGTAATGTTCAACGAGTCCGTGAGGTAGAAACCTGACTCTGTATGGAAGCCAGGCTTGCTAAGTAGCTTGCCCCCTTCGGTTATGATCGGGTATCTTAACACCGCTTCTAGGTTAGGCAACAACGTATTGATACTAGGATCTTTAAGACGGCGAACAATGGACAAGTCAGTACGGGCAATGACCTCAACCTTCTCCTTGCGGTCGTACTGAATGAACTGTACGTAACCTTCCAAGTGGTGCGCGAAAGCGTCATCATTCGGCGTGACAGGGGCAGCGGTGACGCCTTGCTTGCTTGTCCGGGACTCCACGATAACGGCTACGCCATTGAAGTTGAACAGCTTCTTTTCCTCATCAGGCACTGCAGCTAGAATCTTGACAACCTCCTCAACGACCTCACGTGGTTGAAGCTTGGAAATGTTGACCTTGGGCTTAGTGTCGTCTGCAGCGCGAGCGTGCTCTAAGTTCTTGCTAGGCAGCCAAGTGCGAATACGATCAGTTTCCCAGCCAAAGGCGTCCAACGAAGCGAAGCCTGATATGGTCTTACCATCGGCTAGCTTCTTGTACGTGTCATCAATCGCGCCGTCACGGTCACCGTCTTCCTCATCACCCGTCAAATATGATATCGCGGTCATAGCTTTGCGCGCCATTTCAATAGGCACTCCCGCCTTCGCGAAACCCCCCGCTACCCTTAGCAACGCATCATGCCGTATGCCTGGGGCTATGTTGTACTTGACCCAGATGACCGTCATAATGACGCCGAGCGCCGTCTTCAAATCTTTTTCAGTTACCAGCGCGGGCTCATCGCTACAGTCAACCCATGTGACGCTGGATTCGTGCTTAGACGGTGGAAACGCTGTTTGCGCGTCATCACCGCGGTACTCAATGCATTTGACAATCTTGCCGCCTGTTTCCTTCTTTGACAGACGCCACTCAGCCGATGTCTTAGTCGCGCCTTCAACGTAGTAAATGTGATGTGACGCAATGATGTCGTCGCTTTCACCAGGATATAACCGACCGAAGCGCCAACTAGTAGGCGGCAAGAACCAGTGGGCGATCTTGCGAGCCAGCGGGTGATCTAAGTCAACGTCAATCAGGTTCTTGGACACAGCGCCCAACTGAACGCCGATGTTAGCCAAGCCCTTAAAGTCCTCCGCTTTGAACTCACGATCAGTCCAGTTCGTGACGGTTAAACTTTTCTTTTTAGCATCCAACGGCAGACATTTCCAGCCCTTTGCGGTGTAGGCAGAGAAGGCTTTCTGAATCGCGTCGGCGTGCGCTCTTGCTTCATCAAATGAGGCGGTAGTTGTCATTTAGAATTTTTCTGAAAGGATATCGTAGTATGAACCCCGACGACGAACGCGTATAGAGCGGGGTACAGGTAACGAGTAAGTTAAGTTGCGTGCTTCGTGCGCAGAGCGAGGCGGGGTAGCGCGGTAACCCCTAATCCGGAACCAATCTTCAGCCTTCTTGCGGGCGTATCCATCGTGCTCAACTAGGATAAAATCAATGATGTCAACAGGTGTGTTAGCGGGCGTGACGCAGGTGTACAGCGCCATGAGCATGTTTTTGTCAGACTTTGAACTACGCTTAGTAATGTACTTCGACTTCAAGACCTGCACGTCCATACCCCATACTGACGTTGAGCCGGCCATCGGGTCAACATCGGACACTGCGGTGGCGGTTTTAATTGTGCGAGCAGTAATTATAGGCTGTTTCTTGACCGGCTTGGCAGCTTGAATTACGCCGTCAGCACGTTCTTCAAAGATTTCAGCCTTCGCTGCTATGCCGCCGTGCCTTGCCAAGTTGCCGGCCACGTCAAGCACTAAGCAGTCCGTCTTGCCTTCCGACACGCGGGCACCGCGTCCCAGTTTCTGCCGGTGCAACCCGATCGATTGCGTGGGGGCGGCGTCCACAATGCATTCCAAATCGGGGCGGTCAAACCCCGTGGTCAGCACTTTGCAGTTGGCCATCAGCGTAAAGTCACCCCGCTTCCAGCGTTCAAGCCTAACAGCCCGATCGTTATCCCCGCCGTGTACATAGTCAGCGCTGATGCCTAGCGCGTTGGCGGTCTTGGCAAACAGCTGAGCGGTGCGCACAGTGGGTGAGAAAAGAAGTATCGATCTACGGTCAGATGCCAACCTTTTAACGGTCTTTATCACCTCCATGACCCACGCGTCAGTCATACGCTCATCAACTTCAGCCGTATCATAATCGCCGTTCGTGCGGTGAACGCCTTTCAAATCCAGCTGTACTTGCGCGTTCAACCCTTTCAGCGGGGAAAGGTAGCCCTGATCGACTAAATCTTGCACGGGGATATCAACGGCAAGGTCATTGAACCAAGGGTCATCTCCGCTGTAAATCAACCCCCCGCTGAGCCGATAGGGAGTGGCCGATAGGCCGATGCGGCGTGCGTTAGGAAACCGAGTGAGCAACGTATTGTACATCTTACCGTCGCTTTCTTTCGGACTGACCCAATGTGCTTCATCAATAATGATGGCGTTCGGCTCAGGCAGCTTCTGCAAGTTGCGGTAAATGGACTGGATTGACGCATACGTGGTGGCCTCACCAATGTCATGAGCGTTCAGGCCAGCGCAGTATATACCTAACCCCTCAGCGCCGTAAAAGCGCTCAAGCGCGGAGGCATTCTGCTGAACCAGCTCACGATTATGCGTCACCATTAGCGTATAGCCCCCACGTTCACGAAAGCGATTGACCAACGCGGCAATGATCGCGCTCTTACCTGAACCGGTAGGCGCGGAAATGACCGGATGGTTACCCGCTTGCAGACTTTTAAGCGTCAGCGCGAGGGCGTCTAGCTGATAGGGGCGAAGCTGCATTACTTATAGAAGAATAAAACGATTGTAGCTAGGATAGCGGCAACGGTCAACGCGAAGAAGGTTTTATCGCGGGGAGTGTAAACCCTGAAACCGTCATAGGGGCGGTGATAGGGGTCGCCCCAACTGTAAAAAGTAGACTCGTCAAGTGTTCTTGGTGTCTTGAAGTACGATGGTTTCATGTCGGTGTTCCTTGTCAAAATACGTTAGTGAGTTATGCCTTATGACGGCAGTGCGCCCGTCAGCGTGCTTGAACCACAAGCCAAAGCGAGGGTCGGTTTCGTCACGGCACATGAAAGCGTGGCTGTTCTTGAAGCCCTCCTTCAGTATGTCCTGCTTTAGCCAACGCCATGGCCCATGTCTTGTCATGTGTTCTTCTCCTTGAGCCAGCTTTCGACCAGTTCTGCCAGCATCACGTCAGACTTTCCACCTTGAATCTCAAGTGAAAGCTTTTGATCATCTGTCAGCCCAACCCATTCACGCTTCTTTAGGCGCTCTCTTGCGGCGATTGCCCTAATAAACATTGACATGGGGTGCGTAACGGGATACGCAGATTCAAGACCAGCCTCTTGTCTAAACCAAGCTAGGTTTTTAACCAAGTCCTCGTCTGTCATGTGTTCTTCTCCTCGGCGTAGCCGTTCTTTTGCTTGAGTTTGGCTTCGATGGCACGTTCGTAATCAAAGCCATCTGGATAGCCTTGTT